>JADHEF010000859.1_pt1 | contig 24752 bp, 18 predicted proteins | sample 8952391 | NCBI WGS metagenome assembly JADHEF01 (sample SAMN16124439, study PRJNA663245) | bioreactor sludge metagenome | isolation source: sludge (nitrite) | place: India:Bengaluru | collected 2019-02-28 | reverse complement strand
ACTTCGCCGTATCCCGCACCGGCTGGAAAACGCAGCTTGTGCGTCCTATCCGCGCAAGCCAATCTAGGGTCTTTTGTTCCAGTTCACCCATCAGGCGATCAAGACTCTCTTTCTGAGCGGTCTTGCGCCCCAGCCAGTAATGAAGACCATTTGTGAAAACAGAGATGATGGGCGAGATTAGTGGAATAGACATGGGAGGTCTCGTCTAGTGGGCTGGGACGGGTGGGTAGCTAGTCAGAACTTTTACGAGTTTGTCGGCGATATGCGGCGGGGGTGGTGTCGAAGTGCAATTTGAAGAGCGTGCCCAGGTGGCTGGCGCTGGAGAAACCGCAGGAATCGGCGATGTTATCAACGGTCATCGTGGATTGACGCAGAAGGGTTTGGACGCGCTCAAGACGCAAACGCATGATTTCAGCGTAGACCGTGCGTCCCATGACGGATTTGAAACGTGTCTCCAGCGAGCGCCGAGAGGTTCCCAAGTGTTTCACGATGTCGTCCACGGTGACAGTGCTGCCAGCGTTGATGCGGATGAACTCGGTTGCGCGCGCGACCAAAGTATTGGGGATCTGGACGGTTTCGGTCGACCGCCTCGTGACCAAGTGCGAGAATCCATAAGTGATGATTGTCTGACGGGGTCGGCTTCGCTGAACTCCGCGCATCATCCCGTCAAGCACGCGGGCCGCCTCGAAGCCAGCCTGTTCGGTACTCATCTGGATGCTCGAGAGTTGCGGGTGGGTTGTTTCGCAGAGCATTTCATCGTTGTCGACACCCAGCACCGCTACCTCTTGCGGTACCGCCATTTCCGCCTTCAGACAAGTATCCAGCACTTGCCGCGCCCGTACATCGTTGGCAACCAGAATTGCGACTGGTTTCGGGAGCGCTTTAAGCCAGGCACAGAGAACCCCCTGTTCCATGCTGAAGTCTCTTCTTAAGGATTGTGAAAGTTTCGGGTAATTCAAGCAGGAGAACCCGTTCTGCGCCAGACGCTCGCAGAATACAGTGCGACGTTCTTCCGACCAGAAAGCGCCGTTGACTTCGCCAACAAATGCGAAATGCCGAAACTTCTTTTCAAGATAATACTCGGCGGCACATATTCCGATCGGCCGGTTGTCGCACACGACACGGCTCAAACGGGAGAGTGGATTTTTGCGGTCAAGGATCTCGTCCGGCGGGTTGGTGATAATTGTCGGCACTTGGGCGTCCAACAAAGGCTGGGGACAAGGGGCTAAGAGATCCACAATGATGCCAGTGCATCCCCAGGCTGAAGGTCGGGACAGCTTCTGCTCGCCTTCTCTTCCTTCGATGATGTGAACTGCCCACGGTCCGTGCAAATGCACGAACTGCAAGATGCCTCGCAATAGTTCTCTACACGTCTTGACTGCCGTCGGTAGCAGCAAGGCCACCTGAGGCATACGTGTCCGTACTAGGTTCATACCATGATGTATACCAAAAGCTTGCGCATGGGTGAACATGAATTTGCGTTATTCTGATATAAATTTTGCGCTAATCTGACTTCTGCGAATAAAGGGTGGAGCATATACTGCCTATGTTAACTGGTTTTTTTTGAAGCGCGCGAGCCAATAGCTATTGCAACACTTTTAACACTTTGTCCAAGAGCACGTAAGCATTTTCGTTTCGGCACAAACCCCTGCCCGGCCACGGGTTGTGCCGAAACGGGAATGCGTAACGTCTTGTATGAAAACAGATTAAGGTGTTGCAATAGCTGGTAGCCTGCGCGAAGCGCTATTGAGCGGGTACGGAAGTGGCGCCGTAAAAGGAGTGTTACATGAGTATGACAACTGCAACGGTGGCGCTGGCGATCACGATCATAAGTGGAATCGAGGTCACAGGAACATTGCAAGCGGCTGAGATTGTGATGACTGCCGGCGACCCGTTAGGAACGAGTTCCTTCAACAGCGCGGGCAAATGGTCGAATGGTCTTGCTCCAACCAACGGGAACACCTACCGCACCTCGTATATTCTGCGGACGCCGGAGAGTGCATCATCCTTCACCTTTGCCGGCGACCGGCTGACCGTTGACTCCGGCGGGCTTCTCGGGTGGAAAACAACTGGAACGATTGCGGTCAATGATCTGGTGCTGAACGGTGGCACCATCGGTCACTCTTTAGTTGATGTGACGGCACGCCTGTTTGGAAATCTGACCGTGACCGCACCCTCATTTTTTGACATTCTAGATGTTGGCCAACGGGTGTTTGTGATTTATTCGGCTCTGTACGGCACGGATAATCTGACGATCAGAATGTTGCAGACAACCGCACTGAAGCAGATCAGTTTATTGGCTGACAACAGCGGGTATACGGGCAAATTGGATCTGCGCGGGCCGGGTAAGTTCGGCGTCTGTGCAGAAGCGGGTCTGGGAGGTAATCCGGAGGCTTTCGCGACGAACCAGCTGACCTTTGAGGGATCGACTCTCTTTCTGACCAACTCGTTAACTCTGGATGACCCTAACCGCGGCATTACGCTGAACAACACCCTTGATGCTCCCAATTATATCTATCCCGGTGGGGTGATTGAAGTGACCGGTTCAGCGACAGCCAAAGTCGCGTGCGTGATTTCCGGTGCGGGGCCGCTGACGAAAACCGGCACCGGTCAGTTGCATCTTGCCACTAACAATACGTATACGGGTATGACAACGGTGCAGGCCGGAACCTTACGGCTGACCGTCGGCGCAACTCATGTTGCCTCGTCTGTGCTGGCAACCGGCGCAACATCGGTAGTGACCGGTGAAGGTGTGCTGAGTAATCTCACAGTGGCCTTAGGCGCTCAATTGATGGCGGAGAACAGCGGGTGGGCCGTTAAGCAGTTGACAGTGTCCAATGACGACGAAATCGCCCGCATCACCTTGACCCTTTCCGATTCCGCGACGAACTCCCCGATGATCCGGGTCGATGGTGCGTTGGTCAAACCGCCGTTTCAGAAGGTCGTGCTGGCGGTGAGCACGAACGGTCTGCGCCAGGCCCCTTACCAACTTCTTTCCGCTTCTAACCTCGCCGACTATGCGGAGAGCGACTTCTACCTATACCCTCCCTGGGCGGGCGAACTGTCGCGCACGAATGATCTAGGGGGCGGCACTGTGCTTCTGTTTACGCCGAGTCCTTCAGGATCAGTCGTCTTTCAGATCAGTGACGACCCGGGGGGGACGACTGCTTTCAACCGAAGCGCGGCTTGGTCAGACGGACTTGCTCCTTCCGCTGGAAAAACGTACGTCACCCCCGCACCCCGGCTCTTACGAACGTCTATTAGCGCGTCCCTGACTTTCGCCGGGATGCGTTTGTTCACGGACGGAAGCACACTCGGCCTGAAAGGGCAGAGTATTATACCCACGGTAACCAATCTGACGGTGCTGAACGATACGCTGATCTCGATGGGCGAGACGGGCGGCGGGGGAAACAACAATCTGGCGGGAATGATTCTGCTCTATCCCAGTGCGAAAGAACATTATGCGATGTACATCAAGACTTTGGACATGGGGCGTGACCTCCACCTCTTCTCGACCCTCACCGGTTACGGGGATTTGCTGATGCAGGGGCACGGTAACCCCGTTTATGGACCGAGTCTCTTTATCCCGTCCTCAAACAACCTCGACTTCTTCGGACGGGTCCGGGTCGACGGCAACACGAACGTCTGGCTGAGGATCAGCGGAGAAGAGAACCTTGGCGGCAATCCGCCTCTGTTCCGTGCGAACCAGTTGAGTTTCAACGGCGGCGGTATCAGCGTGACCAACTCGGTGATTCTGGATGACGTCAATCGCGGAATACTGTTGTTGGCCACGGGTGGCTTTTCGAGCACGGATAGCAGTCCGGGAGGATTCCCTTCAGGAACAACCAACGCGTTGCTCAGATATGAGGGAGGATGTACGTTCCGCCCTGAAACGGGAACGACGATGACTATAAACTGTCCTATTACCGGCCCCGGTGCGCTGACGAAGAAGGGCTTGGGCAAACTGGTGTTGGGCGGTGAAAACAGTTACACGGGCCTGACGACTGTGGCGACCGGCGCCGTATGTCCGGCCTCGCCACACGCATTCGGCACAAGTCCGGTGATTTTCCTGCCCGGCACAACCCTGCAGCGGCGCTATTCCGACACGACGCTCACTAACGGCGTCGAGTTCGGAAGTTCCATCACTTTCGAGGCCGGTTCGACGATTCAACTCATCTTTGACGGAGAAGCGGTTTATCGGGGAGCTATCGTCATGCCGCTATTCCTGCTCCCGCCGGGCTACACCATCGATCTTAATACCCTTTCCGTGAGTTACTCGCTGCCGAATTATCGGTTGCGGGTTATTTCAGAATTAATTGGCTCGGGACCTACTGCAAGGGAGTTGGTCTCCGCGAAACTGACCCTGTCTGGAACGCTCATCAAGATACATTGACAATGCACACCAAACAAAGGATATAGAATGATGGATCAAACGTGTGAAAGAGCGAGCCTACAGGTGCCGATATGGCTCATGACAGCCTGTGTAGCGGGTATTATGAGTCTCGGTACGGACGTGTGTGCGGCATCCGCACCCTCTGTGGACCAGAAACAACCCAAGCATGCGGAACTCGTTTTTGACAAACGTGCGGATTCAGCACCTGTCGAGGCGCCGAAGCAGCCGAAAACGGTTAGCGTGCGTGATTATGGTGCGAAAGGAGATGGTCTTCAAGACGATGCGGCTGCGATTCAAGCCGCGCTCGACGGCGATGCGGCGACGGTGACGATTCCCGCAGGGATCTACCGGATCGGACAGACGCTGCGCATCGGTTCAGGGACGACACTTCAGGCAAGTCCGCAAGCGGTGATCCGTCTGGCGGACGCTGCCGGAAGCAACGTCAATGTGTTTCTGATCATGAACCGTTACCCCGACCGCGGTGACAAAAACATTACCATCGACGGCGGTATCTGGGATGGTAACAACGAATACAACGCACGTGGCTCGACCAAACCCTGTTATACGGGGGTAGCGATCAACTTCGTGAATGTTTATTCCCTCACGCTGCGGAATCTGATTGTCCGCAATCCCGACTCGTTCGCCATCCGGGCTTGCCGCCTCAGCGATTTCATGATCGAAAACGTCGGGTTCGACTTCAGCGTGCTGCGGGGCAATCAAGATGGAATCCATCTGAACGGCCATTGTTATCGGGGTGTTATTCGAAATCTATATGCGATCTCCCCGTTTGCTACTAACGACGATATGGTCGCGCTCAACGCGGATGACGGGATGGACCATGTACTTTGCCAAGGGATGGTGGCCGGGCCGATCGAAGGAATTACTGTTGAAAAAATACGCGCTGACTCGGCCTACACTTTCGTGCGCTTGTTGTGTGTGAACCAGCGAATCAAGGACGTCGTCATCGGCGATGTCCGGGGTGGCTGTCGCGCTCATGCCATCAACATTGATCGCTGGCGATTCCCTTTGAGCGAGAAGAGCGGACTGATCGAGAACGTTACGCTCCGGGATATCACCGTTAATAAAGTGTTGTATCCGACAATGCCCGTCTTGTCGGGGGTGCCAATGATTCCTGTTCAGGTCAACGTCCGTAATCTTCGGATCGAGAATTTTCAACGCGGGGACGATGGTGTAACAAACGCGATGACGTTTGTTTTGGATAGTGGCCAGACGAATCACCTGCATATCACAGGACTCACCTCCGGACAACAACAGGCTTTGCTTCAGAAAACCCCAGCCCTGACTGCGGCGGCGTTTACCAACGAAACTCAGGACGCCGACTCTCTCCTCACACTTGATGCCGAGACCTCCGGCAAGGTTGTCTTGCCCGCTGGGGGATTCTCGTCGTTGGAGGTAAGTATCAAGTGAGGTGACTTATCCTGTGGTCTCCTGCACGCTCATTTCTATTGCAAGAGGATGTTTATCTCAGAGGGAAGTCTGTAGTACAGGGGCTTGTCTATGATACGAATACGGTTGTTTACACGGCCTCACAACGGTGCATTAGGTCACCACAAATGGCACACATCCGAGATGCGAGGAAATACAAGCAGGGTATGGCGTGGACACTCTGGTTGTCTGGCCTTCTCTGGTTGTCTGGCGAGATCTTTTTCATCGTCTTTTCGGTCAGTGGTTCTTGGCTCATCCTGTTGCAAAGCTTGTACGTGCTCGGTTTCATATTGTTCAACGCAATATTCATCGTCGTCATGCGCAGAGAGTTCCGTTGCCCGGAATGCGGTGGAATCGTGCAAGATTTACCCGAAGGAATCGAAGGTGATCCAGTACTCAAATTGTGCAAACACTGCGACACAATATGGCGAATTGGAACTGTCTGATATGCAACATCAAATAGCAAGGAGGAAACCATGAACTGGCTCACGATCAGTATCGGGGTGTTCGCGCTTGGTTTCGGTATCTACATGACCTGCGTACGTAAAACCAACCCGCAGAAGCTCGGAAAGCTGGGTGCGATGAAGCAACGATTCGGTGTCGCGTTGGGCACCGTACACATCCGACCCTCCGTTGTTCTCCGTGCAGGCGCACCCGCGCCCACACGTCCGACCGGTTTTCCCTACCCGGCCTGAAAACGCGGCCATCTTATGCCTTTCGACGCCCCGGGTCAACGCCGGGCGTCAGAAAATCCCTTCCGGGCCTGCCCCGCTCCCTTACGCGCTGCCCAGAACTTGACAGAAGCGCCTTTATCCGACTTTGCCGTATCCCGCGCCCGCAGGAAAACGCAGCTTGTACGTCCTATCCCTCCTCGAAATCACGTTGCGGGAACGAGTCCGCCGCTCTTCGAAGGGACTATATCTGGCATTTTTTTCATCGAAATCAACGAAATCAAGGGTGTGGCCCCTAAAATGCCCGATCAAACCACCCGCCATTTCGGCGAGCGTTGCCGTCTCGTGGAGCTCGTCGAGATGGTCGCGAAGCCACGTTGCAACCCGCCAGATTCGCTGTACAAGACCGTCCATGGTTTCGTTATGCCTGGTTAGGGGAACGCGATGCGGTAGAAGCGCGAGGGGCGATCCGGCGAGGCCGGGTCGTCGACGCGCAGGGTGCCCGAGGCGCCGAGCGTGCCGTTGACGAGGGGCGTCCAGTTCTCGGACGCGAGATCCTCGGCGAAATCGATGCGGACGGGGATGTCGGCGTTACCGACCACGGTGAAGCCGAATCCTCCGGACGTGAACCCGAAGGCCGCGCCAGCTTGGGGCGAGGGGTTCCAGCAGGCTGTCGGGCGCCCGCCGAAGCTGAGAGGCCAATTTTGGGCGCCTGGACGGTAGTAGACGGTGGCCGGCATGTACTGGAACACCGATGCTCCGCCCAGCGTCGGCGCGTCGCCGAGGAAGAGCATCCGGCTCAGCGCGGAGCAGTTACGGAAAGCCTGGTCGCCGACGAAGACCAGACTCGCGGGCAGCACCAGCGAGGTCAGTGTGTAGTCGTTGCGGAACGCTTCCGCGCCGAGGGTCGCGACGCCGTCGCCGAGAACGAGGTTCTTCAGGGAGCCGTTGCCGTAGAAGGCGCGGGACCCGATGTTCGTGACGGAGTTGGGGATCTGCGCCGAGACCAGCTTGGAGCATGAGTTGAACGCGTCGTTGCCGATGTTCGCGACGCCGGCGCCGAAGGTCGCGTTCGTCAGTGCGGAACAGCCGCTGAAGGCGGATGCGCCGAGGAGTGCGACGGTTCCGGGGATCCCGACGGAGGTCAGCTTGGTGCAGCCGTTGAAGACGTTCGAGCCGAGGGTGGCGAGCCCGTCGGGCAGGGTGACGCGGACGAGTCCGCTGCAATAGCGGAACGCCGACGCGCCGATCGACGTCAGCCCGTCGGGGAACGTCACGGACTCGAGCTTGCCGCAGGAGAGGAAGGCGTAGTCGTCGATCCCGAGCGTCCCCGGAGGCAGGGCGTAGAGCGTGTTCGTGCGGGCTGGCGGGTACGTCGTCAGGGTGTGGGCGGTCTGGTTGAACAGGACGCCGTCCAGCGTGGCGAACACGGGATTTCCCGGCGCGACGGCGAAGACCTCGAGCGCCGAGCATCCCATGAACGCGCCTCGCCCCAGATGCGTCAGGGTCGAGGGCAGTTCGAGCGTCTTCAGTTTCGTGCAATAGGACAGCGCGAAGTCTCCCAGCGTCTCGAGGCCCGCCCCGAGGACTAGGTTGCTCAAGGCCGACTGGTTGCCCAGCGCGTAGGTCGCGAGGTTCGTCACGCTGCCGGGAACCGCGAGCGTCGGCAGGTGGTTGCATCCGTAGAAGGCGTACGGGCCGATGTCCGCGAGGCCGGCGCCGAGCGTCAGGTTCGTGATCGCCCAGCAGCCGCGACAGGCGTTTTCGCCCAGCGTGGCGACATGGCCGGGAATGGTCAAATCGGTCAGGCCCGCGCAGGAGTGGAAGCTGTTCGAGGCGATGTGGACGACGGAGGCCGGCACTTCGTACGCGCCGACCTTGCCTCCGGGATAGGCCAGCAGGGTGGAGCGGGTCGCGTCGAACAGGACGCCGTCCAGGCTGTCGTAGGCGGCGTTCGCGGGGCTCACGACAATGGCGGTCAGCGCCGGGCACCGAAGGAAGGCGTCGGCGCCAATGGATGTGACGCCGGCGGGAATCGCAACGGAAGTCAGGCTGGCGCAATACGAGAAGGCCCCCGCGCCGATCGAGGCCACGTTCGCGCCAAACACGATGTTGATCAGCTCTGAGTAGGCGAACGCCTTGTCGCCGATGGACACGAGGCCGGCAGGCAGTTCGATTCCCGCCAGCGCGGTACCGGAAAAGGCGTTTGCGCCGATGTTTGTCACGCTGGTGGGCAGCGTCGCCTCATGGAGCCCCGAACAGTCTTCGAAGGCGCCGGGGCCGATCGAGGCCACGCCCTCGCCGACGAAGACGTACTCCAGGCCATCGCACGTGTAGCCCAACGCCAGGTCCGCGCGGAACGCCGACAGGTCTTGGTTCAGCACGAGGCTCATCAGTCTGTAGCATCCCTCGAAGGCGCCGTCGCCGATCGCCGTGACACCGGCGGGGACGACGACCTCCACCAAGCCGGAGCAGTCGGCGAACGCCCTCGCGCCGATGTTGGTGACGCCGTCCCCAAGCGTCAGCGACGCAAGGCCGTCGCAGCCTTCGAACGCGCCGGGGCCGATGTCGCGGACGCCGTTGCCGACGACGACCTGTTCCAGCACGCCCACGTCCCAGCCCATCGCAAAATCGGCTCGGAAGGCGGCGAGGTCGTTGTGCAGCGTCATGGACTTCAACGCAGTGCAACCTTCGAGTGCGCCTTCGCCCACGGAATGGACGTTGGCCGGGATGGTGACGGCCGGGAGCAACGTGCAGCCGAAGAACGCCCACGCACCGATGTCCTCTGCGCCGCTCCCGATCAGTACGTTGGTCAAGGAGGTGCAACTGTAGAAGGCATAGCCGGGGACGTTCGTCACGAGGTCGGGGATCCGGATGTCCGTCAGCCTGGTGCAGCGCTCGAAGGCACCCGCGCCCAGGGAGACGACGCTCTCGGGGATTGCGAAGGATGCGAGTCCTTCGCAGGCGAAGAACGCCCCCGGGCCGATCTCGGCGAGCCCGTCGGGCAGCGCGACCTCGAGCAGACCCGAGCAGTCGGCGAAGGCACCGTCGCCGATCACGGTGACGCCGGGGCCGACCACAACGTGGGTCAGCGCCGCGCAGTCGAAGCCCATCACGAACGAGGCGTCGAAATCGGAAAGATCCTGGAGCAACGTGAGGGTGCGCAGCGCGGCGCACCCCTCGAAGGCGCCCTCGCCGATGGCGCTGACGCCTGCGGGAACGGTGATCGCGGTGATGCCTGCGCAATCGGAGAAGGCGTAGTCGTCGATGCCCGCGACGGGCAAGCCCCCCAGCGTGTCAGCGATGGCGAGCGCGCCCTGGTACCCCGCGTTGAAGCCGACGACCACGGCTTGTCCGAGGCCGTTCGTGGCGTAGGTGTAGTCGCCTTCCGTGAAGGACTCCGCCCTCGCCGCCGTCGCCATCAACACAACCGACACGCAACCCGCCAACATCACACCGACACCGCGATTCATGTTCACATCCCTCAAGCATCCCCTGCGAACGCCGCACGGTTTCCCAACCGCACTTTTGTTTTTTTATGGAGAACCGTACACATCCGACCCTCCGTTGTTCTCCGTGCAGGCGCACCCGCGCCCACACGCCCGAGAGGTTTAGCCTCTCCTGCTTGAAAACGTTGGTTATCCTACGTCTTGGGGTGCCCGCTGTCAACTCTCGGGCTCGAAAAACGGGCGCCGGACCCGCCCGAGCCCCTTCAGCCACGTCCGCTACTTGTGACAGAAGCGCCTTTATCCGACTTCGCCGTATCCCGCCCCCGCCGGAAAACGCAGCTTGTATGTCCTATCCGTAGCAGGTCACGAGTTTGCAGTCATTGGATGTTCTGTTTTTTCATTTTATGTCATTTGGTCAATTCTTACATTTTCAGGGCTTGTTTTACGGTTTCCTTCAGAGGGGTCAAGGATCCGATCAGTTTTTGCAGATCATCTGATGTTTTGGACGCTTCTCCTTTGGAAATCGCGTCATAGATCGCTGCCGTAATTTCAGCAAACGGCTCAGGGACACCAGCGTTTACGAGGAAATTTTTCTCTTCTTCGAATGAGACAGGCTGATGCACGACTTTTTTGCCGGAAACCTCGGAGAGAATTTGGGCAAGTTCATCAAAGGTCCACGGTTGATTGGAAACAAGGTTATACGTTTTGTTTTCATGCCCTTCCTCTGTAAGAACCGTTGCGGCAGCCAAAGCAAGTTCATTGCGTGTTACTGAATTAACGATCCCGCTTCCCGCATTCGTAACAATTGCTCCAGACTCTATGGATGCGCGCAGCCCCTCATTTACAAAAAAGTCCGTATATAAGGCATTACGCAGGAAAGTATACGGGATATTGGTCGTACGGATGGCATATTCCGTTGCTAAATGTACGTGTGCAAGGGGAATTATTGATTCCTCAGCAAAGGCATATCCTGTGTAAGCAATATGTTTGACTCCCGCATCTCTGGCAGCTTTTACGACATTTGCATGTTGAACGATAAGAAGCGTATTATCATAATGCGGACCTGAGATAAAGAGCAGCTTGGAGACACCTGCAAAAGCCTTTTGAAGAGATTCCGGTTGATTATAGTCGCCATGGCGAACTTCCACGCCTTGATCGGCAAGAGTAGAGGCTTTTTCAACATTACGCACGATGGCAATGATTTGACTGGCGGGAACTTTTTTGAGCAAATGTTGAATCACAAGCCCACCGAGTTGACCAGTAGCACCTGTAACCGCAATTGACATAATCATTTCTCCTTTTTTTCTAAAAATTTTTTGAATAAATAACATCATCTAGGTGGCGGAAGCCGTACACATCCGACCCTCCGCAGTTCTCCGTGCAGGCGCACCCGCGCCCACACGCCCGAGAGGTTTAGCCTCTCCTGCTTGAAAACGTTGGTTATCCTACGTCTTGGGGTGCCCGCTGTCAACTCTCGGGCTCGAAAAACGGGCGCCGGACCCGCCCGAGCCCCTTCAGCCACGTCCGCTACTTGTGACAGAAGCGCCTTTATCCGACTTCGCCGTATCCCGCCCCCGCCGGAAAACGCAGCTTGTATGTCCTATCCGTTGTTTTCATATTCGTTACAACCGGACGACCGTATCGTTTTTGTCTATACCGGAAAAATCGAACGGTACACCCAGAGCGTTGCCGTCCGGATACAGCTCCTTAAGCGGGACAAGGACGAACGCCCGCTCTATAATACGCGGATGCGGTATAATCAGCTCATCGGTACAGCAGGAATAGCCCTGTATAATCAATATATCGACATCAATAACGCGCGGACCGTTCTTAAACGGGCGCTCGCGCCCCATCGCCGCCTCGACACCGAGGCACACACCGAGCAGCGCGCCGGGCGAAAGGCTTGTTTCGATTTCGGTGCAGGCGTTGACAAAGTCGTCCTGCTGTAAAAAGCCGACGGGGCTTGTCGCGTAAAAGAAAGAGACGCGCTCTACACGCGTCCCCGGCACTAAATTCAAAGACGACAGCGCGTATTCGATGTTCTTTTGTTTCTCTCCGATATTGGAGCCGAGTCCTAAGACTGCTTTCATTTTCTTTTCCTCTTAATTTCGACCCCGACCGTTTCAAAGTTCGCGGTTATCGGCGCGTCGGGCTTTTTGACCGCGATTTTCACGGCGGACAGCTTGCCGTATTCGGACAGCAGCGCGTCGGCGACGCGCTCGGCTGCCCGTTCGATCAGATCGTTTTTTTCAGCGCAGAAGACTGCCGAGGCGGTCTTGATGATCTTGGCGTAGCTGACCGTGTTAGAGAGGTCGTCGGACAGCCCTGCTTCGCGCAAATCAGCGGCGGCGGTGATGTCGAGGAAAAACCGCTGCCCGTTCTCCTTCTCCTCGGGATTAACGCCGTGATACGCGTAAAGCTCCAGATTTTTAATAAATATCTTATCCATGCTCTTTTCCCCTGAACAGCCCGTCCGCCGTTTTCGCGGCACCGACGGCAGCTCTTACGTTATGTACGCGCAGAATATCCGCGCCGCTCTGTATGGCCGCCGTGTTCGCGGCAGCTGTGGCGTAGTCCCTGTCTGAAAAGACAGTCTCGCCGCTCAAAAAGCCTATGACCCGCTTGCGCGACAGCCCTGCCAGCAGAGCGGCGTCAGGTGTCTTTAGTTCTTTTATCGACTGTATCAGCTCGATATTTTCCTCCATCGTCTTGCCGAAACCTATACCCATATCCAAACAGAGGCGTTCGCGCGGTATGCTATATGAAGCCGCTTGAGCAATAAAACCGTCAAACGACTGCCGCACCGCCTTGGCGGCACCCTGTTCGTAGCCGACCGTTTTATCGGCACTGCCGCCGCCGGTGTGCATATATATCCAGCCGGCGTTGTACTCTTTACACAGCGCCGCCATTTCGTCAGAAAAGCGTCCGCTCTCGTCGTTGATGATTTTCGCGCCCGCTTTGAGAGCCAAAAGCGCCGCGGCCGGACGGTATGTGTCGATGCTGACCGGTATCTTGACCGCGCTTAAAACCGGTTCAAGAAATTCCCGCAGGCGGGACAACTCCGTTTCTTCGCCGGCCTGTTCTTTGCCGGGCGCGGTCGAGCACGCGCCGACGTCGAGAATGTCCGCGCCCTCGGCTTCAATTTCCTTGGCGCGGCAGACCGCGCTTTCAATATCAAAATATGTACCGCCGTCGGAAAAAGAGTCGGGCGTAATGTTTAAAATGCCCATGATATAGGTACGCTTCCCCAAAGGAAACGAAAAACCGTTGCCCGCAAAAACCCCATCGCTCATTGGCTCTTCCCGTACACATCCGACCCTCCGCAGTTCTCCGTGCAGGCGCACCCGCGCCCACACGCCCGAGAGGTTTAGCCTCTCCTGCTTGAAAACGTTGGTTATCCTACGTCTTGGGGTGCCCGCTGTCAACTCTCGGGCTCGAAAAACGGGCGCCGGACCCGCCCGAGCCCCTTCAGCCACGTCCGCTACTTGTGACAGAAGCGCCTTTATCCGACTTCGCCGTATCCCGCCCCCGCCGGAAAACGCAGCTTGTATGTCCTATCCGCATCCGCCCGAAGATCTTTCCACATACAACCAAAAATAGACACAGACCACTCCGACGAAACAAGATATTTGACCACTCCTTCTATGAGAAGGCTTGTGGGTTTGTGAGGGTGAGGCGACGCTTTGGCAGCGGGTTGGACTTGCCTGGACATGGGCCTACGGGCTCAAGGCGGCTTTGTGTTTTGCCAGTGTCCACAGGTAGAACCTGAATATCTTGATAATGCTAAATTTCTCAAACGGGAAAACTTGCAAATTCAGGAAAACTTAGGCAATATTTCCTCAATCACAGGGATATCTCTTTTGGGAAGATGATGAAAAACAAGAAATTATCTGAAAGCGACTTGCTGGCACGCATTTTGGCGGGTGCGGAAACGATCCCGCCGCTGGTTGTGTGCCGCCGACGCGAGTTGCCGCCGGATGACCGTGCGGACGCGCGTGTCGAACTGGGTCTGGCGGATGGGACCAAGGCCTGGCGGTTTGTCGTGGAGGCCAAGGCCCAGAGCACGCCGCTGGCTGTGCAAAGCGCGGTCGCCCAGGCCCGTGCGTTGGCTAAGGGGGATGAGTTGCCGATGATCCTCGTGCCGTATCTCTCGCCGGAGCGCGTGGCGGGATTGGAACGGGAGGGCGTCAGCGGGATTGACCTGTGCGGCAACGGGGTGGTGATCGTGCCGGGACAGCTTTATCTGTCGCGGAGCGGACAGCCGAACCTGTATCCGGAATCGCGTCCGCTGAACAATCCGTATCGCGGGCGGTCTTCCATGGTGGCGAGGATGGTGCTGTCGCGCCGCCGCTGGGAAACGCTCAAGGATCTGGCTGCGGCTGTCGCGGAGGCCGGATGCGGGTTGTCCTTGTCCCAGGTATCGAAGGCGGTCCAGGCGCTGCAGGAAGACCTGATCGTGTCAAAACGCGAGGGGGACATCACCCTTTTGGAGCCCGTACGCCTTCTCGACCGGATCGCTGACGCGTGGCGCAAGCCCGAGTTGTCCGGAACCCGGTTGCTGCGCCTGCCGCCGGGAACGGATTGGGCTCGGGCCTTGGGGAGCGTCTCCGGTTTGCGGTGGGCCGTCACCGGGGAGTCTTCGGCGCGGAACTATACGGCGTTGGGCGAAGGAGGTCCTTTGCGGGTAGCTGTCGATGATCTGGCTAGGGCCGCCGGGGCGCTGGGCGGCGAGGAGGAGGCCGTGCCGGCGTTTGCCGACATCGAGCTGCGGGTGACGGATGACCCCGGCACCTATTTCCAGGTGGAGGAGGACGTTGCCGGCAGGCGTTGGGCCAGCCGTATCCAGTGCTGGCTGGAGCTTCAGGCCGGAGACGCTCGACAGCAACAGGCGGCCGGTGAGGTGCGCGCTCAGATTCTGAGGGAGGTCGGACCATGACGGCTCAAGACGATCCCCTGTGGCGGCATTTTGCGCCGATATGGGCTGCTATCCGTGCCGTGGACAAGCGCGTGCTGCTGACCGGCGGTTATGCGCTCTTCCTCAAACAGCGGTGGCTTCTTGAACAGACCGGCCGCAACGCTGTCAGGCATGTCATCCCATTTGACCGGTGGCGCGATTATGCGCCGCGTGTGACGCAGGATGTGGATCTTCTTGCGAGTATGGAGCTCATCGCATCAGCCAAGGAGCAGGCGATTATTGATGCCGCGCTGACTGAGCAGGCCTGGCTGCCGAGTGAGGGCCACGCCCGGTGGCAGTTTGTCAGAACGGATGCCGACACCGGATTTGAATTGAAACTGGAGTTTCACGCGCAGCATCAGGAACCGTTGCCGGAAGGCTTGACGTATGTTCCCCCTCGCATAAAACCCAGGCCACCGCTGCATCACGGGATTCACGGCCATGAGAATCCCGAGGCGATCGCCTGCCAGGTGAATCCGTTTGCATTCCAACTCGACGGGCTCGAAATCGCGGTGCCGAATCCGGTGACCATGGCCACGATGAAACTGACCGCCATGCGGGACCAGCATGTGAAGTCCAGAGACGCCGGACTTTCGGCACAGGCGCGGGGTTTCCATGACCGGCAGGCGAGGAAGCACGCGCAGGATGTGTTCCGGATTGTGGCGATGACGACGCTGGAGGAATCGGACCGGATCGAAGCCGTGTTGGACACCGCACGCCCCACCCGCGCGTGGCTGATTGCCGCGGAGATTGTGAAGGGCTACTTTCTGTCCGAGGACAACTACGGGGCAAGCGCGGCCTGCATGGACGAGGGATCCATGTGGACGTAACCGCGGTCGACGCTGGCGGAGTCGTGGCCGATGATCTCGCGGGCCACGGCCTCGCTGGAGCCGGTCATGCGCAGCAGCGTGGCGGCCGTGTGGCGCAGCGAGTGGAACGAAAGGGGGTTGACCGTCACGCGTTTGGAGCCGGTCTCCTGCGCACCCCTGGCCTTATGGTGCGACTTCTTGGGCACGAGGTTCACTTTCTGCAAAATCTCGTTGAATTGGCGGGAGAGAGAGCCCGCCTTTCCCTGTTCGCTCATCATGCGTTCTGCCTCGGGGTGAACGGGTGCGTCGGGCGTGCCCTTGCGGAGCGTGTCGATGTGCGTCCGCAGGGCTCTGGCGATGGGCAGGGCCATGCGCCGGCCGGTCTTCTTGGTGATGAAGGCCACCTCATTGCGCCTCGTGTCGATCTGGCCCCAGGTGAGGGTCGCCACATCCGAGAGCCGTTGGCCCGTGTAAAGGCCGAACAACACCAGCGAGCGCCATTCAGGCGTGCAGCTCTCGAGAACCAGCTTCAATTCGTCCAGAGTGAAGGGCCGCTTCTCGGTCGCATCGGTCTCTTTGATGTCCGCCAGTTCATCGAACTTGTTCTCGATGAAGTACCCTTTGCGGATGCCGTAGGAGAAGACGCCCGAGAGGATCGTCATGGCAGTCTTGGCTGTGACCGTGCTGACGCTTGCGAGCAAGCGGTTACGGTACTCGATGACGGCGGTATCGTCCTCCATCAGTTCGTCCACGCAGAAATCTTGGCGTCCCGTCTCTTTCATGAATTCCAAAAAGTCGTTGAATCGGTACTGGTAAGCCCGCTTCGTCGCATCGGACAGCTTGGGCGCGTACATGGCCGTCCAATTCGAGATGAAGTCCTTGACGGTCGGAACGTTCCACGAGCGGTTGAGATTCTGGGCGATCTTCGAATAATTGTCGCGGAGCGTCTTGACGACCGTCCGGGTCTCATGCGCTTCCTCGTAGGAGACGGCGATCTGTTGCGCCTCTTTCCGGTTGGCGGGTGTGGCGGTCAACTTGGTGGACTTGTTCTGCAAGCGACCGTTCTTGTCCCGATAAGCGGCTATCCAGTAAGGCGACTTCGGCACTCGTCGAAGGTAGGCCATGATGTCCTCCAAATATGGGTCCAAAAAAGTTACATCAGAAGTTACATCATACCCTGTGGTTTTGGCAAGTACTTATTTCAAAAAAGCCCAATAAAAACGCATATTTGCACGACGAAAAACAGGGGGAAGAGAAGAGGGGTTCGACTCCCCTAGGGGGTGCCAATGCGGTTCATTAGTCGAACTGGGCACGTGGCGTTTAATTGCCCACGTGCCTTTTTCATTTCTGGCGATGTCAATCACGACGGCCCGCAGGAAGGCACGTTTTTCCTGAGTGGATTTCAGCTTGCCGAAATCGCGGGCGACCTGTGCCATGCGGTCTGTCAGCGTTTGGGTTTCGAGCGCGGCGACCTGCGCCCGCTGTGACTCTAAATCGCGCTGTAGGGCGTCGCGCCGCCCGGTCAGGGTCTCTATGGTGCCGATGACCTTCGAGAGATCCTGATTGAACTGGGGCGCGTTGTCGCGCGTCACAAACCCGTCAATGAACATGCGCTTGATGCGCTCGCGGTCGCGCTCTAGCGGCTGGATCGCGGAAGTAAGCTCTGATATTTCGTCGGTGAGTTTCTTTACCTGGTTCTCGGCTGCTTGGCTGCGGTTGCGCGTGGCCATGTCGATAAGCGCGGTGTCTTTCCACGCCTCAAGGATACTTTCGGTGGCGGCCGCTTCGAGGTGGTCGGCGCGGATGTACTCACGGTGCGGACAGTTCACGCTGTCGGTGCAACGGTAGTAGGGAATCACAAGGCCGCTGGGCTTGGTCTGCGTGCAGGGGCTCATGGCGCGGCCGCAGGCGCAACGGACCAGCCCCGTCAGAATGTAGTCGTACTCGCAGGCGTTCGCTCTGGGGGCTGTTCTCGACTTGGGCAGACGGTCCTGGACGGTCTTCCAGACCGCGTCGTCAATGATCGGCTCGTGCTTGCCGTCGAACACCTGACCTGAGAAGGATATTTTGCCGATGTAGACCGGGGCGTGGAGCATCTTCCGGATGGTGTTAATCGGGAGGCTTTTATAGACCCTGCGGATGTCGGTGATGGTCTGGCCTTCGGCGTAGCGCCGGAAAACATCGCGCACGATGGGCGCTTTGGCGGGGTCGGGCTGGAGGATGTTGTCCTTGGCCTCTTTGTCGATGCGGTAGCCCATGGGCGGGCGGCCGGTGAGGTATTGGCCGGCGCGTGCCTGTGAGAGCATTTTCGCTTTGGTGTTCTCTCCGCCGAGGTGGGCGAAGTATTCGGCGGCGCTGACCAGGAGCTGGAGCATGAAGCGTCCCGAGGGGCTGGCGAGGTCGAGGTTCTGCCGGACGGCGATGAGCCCCTTGCCGGCCTTGGAGAGCACACGCAGGATTTCAATGTAGCCTTCCATGGAGCGGGTGAGGCGGTCGATGTTGAGGACGGCCATAGCGTCCCATTTCGCGTGACCGGACGCGGCTTCGGCGAGCAAGGCTTGCAGGGCGGGGCGGTCGTTGGTGCGTCCTGAAATGAACTCGTCGATTCGGTCGGTCGCGAACTTGGCGCCGGGGTCCACGCGGGCGAGGTGCTCGCGGCATGCGGCGATCTGGGCTGCACAGGAGGTCTCGCCCTCCCAGTCCGAGCCGCGCTCGGAGACGCGGGCGTAGATCTGGTAGATCATGGTTGCTCCTTACGGGTGTGAGGGTTTTAGCAGGCTGGCGACAATTTCGGTGAAGGGTTTGCCGGTGGCGGCGGAAATCTCTTTGAGCTTTGCGTAGGATTCGAGGTTCACGCGGATCTGCTTGGAGAGGATCTTTTCCCCGGGTGGTTTGGGCTTGCGGCCTCCGCCGGGGGCGCGCGGTCGGGGCTTAGGGGATAAGGCAGGTTTCATGTGGATATGTTAACAGCGTGGTTATTTCGTGTCAACATGGAATATTTTGAAAAAGTACGGTGATGGTTTGGGCGGTCATTCATTCTCTCAAGATCGCACTCGACAAACACAACACCCGCGATACAATACACAATGTTAAGAGGGAAAGGTGAATACCTGAAAGCCTTGAAAAGACCGGATCATGCGCCCATCCACAACACACTATGCCCTAGGAACACACCCGGTGACGGGAACAGGTTTCGGCATCTCGGAAGAGCAGTTGACCACGGCGCTTGCCGGGGCAGTTGCGGACATAGTATACGATGACACAGGCACCGATGAGGTTGCCGCCCTCCTTGATGGATTATCCGACACAAATTTCACGCGTGTTAATTTAGACGCCATCCTCACAGGCAGCCGTCCTCCAGAAGACTGGCGAGTAGGTGAAGCTTTGGCTGAGAGCTACCTCGTGGAATGTAAAAATTGTTATTTCCCTTGGCCTGACGGACGTGACGAGCGAAAGCCAGGATCCTGCCTCCCGGGAGCCGATTTGGTCGGATTGCATAAAGAGGGCGAGACACATAGATTCGCGTTCGGCGAGGTAAAAACTTCCGGTGTAGCCACCTACCCTCCCGGTGTGGTTTATGGTCGCCACGGACTTAAACAACAACTCGAAGACTTGCGTGATTGTGATAACATTCGAAACCGGTTGGTTCTCTATTTAGGTTACCGCGCTGTTAGAGCTGATTGGAAAGATCGCTATCGAGACGCGTGTGCATCTTACTTAAGAGATACGTGTAATGTCCGAATCTTCGGGTTGCTAATAAGAGATGTCGCGCCAAATTCGGATGATCTCTCTGCGCGTGTAAATAGCCTCGCTCAAGGTTGCCCTGCTCAAATGTGCATTGATCTTGTAGCCATCTACCTTCCGTCTGGCAGTATCGCAACGCTGGCCACTCGCGTGGCAGCGACTAGACAGAGTGGAGGTGCCGCATGAACTTGAGCAAGACGGCACTCGATCTCGTTGATAACCACTGGGCTGTTGCCGCAGTGGGCACAGAGGAAAGGGTACGCGGTCTGGAGATTGCCAACGCACGCTTGGTGACCAACGCGGTGGGACGGCAGATTCAACTCGGAACGACCGAGAGTTCCGTTGATTTCGAGTTGCTTGAACGTCTTGCGATGGCTTACGAAATGGCCGCTATCGAAGGGTTACCCGCGTTTCTCAGTTTGTCACAAGAGCACGATGAACTTCGAAATCAGTGTATGGCGGGCGCTTGGCGAACGTTCGAGTTGCGGCGACTGCTACCCGTGCCGCAGGCAACCGAAGAGCGCATTTTTCATGTGTTGCATCTTTCCGCCTTAGCCTACTGTGGAGATCGTTGGTCTGATTCAAGACGTTGGTTTTCCGAGAATCCGACAAGCACCGTGGAGCCGTCCGCTGCCGATCAACCCTGGCATTATCGTTTGCTTTACCGCCTCTTCGATTGTTGGATACGTCTTCTTAGGAAGAAGGGTTGGGATGACCTAGACCGCGTTCGCGAAATTATCGCCGGCTTGCGAGAAGACCAGCGCGAACATGAAGAAGCCTCCTTAAATAGCGGATCCAACGCCCAAGACCGAACGATGGCGCTTCGTTTGATCGCCTTTTATAATTGGGCAAAGGGCACCGAGTTGTTGTCAAAGTACATGCTGCAAGGAGAACCACGAGGCATCAATGTGCTGCTTGACAAACATTTCGAAGCGGCAGTCGACGCCGCCCAAGTCTGCGGCGATGCCCAGATGGAAGTACTCATGCGCTGGTTACATGCAACGGCGCGGCAAATGGTGTCCGGATCGCTCTGGTGGGTAGCGCACTCCATAAACTCTCGAGTGACGCGTTTCGTAGGTTCTGTTACCAAGCATCAAGGCTTGTTTGAACTTCTGCCGCCGCAGAGAGCCGCTTTGCAAGAGCAGGGTCTTCTCGATCTAGCTGCGACAGCCGTAGTCATTGACCTGCCAACTTCTGGGGGCAAAACGTTGTTGGCGCAGTTCCGCATGCTCCAAGCCCTCAATCAGTTCGCCGATGACGGAGGGTGGGTCGCTTATGTTGTACCAACCAAAGCCCTTAGTGCCCAGATCACCCGTCGTCTCCGGCGAGACTTCTCCCCTATAGGCGTGCGGATCGAACAACTCACTGGAGCAGTGGAGATTGACACAATTGAGGAGGAAATGTTGTCGTCGCCGAAACTTGGTGAAGAACGTGCCTTCGATGTCCTGGTTTCAACCCCCGAGAAATTACAACTGGTCATTCGCAACAAGAAAGTAGAACGGCCATTAGCACTGATTGTTCTGGATGAAGCGCATAATATGGAGAGCGAATCACGCGGGATGCGTATCGAGTTTCTGTTGGCCACAATCAAACAAGAATACACTGGCACAAATTTCCTCCTTCTTATGCCATTCGTCGAAAAGGCCGAAAACATTGCTCGCTGGTTGGCGAATGATATTGGTGGCGGACGGTCAATCAGTATCGGAACAAGTCCATGGCTGCCGAACGAGCAACTTGTTGGCATGTTTCGCGCTGAACCTGATGAAAGTATGTCTACGGGCTGGTGTCTTCAATATCGAACTTTGTTAACAACCCGTGGCACGATACATCTCTCCGGGACACATCAGGTTGGATCAACAAAACCCTTGGACGTGCCGAAATCAAAAGTGATTGCCGCCAATGGAGATCAAAAGGGAACCAGTCTTCAAGCGGCTGCAATGGCGACAGTTTTCTCCACCCGCGGCACCAGCATTGCAATTGGCGGTACAATCCCGGCGGTTTGGTCAATGGCAAGAGAAGCCGCAAAAAAGCTTGCTGTCATCGAATCGCCGTCTGAACGTATTCAGCTTGTTCAGAAGTTTCTTGCCGCAGAGATTAGCCCCGATTTTGAACTTATTTCCATGCTCTCTCGTGGGATTGCTGTTCACCACGCAGGCCTTTCCGATGAGGTTCGGTCGTTAATCGAATGGCTTTCCGAAGAGGGTGATCTGCGTGTCCTCTGTGCTACGACCACCTTGGCCCAAGGCATCAATTTCCCGGTTTCGTCTGTCTTTATGGCCACCACCAAATATCCTTATGGCATTCCGATGAAAGCGCGGGAATTTTGGAATCTTGCCGGGCGTGCAGGCCGGATGAATCAAGACAGCGTTGGGGTTGTTGGCATTGCAGATGCCAACCGTTCAGCTGAAATCATAGCTTATGTGAAAAGCGCTACCGGTGAGCTCATTTCTCGATTGGTCACCGTGGTCGCTGAGTTGGATGTGGCCAACACAGCCGAAGAACTGACGTCCGTCATTCAGAAGGAGCAATGGGAAGATTTCCGGTGCTACGTAACCCACCTTGTCCATGAAATTGGGAACCTTGACCGTGTCCTTTCCACAGCTGAGATGTCACTACGCAACACCTACGGCTACAGAGTGCTTCAGGAAACTGAACAAGGCCGGGGTAGAGCAAATAAACTCCTCGAAGTCACGAAACTATACGCCCGTAAGATATCTGCGAATCCGGGTCAAGTCGCAATGGCAGATATGACAGGGTTCTCTTTCGAAGGCGTTGGCAGAGCGCTTGTCGGAATAAACTCACTGGAACGCAATCTTGTTCCAGAACAGTTTTCTGCTGATCAGCTTTTTGGAAATGCAGGAGGGATGTCTGATCTTTACGGCATCATGCTTAAGATCCCCCAACTGGCCCGTAATTTGGATAAAATCACAACATCAGGGATCGCACACGGGCAGCTTGCTGCGATCACAAAGGATTGGGTGGAGGGTAAAAGTATTCAAGAGATCGCATCCGCTTATTTCAGCACTGACGCTAACAAAACCGATTCGATCACAGATGCCTGCAAGGCAATTTACCGGACACTCGTTAACAACGGAACTTGGGGCTTATCTGCGCTTAGTCGTCTGTCTGGTGTTGATTTCGAAAGTCTCACGCCAGCACAGAGGCGCCAGGTCAATCTGCTCCCGGCCATGATCTATCATGGCGTCAAAACCGAAGAAGGCGTGCTGATGAGAATGAACGGTGTGCCGCGCTCTATTGCCGAGCGCATGGGGACAGATTATCAGACCAGAACGGGGGGCGCAGTCGAAAGCACAAATATTCTGAAAGTGCGTCAGTTTCTCACCTCGACGGATATCGAAACATGGAATCACGCATGTCCCGCCAATTCACCACTCTCGGGGCGGGAATACAAAGAAGTGTGGAAAGTCATTTCGGGCGAGGGTAGATGATCTCCGACAGGAAGTCGCGCAAACGCATTCTTGACACCATTGCCATACACGATGCCCGACTCGGTATGCAGAAAGATGCTTGAAGGGCGGGGCGTTAGTTTCCGAAAGGCGTGCCATGCAAGAGGGTTTCTCACACGACGTTTTTCTGAGTCATTGTTCAAAAGATAAAGCCATCGTTCGCTCATTAGCAAAGCGATTAAAGAAATCGGGGATAAGAGTCTGGTTTGATGAATGGGAGATCGCTCCCGGTGACAGCATTCCGGCAAAAATTGAGGAAGGGCTTGCTCGCTCATACATTATTCTTTTTTGCATGTCGGCAAACGTACCTGACTCTGATTGGGCACAATACGAAAGAAACACATACAGGTACGAGGACCCTTTAAATAAAGGGCGGCGTTTTATCCCGTTACGACTCGATGGGGCTCCAATCAGAAAAGCTCTTGCTCAGTTTCATTACATTGATTGGAGACCAGAGTGCCGTGAAGGTTCTTACGCTAAACTGCTTGCCGCTTGTCGTAAGTTCGACAGTTCTGTTTCAGGGGAAGAGCGTTCAATAACGCAACCGAATCAGGACAATCGAACCGATTCGATGTGGCGAGATAAGATCGCGATGCTCCAGCGACAGTTCGAGGCACGTGCGCAGCAATCAAAAGGGCTTCATCATTTGATGGTCGAGGCGGGAGATGATGAGCGAGATCGATTAGATGGCCCTGACTGGTTTAGAGGAGTGTCGGATACTCAAGTTGGTGATCCTTGGCATGCCATTTCGATTTCACATTTGCCTGGAGATAATCCCTGTTTCCGAGAAGTCAAGGCAGGCGAGGATCTTTCATCAATTCCAGTGGACAGAGTAATTTGCGATAGATCTGGTGTTGCTAGGGCTGTCTTTGTCCCAATGGTAAGCAGGTCAAGTTATCTTTGTGGCGACATGAGCCAAAGAGCTTCGTTCGAGACACTCGCAAGTTCAGCTAGTCGCATTCTAACTGATGCCTCCGATCTTACAGGCCATCCCTTGTCTAAAGATATTTGCTCTCTTTTTCGGAAGCCGCGTGGAGGTTTGCGATACATCTTTGGTGCGGTTCCCGAACAACCCCCACGGGTTATATCATGTGGGTGGCAGGCGGGGATGTTGATCGGTGATCACGGTGTGCTAATTGATGTTCCAATTCATGAGGATACCCCAGGAATAGGGCATTGGCTTCTGCTTCTGCATCAGATCGGATGGTCGAATCACAAAGGCTGCCCATTGACTAGCGCTCGTCTTGCATGGAACGGTAACATGACAGTTCCTTATGAATTGTTGTCTGATACGGAAGGTGAATTTGTTATGCCGCCCGGTCTTCAAGATAAGATCAAATCATTTTCAAAAACGTCTTATTATTCCCATCTTGGGGACCGTCAGCACCCCCTGGATGTCAATTTGGCATCTGCTTTTGCTATCCAGTACATTTTGCATTTGGCTGAGACATGATCCGGGAAATGGTCCTTTGGCTCGACAAAGCCTATTCGGCGTGCACGCGAACATAGGGTTTACACTTGCCACCACGGATACATCCTGTCGCTGGTGGACGATTCTTTTTTGAAACCACGATGCCATTCCGTCAGTTTCCTGCCGAAGGCGGTGATGTTGGTCTTATGGCTGGAGATGTTCCCCCAATCATACCAGAACGCTTTCAGAAGCGCGGCCTTCCTCGGATTGTCTTCCCGTTGCCAGAAGCCGGCTGCTTCCTCGATTTTCTTGTGCCAAATCCGGCACGGCGGCAGAAGCGCCGGTTCCATGACCTGCAACATTGCGGACACGTTGACGGCATCAGGCTCGTCGATGACCTTCCGGTAG
>JADHEF010000855.1_pt1 | contig 24849 bp, 21 predicted proteins | sample 8952391 | NCBI WGS metagenome assembly JADHEF01 (sample SAMN16124439, study PRJNA663245) | bioreactor sludge metagenome | isolation source: sludge (nitrite) | place: India:Bengaluru | collected 2019-02-28 | reverse complement strand
AAACGGGCATTGTGTGCTTTGGAAAGAAGAGGGACACCGCGCGGGACACGGGACAAAGGGGAGGGGGCATCAAATCTTTGGCGCTCGGTCGAGCGGGACCGGCTATCCAACCAGATTTTTGTGCACGCGAGTTTTGAGGGGTGGGGGGTATAAAGGGCCGCCCCACAGGAGGGGCGGCCCAGGGCTGACGACCCGTGCTCGCCTCACGTGCCGGTCCGCGCTGTCTCGCGCGGGCAACAGGAACATCCGTTGCGCGGTCGCTCGATCGGTGCTGCGCGAGATTCAGACCGCTGCTGCTATCTCATGGGGATACTGGTGGGGATACCGCGAACTCGGCGTACATCGTTGTTTCAGAAGAATCAGGGAGTTATGCAGATGCTTCGAGTGAGGCCCCGCCACCAAATCAATCACGTAATTTCCGTCCGGAATTCCCCGGTTTGGGGGACATCCGTGTGACGGATTTGTTCTTACTTTTGGTGCATGGGCGGCCATCATGCGCGCCACAGGTCATCAACTCGAATCGCCCGATGAAAAAACTAGCTTCTCTGGAAATGTGGGTGGTGCACGACCGTCGCGCCGACGGTTACATCGCCCAGAAATGGGAGCGCGACGAACGCGGCTTCCATAGCAGCGCCGACCGGTTGAGCGCCGCCTCGATCGACGCTTTGCGCGCGCTGCTGCCCCGCGGGCTCATGCGCCACGACCGCGGGCCCGACGACGCCGCGTCTATCGTCGAAATCTGGGTCTGAACTCGACCCTTTCGGTGTCAGCGCGTGGGCGGCTCGCCCGAATGTGGCGCCGCGCCGTCCTCGGGTGGCCCGATCTGGCGCAACAAGCGCCAGGCCATGTAGCCCAGGCCGAGCACTCCCATGATCAGCACCGCCCATAAGGCGGCGGTCCGGGCATTCACCGCCGGGGCCTTGAGCGCGGTGGGCTTCGCCGGCAACGGGGTCGAGGTGCGCAAGGGGGCGCCGAGCCGGGCAACCGGCAAGTTCGCGAATTGTTCATCGCGGTAGCCGGGCACCAGGGTCGCGAGGTCGAACGGCGCCGGCGCAACCGCGCGATTGCCGTAGGCGAGGGTGTACGGGCCGTTGCCGCGCGCCACGAACACCGCTTGATGGGCGACCCAGGCCAGCGCCACTTCGGGCCGTCCTTGTCCGAGGCCGCCGCCGCGTTGGTCGACGACCAGTTTCCATTCACGCGCGCTGCTGCGCGCAAGCAACAGTTCGGGCGAGACCAATTCGCGGCCGTCGCGCTGTAGGCGGAATGCGACCGTGCTCGCAACGAGGGTCCAGGGCGATTTCGGATCGTCGCGTCGGAACACTTGCAGCGGCGCCACGGTGTTTTGCTGCGGCAGCGTCAGGCGCAGCGCCTGCACCGGCACGCCCGGGGCGTCGAACAGGTACTCGCCGGGCGCTTCGCCGGCACGTGCGCCGATCGGCGCGGTCCATTGCACCGCAGCGCCGCGGGTCTGGGTGGTCTGGGTCTGGGCCACCAATTTGCTCAAGGTGAAGGCCGCGCCGCCCGACCAGCGCAGGCGCAGGTAGCGCGCTTGCACGCCATCGAGCTCGATGCGATTGCGCAACAATTGCTGGTCGCCCATGCGCAATTCGACGAGTTGCGCGCCCTGAACCGCGGGCACCCAATGCTGGAGGTCGTCGCTGGTATCGACATCGACCGCGAGCGCGAGGCCGTCGGCCGGGGGCGGCCATTGCAGGTCGAGCGCGGCGATCGGCGCTTGCAGGCCGCTGGTGTCGATCACATACCCGGCCAGCCGCGTGACCGCGGCCTTCTCCGGCGTGGTGCGCACGGCCACCAGGCTGCCGTTGGCATGGCGCTTCACATCGATCTCGACGTTTTCCGAGGTGCCGCCGTCGTGCGCATAGACCGGGAAAAAGCGCAGCGCGGTGCTGCGGGTCAGGGTCTCGGATTGGGCTTCGCGGCGCACCAGCGCGTAAGGCACGACCTCGCCGGCGGCGTTGAAGATGCGCAGATCGCCCAGGTCGGCGCGCGCGGTGCCGGCATAGGTGTCGGCGCCAAGCGCAAAGCGCTGGATCGCTTCGGCGCTCGTGGTTTCGATCGGCTGATGCCAGGCGAATTGATCGGGGGTCACGGCCGGCTGGGCTTGGACCGCCCCGGCCAGCAGCGCGGCGCCGGCCGTATGGCAGGCGCGGAGGAACCAGCAAGACCGCGTCATGAATGTTCTCCACGGCGCGGCGGCACCGGCGAAAAATACCCGAGCACGAGCAAGAGGATGCCCACGCCGATGAAGGAAACGATGCGTTCGATCGTGCCCACGCGCGACAGATCGACCAGGAACAGCTTGAGCACCACGCCGGCCATCAGTGCGCCGCCGATCATCCAGATCAGGCGCAGGCCGCGTCCGGTGGCGAACAGCATCAGGCACAGCGCGATCACCGCCCAGAACAAGGACAACGCCGCCTGCACCAGGGTCGATGCCATCATCACCTCGAAATCGAAGGGCACGCCGGCCCAATGATGCAGGGTGCGCAACAGCACGCCGTTGAGCCAGAAGAAGGCGGTCGCGCCGAGCGCGAGGACGCCCGGATTCAGCAGCGTCTCGTCGCTCGCGCGGTGGGCGAGCGACATCGTGCGGCGGGTCGCGGCGAACAACAGGAGCAGGCTGGCGGCGACCGCCAGATCGAGCGGGTTGGCGATCGGCAGATACGGCAGCGGCGCCGCGTCGCCGGGGCTCTTCAGGTTCGCGAAGAAGATCCAGAACCACAGCCCGAATCCGATCGGCAAGGCGGCCAGCCAATAGGCCGCGCCATAGCGTGCGGTCGGCCAGACTTTGCGCGCGATCAGGAGGGTCAGCGTGCCGAGCACGACCAGGGGCGCGATCGCCCAGCCCAGGATCGGCCAGGCGCTGCCCGGATCGCCCAGCCGGGCGAACCACCACCAGGTCTGCCAGGTGAGCAAGCCGGTCGCCAGCCATAGCGACAGGCCGTGGCTGCCGGGCAGCACCGATTCCGCCGGTCCGTCTTCGTTCTTGCGCAAGACCAAGAACAGCGTGGCCAACGCCGCCGGCCACGCCAGCCAGCCCAGGGCTTGCGCCGGATGTTCGAGCTCTTGCAAGGCGTGCGCGGCGAACAGGCACAGCGCGGGCAAGAGCGCCAGGGCGATCACCCGGGCCGATGCGCAGCGCCAACGGCCGCCGATCGCCAGCAGCCCGAGCGCGGTCAGCGCGGCCAGACCGATGCGGGCGCCAAGCCCATAGACGCCCGCATGCGCGGCGATCTCGAACTCGAACGCCGCCCACCACCAGCCCACCGCCCAGCACAGACCCGCCGCGGCGAAGATGCGCGCGAAATCGCGCTCGTCGCCGGCGCGGTCCGCCGTCTTGGCGCCATTGCCGTGCCGATGCATGTCCAACGCGCTGATCAGACCCGCCACCGCGATCAGCAGGAAACCGGCCAGATGCAGGTTGAGCCAGGGCTGGGCCTGCTCGGCGCTGAAATCGGTGGTCGCGAACAGCGCCGCGCCCATGACTTGCACCAAGCTGCCGAACAGATAGGCGCCCATGTTGCCGACGCGCAGGCCGATCAGCACCGCGGTGCAGCCGCTCAGCGTGAAGGCGATGCCGGTCCAGCGTTGATCGAGCAGGATGGGGAAGACCAGATGCGCGAACGCCAGGCCCCAGAGCGCCAGCAACGGGCGCAGCGTCTGTTCGTTCTCGGACACCCGGTCGGCATGGCGCCGGATCAGGTCCGCGATCGCCAGGCCCGAGGCTCCGACCATCAGGGCGCTGAGGGCCGGGCCGGCGATCAAGGTCTGCCATCCGAAGTAGGGCGACGCCTCGCCGGGCATCGACAACGCGCGCAGCAGGTTCACGCCGCCGCCGGCCTGCAACAGCAAGGCGAAGGCGCGCACCCAGCCTTTGCGCTGGCGAGCCGCGACCCAGTACAAGCCCACGCCTTCGAGCGCCCACGAGGCGGCCGTCCATTGCGCATCGAGCGCGAGCGGGATCGCCAGCGACGCGAAGATCAGGCCCAGCGCGAGGAAGGACTCGATCATCAAGCGCATTTCGTCGCGCCCGCGCCGCGCCAGCCAGGCCGCGAGCGGCAGATAGATCGCGCCCAGGCCGAGCGCGCTGAACGCGGTGCCCAAGGGCATGTCGCGCACCATCAGGTATTGCAGGCCGAAGGCCGCGATCGGCACGCCGAACACCAGGGTGCCGTCGACATAATCGACTTGCTGCCCGCCGATCGTGAGCGAAGCGCGCTGCGACAACTCGGCCAGCCGGCGGCGCGCGTACATGAGCCCGATCGCGAGATAGAACAGGAAGAACAGGATCAGGAACGGCTCGGTGCTCGCGAACAATTCATCGCGGTAATACCGCTGGCCCCAGGCCGAACCGATGCCGAAAGTGAGGGCGAAACCCAGCACATTGAGCGGGCGCCAGGCCTTGAACCAGGCGATCGCGAAAATGCCGGCGTTGAGCAGCGCGTAATACGAAAACAGCGCGACATGGCTGCCGCCGCCGGTCGAGGCCAGCACCGGCGCGAGAAAGCCGCCGCAAATGCCGATCACCGCCATCGAGACCGCGTTTTGAAGGATCGCGAGCGCCGCCGAGAAAGCACAGATGCCGACCAGCAGCGCGAAGGTCAATCCGCCCGGCAGCAACTGGTGCAGGCGGAAGGCGGCGAACACGGTCAGATAAAGCGTCGCGACCGCCAGGCCTTGCATCGCCATCGCGTAGCCGGGGCGTTTTTCGCGCAGACGCCAGCCGATCACCATGGCCAGCACGGCGCCGGCCGCAATGCCCAGGTAACGCAACTCGATCGGAAACACCATGTTCTCGGCCGCGAACTTGACCAGGAAAGCCAGGCCGCAGAACAGCACCACGACGCCGACCCGGACCAAGGTGTTGCCGCCGAACAGCCAGTTCCAGGCTGCGGCGAACGGATTGAACCCGCCGTCGCCGGAAGGGGGCTGCGGGCGGCGTGCCGCCGCCCGCGCTGGCGTTTGCACGCGCGCCGACGGCGCGGGCGTGTTCAGCGCCGTCGCGGGTTGAGCTCCCGGCGCCCAGGTAGGCGCATGCCCTTCCGGCAGGGCCGCCGCGGCCAACGCCTGGAATTCGCGTTCCGCTTCCGCGATGCGTTGCGGATCGGTCGCGACCGGTGCGGCGGTCGTAGGTGCCACGGGGGCGCCGGGGATGACCGGTGCGGCGGGGGCCGCAGCGGTCGGCCGTGGCGGCGGCGTGACGGGGCTGGTGTTTGCGGTCGAGCGTGGTGGCGCCGCCGGCGGCGCGATCGTCGCGCCCGCGGTCCGGGCCTGGGCGACGTCGCTCGGGGCGGCGCTGCCAGTGGCGGTGGCGATCGTCTGGCCGGTGGCGAGCGCATTGACCTTGATGGTCAGATGTTCGACCTGGAGTCTGAGCGTGGCGACTTCCTCGCGCAGCGCCATCAATTCATTGACCGGCCGGCCCGGCGCGACCCGGACCGCCGGTGGTGCGATCGGCGCGGCTGGCGGCGCGCCCGGATCGGCAAGCCCTGGCTGGGTGGCGGTCGGGCCGGGCGGTCGGGGCTGCTGGGGCGCCGCGTACGCGCCGCCGACGTCGCGCGGCCGTGTATCGCCGCCTGCATGCGGCGATTCGCCACGCTCGCGCTTGTTGTCGGCCAGGATGCCCACCATGAAGCCGCCTGCCGAAAAAAGCAGGCCCAGGGAAAAGCCCCCGAGCGATACGCCGACCAGGGCGCCGATGGCGCAAAAGACGATCTTGAACATGGGCGCAGGCTGCCTTGGCGGCAGCTTCATGGATGATGGAGGAGAGCGCGATCCGCCGTGCGTGGCGGATGTGCCCGGCAATGTAGCGTGGCGCGGCCGGTCCGGGTCAAGCGCTTGTCATGAAAGCGCAACGTCCGCACGCGAACAGGTGACACCGCGCAAGGCGCGGCGCTCGACAAGCGCGCACCGGGCGCCCGACAAGCGCGCACCGGCCGGCCATGCGGCCAACGGCCACGCAACGCGCGACCGGTCGTGAGCGTTGGGCCTGCCCTGGCCGACGATGCCCCGGCGCCCCCGAGGCGCTCGGCTCAGATTTCGAGGTTGTCGATGAGCCGGGTCGCGCCGAGTTTGGCTGCGGCCACCACCACCAGCGGCTCGCCCGCGGCGCGTTCGTCCGCGCTCGGCGCTTTGAGGTCGGCGCGCTTGCGGATCGCGATGTAATCGGGCTTCCAGCCGCGCGCGCGCAAGCGTTCGACGGCCAGGACTTCAAGGTCGGCCAAGGGCTGGCCGTCTTGCGCGCGTGTGCCGACTTCGCGCAAGGTCGCGATCAAGTGCGGCGCTTCTGCGCGTTCCTCGGCCGACAAGTAGGCGTTGCGCGAACTCAGCGCCAGGCCGTCTTCGGCGCGCACGGTTTCCGCTGCGACGATCTCGATCGGCAGCGCGAACTGGCGCGCCATGCGGCGCACGATCATGAGTTGCTGGTAATCCTTTTTGCCGAACACCGCGGCGCGCGGTTGCACGCACGAAAACAGCTTGAGCACCACGGTCGTCACGCCGACGAAAAAGCCGGGGCGGAATTCGCCTTCGAGGATGTCGGCCAGATCGTGCGGCGGCGCGACCCGGTATTCCTGCGGCTCGGGGTACATCACTTTTTCGTCGGGCGCGAAGCAGACGTAAACGCCTTCGTTCTGCAGCTTTTCGCAGTCGTCGCGCAAGGTGCGCGGATATTTGTCGAAGTCTTCGTTCGGGCCGAATTGCAGGCGATTGACGAAGACGCTCGCGACGATCGGGTCGCCATGCTTGCGCGCCAGGCGCATCAGGCTCAGATGGCCTTCATGCAGATTGCCCATGGTCGGCACGAAACAGATGCGGTTCTGGCCGTGCAATTGGGCGCGCAGGTCTTCGATCGAATGGACGATTTTCATATCAGTACGATTGTTCGGCCGACGGGAAACTGCGGTCGCGCACCGCGTCGCGGTAGGCCTCGATGGCGGCGCGGATGCTGGCGGCGCCGGCCATGAAATTGCGCACGAAGCGCGGTTTGCGGCCCGGGTGCACATCGAGCATGTCTTGCAGCACCAGCACCTGCCCCGCGCATTGATTGCCGGCGCCGATGCCGATGGTCGGAATGTTGAGCGCTTGGGTCACTTCGGCGGCGAGCGCAGCCGGGACCATTTCGAGCACCAGCATGGTTGCGCCCGCGTCTTGCAGGGCGAGCGCGTCACGCTTGAGTTGTTCGGCCGCTTCGGGCGTCTTGCCTTGCAAGCGGTAGCCGCCCAAGGTGTGGACCGATTGCGGCGTGAGGCCCAGATGCGCGCAGACCGGAATGCCGCCGCGCACCAGCAGACGCACGGTGTCGGCCAGCCAGGCGCCGCCTTCGAGCTTGACCATCTCGGCGCCGGCCTGCATCAGCTTGGCCGCGTTGGAGTAGGCGGCTTCGGGTGTCGTCTGGTAGGTCGCGAACGGCAGGTCGGCGATCAGCCAGGCGTACCGGTTGGCGCGTGCCACGCAAGCGGTGTGATACGCGATGTCGTCGAGCGTGACCGGGAGGGTCGAATCGCGCCCTTGCACGACCATGCCCAGCGAATCGCCGACCAGCAGGCAATCGATGCCGACCTCGTCGAGCAAGGCGGCAAAGCTCGCCTCGTAACAGGTCAACATGGTGATGGGCGTGCCATCGGCGCGCAGCGCCAGCAGACGCGGCAGCGTCATGGGCTTGCGGGCGTCGCTCGCGGCGGCAGCGGGGGTGGAATGCGTACTCATGGGCCGCGCATGCTAACCCATGGCGATGCGGGGCAACAGCCCTCGGGTGCAGGGCATACCCGCGCCCGATGCGGCGCTTCGCGCGGGCCGGTTTTCGCGCTGGCGCGGCCCTCAGCCGGCGCGGTTGAAATACTCGCGCCGCCCGCGCATGGACTCGATGCGGCTCACGAGCAATTCGAAATCGGCGTCGTCGTCGATCGGGTTCAGATGCTCGGTGTTCACGATCAGCAAAGGCGCGCTGTCGTAGTGGTAGAACAGGTCGCCATACCCGTTGGCGAGCGCGCGCAGATAGGCCTCGCCGATGCCGGCTTCATACAACAGGCCGCGCCGCGCGATCCTATCGATCAAGGTGTCGGGCGTGGCCACGAGCTGGATGACCAGATCGGGCTCGGGCGCTTGGGGTTTGAGGCTGTCGTAGATGCGCCGGTAAAGCAGGAATTCGTCTTCGCTCAAGGTCAGGCGCGCGAACAGCGGGTCTTTATCGAGCAGAAAATCGCCGACCACCGGGCGGGCGAAGAAATCCTGCTGGGCCAGCGTGCCCAATTGTCCGATGCGCTGGAACAGGAAGAACAACTGGGTCTGGAGCGCATAGCGCGGCGGGTCGCGATAGAACTTGGTCAGGAACGGATTCTGTTCCGGCGCTTCGAGCAACAGGTCGGCATCGAGCCGTTCGGCCAGCCGTTTGGCGAGCGAAGTCTTGCCCACGCCGATCGGGCCTTCGATCACGAGATGACGCAGCTTGGCGAGTTCCATGGCTCAGGCGCGAAAGATGAAATAGACCGCTCCGACCAGGCAGAAAGTGGCCCAGAGGTAATCGAGCTTGAGCGGCTGATGCATGTAAAAGACCGCGAACGGCACGAACACCGCGAGCGTGATCACTTCCTGCGTGATCTTGAGTTGCGCCAGCGTGAATTCGGTATGCCCGATGCGGTTGGCCGGGACTTGCAACAAGTACTCGAACAAGGCGATGCCCCAGCTCACCAGGGCCGCGATGTACCAGGGCCGGTCGGCCAGGTTCTTGAGATGCGCGTACCAGGCGAAGGTCATGAAGACATTCGACAACACGAGCAGGCCGGCGAATTGGAGGCCGACCGGCCATTGGGCGAGCGCGTTCATGTTCGCGGGGCGACGACGCACATGCGTTCGGGCAGCAAAGCGAACTCGGTGCGCGCGCAGACCTGATCGCTGATCGCATCGAGCAATGCGCGCGCCGCGCCGCGGCCGGGAATGCGCAGCGCCGGGTCGAGTTCGACCAAGGGCGCGAGCACGAAACGGCGCAGATGCAGGCGCGGATGCGGCAGTTCGAGCCGCGGATGGTTCAGCGTGAGCTCGCCATACAAGAGCAAATCGAGGTCGAGGGTGCGCGGTGCGTTGCGGTAAGGGCGTTCGCGGCCGTGTTCGGCTTCGATGGCGCGCAAGGCATCGAGCAAGGCGAGCGGCGAAAGCGTCGTGTCGAGCGCGAGCGCGGCATTGAGGAAGTCGGGGCCGCTCGCGTCGAGCGGCGCGCTGCGCCAGATCGACGAGGTTTGCGCGTTTCCGGCACCCGGCCATTGCGCGATTCGCGCGGCGGCCGCGCGCAACGTGTCGAGCGCCGGACCGAGATTGGCACCGAGCCCGATGTAGGCGCGCACGCCGTTCATCAGTCGGCGGCGCCGGCGGCCGGTTCGCTCGCGGGCGCGGCGGTCTCGGCGCCGCCGTTCGCAGGCTTCTTGCGCCGGCGCCGCCGCTTCTTGGCCGGCGCATCGCCGGGGGTGGAAACCACGCCGGCGATCAAGGTTTCGCGCGCTTCATGGTCGGCCTGGGCGAATTCGTCCCACCATTGCGCGAGTTCGGCCTCGACCTCGCCGCTTTGCGCGCGCAACACGAGGAAGTCGTAGCCGGCACGAAAGCGCGGTTGTTCGAGCAGGCGGAACGGGCTGCGGCCGAGGCGTTTGTCGAAGCGCGGCTGCAAGGCCCAGATTTCCTTCATGTCGGCCACGAAGCGGCGCTGGATCGCGAGGTTTTCGGTCTGGGCCGCGAGCACATCGTCGGCCGCGGCGAACAAGGCCGGCAGGGTCGGCATGCCGCCGGCCTCGCGCTGTTTCCACAGCCGGCGCACCTGCGGCCAGAGCAGGGCCGCGAACAAGAAGCCCGGCGAGGCCGGCTTGTCGGCCTGGATGCGCGCATCGGTGCTGGCGAGCGCGGTGGTGATGAAACGCTCACCGTCGGGCGTGTCGAGGATGGTGTCGAGCAAGGGCAGCAGGCCGTGATGCAGGCCTTCGGCGCGCAGGCGCTCGATCGCGGCCTTGGCATGGCCGCAGAACAAGAGTTTGAGGATTTCGTCGAACAGCCGCGCCTTGGGCACGCCGTCGATGAGTTCGGCGCAATCGGCGATCGGCGCGCGGGTGGCGTCGTCGATCTCGAACCCGAGCTTGGCCGCGAAGCGCACCGCGCGCAGCATGCGCACCGGGTCTTCGCGAAAGCGCGTTTCCGGGTGGCCGATGATGCGCAGGCGCTTGGCTTTCACATCGCCGACGCCGCCGTGGTAATCGAGCACGGTCTGGGTCGATGGGTCGTAGAACATCGCGTTGATCGTGAAGTCGCGGCGCGCGGCGTCTTCATGTTGCTCGCCGAAGATGTTGTCGCGCAGCAGGCGACCCGATTCGTCGGCCGAGCGGGTCTGCGCGACCGGCAACACTTCGCGCGTGCGCCGTTCGCGCCGTGTGCCCAGGGCCTGGTCGCCGCGCGCATGGCGCTCGGCCTGCTGGCCGCCCGATTCGCCGGCTTCGGGCGCGGCGGGTTCGGGCTCGCTGGTGCCGGCCAGGGCGCGGAAGGTCGACACCTCGACGATCTGGTCGCCGAAGCCCACATGCACGATCTGGAAGCGCCGGCCGATGATGCGCGAACGCCGGAACAGCGATTGCACCTGTTCGGGCGTCGCGTCGGTCGCGACGTCGAAATCCTTGGGCTCTTTGCCGACCAGCAGATCGCGTACCGCGCCGCCGACCACATAGGCCTTGTAGCCGGCCTGTTGCAGCGTATGCGTGACGCGCGTCGCGTAATTGGGAATCGCGCGCGGATTGATGCCGAGCTGATCGGCCGGATAGACCTTGGGTTCGCGCGGGATTTTGGGCGCGCGGGCCGCCTTGGGCTTGTCGCGCCCGAGCAGACGATCGATGAATTTGCGGATCATGCGTAGAGATCCATGATTTGCCAGCCTTTGCCGCGCGCATAGTCGCGCAGGCGGTCCGAGGGATTGACGGCGACCGGCGTCCTAACCTTTTCAAGCAAGGGAATGTCGTTGGCGGAGTCGCTGTAGAACACGCTTTGCGGGAAATCTTCCCACCGCCGACCCAAAGCGCCAAGCCAGGCCTCGGTGCGCAGGATCTTGCCTTCCTTGAAGCAAGGCGTGCCCTTGACGTGTCCGGTGAACCGGCCCTCGATTTCCTCGGGCTCGGTCGCGATCAGATGCTCGATGCCGAACGCGCGCGCGATCGGCTTGACCACGAAGCTGTTGGTCGCGGTCACGATCGCACACAGATCGCCCGCGCGCAGATGCTGATCGACCAGCAGGCGCGCCTTGGGCGTGATCGCGGGCTCGATCACTTCTTCCATGTAATCGGCATGCCAGGCATCGAGCTGTTCGCGCGGATGGCCTTTGAGGGTGCTGAACGCGAACTCCAGGAATTCGTGGATGTCGAGCGTGCCGGCGTTGTATTGCGCGAAGAATTGATCGTTCTTGAGCTTGTAATGGGTGGCATCGACCACGCCCTTGCGCACCAGGAACTGGCCCCATTCGTAATCGGAGTCGATGGGCAGCAGGGTGTGGTCGAGATCGAACAGCGCGAGATTCATTCAGGGTCCGGAGTTGGGCGGGAGGAAAGGGCCGGGCGGGCGTCGGGCGGTCAGCGCGCGGGCGGCGCATGGTGCAACAACTCGCGCAGCAAGGGCAGGGTGACCGCGCGCTTGGCGGCGAGCGAATAACGATCGAGCGCGTCGATCAGGCCCATCAGCGAGCGCATGTCGCGCTGGAAATGATTGAGCAGATGATCGACGAACTCGTCCGACAAGGGCATGCCGCGTGCGCGCGCGGCCGACTGGATCGCGATGCGCTTCTCGCCATCCGACAAGGGTTCGAGCGCATAGACCAGGCCCGCGCCGAGCCGGGTGCGCAAGTCTTCGCGCAACTGCAATTGCAGCGGCGCGCGGTCGCCCGCGACCACCAGTCTCGGGCCGCCGTTCAGCGTGGCATTGAAGGCATCGAACAAGGCTTCCTGGGCTGGCGCGCCCAGGTCTTGCGCGTCGTCGGCCAGCACCAGAGTGGTCCCGGCCGCGGCGGCTTGCGCGGCGGCGGCGGCCAGCAGATGCGACTTTCCGCAACCCGCTTCGCCCCACAGGTAGAGCACCGCCGGAAAATCGAGCGCGCGCAGATGCGCGACGCATTCCGCATTGCGCCCGACGACGAAATTGTCGAGGCAGGCCGGCGGCGCGGCGAAATCGAAAGCGATCTGGCGCGGCGGTTCGCCGGCGGCCTTGGGGCGGCTCTTATTTGCGGTAGAAGCTGCTGGCGACATAACGATTGCGCAAATGCTTGAGGCCGACCAGGATCGCCGCCGACGCGGGCAGCGCGACCAGTACGCCGACGAAGCCGAACAATTGCCCGAAGGCCATGAGGGCGAAGATGACCGCCAGCGGATGCAGGCCGATGCGTTCGCCGACCAGGCGCGGCGTGAGCACGAAACTTTCGAGCACTTGCCCGAAGCCATAGACCACCGCGACCGCGATCAGCCCATACCAATTGCCGAATTGCAGCACGGCCGAAAGCAGCGCGAGGATGAGTCCGAGGCCGTAGCCGACATACGGAATGAAGACCAGCAGACCGGTCAGGATGCCCACCGGCAGCGCGACATCGAAGCCCGCGATCGCGAGCGCCACCGAGTAATACAGGGCGAGGGCGGTCATGACCGCGATCTGGCCGCGCAGGAATTGCGCGAGCACCGTATCGATCTCGCGCACCATGGCGACGACCTGGTTCTCCCAGCGGCGTGGCAACAAGGCGCGCACGCGTTCGATCAGGTGCGGCCAGTCGAGCAACAGATAAAACAGGACCATCGGCACCAGCACCAGCAGGCCGACCAGGCCGAGGACCGCGCCGGTCCCGACCCGGATCGACGACCAGACCGAGGCCGCGTCGGCCTTGCCGCTCGTGAACAGGTCGCCGAGCAGGCCGCGCACCGATTCGCCGTCGAAGCTGATCTGCAGATTGAATTTGGCCGCGAGCCAGGGCGCGACATGGGTGTTGAGGCGCTCGATAATGGCCGGGAATTTTTGTTGCAACGCCTGCGCTTCCTTGTTGAGCACCGGCACCAGGATCAGCATGAGCAGGAACAACAAGAGTCCGAGCAACAGGATCATCGCGAGCACCGCCACCGCGCGCGGTACCCGCTTGCGCACCAGCCAGGCCACCCCGGGTTCGAGCATGTAGGCCAACACCGCCGCCAGCGCGAACGGCACCAGAACCGGCCCGAGCAGGTAGAGCAACACGCACAAGGCGATGCCGACGCCCAGCCACAGCGCGGTCTGTCTTTGTTGCGCGGTTAGGTTGAACATGGGGTCGGAGGATGGGAGGGTTGGCGCATTGCCGAGCGGCGATCGGACGCGGGTCGCTTTGCTAAAATGCTGATTTTTCGAGGGTATTGTAGCGAACAGGTTCGGTTGCTGGCGGTTCACGCGCAGGTCCGTGCCCCGCGTGCAATCCGTATTGTCCGGCCTTTGCGCTCAGTGTGCCTCGCCCAGCCCGCCTATTCCCGCCCCGTCACGGTCCTTGCATGAATTCGAATCCGCTCAATCCTGTCCGCGCCGCCGTCTTGGCTCCCGAGCCCGAAGCCGCCGCTTCCTTGTCCTATAAGGACGCCGGGGTCGATATCGATGCCGGCGATGCCTTGGTCGAGCGTATCAAGCCGTTCGCCAAACGCACCATGCGCGAAGGCGTGCTGGCGGGCATCGGCGGTTTTGGCGCGCTGTTCGAAGTGCCCAAGCGCTACAAGGAGCCGGTGCTGGTGTCGGGCACCGATGGCGTGGGCACCAAACTCAAGCTGGCGTTTCATCTCAACAAGCACGACACCGTCGGCCAAGACCTCGTCGCCATGTCGGTCAACGACATTCTGGTGCAAGGCGCCGAACCCTTGTTCTTCCTCGATTATTTCGCTTGCGGCCGGCTCGATGTCGAGACCGCCGCGACTGTGATCGCGGGCATCGCCAAAGGCTGCGAACTCTCGGGTTGCGCGCTGATCGGCGGCGAAACCGCCGAAATGCCGAGCATGTATCCGGACGGCGAATACGATCTCGCCGGCTTCGCGGTCGGTGCGGTCGAAAATTCGCAGGCCATCGACGGGCGCAGCATCGCCCCCGGCGATGTGGTGCTGGGTCTGGCGAGTTCGGGCCCGCATTCCAACGGGTATTCGCTGGTGCGCAAGATCATCGAGCGCGCGAATCCCGATTTCAACGCCGACTTTCATGGCCGCCCGCTTGGCCATGTGCTGCTCGAACCGACGCGCATTTACGTCAAATCAGTGCTCGCGGTGCTGCAAGCCATGCCGGGTGCGATCAAGGGTCTGGCCCACATCACCGGCGGCGGTCTGGTCGAGAATGTGCCGCGCTGTCTGCCCGAGAACACCCAGGCGGTGCTCGAAGCCAAGGCGTGGACGCGTTTGCCGGTCTTCGATTGGCTACAGGCCCATGGCAAGGTCGCCGATGCCGAAATGCACCGCGTCTTCAATTGCGGCATCGGCATGACGGTGGTGGTGAGCGCGGCCGACGCCGATGCGGTCGCGGCCAAGCTCGCGGCCGGCGGCGAACAGGTCTGGCGCATCGGCCGCATCGAGGCCCGCCCGGCGGGCGCGGCGCAGACCATCGTCGTCTGAGCCCAACAGCCTGCCGTTCTTGCCGGCGCCGCAATGGCCGGCCATCGTATTTGCCCTGACTTGTCGGCCTTCCCCGCGGCGGCGCAGACTGCCCGCAAGCGCATCAAGACGCTGCCCTCTGGAGGCCCGCATGAAAGCGATGAAATGGCTCATCGGCATTGCGGTGGTGTCGGCCGCGGTGTTCGTCGGCGGTGGCATGCTGCTTTCACCGAGTTTCACCGTGGCGCGCACCGTACTGATCGCCGCGCCGCCCGATCGCATCTTCGGCCTGATCGAAGACCCGCGGGCCTGGAAACGCTGGGCGGTCTGGAACCGGCGCGATCCGCAGATGCGGCTCGATTACGCCGGGCCGCAGACCGGCAATGGCGCGCAATGGTCCTGGCGCAGCGATTCCGAAGGCAGCGGCGCCATGACCTTCATGCGCGTGGTGCCCGAGCGGCGCGTGGGCTATGAATTGTTCTTCGCCGATTTCGGCACCACCTCCACGGGTGCGCTCGAACTCGAACCGCAAGGCGCCTCCACGCGCGTGACCTGGCACCTCAACGGCGACATGGGCGCCAGCCCCTTCATGCGCTGGATGGGCTTGTTCGCCGATCGGATGATGGGCAAGGATTTCGAGGCCGGACTGGCCAACCTCAAGAAGCTGGCCGAGCAATGAGGGGCGGCGCCAGGGCGGCCGGCGCGTTGGCCAGCCCGCCGCGCAGGACCGCGATGCATTGCTCGGCCGCGTCGTCGGCCAGGCAATCGATGCGGGTGTGCATCGGCAGCGAACGCAGCCAGGTGAGTTGACGCTTTGCCAGTTGCCGGGTCGCCGCGATGCCGCGTTCGCGCATGGCGGTGCGCGCCGCGGGGCCGGCGCCGTAATCGCCATCGAGGTATTCCCAGGCCTGCCGGTAACCGACCGCGCGCATCGAAGGCAGATCGCGATGCAGGTCGCCGCGCGCGCGCAAGTCGCGCACCTCATCGAGAAAACCTTGATCGAGCATCGCGTCGAAACGTTCGGCGATGCGCGCATGCAGGAGCGCGCGGTCGGACGGTTCGAGCGCGATCGCATGAAGGGGCAGGCCCGCGCCCGCGGTTGGCGCCGCGAGCAAGACCGACATCGGCTGGCCGGTCAGGCTTTGGATTTCGAGCGCGCGCTGAATGCGCTGCGCGTCGTTGGGGGCGAGTCGCGCGGCGGTGACCGGGTCGAGTTGGGCCAGGCGCGCATGCAGGGCCGGCCAGCCGACGCGCGCGGCCTCGGCATCGAGTTCGGCCCGTAACCGCGGGTCGGCGGCGGGCAGGCGGCTGATGCCTTCGACCAGAACTTTGTAATAAAGCATGGTGCCGCCGACCAGCACAGGTAGCCGGCCGCGCGCCGCGATTTCCCGCACCAGCCGGCGCGCATCGTCGGCGAACTCGGCCGCCGAATAGGCGTCGCGCGGATCGCGGATGTCGATCAGATGATGGGCGACCGCGGCCCGTTCGTCGGCGCTGGGCTTGGCGCTGCCGATGTCCAGGCCGCGGTACACCAGGGCCGAATCGACGCTGATGATTTCGACCGGGAATGCGCGCGCGATTGCGAGGGCGGCGGCGGTCTTGCCGGCGGCGGTCGGGCCGAGCAAAGCGAACACGGGAGGCGAATGCGGCATGGGGAGCGACGAAACGAAGAAGACCGGGCCGGCGGACCACCGGATTGTGCTCAAGAACGGCTGCACCCGCTCACGACCGGGGCCAGCGAGGCCGGGGGCAGGTCGGCTATGCTCGCACAATGTCATCGCATCTATTCCGCCCTGATCCGTCCTCGGGCACGGGTCGCCTCCCCGCGCGTTATCGCAGTCTGTTCTGGATCGCCGCGCTGTTCATCGGTTTGAATTTCCTGGTCCGCATCGGGCTGGTGTTGTTCGAGCATGACCCGGCCAATGACGCGGTCGGGCGGCTGCTGGGCATTTTCGCCGTCGGTCTGGTCTACGACCTCGCGGCGACGACTTATGTGCTGCTGCCGTTCGCGCTGCTGATCACTTTCTTTTCCAACGGGCGGATTGGCCGCGCCATCCACGGGATCGCGATCTGCGCCCTGGTGCTCGCCGGCCTGTTCGGCATGCTGTTCACCGCGGTCGCCGAAGGCCTGTTCTGGAACGAGTTCTCGTCGCGGTTCAATTTCATCGCGGTCGATTACCTGATCTATACCCGCGAAGTCGTGGGCAACATCCGCGAGTCCTATCCGATCGGCTGGATCCTGGGCGGCATCGGCCTGGCGGCGATCGTGCTGTTCGGCCTGGTGGCGCGGCCTTTGTGGCGCGCCGCGAGCGGGCCCGCCGGCGGCTGGAAACTGCGCTACGCCATGCTGCCGGTCTTGCTCGCGTTGCCGGTCGCCGCGTTTAACTTCGTCGGTGACGGCGCGCGCGAAATGCTGCCCAGCGCGTCGGCGCGCGAACTCGCGGGCAACGGCTATTACGATTTCATGCGGGCGTTCCGCAGCAACGATCTCGATTTCCAGACCTTCTACAAGACCATTCCGGTCGCCCAAGCCAGCGACGTGCTGCGCAAGGAGTTCGAGGAGGCCCAGACCAAGGCCAAGTTCGTCGACAATCCGCAATCGATCGAACGTCGTGTCGAATCGGGCACCGCCCCCAAGAACCTGAACGTGGTGCTGGTCTCGATGGAGAGCCTGGGCGCGGATTACGTCGAGTCCTTCGGCGGGCGCAAGGGGCTCACGCCCAATCTGGACCGGCTCGCCCACGACGGCATGATGTTCACGCAGTTCTATGCGACCGGCTTGCGCACCGTGCGCGGGCTCGAAGCGATCACCTTGTCGATCCCGCCCACGCCGGGCCATGCGGTGCCGATGCGCCAGCACAACAAAGGCTTCCAGACCCTGGGCGGGGTGTTCGCCGACGCCGGCTATGACGCGCTCTACCTGTATGGCGGCTACAGCTATTTCGACAACATGCGCGACTTCTTTTCCGGCAACGGATATACGGTGATCGACCGGACCGCGATCCCGAAAGAAAACATCACGCACGAGAACATCTGGGGCGTGGCCGACGAAGACCTGTTCGGGCAGGCGCTGCGTGAGATGGACGCGCGCGCCAATGCCGGGCGCAAGGTGTTCATGCACATCATGACGACCTCGAACCACCGGCCGTTCACCTTCCCGGACGGGCGCATCGATCTGCCGCAAGGCGCGCGCGAAAGCGCGGTCAAGTACTCGGATTGGGCGATCGGCAAGTTCATCGCCGATGCCCAGACCAAGCCCTGGTTCAAGAACACGATGTTCGTTTTCCTGGCCGACCATACCTCGAACGGCCGCGGGCACACCGATCTGCCGCCCGAGAATTACCGCATCCCTTTGATCGTGTACGCGCCGGGCATCGTGGCGCCGACACGCGTCGATTACGTCGCTTCGCAGATCGACGTGGCGCCGACCGTGCTCGGTCTGCTCGACTTCAGCTACACATCGCGGTTTTTCGGACAGGACATCCTGACCGAAGGCCAGCATCATCAGCGCGCCTTCATGGCCAATTACCTGACGGTCGGCTACATGGAGCACGGGCTGGTGGCCGAGCTGGCGCCCAAGCGCAAGGTCAGGGTGGTCGATGCCGCCACCGGCCAGGTCCTGCCACCGGACGACGAACGCGCCGTGCATTACGCGCTCGAAGCGATCAGCTATTACGAACGCGCGAGCGACATCCTCAAGACGCCGGCCCCGCCCTTGGTGGTCAGCGCGAACCGTCCCGCCAGCGCCGCGCATTGAGCGGGGGCGGACGGGCCGGCGCGCGGCTTCAATGCTCGTCGACCCGGCCCCAATGCGCGACCACGAATTGCGCGACCAGCCAGGTGCAGAGCGAGCCGGCCGCGATGGTCAGCGTGAGCGGCAGGACGGTGCCGTCGTAGCTTGCGCCGATCCAGATGCCGACGCCGGCCGCCACCAGCATCTGCACGAACCCCATCAAGGCGGCGGCCGCGCCCGCGTTCTGCGGGAACGGCGCGATCGCGCCCGCCTGGCTGCACGGCGTCGTGATCGCGTGCGCCATGTTGTAGAAGAATTGCGGGACCAGGATCGCCAGCGGATCGTGCAGTCCGCCCAAGGCGAAGCCGGCCATCGACGCGCCGGCCCCGACCTGGATCAGCCCGGCGCGGACCAGCGTGCGCCGTATGCCCAATGAAACGATCCAGCGCCGGCACAATTGCGTGCCGAGGAAATAGCCGATGACCGCGACCGCGAAGGCGAAGCCATAGGCTTGCGCGCTCATGCCCAGGATCTTGAGCAGCACGAACGACGACCCCGACAGAAACGCGAACATGCCGCCATACGAGGCCGCCATCGCCAGTGTGTAGGCCCAGAACACGCGGTTGGCCGCGATGCGGCGATAGGCCGCGAGCATCGGGGCGAGACTGACCGCGTGCGGATTGCGTTCGGCGATCGTTTCGCGCATGCGCCGCCAGGTGAAGAACAACAACAGCGCGGCGATCAGGACCAGGGTGCCGAAGGTCGCGCGGAAGCCGAAATGGCTTTCGAGGAAGCCGCCCGTGATCGGCCCGGCCAGCAGCACGAGGGTCATGAAGGCATTGACCTGGGTAAGCACGCGCGCGCCGTCGGCCGGCGCATGCAGGTCGCGCACGATGGCGCGCGCGCCGACGATGGCGGCGCTCACCCCGACCGCCTGCATCAGGCGGCCGGCGATCAGCATCTCGACATTCAGCGCCAGCGCGCAAACGATGCTTGCGACCAAGTACGAGACGATGCCGCCGAGGAGCACCGGGCGCCGTCCGTAGCGGTCGGACACCGGGCCGAGCACGAGTTGCCCGATGCCGAAACCGGCGATGAACACCGACAAGGTGAACTGCACGCGCGCCACGGTGGTGTCGAGCCGGCCCACCATGCCCGGCAACGAGGGCAGGTAGAAATCGGTCGACAAAGGCTGGAGCGCGAAATAGCCGACCAGCAGCAACAAGACCGTCGGGGGCGCGTAGGCGCGCGCCGCGTGTGCGACCGACATGTGCTTCAGCGCCCGCGCAAGAACAGGCGGTCGAGATCGGGCATCGACAATTGCACCCAGGTCGGCCGGCCGTGATTGCATTCGTCGGCGCGCTCGGTCGCTTCCATCTGGCGCAGCAGGGCGTTCATCTCGTCGATCGACAGGCGCCGGTTCGCGCGCACCGCGCTATGGCAGGCCATGGTGGCGAGCAATGCGTTCTGCCGTTCGGCCTGGACCCGCGCGCCTTCGCCGCCCAGGCCGTGTTCGCGCAACTCGCGCAACACATCGCGCGCCAGCGCCGCCGCATCGGCATCGCGCAGCAACGCCGGGACCGCGCGCACCGCGAGCGTGGTCGGAGAGACTTGGGCGATCTCGAAGCCCAGGGCCGCGAGCGCGTCGCGCGCATCGAGCGCGGTGCCGATCTCGAGTTCGCTCGCGAAGAAGGTCACCGGGATCAGCACGGGCTGGGCCGGCATCGCCGTGGTGTGCACGGCGGTCTTGAGCGCTTCATAGACGATGCGTTCGTGCGCGGCATGCATGTCGACCAATACCAGGCCGTGCCGGTTTTGCGCGAGCACGTACACGCCGTGCAATTGCGCGATCGCGTAGCCGAGCGGCGCGTCGTCGTCGCAGGCCGCTAGCGGCATGGCCGACGGCGCCGTGCGATCGCGATCGGAGGCCGCCGGCGCATCGGTCGCCGCGCCAACCGGCGACGCCGGCCCGAAGGCGGCCGCGATGTCGGCATAGCGCGCGCGCGTCTGCGCGATGCCGAGCGGTCGCTGCGCATCGGACGGAATCGGGCGGTAGGCCGGCGCCGGGCGGTCGTCGCGCAGCGCGCGCCAGTCGGCGAGTTCGCTCAAGGTGGCGGGCCCGGCGGCGGCCGGCGGCGCGTCGTTCGCGGCATGATCGGCAAGGGCCTGGGCCGATTGCGCCGCGGTACGCGCCAGCGCGCGCTGGACCGCATGAAACACGAACTGATGCACCGCGCGCGAATCGCGGAATCGCACCTCGGTCTTGGCCGGATGCACATTCACATCGACCAGGCGCGGATCGATCGCAAGCGCCAGCACATAGCTCGGCTGCTTGTCGCCATGCAGGACATCGGCATAGGCCGCGCGCGCCGCATGCGCGAGCACCTTGTCGCGCACGAAACGCCCGTTCACATAGAAATACTGCGCATCGGCGCGCGCGCGCGCCGCGGTCGGTTTGCCGACCAAGCCTTCGAGATGCAGGCCGGCCTCGGGCAAGGGCGCGGCGGGCGCGATCGCGCCGGCGCGTTCGTCGAGCACGATCGCCTCGGCGGCGAAATCGGCACCGAGGATGGCGATGATGCGCCGCGCGAGGTCGGTGGCCGGCAATTGCAACACCGGCTTGCCGTTGTGGCTGACCGTGAAGGCGACCGCCGGCTGGGCCAGCGCGATGCGGCGCACGACCTCCATGCAATGTCCGAATTCGGTTTGTTCGCTCTTGAGGAATTTGCGCCGCGCGGGCGTGGAGAAATACAGATCGGTCACGTCCACCGTGGTTCCGGTGCTGCCCAGCCCGGCCGAGGCCGCGGGTTGGGTCTGGATCGGGCCCTGATGGTTGTGGATTTGCAGCGCCACGGCCGCCTCGGCGTTGCGCGTGGTGAGCGCCAGATTGGCCACCGACGCGATCGAGGCCAGCGCTTCGCCGCGAAAGCCCAGCGTGGCCACCGATTCGAGCTCGTCGAGCGAGGCGATCTTGGATGTGGCATGGCGCGCCAGCGCGAGCGGCAGGTCGTCGGGGGCGATGCCGCCGCCATCGTCGCTGACCGTGATGCGCTTGATCCCGCCTTCTTCGAGTCGCACCGCGACGCGCGTCGCGCCCGCGTCGAGCGCGTTTTCGAGCAATTCCTTGATGACCGAGGCCGGCCGTTCGACCACCTCGCCCGCGGCGATCTGCGAGATCAGGACATCGGGAAGCGCGCGGATGCGGCGTGCGCCCGCAGGCGCGGCGGTGGCGGTCGTCATCGGGCGATTATACGAAGCGCTCGGTTATCATCGCCGCCGACCCCAAGGAGCCCGAGCGTGGAATTCATTCTGACCGCTGTCGATTATGTGCTGCATCTGGACCGCCACATGGATGGTTTGTGGCAGCAATATGGCTTGTGGCTGTATGTGATCGTGTTCGCGATCGTTTTCGCCGAGACCGGTCTGGTGGTCACGCCCTGGCTGCCCGGTGATTCGTTGTTGTTCGTGCTCGGCGCGCTGGCGGCCGCGGGCGGGCCGAATGTCTATGTGCTGATCCTGTTGCTGTTCACGGCCGCGGTGCTCGGCAATACCAGCAATTACTGGATCGGGCGCTGGATCGGACCGCGCGTGTTCCATTTCCCGGATTCGCCGTTCTTCTCCAAGGCCACGCTGGAAAAGGCCCACGGCTTTTATGAGCGCCATGGCGCGATCACCGTCATGGCCTCGCGTTTCCTGCCGCTGATTCGCACCTTCGCGCCCTTCGTGGCCGGCGTGGGGGCGATGTCGCATACCAAGTTCCAGTTCTATTCCATCCTCGGCGGCGGGCTCTGGGTGCTGTGTTTCGTGCTCGCGGGCTATTTCTTCGGGCAGATTCCGATCGTCAAGAACAATCTGCCGCTGGTGATCGTGGGCGTGATCGTCATTTCCTTCATTCCGCTGGCGGTGGAATTTGCGCGGACCAAGCTGAAGAAGGCCTGAAGCGGTTCGTTGCGGCAGGTGCGGGGGTGGGGCCCATGGGGCCTGAGGGCGCAATTCGCGAGGTAGAGGCCGATCAGCCATCGCGTGCGCCCTCAGGCCCCAAGGGCCACCCCCGCAGGATGCGGCGCCGTGAACGTCGCCGCACCTCACTTCCGTGCCAGCCACGCCTGCGTCAATCGCACCCAATAGGTCCCGCCGAGCGGAATCAGCGCGTCGTTGAAGTCGTAGCTCGGGTTGTGCAGCATGCACGGCCCAAGACCATGGCCGGCGTCGCGATGCGCGCCATCGCCGTTGCCGATGAACACATAGGCCCCCGGACGCTCCAGCAGCATGAAAGAGAAGTCTTCCGCGCCCATGGTCGGCTCGCGGTCGCGCAGCACATTCTCGGGGCCGACGATCTCGTCCATCACGCGCGCGGCGAAAGCGGTCTCATCGGGATGATTGACCGTGGGCGGATAGCTGCGATGGAAGGTGAACTGGACCTGCGCATTGAAGGCGCTGGCGATGTTTTCGGCCACGCGTTTCATGCCCGATTCGATCTGGTCGAGCACCTCGATGGTGAAGGTGCGCACCGTGCCGCTCATCACGGCTTCGGTCGGGATGATGTTGACGGCTTCACCGGCGTGGATCTGGGTGATCGAGATGACCGCGGTGTCGATCGGTTTTTTTTCGCGGCTGATCAGCAATTGCAGGCCCTGCGCGATCTGGCAGGCGATCATGATCGGATCGATGCCGAGATTGGGCATGGCGGCGTGGGCGCCTTTGCCCGTCACGACGATCTCGAATTCATTGCTGCTCGCCATCGTCGGGCCGGGGCGCAGGCCGAAAGTGCCGACCGCGATGCCCGGCCAGTTGTGCATGCCGAACACCGCATCGCACGGGAAACGCTGGAACAGACCGTCGTCGATCATGCGCTTGGCGCCCGCGCCACCTTCTTCGGCGGGCTGGAAGATCAGGTGGACCGTGCCGTCGAAGTCGCGCGTTTCGGCGAGGTAGCGCGCGGCGGCCAGCAGCATCGCGGTATGGCCGTCATGGCCGCAGGCGTGCATCTTCCCTTGGTGCTGCGAGGCATGGGCGAAGGTATTGCGTTCCTGCAAGGGCAGGGCGTCCATGTCGGCGCGCAGGCCGATCGAACGTGTGCCGCTGCCTTGGCGCAGGCTGCCGACCACGCCGGTCTGCCCGAGGCCGCGCGTGACGTCGTAACCCCACCGTTCGAGTTGCGCGGCGATCAGGTCGCTGGTGCGCGCTTCTTCGAAGCGCAATTCCGGGTGGGCGTGGAGGTCGCGCCGGATCGCAGCGATTTCTGGTGCGATCTCGATCAGGCGCGCAATGAGTCGCGGGCCGGGGGCGCGCAAATCGTTCGGATGCATGATGCTGATCCTTGTGCGGGTATTCACTGCGCTCGTGGCGCGGTGTTTGCTGAAGCCCCGAAGTATCATCCAATGCGAGCGATTCGCAAACCGCGGGCCGGTTTGACCCCTTCTGGCGCAAGGAGAAAGCGGCCAGACCGTTCGGTGCCCGCCGTCGTTTCTTTCCTCCAGTTCCCGGTTCGAGCCTGATGCTGGTTTTCGTCATCCGTCGTCTGCTGCAAGCGGTCGCGGTCTTGTTCGCGATGTCGCTGATCGTCTTCATCGGCGTCAATCTCATCGGCAACCCGGTCGACATTCTGGTGAGCCCCGATGCCGACCAGATCGAGCGCGCGCGCACCATCGCGGCGCTCGGGCTCGATCAACCGGTGTATGTGCAATACCTGCGCTTCGTCCACGGCGCGTTCACGGGCGACCTCGGGCGCTCGTTCGTGCAAGGCGCGCCCGCGGTGTCCTTGATTCTGGAGCGCATGCCGGCCACGCTCGAACTGGTGTTCGCGGCGATGCTGATCGCGATCGTGTTCGGCATTCCGCTCGGATTGTGGGCCGGCCTCAAGCCCGATTCGATCGCGGGCAAGACCATCATGACCGGCTCCATCCTCGGGTTCTCGCTGCCGAGTTTCTGGGTCGGACTGATGCTGATCATGATCTTCTCGGTCCAGCTCGGCTGGTTGCCGAGCAGCGGGCGCGGCGAAACCGTGACGGTGCTCGGCGTGCCCTGGTCGATCTTCACGCTCGACGGCTGCAAGCATTTGCTGATGCCGGCGCTCAATTTGGCGTTGTTCAAGCTCAGCCTGATCATCCGGCTCACGCGTGCGGGCACGCGCGAGGCCATGCTGCAAGACTATGTGAAGTTCGCGCGCGCCAAGGGCCTGACACCGCTGCGCGTGGTGGGCGTGCATGTGCTCAAGAGCATCATGATCCCGATCGTGACCGTGATCGGCCTCGAATTCGCGAGCACGGTGGCGTTCGCGATCGTGACCGAGACCGTGTTCGGCTGGCCGGGCATGGGCAAGCTCATCGTCGATTCGATCAATGTGCTCGACCGCCCGGTGATCGTCGCCTACCTGCTCATCGTGGTGAGTTTGTTCGTCATCGTGAACCTGCTCGTTGACCTCACGTATTCGCTGCTCGATCCGCGCGTACGCATCACCGAGAACCGGGATTGATCCGATGACTGCACCGACCCGGCCTGATG
>JADHEF010000857.1_pt1 | contig 24888 bp, 42 predicted proteins | sample 8952391 | NCBI WGS metagenome assembly JADHEF01 (sample SAMN16124439, study PRJNA663245) | bioreactor sludge metagenome | isolation source: sludge (nitrite) | place: India:Bengaluru | collected 2019-02-28 | reverse complement strand
CGCCGAATGAAGTCGTCCTCTCCGGCGGTCCATGCCTGCCAACCCCTGATCATGGTCATGCGCGCCGCCCCGGATGGACACGGTCGAAAGCCGCCAGCACCTGCTGCGGGCGAAACCATGCGTTGTGGCGCAGGAAGCGGCGCACCCACGCTTCGGATTTGAAGTGCTGTGCCGCCATGCCGCGAATGGCCACATGCGTCAGTGATGCGATGGCGGCGGCTGCCCGCGCCCGCTGCTCGGAAATGGTGGAGACGACGGGATTCGAACCCGCACCGACTGCGGTCGAGCCACCGCAGGCCTCTGCCGTTGAGTTACGTCCCCTTTTCATGTCAGCCCTCTGCGTCCGACAGCTTGACCGCGCCCGCCAGCACGACGAACAGGTGGGCCACCTCGCTGGACATCAGCGCGAAGCGGGCGTCCAGCTCGGCGCGCAGGCCGTCGGTGTCGGTGTTTTCCAGCTGGTCGAGCGCACCGTCGAGGAACTTCAGCTTGCGCACCACCAGGTCTTCGCCGAAGACCAAGGTCACGTGGTTGTCAAGGTTCAGCGCCAGGCGTGTGACCTGCATGCCCATTTCCAGGTGCTTGGCGATCTCGTCGCTCTGCAGCTCCATGTTGACGATCTTGATCACCGCGCCGCCGTCGATGGCATTGCGCAGCTCGCATTCCTCGCCCAGTGCGAGCCCTTCGGGCATCGGCTCGCCCTTGATCCAGCCGGTCAGCACGCTGCGCGGGTTCACCTGGGCATTCAGCGGCAGTGCCGGGAAGCTGCCCAGCACGCTGCGGATCTGCGACACCACGTTTTCAGCGGACTTGCGGCTGGGCGTGTCCACCGCGATGAATCCGCGCTGCAGGTCCAGCATCGCGTCGGTGCGCGAGGGGCGCACGAACGCGGCCGGCAGCAGCTCGTGCAGCAGGTCGTCCTTCATCTGCTTGCGCAGGCGCCCACCGGGCTTGCGGCCCTCGCGCTGCTCCATGTCGGCGATCTTGCGGGCCAGCCGGTCGTTGACCACCGCGCCGGGCAGCAGCTTGTCCTCGCCGCCGACGGTGAGCCACAGCGCATTGCCGACGCGGTGGCTGAGCGGCTCGGCTTCGTCGCGCCCGAACGGCGAGATGAAGCCGCGGCTGGACATTTCCAGCGGGCCGACCGGCTTGAGCTTCGCCTCGGGCAGCAGGGTGTCGATCTGCGAGAAATCCACCGAGGCGGGGAAGCGGAAGAATGTGAGGTTGCGGAAGAACATGGTCAGGCCTCCCAGATGCCAAAACGAGTGCCGATTGCGATCCACAGGACGAAGACCACGCAGATGAATGCGAACGCCAGTAATTCGGCCATCACATGCCCTCCTTGCCGGCCTTGAGTTGCTCTCGGACTTGCCGCTGCGCGGCATGCATCGCGGTCTGCCATGCGGGGATCTGAATGCCCTTGCGGTCGAGCAGGCGCAGCAGGCCGCGTTCGCCGGTGGCTTCGATGCGGGCGCCCTTGCGGATGGCTTTCAGCACCTGCTCGGTGCGGGTGAGCGTCGGGCGGTTATTGCCGACATTGGGCAAACGCTTCGGCAGCGCAGATTCAGCGGGGCGGCTCATTGCGGCGCCTCCGGCATCGGCAGCAGCGGGTTGAGCCAGCGCTCGACTTCGCGGACGGCGGTCACCACGGGCTTGGGCAGCTCGCCGGCGTCGATGACCGCACCGAAGCGGCGGGAAAGCCATTCGATGAGGATCTGGATCGATGCGGCTGGCGGGTCCGCACGCTCGCATGCCGGGCACACAACGCCCTGCTGGCAGTAGCATGCACCGTCGTCGTCGGTCTTCTGGTCGCGCTTCACGAAGCGCACCAGTCCCGGCGCGGCGATGTGCCGGAGCATGCGCTGCGGGAACACATCGCCGGCCTTGTCGATGTAGGACATGGCGCGCTGCAGGTAGGCCAGATCCTCGTCCGGGGTTTCGCTGTCGTGCCGGGGGCGCGTGGTATCCCAATACTCGTGCCCATCCACGGTCACGCGGGCGGCGTAGATCTCGATGTCGCTGTGCACGGTGGCCAAGGCGATGGCATGGGCGAGCTGGTCGAAATCGGTGGGGACGGTGTTCATCTCACACTCCCGCCACGTCGAGGCTGATCGGCTGGTACTGCCCGCGCTCGTCGCGCTCGTAGAAGCGCACGTAGGTCTTGCTGCCCACCACCGTGACGGCATCGCTGATCGCGGTCATCGCCTGCTGCCAGCGCGTGTCGTCGAATTTCAGGCGGCGCAGCGACAGCACCTCGCCCGTCTTGATGTTGCCGTCCTGGTCCACGCGGAAGGCGTTGTTGACCAGCGTGCGCAGCTCGGCGCGCGCGCCCTCGGTCCAGTCGTTGAGGCATTCGTCGATCAGTGCCTTGGCGGCCTGCAGGCGCTCGTCGAAGGTAATGCTGTCCTGGATGGCGCGGATGAGCTTGTAGCGGCCATCGAACGAGAGCAGCGTGACATTGCCCTTGTCGCCGCCCAGGCGCGCGCCGTATTGCTCGGCGCTGAGCTGCACGAAGGCGGCAATGTCGTCGAAAGCGCCGCGCTTGAATGCCCGCAACTGCTCGCGCAGGGCCAGTGCGCGGACAATCTTCTCCTGCACCAGCTCATCGCGCTGGCGGTCGATGGCCTTGATCTGGTTTTCCGGCACCAGCCGCCCGTTGCGGTCTTCGCGGTAGCCGTCCGGGATTGTGTTTTCGTGCGTGGACATGAGGGTTCCTTGAGTTGAGGCCCGGCCGTTTGCCGTCGACCGCTGGCCGGCGGGGTTACTCGACGCGGGAAAGCGGGCCGAACATGCGGTCGAACTGCTGGCCGAGGTGGTCGCGGATGCGGGCGCCGACGCAGGGCGGCAATTCGCCTTCGGCCTCTTCCGCGCTGAGGCCGATGCGGGTGCCGATGCTGGGCGTGAGCGGTGCGGCCATGTCGAACACCGGGCCTTCGTAGGCGTGGGTGGCCGATGCCTGCGACGGTGCCGGCGGGGACGTCACCGGCCGCGCTTGCGCCTTGCCGGCGGCGGTGAGCCGGTAGCTGGCAACGATCAAGCCGCGCGCCGTGGCCGTGCGCACCAGCCCATCCGCTTCGCCTTGCATCAGGCCCATGCCGCACAGCCGCCGCAGCAGCGCGTGCCGGTCCAGCGGGCCGTGCATCAGCGCCTGCCGCAGGATGTGCAGATCGCCATCGGCGAAGGGGCGCTCAATGTGCATGACGCGCCTCCTCGGCCTCGGCATCCTGGCTGCGGAACGTGGTGACCACCACGGCCGGCTGCGGGTCGGGCTCGATGACGGCATGCACTTCGATCACGGCGCGGTGCTTGCGGTCGCCACGGGTCTTGGCGGCGGCTTCGCCCAGCGCCTGTTCGGCGGTGTCGAAGGCCTGCCCGGCAATCCATTCCTGCGGCACCACGAGGAAGCGGCGCTCAGACATGGCCCACCTCCCGCACCGCATCGGTGGCGCCCAGCACGTCGGCGATCAGGCGCGGCATCGCCGACTTCACCGTCCACTCGAGCTGGACGTTCTCGTAGGGGGCGGCCATCACCAGGTCGATGCCGCCGTCGCCGTTGGGTTGGCGGCGCTTCAGCGCGCCCTGCAGCAGCGGCGGCGGCTGGTCGATGATCAGCACCGGACGGCGGCCGTTGCTGTAGTAGCCGAAAATGGTGATGCCGGCGGCTTCGAGTGCCTGGGCGGTGGCGCCGGCAGAAAACAGCAGGTCGCAATGGCGGCCGGGCCGCAGGTTGTCATGCGGATTCATGGGGCGGTTCCTCGTCGTGATCGTGGGTGGCCGGGGCTTGGGCTTGCAGCCCGAGTTGCCCGTACAGGTCCGGCAGCGCGATGCGCTTCATGGCGCCGATCTGCTGCAGGGAGGTCATGGCGCGGCCGAGCAGGAAGCCGCAGGCGCGGTCCAGTTCGGCCGCATCGGCGGCGACGTGATAGCCGAACGCGGGATGGGCGCAGATCGGGTGCCCGTCGCGGCGCAGCTTCTCGATGATCTGGCGCAGGCGGCGCTCGTCGGCCGCACTGACCCGGTGGGTGATGACGTACACCAGGTCGCGTGCGGTGATGCCGTTGGCGGCGCCGCGCCGGCCCTGCAGCTGAGCCAGCACCGTCTCCGGGGAAAGCTCTTGCGGCAGCAGGGCCAGCTGCATGTCAGCGGCCCTCCCGCGACCGAGTGATGGCAACGGCCAAGGCGGCCAATTGCGATGCGCTGAAATGCGAGCCGACGGTCGCGCTGGGTGGACTGATCAGCACGCCACCATCGTTGAGCACGTGGTAGGTGTAGACGTGGCCGGTGTCGAAATCGACGATGCGGCCTTCCAGGTAGCCCTTGGAGACGTTGACGCGTTGAGGTTGTTGGTTGCCGCGCGTTGCGGCGGCCGAATCCCAGCCGAACTTGCTGGCGTCGGGCAGCGTGGTGATGTCGGGCATGGTCAGTCCTCCTCGATGTCGTCGTCGCGCAGCTGGTCCACCAGTGCGCGCAGCTGTGGGCGTTCCAGCGATGCGAGCAGCGCGTCCATCGGCTGCCCGTCCTTCCACGGGATGCCCGCGCGGCGGAACAGGTCGCGGTGCATCACGGTCACTTGGCGGTGCGGCAGTTCGGCCTGGCGCATCAGGCCGACGACGAAGCCGCGCAGGTACTGCAGGCCGGCGTCGGTGGCGGGCATGTCAGCCACGGCTCACCTCCTCGGGCGCCAGCGCGCCGGGGCCGGCCTTTTCGACCAACCGCTCCCACAGCGGTCGCGGGACGATCATCACGTGCTCGAGGTCCGGGTTGTCGATCACCGTGTCGTTATTCCACGGGATCAGCAGCGCTTGGGTCATGATTGGCCACAGCCCGTGGCTTGCCCCTTCGGGACGACGCACGAAACCTTCGATGGCGGGGAGCCGAGTCATGTCAGGCACCCCGCACCAGGTCGGCGTTGACCACCGGCACGCCAAGCTCGGCGGCGCGGTTCATTGCGGCAGTCAGCGCGTTCTGCACGGCCAGCGGATACAGCAGCGAGCCGCTGCCGCGCGGAGGCACCAGCTTGGCGCGCAGGGCTTCGATGCCGGATCGGTCGATCACGCGCTCCAGCGGCACCTTGGCGCGCTTGAAGCGATGCGCAAGGTAGGCCTCCAGATCGTTGTCCAGGGCGGGCAGCGTGATGATCTCGATGCGCTGCACGACCTCGCGTACTTCCGGGTTGTGCTCGGAGAGCTTCACCGCCAGTTCCGGCTGGCCGATCAGGATCACCGACAGCAGCGGGCGCAGGCCGTCCTTCAGCTCGCGGAAGCGCTTGAGGTGCTTGAGCGTGGGCAGCGGCAGGCTGTGCGCTTCCTCGATCACCAGCACATGGCTGTGGCCGGCGCGGGCGCTGTTGCGCAGCGAGTCGTGCACCTGCCGGAAGCGCGCCTCGGGGCTGCTCTTCGGCTTCGCCAGCGGATCGACCGCCGCCATGATCGCCTCGGCGATGTGGTGGCTGCGCAAGGTCTTGCCCACCGCATCGCTGCCCTCGCTGGCCAGCACGTAGGGCTGGATCAGGATGACGGCCTGTTCCTCGCGCTGGATGCGGTCGATCAGCTCCTCGCGCAGCGTGGACTTGCCGGCGCCGCTCTCGCCGATGACCGCGGCAAAGCCGCCGTGGCGCGCCACCTGGTACATGCTTTCGCGCACGTAGCGGATGTCCGGCGAGAGGAATACCTCCTCGGCGTTGGCCGGGTCGTCGAACGGGTTGCCGACAAGGCCGAAGTGCTTCTTGGCCTGCGGCGTGAATGCCTGGAATCGCAGTAGCATGATGTCTTCCTCGTCGGTGGTGTCGGTGTCGCAATCGGTGTTGCTGGATGGGGAAACCGGGGCCGGCGTGTTGGCGCACGTCGGCCCCTCTTCTTGCAGGTGCCAATCGGCGCACGGCGCGCCGCTTTCGAGCAGGAACGTGGTGATGGCGGCGCGGATGCGCGGCTGGTCGCAACCGGCCGGCAGCACGCCGTGGTTGATCAAGCCGTTGATCGCCGGGCGGCTGAGGTGGATGGCCGCCGCGAGCGCGCCCTGTTTGATGCTGGCCTCGGCCAGCACGCGCTTGAGCCGGAGGGTCATCGCTGCACCAGCCTGCCGCGGCGCGGCACGATGATTTCCGGGTCACGCGGATTGCGCGGCGGGTCGATCCAGCGGCGCAGCAACCAGCCGCCGTTCTTCGTGCGCTGCATGGCCTCGCGCTGTTCTTTCGTCGGAGTGGCCGGTATGGGCTTCATGCCGCCCCTCCATCGACCAGGCGCAGGCCGCCGCGTTCCGGCGTGGACAGCACGATGGCCCACGCTTCCACCTGGTCCACCGGCACGCCGTCGGGCCAGTGCTGTGCGGTGCGGGCATACATGGCGGGTGTCCATGCCGTGCCGGCGCGCTCGACCAGCGGCTTGAGGCGCACCGCCGCTTCGACATGGTTCAGCGGTGGCAGCTCGGCGCGCGGTGGCGCGGGCTCGATGCGCTGCGCCGCGATGATCTGCGGTGCGGCCACGCTGGATTCCATGCCCGAGCGCGGCAGGCTCGGCGCAATGCTGGCTTCGCGGATGTGCTTCATCGGGTCGACCTGGCCACCGAACGCCACGCGCTTGGCCTTGCGTGCCGCTGCCGCCTCGGCGTCGGTCTGCACCTGCATCGCCAGACGATCCAGCTCCTTGCGGGCAGCATCGGCCGGCGTCTCGGGCACGCCCCGGTATTCCTCGCCGACCATCGCGGCACCCTGCACGAAGCCCCACCCATCGGTCCCGATGCGGCCGGCGATGTAATGCACCGGCTTGTTGTCGGCCTCGCCCGGCATCAGCACGCGCACGCTGTCATCGGGCGCAAGTGCATTGCCGATCACCTGCACGCGCTGGCCGTTGACCAGTCCGGGGATGCCGCGCACATCGAACACCTGCCCGCGGAAGCGGATCATGCAATCGCGGACAGTGCATGCCTTCGGCGTAGTGGTGGCCAGCTGGCGCAGCACTTCGACCGGCGGCGCAAGCACCAGCTCCTCGGGCTTGATCCGCAACCAGCCATCGCGCCGCGTCATGCCGGTGCGGGTATGCACGCGGGTGGCGTTGTAGTGACGTGCCCACTGCTGGGCCAGCGTATTGATCTCTTCCAGGCTGGTGACCGGCGCGCGCGTCTTGAGCATCGCCTCGAAGTGGGTTTCGATCAGGTAGTTGGCGTTTTCCACCTGGCCTTTCGCGCGGGCATTGCCCACTTCGTTGACGATCAGCTCGATGCCGCAGGCATCGACGAAGTTGCGCGTCGTCGCGGCCGTCACCGCGCTGCCGGGGTCCATCATCAGCAGCTTGGGGATGCCGTGCATGGTGCCGGCATCGCGCCGCGTCATCGCATGGATCAGCGAAGACAGCAGGTTGGCGCTGCTCTCCGCGCCCAGCACGTAGAACAGCTCGATGCAGCCGGATGCGTGATCGGTGATGGCGTAGCGCCACAACCGGCGGTCGGCGATCCTGGTGAAATTGCCCGGCTTGCCGCGGTAGAACTCGCGCTTGTCCATCACCTGCGCGCCATCGTCGCCGAGGTAGAACTGGCGGCTCACGGAGGCATCGATCTGCCACAAGTGGTTGGGGTGGCGCGATGCCAGCCGTGTGGCCGGCGATGGCGCGGCCAGCTGGTCGCGGTGGAACCCGTATGCACGGATGGCGCGGCAGATGGACGACACGCTCAGCGGGTGCCACTCGCCCGTTGCCTTGTCCACGCGGGCGGCATCGATGCGGCCATTGGCGCGCAGGATCTCCACGGCTTCTTCCACCGGCAGCGTGCCGGTACCGGTCAACCTGCGCGTTTCCTCGACGAGTGCGGCAATGGCTGCGGCTTCGTCGCGGGAGAGCGACATGTCGCCGGCATCCGTGCGGCGCTTGCGCGGCTTGAGGCTGGCCGTGACGTTGGACAGACGGCGGTAGGCCGTCTGGACCGAGCATCCCATCTGCTCGGCCAAGCGGGCGGCAATGGCCCCCTTGCTGCCGTGCGGCGCGGACAGCAGTTCGCTGGCGGCCGCATGGATGAGGATTTCGGCCGACATGCTCAGTCCTCTTCGCCGTCATTGATGCGAGGAATCGGGAAGGGCAACTCGTCGTCATCGCGCACGATGCGCAGAGCGGTCAGCAGGCGCCCAATCGTGTCGCCGAGGAAGCGCCGTGTGTCCAGTCCGTTGCTGTCGGCATGCTCGGCCAGCGTGGCCACCGCAGCGCGGAACCCTGCGCTTTCGCTGCCGATGGCCGCCAGCACGTTCTGCTCGGCCTCGGTGACGGCCTGCTGCAGCTGTACCAGCTGATCGTCCGGAGTGGCCGACTTCCAGCGCCGCTGGGCCTTGGCCAACTTCTCGTGTTCCTTGTTCAGATCATCGGACAACTTGCTGATGCGGCTGTCCTTTGCCTCACTGTCGGCCCGCAACTCGCGCACCTGGTTGCGCAGCTCGCGCACCGACATGGTCACGATGTCGTCCAGCGCCAGATCGCCGGTTTCGCCGACCTCGGCCAGCTCCTTGAACTGGTCTTGGGGCAGCGACAGCAGCTCGATCAGCTTGCTCTCGCTTTTCACCGACTCTATAAATTGGCGGTACGTCGCGACTTTTGGGATCGCGGATTTCCGGCGTGCGGCTTCCATCATGCGGAGTGCTTGGTCGCGGCCGAGACCAAGCCGCTCGCGCATGCCTTCCCACTCGCCATGCAGCGCACACTCCCGCGCCACCAGCAGGTAGCGGCCGGCACGGATGAACGCCTCGCAGCCGCGCCGAAGTTCCTGCCTGATCGCGGCTTCGTAATGATCTGGCTGCCAGGGCAGGCCGTCGCCGTACTGGTCCACCAGCTCCTGCTGGTGCTGGTGCAGGGCTTCGATGCCGTCGGCATCCTGCGGGTCGGTGCGGCCGATGAACTCGGGGCCGACCTGCTCGGCAGGCGCCAGTGCATTGCGGCCTGCGGTGTCTTTCTTCGCCATCGTGGTTCCTCGTCGGTCAGTAGGTGGAGCGGGAGTAACGCTGTTCGGTTTCGCTCAAGCGCTGGTGCATGCGCGCCAGCTCCTGTTCGTGCGCGCGGGCCAGCTGGATCAGCCGCGGGGTGAGCCGCCAGCACTCGTCGCGGCCGGGGATGCGCTCGGCGATGCCTTCGTCGGCCAGCAGCTCCAGATCGCGCAGCACGGTGGGCGGCGCAGCGCGCAAGGCATCGGCCAATTGCTTGAGCCGCAGGCCGTCCATCACGTGGCCTTGCAGCAGGAACTGCAGGCGCAGGACGCGGCGCTGGGATTGGTTGCCGGTTGCGCTCATGCGCTGGCCTCGACGCCGGCCGCTTTCACAACGCGGCGACGCATGGCCTGGCCTTTCGGGCCGTTCCAGCGACCGATGAGGGCATCGCGCACGTTCGACGGTTTGATGCCGTTGTCGCGGCACCAGCCCTTCAGCGAAGTGCCTTTCGTGATGAAGGCGGCACGCACCTTGAGATGCAGATCGAGGCCGGGATCGGGCGTTCGCATCGCGTGTATCCTTGATTTCCTTGTTTCCGGGGTTGGCGCCTGCATGGGCCGCCTTGGGAACAATCCTAAGTGTAATTTTTACACCTTGCAAGGGGGTGTGCGTGGTTTTTCCACTCTTCCGGTCGATCATGGAAGCGGGCAGTTTCAAGCAGTCCGAAATGGCTGAAGGCCTTGGCGTATCGATTGATCGCGTGAAAAGCCTTTCATCCGGGCGCGTGAAAAAGCTCTCTCAAGATGAGCTGCGCCTGTTGGTGGAAAAATTCCACGTCCGGCCGGAATTCCTGGCAACCGGAGAAGGGGCGGTGTTCCGCAGCCCGGAGGAAGATGAGGTCGAGCGCCGGCTGCAAGCGATCAAGGCTTCCACGATGGCTGTGGAAGCTGTGGAGTCGTTGGCCAAGCGCGAGCGAATACTGATCCGCGACATCCTTTACGGCATGGCGATCAAGGATTCAGACATGCTGGAGAAAGCCATAGAAAGCTATGTCGCCGAGCGCGCGGCGACGTATCAGACAAGCGACAAGAAAGCGCGCCCCAAGACCACGAAAAGGAAACAGCCATGATCCGCAGGATGCTGATGATTGTTGCAATGGTGCTTGTGTTGTGCGCGGCAAAATCCACTATTGGCACCGACTTCAAGGCCGATGCGCTGCCGAGTCTGGACGTGGGGAAAACCACGCTGGCGCAAGCCACTGCGCTTCTTGGCGCGCCTCCGCAATCGAGCCAGGTTGGCGTAACCGGCGCGACGGTTTACACGTGGTCCTACATCGAAGCCAAGGCCAGCATCTGGACCGGAAAAGGTAGCGCCGTGAACAAGCGGGCGGTGTTGGTGTTCAATTCGGATGGCACGTTCCAGCGCATCTTGCAGCTCGATGGGATTGTGTTGTCGCCCGCTGACACCGAACGTCTCATTTCGAGGCCCGCAATTGCAGCGGCCCCGCTGGTACGCGCCGCACAGCAAGGCGCGGCACAGGTCACGAACCAAAGTGCTGCCCGGCAATACCGCTGCACCGACGAAAAGGGCCAGCCCTACATCACCGTGACCGCCGATCCGCCTGCCGGATGCGTGGTGCAGTGATGGATGCTGGGGCAAGAGCAAGATTCTTTGCGTGGTGTGAGCACCACTGCCATGCTCCGATGCATGCGTTGCAGCCCGTCCCTGTGGACGGGTGGGATGTGGTGGCCGTGCTGTGGCCCCTGAATAAAGATTTCCGGCCCAATCTCGAAAAATTCAAGGCGCTCGATTACGACAGCCGATTCGAGCCCCAGGCAGATGCGGCAATCGACCGATACCTGCAAACCGGGGAATGGGGATTGGTCTCCGTCGAGACATGGCGCGTGCTGTTGGAACGGCATTGCCAAGCGATCATGGTGGCCACGCTCAATGCAGCGCAGGGTAATCCGCTCATGTCGGTGCCGGCCAGCTTGCCGCATGACGCGCTGAAAGGCGCCGCAATGCTCTGGTTGCTGTACGGGATGAAGCTCCCCTTTCCAACAGAAGATCGATCAGCACACGTAATTCCTGCCGTACCTCCTCGGGGCAGGTAACCGCAATGGCGAATGCCTGCGCATGTTCGCCGCAGGTGTCCAGGCACTGTGAATGGCCCATGCCGCGCTCCTGATCGGGAGGCCCCACGCTACTTCGCGCGCGCGCGTGGCAATAGGAAAGTAGTTTCCAAGACTCGCCGCGCCGCTCTACCGAAACTGGCTGCATCGATTAGGCCGCTCCCCGGCCTGACCGGCGGCCAGATCCTCGTCCTGGTCGCCGGTCACTTCTTCGAGGTGACCCATGACCGGCAGCCGCGGCATCCGCAACAACAACCCCGGCAACATCGAGCGCAACGCCGCCAACAAGTGGCAGGGGCGCATGCCGCGCGAGCGGATGACGCTGGCGCAGCGCGGCGAGACGCGCTTCGAGGTGTTTGCATCGCCCGCGTGGGGCATCCGCGCGATGTGCGTGCTGCTGATCAACTACTTCGACCGGCACGACTGCAACACGGTCGCCAAGATCATCGGCCGCTGGGCGCCGCCGGCTGAAAACGACACCGGCGCCTACGTGGCCGCCGTGGCGAAGGCCGTGGGCGTGGCCGCCACGGACTGGATCAACCTGCACGAATACCGCCGCCTGCGGCCGCTGGTGGAGGGCATCATCGCGCACGAAAACGGCGTGCAGCCCTACAGCCCCGACGTGATCGAAGAAGGCCTGCGCCTGGCCGGCGTGGTGAAGCCCGATGCCGCGCCGCTGGTAGCGGTGCCCAAGGCCACCAATACCGCCGTCGTGACCACCACGGTGACCGCGGCAGCCGGCGGCGCCGGCGCCATCGCCGAGCTGGTGCAGCAGTTCAATGCGCCGGTGCAGCAGGTGATGCCGGCCATCCAGCAGGTCAATGCGGTGGCGCAGTCCACCAGCGGCATGCCGACCTGGTTGCGTGCCGCCATCGCCGTGGCGGTGCTGGTGGCGGCCGGGGCCAGCCTGTTTGGCTGGTGGCGCCTGCGCCGCGCCCAGAAGGCGGTGACACCGTGACCGCGCACCGCCAGCGTGGAAGCGTCGAGCTGATCGCAGCCGGCCTGCTGCTGGTGGTGACGGTCAGCGCATCGCTCGGCTATCTGCTGGGCAAGTCGCGGCAGGCATCTGCATTGGCCGACCTGCAGCAGGCCTCGCATGCGTGCGAGGCGGCGCTGTCCACCACGCGCCAGATCTCCGACATCAATGCCGGCGCACTGACCGGCTTGAAGGCCACGCTGCAGGACGAGCGCGACCGTCGGCAGAAGATCGAACAGGCCGCCCAGGCCGAACTGGCCGCCCGCGGCGACCGCCTTGCGGCTCTCGCCCGCGAGAACGCCACGCTCCGCAACCGAATCCAGCAAGAGGCATCCGCCGATGAAGACTGCACAACGCTTCGCACTCTGCCTGTGTGCGCTGCCGTGGCTCGCGGCCTGTGGGGCGACGCAGGCACCGCTCGTCCGCACTGAGGTGGTGGAAGTGCCGGTGACCGCCTACGCGGAGCTGCCGGCCGCATTGACCGCGCCGCTTGTCGAACCGGCTGCGCCGCCCCTCGACTGCAAGCTGCGCAGCGGCTTGCGGGTGCCCTGCGCCTACGACGCGCTGATGTCCCTCGTGGACTGGCGCGAGGTGGTGCAGCAGGCGGATGCCGACCGGGCAAGCGCCGCGAAAATCTCCCAGCCTCACGCCGATCCGCAAGGATTGGAGGCCGGCCAGTCTCATCCGCTGGGACAGGCTGGCAGCAAGGTTTCGGCGGGGAGCAAGCCGCGGTGAAAGTCACGTTCGAGCTCTGGCAACTGATCACGCTCACGCTGATGGCTGCCGGCCTTTTCACGGGGCTGGGCAAGCTGTTGCTGGCGCAGTTCCAGCGTGATCTGGACACGCGGCTGACCGCCATCGCCGAAGACGCGAAGGGCTGGCACAAGGTCGAGCGCGAGCTGATGCAGCTCAAGGTGGACCTCCCCGAAAGGTACGTGCGGCGCGAGGACTACATCCGCGGCCAGACCGTGCTCGAAGCGAAGTTGGACCGGGTTTTCAGCGAACTGGAAGTCATGAAGATTCAGGGGGCAAAGCGTGATGCTTGACATGGCCAAGACCCGGCGCGAGACGATCCGCTGGAACCTGCTGCGGGCACTGGACTACGCCCGGCCGATGGGCGCCAGCGAGCATGTGCTGGTGGCGACGATGCAGGGGCTCTACCCGGACAGCACCCAGCAGGAGGTACGGCGCGAGCTGGATTACCTGGCGGACCGCCGGCTGGTCCACGTCAGCGGCCAGCACACCGGCACCTGGCTGGCGGAACTGGCGCGCTACGGCGTGGACATCGTCGAATACACCGTGCCGTGCGAGCCGGGCATCGCCCGCCCGCCGAAGGTGGTGTGACATGCCCGCGCCGTCGAAGATCGATCAGCTCGACACGGACCTGCGCCGCGAGCTGGACGAACGCATCATCGCCAACGGCTTCGGCGGCTACGTCGCCCTCGCTGACTGGCTGTCCGAACGCGGCTACAGCATCGGCAAGAGCGCCGTCGGCGCCTATGGCCAGAAGCTGGAGCGGCGCCTGGCGGCAGTGAGGGCCAGCACCGAGGCGGCCAAGCTGATCGCCACCGCTGCGCCCGACGATGCCGACGACCGCAGCAACGCGATCATCAGCCTGGTGCAGACCGAAATCTTCGATGCCATCCTCGCCCTGCAGGAAGTGGCGGAAGAAGACGAAAACCCCGATCCGGCTGCGCGCATTGCCCTGTTGGGCAAGGCCGCCAAGAACATCGCCACGCTCAGCCGCGCCAGCGTCAACCGCAACAAGTGGGCCGTCGAAGTACGGGCCAAGGTGGAAGCCGCTGCGGCCGACGTGCGCAAGCTGGCCGCCGGCGCCGGCGTGTCGGAGGAGACGCTGGCCGCCATCGATGCGCGCCTGCAGGGAGTGGTGTGATGGGCAATGCCCGCTGCATCCCCGCCGACCCGAAAGCCACGTTCCTGCCGTCGCAGACGCGGTGGATCAACGACCGCAGCCGCCTCAAGCTGGCCGAGAAGTCGCGCCAGATCGGCTGGTCATGGACGTCCGCCTATGCGTGCGTGCGGCGCACGTCCATGCAGGGCGCGCGCTACGACCAGTGGGTCAGCAGCCGCGACGAGATGCAGGCCCGGTTGTTCATCGACGACTGCAAGCTGTGGGCGGACGTGCTGTCCATCGGTGCGCGCGATTTCGGCGAGCAGGTGCTGGATGGCAAGCAGACCAGCTTCGACCTGCGCTTTGCCAACAGCCGCTACATCCACAGCATGTCGTCCAACCCGGACGCGCAGGCCGGCAAGCGCGGCGGCCGCGTGCTGGACGAATTCGCCCTGCACAAAGACCCGCGCAAGCTGTGGGCCATTGCCTATCCCGGCATCACCTGGGGCGGCAGCCTGGAGGTGTTCAGCACCCACCGCGGCAGCCACAACTTCTTCAATCAGCTGATCCGCGAGGTGCGCGAAGGCGGCAACCCGAAGGGCATCAGCCTGCACCGGGTCACGCTGGAAGACGCGCTCAACGAGGGGCTGCTCTACAAGCTGCAGCAGAAGCTGCCCGAGGACGACGAACGCCAGGCGATGGACGAAGCGGCGTACTTCGACTTCGTCAAGGCCGGTTGCGTGGACGAGGAATCGTTCCTGCAGGAATACATGTGCGTCCCGGCCGACGACGACGTGGCATTCCTGGAATACGACCTGATTGCCAGCTGCGAATATGCCCAGGACGCGGCCTGGGACATCGTCGAACGCGAACCGGGCGAGCTGTATGCCGGCATCGACATCGGCCGCAAGCGCGATCTGACGGTGATGTGGATCTTCGAGCGCCTGGGCGACGTGCTCTACACCCGCGCGGTGATCGTGCTGCAGAACATGAGCAAGCCCGCGCAGGAGGCCATCCTGTGGCCGTGGATCGCCCGTTGCCGGCGCACCTGCATCGACGCCACCGGCCTGGGCATCGGCTGGGTGGACGACGCCCAGCGCCGCTTCGGCGAGCACCGGGTCGAAGGCGTGACGTTCACGACCAAGACCAAGGAAGCGCTGGCCTATCCGGTGCGCGGCAAGATGCAGGATCGCACGCTGCGCATCCCCTACGACCCGAACATCCGCGCCGACCTGCGCAGCGTGACCAAGCAGACCACCGCGGCCGGCAACATCCGATTCACCGCCGAGCGCACGCCGGACGGCCACGCCGACCGCTTCTGGGCGCTGGCGCTGGGCGTGCATGCGGCCAGTTCGCCATCCGGCCCCATCGAATACCAGTCCACCGGCCGCCGCGCGTTCGTCGGCGACGGCTTTGCCGATGGCGCCGCATCCAATTTCACCGATACCGGCTTCGGTTCCGTGCCAGGCGGCAACGACTTCGGAGGATTCGCATGACGAGCACGCCCACCCCACGCCCCGAGATCGGCCGCGAGATCGCCACCACGGCCGACGGCATCGACATCACCCGCGGTTTCACCGGCCCGCTGCTCACGCCCTACGACAGCGTGCTGCGCACGCGCGGGCAGAACGACCTGGTCATCTACGAGCAGGTGCTGTCCGATGCCGAGGTGAAGGCCACGCTCGGGCCGCGCCAGGATTCGGTGGTGAAGTGCGAATGGCAGGTGGAAGCCGGCGGCGACAAGCGCATCGACAAGCAGGCCGCCGACTACCTGCGCGAGCAGCTGCATGCCATCGGCTGGGACAACGTGACCCGCAAGATGCTGTTCGGCGTGTTCTACGGTTTCGCCGTGGCCGAGGTGATCTACAAGGTGGACGGCGCACGCATCGGCATCGAGGCGATCAAGGTGCGCAACCGCCGCCGGTTCCGCTACGGCAAGGACGGCGACCTGCGGTTGCTCACGATGTCCAACATGTTCGATGGCGTCCCCGCGCCGGCGCCGTATTTCTGGGATTTCTGCTGCGGCGCCGACAATGACGACGAGCCCTATGGCCTCGGCCTGGCGCACTGGCTCTACTGGCCGGTGCTGTTCAAGCGCAACGGCATCAAGTTCTGGCTGATCTTCCTCGAGAAGTTCGGCATGCCCACGGCGGTGGGCAAATACGACACCGATGCCGCCGATGGCGAGCGCGCCAAGCTGCTGGCTGCGACCCGCGCCATCCAGACCGACAGCGGCATCATCATGCCCAAGGACATGGAGCTGACATTGCTGGAAGCCGCGCGCAGCGGCACGGCGGACTACAAGACCCTGCACGACACGATGAACGAGACGATCCAGAAGGTCGTGCTCGGGCAGACCGCCAGCACGCAGGGATCGCCCGGCAAGCTGGGCAACGATGACCTGGCCGGCGACGTGCGCGGCGACATCATCAAGGCCGATGCCGACCTGGTGTGCGAATCGTTCAACCGGGGGCCAGTGCGCTGGTTGACCGAGTGGAACTTCCCCGGTGCGGCCATCCCGCGCGTGTATCGCGTGACCGACGAGCCGGAAGATCTGGATGCCGTCGCCAACCGCGACAAGAAGATCAAGGATCTCGGTTTCAAGCCGACACCCGCATACATCGAGCAGACCTACGGACCGAACTACGAGCCGGTGGAAGTGCCGGCTGCGCTGCAGCCGGGTGCCGATCCCGGCCAGCAGGATGCGGGCAGTGCCATCGACGGCGCGCAGTTTGCCGACCCGGCGCGTTCGGTGCTGGCACTGCTGCAGCACCACGGCATTCGCCCGGCCAGCTTCGCCGATGGTGCCCGCCCGGATGATGCCCCGGCGCAGATGGCCGGCCAGCTCGACAAGTTGCTGCAGCCGGCGGGCGCGAAATGGACGGCCGAGGTGCAGGCCGCCGTGGATGCGGCCACGTCGATGGAAGACCTGCGCGACCGGCTGCTGGCGCTGAGCGCAGACATGGACCTGGACGACTACGCCGATGCCATGCAGCAGGCGCTTACCGCGGCCACGCTGGCCGGGCGCTACGAGCTGCTGCAGGACGTGGCGCCGAGGAGCTGACGCATGGCCGTAGCCTACGGCTCGCTGCCGTTCAAGGAGCAGATCGCGTTCTTCCGCGCGAAGAAGGACGTGCTGACCGACAGCTACCTGGACGTGTGGGAAACCCAGCACGACGTGGCTTTCATGGTGGCCGGTGCAAACCGCGCCGACCTGCTGGCCGACCTGCGCACTGCCGTGGACAAGGCGATCAGCACCGGCAGCACGCTGGAGACGTTCCGCCAGGACTTCGCCGCCATCACCACCACCTACGGGTGGAACTACAACGGCGGCTTCAACTGGCGCACGCGGGTGATCTACGAGACCAACCTGCGGCAGAGCTACAACGCAGGCCGCTGGGCGCAGTTGCAACAGGTCAAGCAGGTGCGCCCGTTCTGGCGCTACCGGCACAACGATGCCGTCGAGCATCCGCGCCCGCTGCACGTGAGCTGGAACGGGCTGGTGCTGTCTGCGGACGATCCGTGGTGGAACACGCATTACCCGGCCAATGGCTGGGGCTGCCAGTGCTTCGTCGAAGCGCTCAACGCGCGCGACCTGAAACGCCTGGGCAAGTCCGGGCCGGATACCGCGCCGGAGATCGAATGGCAGGACCGGCTTGTCGGCCAGCGCAGCCCCGGCGGCCCGCGTCTGGTGCGCACGCCGGCCGGCATCGATCCGGGTTTCGCCTATGCGCCGGGCCAGAGCCTGGATGGCTGGCCACAGCGCCGCGGCGGCCCGGTCACGCCGCCCTCGCTGCAGCGCACGGTGGAACAGTCTGCGCAGACCCTGCTGGAGAAGACCGAGCGCTTGCCGCTTGGCGAGGCGGCTGCGCTGGCCGGCCAGGCGCTCAAGCTGGGCCGCGTGCGCGATGCGCTGGTGGCCGGCTATGCCGAGTTCCAGTCCGCCGTGATGAGCGGCGGGCAAGCACGCAATCTATCCTACGTGGTGGGCGCGCTGGATGCCGAGGTGGCCACGGCATTGACGGCACGGGGCGTCGAACCGGTAACCGCCGCCATCGTCGCGCGTGATGTCGAAGTGCTGCATGCGCTGCGCGATGCGAAGGACATGTCGCGCAAAGGTGTTGCCGCGGTCGGCATGACCGCCGACGAATTGGCGCAGCTGCCCGAGTTGTTGCGCAATGCCCAGGCCGTGCTGCTGGACGTGCAGGACAATGCGCTGCTGTTCGTCGGCCCGGCATCGGATCGGCGGGCATCATCGAAAGTGGTGGTGCGGGTCAATTTCCACTTGAAGCTGAGCACCGGCAAGGAAGTGACGAACGCATTCAGGACGGCATCGCTGATCGACTTGGTATCGATCCGCGATGAAGTGAATGCCGGCGTGCTGGTGCTGCTGAAGGGCAAGCTGTGAAGGGGCCGCGCGGCGCCGGGACTCGAACCCGGATCATGATCAGGCAGAGCTGCCAAACCAACCGTTCCCTTGGAAACTGCCGCGCGGCGAAGGAATCATACCCATGAGCGGTGCACGCGTCATTGTGGGCGGCAACGCCCGGCCCGCCTTGAAGGCCGCGCTGGAATCGCTCAAGGGCGACCGCGCCGAGCTGATGCTGCGCGACATCGGCGAGTACCTGGTCACCAGCACGCGCGAGCGGGCACGGCGGCAGGTCAGCCCGAGCGGCCAGCGCTGGCAAGCGCTCTCGCCGGCTTACAAGGCATACAAGCAACGCAAGCGCCCCGGCAAGCCGATCCTGGAATTCGACTTCCACATGCTCGGCGACATGTTCTCTTCTCATGCGGAGGGCACCACGCTGCTGGTCGGCACCAATGCGGTGTACGGCGCGACGCATCAGTTCGGCCGCGGCAAGATTCCCGCGCGTCCCTTCCTCGGCTTGTCCGATGCGGACTTGGCGGAGATCGATTTGCTGGTGGAAGACCACCTCGACGCGAGCTTTCCGGGGTAGCCGCAAGAACGGCCGTGTGCGCGCCTCCACGGCCCGAGCGCCATCCTCGTTGGTGTCGATGGTGCGCAAGGTGTCAGACACGCGTCAGGCGGCCGCGCATGCGCCTTGAAAGCGGCAAGCGCGCATCGAACGCCGGGCTGCCTCGCCCGAAATTCGGAAAGTAGTTTCCAAGACCTCGCGCGACGTGCTGCCGAAACTGGCGGCATGGACACCGACCACGCCCCCGCATCGCTGCAGATCTTCAAGGCCGGCACGCACATCGCCGAAGACGGCCGCACGCTGACCTTCAGCGAAGCGGACGTGCGGCAGATTGCCGAAAGCTACGACCCGGCCCTGCACGAAGCGCCCATCGTCGTCGGCCACCCGACCACGGATGCGCCGGCCTACGGCTGGGGAAAGGCGCTGAGCGCGCGCAACGGCGTGCTGTTTGCCGAGCCGCAGCAGGTGGATGCCGACTTCGCCGGCATGGTCAACGCCGGCCGCTTCAAAAAGATCAGCGCCAGCATCTTCATGCCGGACACGCCCGGCAATCCCACGCCCGGCAAGTTCTATCTGCGCCACATCGGCTTCCTCGGCGCGCAGCCGCCGGCCGTGAAGGGGCTCAAGTCCGCCGCGTTTGCGGAAGACGGTGCCGGCACGGCGTGTTTCGCCATGCCGTTGTCGTCGCTGGGCTGGACCTTGAGCGACCTGTTCCAGCGCTTCCGCGATTGGCTGATCGACACCGATGGCCTCGAGACGGCCGACCAGGTCATCCCGCAGTGGCAAATCCGCTCCATCGACGAGGCCACGCGCGAGCGGGCGGCCGACGGCAACACCGGCGAGCCGGCCCTGTCCTACGCCGAACAACCCCATGCCCAAACCACCAGGGAGACGAACCCCATGTCCGACAACAACCAGGCCGCTGACTTCGCCGAGCAGAAACAGCAGCTCGATGCGCGTGCCTCCGATCTGGATGCGCGGCAGCGTGCGCTCGACGAGCGCGAAAAGCAGGCCAAGCGTGCCGATGCCGCCGCATTCGCGGAAGGGCTGGTGAAGGAAGGCAAGCTGCTGCCGCGCAACCAGGCGCCCATCGTCGAGCTGCTGCTGGCATTGCCGGCCGACAGCGCGCCGCTCAACTTCGCCGAGGGCGACAACCAGGTCAGCAAGCCGGCCGCCACGGTGCTGCGCGAATTCCTCGCCGGCCTGCCGAAGGCGGTGGACTTCAGCGAGAAGTCCCGCGACGACGCTACCGGCCTGCCGGCCAGCTTCGCAGCGCCCCCCGGCGTGACCGTCGATGCCGGCCGCGCCGAAACCTACACCAAGGCCAAGGCCTGGCAGCAGCAGCACCCCGGCGTGTCGTGGACCGACGCCGTCGCTGCCGTCGGCGGCTGATCCGCTCACCCGCACCACGACCACGACACTCGGAGTCAACCCATGTCCCAGAACATCGCGCTGCTCATCCTCTCGGTGAAAGCCACCGCCGCGCTGACCGCGCAGCGCTTCGTCTCTCCCACCGGCGCTGTGGCCACCGCAGGCGGCAACACCTCCGGCGTCACCCGCAGCGATGCCGCCATCGGCGAGCTGGCCCCGGTGGACGTGCTCGGTACCGCCCAGGTCACCGCGGGCGGCGCCATTGCCGCTGGCGCGGCCATCGAAGTCGGCACCGGGGGCAAGGCCGTCACCGCCAGCACCGGCAAGGTCGTGGCGCGTGCCGCGCCCGGCGAAACCGCCGCCGCCGATGGCGACGTGCTCGAAGTGATCCTCATCCCGAACTGATCGGCCGCGCGCCGCAGGAGATACCGCAATGCCCGCACAGATGACCCCCGGCCAGACGCGCGTCGTCGACCCCATCCTTTCCGACCACGCGCGTGGCTATCGCCAGGCCGAGCTGGTCGCGCCCTCGCTGTTCCCCTTCGCCGACGTGTCCGCCTATGGCGGCAAGGTGATCGAGTTCGGCAAGGAATCGTTCAAGGTCTACAACTCCAAGCGCGCGCCCGGCACCAACACCAAGCGCGTGCGCTTTGGCTACGAGGGCAAGCCCTACGCCATCGTCCCCAGCGCGCTGGAAGTGCCGGTGCCGCGCGAGAGCATGCGCGATGCCAGCGCGGTGCCCGGCATCAACCTGGCAACGCGCGCGGTCAACATCGCCCTGCGCTCGCAGCTGCTGGAATACGAAGTGGATGCCGCCGCCATCGCCACCGCCGCGGCCAACTACGACAACAACCACAAGGTGGCGTTGACCGGCACCGACGTGTGGACCAACGATGCCTCCGACCCGGCCGGTGACATCGAAGCCGGCAAGGAAGCGGTGCGCAGCTCCATCGGCCTGTATCCCAACACGCTGCTGCTGTCGGCCAAGGCGTTCAGCGCCTGCAAGCGCAACGTCAAGCTGATCGATCGCACGGCCAACACCGGCATCCGCAAGGTCACGCTGGACCTGCTGCGGCAGATCTTCGAGATCGAGAACATCGTGGTCGGCAGCGGCGTGGTGGCCGGCGACGACAACGCCTTCGGCGACGTGTGGGGCACCTCGGCCGTGCTGGCCTACGTCAGCCCCGGTGCCGACGTGAACGCCAACATCGAAGAGCCCAGCTACGGCTACGGCTACCGCATCGAAGGCATGCCGCTGGTCGAGCAGCCGTACTGGGACAACAGCGCCAAGAGCTGGATCTACGGCGTCAGCAACGATGCCACCCCGGTGCTGAGCGGCATGGCTGCCGGCTTCCTGATCCAGGGCGCGGGCAACTGATCGAAACGGTCGGGCCGCCGGTGGCGCATGCCCCGGCGATGCCTCCTCGCACACCTGACGGCGCGGAGGCGGGACAGGCGAACGCGGGCCTGGGCGCTGCAACGCACCGCCGAACCATGACGTGACAGCCGGAGAGACGGCATCCCACTCCGAGGACATCCACATGGCACGCCGCAAAGTCACCACCGTTCCCGTGCCCGCCGCCGATCCCGGCGAGTCGGCGATCTACGAAGTGCTCACCCCGTTCAAGTTCCGCGGCCTGATCGTCAAGCCGCCGGAATGGATCGAGCTGGGTGCCAACGAGGCCAAGCCCTACCAGGCGGCCGGTGTGCTGGGCACCGAGCCGGGCGAAGTGCCGACGGACGACGACGAATCCGGCAAGGGCGAGGACTGAGTCATGGCCGAAGATCCCATCGAGCAGGAAATCCAGTCCAAGGGGCTGACTGCGCCCCGCGTGACGCCGGCCGACATCGAGGCCGAGATTGCCAGTGAGCGCTATTTCACCGCGGCGGATGGCGCCTATGGGGCAAGCATGCGCGCTGCGGCGCTGGCATCGCCGACTGCAGTATCCGCCTACGATGAGGCCACGCCCGCGCTGCGCCTACTGACGTTTTGCGTCCTCATCCTGCGCAATGGTTTCACCGTCACCGGCGAATCGGCCTGCGCCAGCCCGGAGAACTTCGACGCAGAGATTGGTCGCAAGATCGCGCGCCAGAACGCAGTCCAGAAAATCTGGCCACTGCTGGGCTTCCGCCTGCGGGACCAACTGGCGGCCGGGGCTTGACCATGCCTGCCGTCCGCATCCACCCGCTGACTGCCGCCATCTGGCGCGTCCTCTACGCGAGGCGCTGAGCGATGACCTACTGCACCGCCATGCTGCTGGCCGATGCCAAGCTCGCACGCGAGCTGGCGGAGATTGCCACGTCTGAGCGTTACCCCATCGTCGCCGACGACTTGATGGACGCCACCCTGCGCGGTGGCGACCGCACGGCCTTCGACGCGGCCGACGTGGCGGTGGCTGACCAGGCGCTGGCCGTGGTGCAACGTGCGCTGCAGGACGCCGACGGCGTGATCGACGGCTACCTGCGCATGCGCAAGCCAGTGCCGTACACCGTGCCGCTGGCCGAGCCGGTGCCGGGCATCGTCAGCACCTGGGCGCGCTGGATTGCGCGCTACCTGCTGCACAAGGACCGGGTCAACACGCAGGAGGCCACCGACCCGGTGGTGCGCGACTACAAGGAGGCGCTGCGGTTCCTGCAGCTGGTGCAGGACGGCAAGTTCAGCCTCGGCGCCGGCGATGCGTTGCCGCCGCCGAGCGGCGGGGCGCCGGAGGTTTGCGCGCCGCCGCGCGAGTTCACCGCCGGCACGCTGCGGGATTTCGGCCTGTGAGCATGAGCCTGGACCTTGCCCCGTTCGATGTCGGCCTGATCGAAACGCGCCTGCGCGATGCCCTGGTCGGTGCCGGCAAGCCGCTGCGGCAAGTGGCCGGCGCCGCCGATTACCGCGCGGTGAAGGCGCTCAAGGATTTCCCCGCGCCCTGCGCCTACGTGGTGCTGGATAACGAGGCCATGCAGCCGCACCCGGCCGGCAACGCGCCGCGCGGCGTGCAGGTGGCGATGGGCCAGATCGTGCCGGTGGTGTTCGGCGTGGCCATCGCGGTGCGCAACTACCGCGAGCAACGCGGCGCGCAGATGAAGGACGGCCTGCGCGACGTCGTGGGCCGAGTGCGCGGCCGGCTGCTCGGCTGGGTGCCGGACGTGCGCGGCGGCCGCCCTTGCCGCCTGCAGCGCGGCTACGTCGACGACTACGACGACGCCACGCTGCTGTGGATCGACATGTACCAAACCCAACATTCCATCGGGAGCACGACGTGAGTACCAACGAAACCCCCAAGCCGGCAAAGCAGGTCGAGGTCACGCTCGCCAAGCCGCACACGCATGCCGGCGCCCGCTTCGATGCGGGCGCGAAGATCCAGGTGACCGAGCCGGAGCGTGACTGGCTGATCGCCAACCAGATCGTGGCCGGCAAAGCCACGACCACCACGACCACCACGACGGAGGCGACCGGCAAATGAGCGGCACCCTTTTCTCTTTGCAGGGCTACCTGCGCACCGCGCCGATCCTCGCGGACGGCTCCATCGGCGCGCTGCGCTGGCTGGGCAACGTGCCCGAGGCCACGCTGGCGCTGGAAAACCAGGCCACCGACAAGAACGAATCCTTCAGCGGCCAGCGCCTGCAGATCGGCCGCCTGGACACCGGCAAGACGGCATCGTTCAACTACACGATGGACTACTGGTCCCCGGCCAATCTGGCATTGGCCTTCAATGCGACCGAGCAGGACATCGCCACCGGCAGCGTGACCGGCGAAGCGTTCCCGGATGATCTTGTGGCGGGTGACCTGGTGCGCCTGGCACATCCGTTTGCCTCGGCGCTGGCCATCACCGACAGCGCCGGCACGCCGGCCACGGTGCCGGCGGTCAATGCCGCGCTGGATTCCACGTCGCATTCGCAGAGCGTGGTGTCGATCATCGATCCGGGCGCGTTCGTGCAGCCGTTCAAGGCGGCCTACACCTACGCGGCGGCCAAGAACCTGGTGCTGTTCACCAAGCTCGGCGCGGCGGTGTACCTGCAGTTCGATGGCATCAACACCGAAACCGGCGACCCGGTGGTGCTGGATCTGTGGAAGGTGCGTCACAACCCGATTGCCAGCCTGGCGCTCATCAACGAGGCCTACGGCAACCTGCCGATGACCAGCGCGGTGCTGTTCGACCAGACCAAGATGGCCGATGCCCAACTCGGCGGCTTCGGCCGCATGCTGATGAAGGCGGCCTGACGCATGGCCACCAAGGTCGACGCCGTCAACGACGTCCCCGCCGGCCCGGCGCCGGCGGTGGACGACAGCCTGCAGGTCATGTTCCCCGACCGCACGCAGGCCATCGCCGGCCGCACCGTCACGATGCGGGAATACACGTTCCAGGAAGGGCTGGACCACGCGGTGGAAATGCGGCCGCTGATCGAGGACTTGCTGCTGGTGTTCCGCACCACGTCGCCCGCGCCGCCGGTCTTCGCCCAGGTCGAGGTGGTCCTCGAGGAGCATCCGGCGCTGGTGCGCCGGCTGATCGCGCTGGCGGCCGACGTGGATGAGGCATGGGTTGCCGGCCTGGACGACATGGAAGGCGACCTGCTGCTCTGGCTGTGGTGGACGGTGGCCGCCCCTTTTTTCTACCGCCGCGTCCTCAAAAGCGCGGCAAGGGAAAAGCGGCTCCAGTCCGCTGGGACCGCATCTTCGCCGCCCTCGTCCACGCCGGCTACGGGCGAACCCCCGGCGACATCGCCCGCCGCCTGAC
>JADHEF010000856.1_pt1 | contig 24915 bp, 21 predicted proteins | sample 8952391 | NCBI WGS metagenome assembly JADHEF01 (sample SAMN16124439, study PRJNA663245) | bioreactor sludge metagenome | isolation source: sludge (nitrite) | place: India:Bengaluru | collected 2019-02-28 | reverse complement strand
ATAGCGGTACCGGCGCGCACGCGCGCTGAAGCGCGCGTTGAAGTCCCCGGCCACCGGCACGCACCAGTGCACGCACACGGCAGGCGGCAGGCGCGAGGTCGCGCCGAGCATCCAGCCGCGCGGCTCGCGCGGCGTATCGCAATCGAAATGCACCACCTGGCATTCGGCATGCACGCCTGCATCGGTGCGGCCGGCGCAGGTCACCTGCACCGGCGCATCGCCGACCGAGGACAAAGCCCGCTCCAGCGCGGCCTGCACGCTGGGCTTGCCTGTTTCGCCCAGATGCTGCCAGCCGTGGAATTCACCGCCGTCGTACTCGACGCCGAGTGCGTAGCGCATCGTCGGTCAGCCGATCTCGCGCAGCAGCTGCTCGGCTTCGCCACGCACCTGCGGGTCGCGGCTGGCCTTGGCTTCTTCCAGCATTTCGCGTGCGGTTTCGGTATCGCCCATGTCAAGGTAGGCGATAGCCAGATCCAGCCGTTCGCGGTCGGCCAGCCCGTCGCCGCCACCGGCAACGGCATCGGCCACCGACGGCGCAGGCTCGTTCGCGGCCGGCGCCGTCGGCTCGGGCAGCACCGGCTCGGCCTCGGCCGGCGCTTGCGCATCGGAAGTCGCTGACGACAAGGGCGCGTCGGTGAATACCGGCTCGATCAGCTGCTCGGCCGGCTGCATCTCGCCGACGGCATCGGCATCGTCATCGGCTTCCGCTTCATCGACTGGCACCGACTCGTGCGTTATGGCAAAGGAAGGCACTTCCTGCGCAAAGGCATCCTCGGCAGGCTCGATCGGGCCGGCATCCACCGCATCGATCACGGGTGCCACGTCGGCAACAGGCGGTTCCTCGTCCAGCCCGCCGTCGGATGCGGCATCGACTGACGGCTCGACCGGCGTGACATCTTCCGCCGACCACGCGTGATGGAGTTCGTCCCCGGCGTGCGCTTCCGGCACGTCGGCCGAACCTTCATCGGCGGCATCCTCCGTCATCTCGTGAAGCGGAGTCGCATCCGCAGCCGGGTAGGCATCGTAGGCATCCCCAATGCCATCGTGCAGCGCGGCCACATCGGACTCCGTCACGGGCAGATCGTCGTCCGGGAGCCGCATTTCTTCGTCCGCAACCGGGTCGAATCCCTCTGCGGGCTCCACGTCGGCAATCGTTGTAGCAGACGCCGCTGGCGCCAATGCGTCGATGTCGAAACGCGGGCGCGGCTTGTCGTCGCCGGCCTTGCGCGCACGCCGCTGGCGCACCCACACGCCGATCAGGCCGAGCAACACCAACCCCGCCCCGCCCCACATCCAGAACGGCGTGCCGGAAACGTCCGTCGGCGCTGCCGGTGCAGGCACGGCGGTTTTCGCCGGTGCGGCGGCAGCCGGGTGCATGGCCGGCGCCGACGTGGTGACCGCCGGCACAGGATCGGCCAGATGCTTCTGCGCCGACGCCAGCTCGTTGTCCTTCAGCGAAATCAGCTTCTGCTGGTCCTGCTGCAGCTTTTCCAGCTCGGCCACGCGCGAACGCAGCTCCTGGATCTCGGCATCGCGCGAAGCGAGGTCTTCCTTCGCCTGCCGCAGTTGTTCATTCATCAACGTGTCGCCCTTGCCACCGGCCGCGATGCCGGATTGATTGCCTGCCTTCTGTCCGTCGCGCGCGGCGGCCGGCGCGATTTCCAGCCGGGCCGACGCGGGTGCTTTTGCCACACTCGGCGCGCGATGCTGCGGTGCTGCGGACGCATCCGCCCTGTCCACCGGGCGACTCGGCTCGGCCGGCTGCATCACCGGCTTACCGGCCTGCCGCCATTGCGTCACTTGCTCGCGCACCAATGCCGATGCTTCGCTGGCGGTGCGGTTCGTGCGCTCGTCCTGGCCAGGCACGCGCAGCACGGCACCGGCACGCAGGCGATTGATGTTGCCGCCGACGAAGGCCTCCGGATTGGCATGCAGCAGCGCCAGCATCGTCTGGTCGAGCGTGGCATCGCCCTGGCCGAGACGGCGGGCAATCTGCGACAGGGTCTGGCCCTGCCGCACCGTCCATTCGGAGGCGGACGCGGCATCGGCATGCCTTCCGGCAGGCATGGGTTTCGGACGCGGCGCCTGTGCCCGGGCCGGAGGCGCGGCAACGGGCCTGGCCTGCGGGCGCTGGTCGGCTACTGCGGGAGGCAGGTGTTCCTGTGCCACCTCGGGTTGCCGCCCGATGATGTCCGAAGGTGCCGTCGTCGGCGCCTGGATCTGTGGCTCGGCCAGTGCCGCGGCCGTCTGCGGCGCGTCGACCAGCGCCGAGTATTCACGCACCAGCCGGCCCTTGCCCCAGTCCACTTCGACCAGGAAGCTCAGCGCCTGCGCGCTCACCGGCTCGCTGCTGGTGACGCGCACCACCATCCGGCCCTGCGCATTGGGCATGATGTCGAACTGCAGGCCGCCGACGACACCCCGCGGCGGCTCCAGCCCTACCCGCGCAAACACCTCCGGCGGGGCCAGCCTTGCGGTGGCGCCGTCCAGCTCGCCGGCGACGTTGGAGATGATCGGGATCTCGGCCAGCAAGGGCTGGCCGGGTCGGGATTTCACCTGTATCTGGCCAAGCCCAAGCGCCATCGCCGCCGTGCTCGAAAGCATCAGCAGCGAGCCCGCCACCCATTGCGTCGGGCGCTTGGCGCCCCTTCCCCGTGTCTTCATGGCGGGCAATATACCGGCTCAGCCGCCAGCTGCGACCAATTCGGCCAGCTGCACCGCGTTGAGCGCCGCGCCCTTGCGGATGTTGTCGGCCACCACCCACAGGTTGAGGCCGCGCGGGTGCGAGAAGTCTTCGCGGATGCGGCCGACGAACACCGGGTCCTTGCCCGAGGCATGGGTCACCGGGGTCGGGTAGCCACCGGCCCTGGGCTCGTCCACCACCACCACGCCCGGCGCCCTGGCCAGCAGCTCGCGCGCCTGCTCCGGGGTGATCTTCTTCTTCGTCTCGACGTTGACCGCCTCGGAATGGCCGTAGAACACCGGCACGCGCACCGCAGTGGGGTTCACCAGGATGCTCTTGTCCTCGAGGATCTTCTGCGTCTCCCAGACCAGCTTCATCTCTTCCTTGGTGTAGCCGTTGGGCTGGAATTCGTCGATGTGCGGGATCAGGTTGAACGCGATCTGCACCGGGAACTTCTTCGGCGCGATGTCCTGGAAACTCAGCAGCTCGGCGGTCTGCTTGCCCAGCTCCTCCATCGCCGAACGGCCGCCGCCGGACACCGACTGGTAAGTGGCCACGTTGATGCGCTCGATGCCGTATTCGCGGTGGATCGGCGCCAGCACCGGCATCAGCTGCATGGTGCTGCAATTGGGGTTGGCGATGATGCCGCGCGGGCGGTTCTTCGCCGCGTGCGGGTTGACCTCGCTGACCACCAGCGGCACGTCGTCGTCGTAGCGGAAGGTGGAGGAGTTGTCGATCACCACCGCGCCGGCGGCAGCGAACTTCGGCGCGTATTCCTTGCTGACCGAACCGCCGGCCGAGAACAGCGCGATGTCCACGCCGGCGGGGTCGAAAGTGGCCAGATCCTGCACGATGATGCTGTCGTCGCCGAACTCGACCTCGCTGCCGGCCGAACGCTCGGAAGCCAGTGCGTAGAGCTTGTCGATCGGGAACTTCCGCTCGGCCAGGATGGACAGCATGGTTTCGCCGACGGCACCGGTGGCGCCGACGACGGCGACGTTGAAACGACGGTTCTGCTCGCTCATGGGGTTGTCTCGATGGGGTAATGACGGGAATGGGCTGGAACGATGCGACGGTGTTCGGGGAACCTCCCCGGCCCGTTCAGGGGGCACGGAGGCTCCCTATCGTTTGCCGTCCGTCGGGGCGAGACCCGCGCGACCGCCACCGGCCGCGACCAGGGCTTCGCCGTTGATGGCGCAGGGCGGCCGTCCGGCTTCCGGCCCGAGGCCGAGCGCGGCCAGCGCGTTGCGCGCGGCCAGGCGCACCATCTCCCGGCGCGTGGCCGAGGTGGCGCTGCCCACGTGCGGGCTCAACACGATGTTGCGCAGCGCCAGCAGCTCCGGCCGCACCACCGGCTCGCCTTCGTAGACGTCGAGCGCGGCGGCGGCCAGACGGCCATGGGCCAACGCGGCGGCCAGCGCGATTTCGTCGACGATGCCGCCGCGGGCGATGTTCACCAGCGTGGCGGTCGGCTTCATCTTCGCCAGCGCGGCGGTGTCGATGATGTGGTGGTTGGCCTGCGTGAACGGCAGCACCAGCACGAGGTGGTCGGCCTGCGCCAGCAGTTCGTCGAAACCGACGTAGTGCGCGCCGACCTCGGCTTCGGTGGCCTCCGGAAGCCGCGAGCGGTTGTGGTAGAGCACCTTCATGCCGAAACCGTGGTGGCCGCGGCGAGCCACGCCCTGGCCGATGCGGCCCATGCCGAGGATGCCCAGCGTGCTGCCGTGCACGTCCTGGCCAAGCAGGCCGGTGAAACCCCACTGGCTGGACTGGCCTTCGCGGATCATCCGCTCGCCCTCGGTGACGCGGCGCGCAGCCGCCATCAGCAGTGCGAAGCCGAGGTCGGCCGTGGTTTCGGTCAGCACGTCCGGCGTGTTGGTGGCGACGATGCCGGCGGCCGTGCAGGCGGCAATGTCGAGATTGTTGTAGCCCACGCCGACGTTGGCGATCGCCTTGAGCCGGGCGTTGCCTGCCAGCTCGGCCGCCCCGATGCGGTCCTTCAGCCCGACGATGGCGGCATCGGCATCGGCCAGATGCGCGGCCAGTTCGGCGGAGGTGTAATCGGCGGCGGGCGCGGACTGCACGATCTCGACGTGCGGGGCCAGTACCTGCGCGATGACGTCGTCGAACAGCGGCCGGCTGACCCAGATGCGGGGACGTGGAGCACTCATGCGTCGTTTCCGGAAGGCGGGGAAGGAATGCGCGGGGCCATCTCGCCGACGTCGCCGCATTGCGCGCGGTGGCGCAGCGCATGGTCCATCAGCACCAGCGCCATCATCGCCTCGGCGATGGGGGTGGCGCGGATGCCCACGCAGGGGTCGTGGCGGCCGGTGGTCACCACGTCGATCACGTTGCCGTCCACGTCCACCGATGCACCCGGCAGGCGCAGGCTGGAAGTGGGCTTGAGCGCGATCGAGGCGATCACCGGCTGACCGGTGGCAATGCCGCCGAGGATGCCGCCGGCGTGGTTGGAGGCGAAGCCTTCGGGCGTGATCAGGTCGCGATGTTCGGTGCCCAACTGGGCGACCGCGGCGAAGCCGTCGCCGATCTCCACCCCGCGCACGGCATTGATGCTCATCAGCGCGGCGGCCAGTTCGCCGTCGAGCTTGCCGTAGATCGGCTCGCCCCAGCCCGGCGGCACGCCGTCGGCCACCACGTCCACGCGCGCGCCGACCGAATCGCCGGACTTGCGCAGCGCGTCCATGTAGGCCTCCAGCTCGGCCACCTGCCCGGCATGCGGCCAGAAGAACGGGTTGGTTTCCACCACGTCCCAGTCGAAGCCGGCCGGGCGGATGTGGCCGATCTGCGACAGATACCCGCGCACCGTCACGCCGTAGCGCTGGGCGAGCCACTTCTTGGCGATCACGCCGGCGGCCACGCGCATCGTGGTTTCGCGCGCGGAACTGCGCCCGCCGCCGCGCGGGTCGCGGATGCCGTACTTCTGCCAGTAGCTGTAGTCGGCATGGCCCGGGCGGAACTGGCGGGCGATGTCGGCGTAGTCCTTGCTGCGCTGGTCGGTGTTGCGGATCAGCAGGCCGATCGGCGTGCCGGTGGTGCGGCCTTCGTAGACGCCGGAGAGGATTTCCACCGCGTCGGCCTCGCGCCGCTGCGAGGTGTGGCGGCTGCGCCCGGTGGCCCGGCGCTGCAGGTCGTGGGCGAACTCCTCCGGCGCGATCTCCAGCCCCGGCGGGCACCCGTCGACCACGCAGCCGATGGCCGGCCCGTGGCTTTCGCCGAAGGTGGTGACGGTCAGCAGCTTGCCGAAACTGTTCGCGCCCATGCCGCCCTCAGCGCAGTGCCGCCAAGGCGGCGATGCGGTCGTGGTGGGCGCGCAGCTCGGCCGCTTCGACCGCGAAGATGCCCATCTGCCCGACCTTGAACTCGATCCAGGCGAAATCCACCTCCGGCAGCAGGCGCACCAGGTGCTGCTCGGATTCGCCCACTTCGCAGATCAGCAGGCCGTCCTCGCTCAGGTGCGCCGGCGCATCGCGCAGGATCTTCAGCACCAGGTCCAGCCCGTCCGGGCCGGCACGCAGGCCCAGCTCGGGCTCGTACGAATACTCCTGCGGCAGCGCGTCGGTTTCGTCGTCGGTGACGTAGGGCGGGTTGGTGACGATCAGCTCGTACACGCGCCCGTCCAGCCCGTCGAACAGATTGGAGCGGATCAGCTCGACGTTGTCGGTCAGCAGCCGCGCCTTGTTCTCGGCGGCCAGCGCCAGCGCGTCCTCGCTGATGTCCACCGCATCCACGTCCCAGTTGGGGTTGTAGTGGGCGGTGGCGATGGCGATGCAGCCCGAGCCGGTGCACAGGTCCAGCGCGCGCTGCACCGGGCGCCCGGCCAGCCACGGCTCGAAGCCGCCTTCGATCAGCTCGGCGATCGGCGAGCGCGGCACCAGCGCGCGCGCATCGCTCTTGAAGCTGAGCCCGGCGAACCAGGCCTCGCCGGTGAGGTAGGCCGCCGGCACGCGCTCGTGGATGCGGCGTTCGAACAGGCCCAGCACCTGGTGGCGCTCGGCCGGCAACAGGCGCGCGGCGCCGTAGGCCGGGCCGAGGTCCGGCGGCAGGTGCAGGGCGTGCAGCACCAGCTGGGTGGCCTCGTCCAGCGCATTGTCGTAGCTGTGGCCGAACGTCAGCCCGGCCGCGTTGAAGCGGCTGGCGCCGTAGCGGATCAGGTCGATGAGGGTGTGCAGTTCGGCGGCCGCGTCGGCAGTCATGGAGCAGGCATTCCTTGAACGGTCCGCGATTATAGGGGCGTGCCGGTATCATGCGCCGTCCGTTGCAAGCGCAACCTCGCCGGAACCGTGCATGTTCACACGCCCCGTCGTCATCGCCCTCGTCGCGGCCCTGCTCGTCGGGCTCGGGTTGATGGCCGGCAAGATGGTCTTCGACCGCTCGGCCTCGTCGCCGTGGCCGGCCACCCGCGTGGTGGAGCTGCATGCGCCGCGCGCGATCCCCGCCTTCAACCTCGCCCAGTCCGACGGCACCCGGCTTGTGCCTGGCGAACTGCACGGCCACTGGACACTCGTGTACCTCGGCTTCACCGCCTGCCCGGACGTCTGCCCGACCACGCTGGCCGAGCTGGCACAGGCGCAGAAACGCTGGCAGGCCCTGCCCGACTCGACCCGGCCGCGCGTGCTGTTCGTGTCGGTGGACCCCGAGCGCGACAGCCCGGCCAAGGCCGGCGAATATGCCCATGCCTTCCATCGCGACGCGCTTGCCGCCAGCGGCGACCTGCCCGCACTGGAAAACTTCGCCGCATCGCTGCAACTGGTGTTCGGCAAGGCCCCGGGCAAACACTTCCACGAAAACCCGAACGACTACGTCGTCGAGCACTCCGCCGCCATCGCCGTGCTCGACCCCGAAGGCCGGCTGGCCGGGCTGATCCGCCCGCCGTTCGACCCGGCCGCCATCGCCGACGACATGACCCTGCTGACCAAGGCACCCGTACCGTGAGCCTCACCACCACCCTGACCCGCGTCCTGCCGCACCGCCTGCTGTCCACACTGGTGCGCAAGCTGGCCTATTCGACCCATCCGGCCGTCAAGCAACGCCTGATCGACACCGTGGTCGCCCGCTTCGGCGTGGACCTGGCCGAAGCCGCCGAACCCGACCCGCGCGCCTACCCCAGCTTCAACGCCTTCTTCACCCGCGCGCTCAAGCCCGGTGCACGCGTGCCCGATGCCGACCCGCGTGCCCTGCTGATGCCCGCCGATGGCCGCATCAGCCAGCTGGGCCAAATCGAGAAGGGGCGGATTTTCCAGGCCAAGGGGCAGTCGTTCACCACCGCCGAACTGCTGGCCAGCCCGGCCGACGCGCGGCCCTTCGCCGACGGCCTGTTCGCCACCGTCTACCTGTCCCCGCGCGACTACCACCGCGTGCACATGCCGTGGGCCGGCACCCTGCGCGAAACCGTGCACGTGCCCGGCCGGCTGTTCAGCGTCGGCCCGGACGCGGTGCGCAACGTGCCGCGCCTGTTCGCCCGCAACGAACGGCTGGTGTGCCATTTCGACACCGATTTCGGCCCGATGGTGCAGGTGATGGTCGGCGCCATGCTGGTGTCCGGCGTGGAAACCGTGTGGAGCGGCGTGGAAATCCCCGCCTACGCCGACCGTCCGATCCGCAAGGACTGGCGCGGCAAGGGCATCCGGCTGGAACGCTTCGCGGAGATGGCCCGTTTCAACTACGGCTCCACCGTCATCGTGCTGCTGCCGCCGGGCGTGGCCGAGTTCGCGCCCTCGCTGCATGCCGAATCGCCGGTCAAACTCGGGCAGCGGCTGGCCACGCTCAAAAGCTGATCCCGCAACCTCCACACCCGGGCGCGTGGCGACGCGCCTGGATGCGCGCCACCTGTGACGGCGTGGCGGCATGGCAAGCTGCGCACCCACCGGGCAAACACGGAAGAAAATCAAAGCCGCTCGGGCGGCAGTACCTGCGTCGCGCGCCGCCATGTCGCCAACATCGGCCCGGACTCCGGGAATGCCACGCCGTCCACCGCCGCCACCGCCATCACGCCGGTGGCAGTGCACGCGAATGCCGCACGGAAACGAGGAAGATCGGCCAGACGCACTTCGCGCACTTGCCGGGCAATGCCGAGAACATCGAGTCCGCCGCGCAGCAGGGCTTCGGCGGTACCGCGCAATGCCTGCGCCTCGGGCAAGACCACGCGTTGGCCATCCCACAAGCCGAGGTTCCAGGTACTGCCCTCGCTGATGCGGCCTTCCGCATCGACGAACAACACGTCGTCGAAGCCTGCCCGCAACGCCTCGCGACGGGCATGGAACAGCGGAAAGGTGTCGATGTGCTTGATCTGCGGCAAGGGCCGCGAGAACACCGTGCTGCACACGCGCAGCGGCGGGACCGGCAATGACGAAGGCGGCGCGGTGCTCGCCAGCAGCACCGGCGGCAGCGGGCGATCCGGCCGGCGCGGATCGAAATCCGGCGCGAACACAGTGACCCGCAACGAACAATCGCCACCGGCCGCCCGCACGGCATCGCGCAGCGCGGCACGGGCCGCATCGGCATCGAAACCGGCATCGAACAAGACCCGGTTGCCTTCGCGCAGGCGCTCCAGATGCAGGCCCAGGCCCTGCACCGCGTGTCCGCGCACTTGCATCGAGGTGAAGTGGCCGTAGTTGTGCAGCGCCAGCGCGCGCCATTCGGCAACGGTGGGCGCGCGGCCGTCGATCCAGGCGGCGCTCGCGCCGTGCATCACCGGTTCGACGGGCGCCATCCGCTCAGCGGAACGGCAGGCCGCCGCGGCCACCCATCGCGCCCATCATCCCGCGCATGCCGCGCATCAGGCCCTTCATGCCGCCGCCGGAGAGCTTGGACATCATCTTTTCCATCTGCTGGTACTGCTTCATCAGCTTGTTGACGTCCGACGGTTGCAGGCCAGCGCCACGGGCGATGCGTGCGCGGCGCGAGCCGTTGAGCAGGGCCGGGTTGCGGCGCTCGCGCTTGGTCATCGAGTTGATGATGGCGATCATGCGCGGCACTTCCTTGCTCTGCGCCACCTGCTGCTTGAGGTGTTCGGGCACCTGGCCCAGGCCGGGCAGCTTTTCCATCAGCGAGCCGATGCCGCCCATGTTCTGCATCTGTTCGAGCTGATCGCGCATGTCGTTGAGGTCGAACTTCTTGCCCTTGGCGACCTTCTCGGCCAGCTTCTGCGCCTTGTCCTTGTCGACCTGCTGCTCGACCTGTTCGACCAGCGAGAGCACGTCGCCCATGTCGAGGATGCGCGCGGCCACGCGGTCCGGGTGGAACACGTCCAGCCCGTCCACCTTCTCGCCGGTGCCGACGAACTTGATCGGCTTGCCGGTGACGTAGCGCACCGACAGCGCCGCACCGCCGCGGGCGTCGCCGTCGAGCTTGGTGAGCACCACGCCGGTCAGCGGCAGCGCCTCGCCGAAGGCCTTGGCGGTGTTGGCCGCGTCCTGGCCGGTCATCGAGTCGACCACGAACAGCGTCTCGACCGGGTTGACCGCCGCGTGCAGGGCCTTGATCTCGGCCATCATCGCCTCGTCGATGGCGAGGCGGCCCGCGGTATCCACCAGCAGCACATCGACGAAGGACTTGCGCGCATCACTGATGGCCGCACGCACGATGTCCACCGGCTTCTGCGAGGCTTCCGACGGGAAGAACAGCACGCCGGTCTGCTCGGCCAGGGTCTTGAGTTGCTCGATCGCGGCCGGGCGATACACATCGGCCGACACCACCATCACCTTCTTCTTGCGCTTTTCCTTCAGGTGCTTGGCCAGCTTGCCGACCGTGGTGGTCTTGCCGGCGCCCTGCAGGCCCGCCATCAGGATGATGGCCGGGGCCGGCACGTTGAGGTTCAGTTCGACCGCCTGCGCGCCCATCACGGCGGTCAGCTCGTCGCGCACCACCTTGATCAGCGCCTGGCCGGGGGTCAGCGACTTCAGCACTTCCTGGCCGACCGCGCGCACCTTGATGCGTTCCACCAGCGCCTGCACCACCGGCAAGGCGACATCGGCCTCGAGCAGGGCGATGCGCACCTCGCGGGTGGCCTCGCGGATGTTCTCCTCGGTCAGGCGGCCACGACCGCGCAGGCGCTCGATGGTGCCGGAGAGACGTTGGGTGAGGGACTCGAACATGCACGTGGCCGGGGTTTCGGTAATCGGGCGCGGATTATAGCCCGGCGTCCGGTCCGCCCCATGCAGCCATGCGCCTGCAGGCGGTGCTTGTGCGACACTGACACGATGACAATCGTTCTCATCGTCGTCGTCCTGTACCTGATCGCGGCCGCGCTGCTGGCGCGTGCCTCGCTGCAACAACCACACGGCGGCGGGCACGGCTGGATGTGGGCTGCGGTGCCTGCGCTGCTGCTGCATGCCGGCTACCACCTGCTGGTGGCGTGGCACTCTGCCGGAGCGGCGGACCTGCATTTCTTCGCCGCGCTGTCACTGGTCGGGCTGGGCATGGGCACGTTGACCACCTGCGTGGCGGCGCGCCGGCGCATGGCCGCGCTGGGCGTGGTGGTGTTCCCGCTGGCGGCCGTGCTGCTGGGCGGCTATGCCCTGTATGGCCACTCGCCTTCGCCCGGGCTGGACTGGCGCCTGCTGCTGCATGCGTGGATCGCCCTGCTGGCCTACGCCACGCTCGGCACCGCCGCGCTGCTGGCGCTGATGCTTGCGGTACAGGAGCGCGCGCTGCGTCGGCGCGAGTTCCACCCCTGGCTGCGCGCCCTGCCGCCGCTGGCCGATCTGGAAACCCTGCTGTTCCGCACGATCGCGGTGGGTTTCGTGCTGCTGACCATCACCCTGCTGACCGGCGTGATGTTCGTGCAGGACCTGCTGTCCCAGCACCTGGTGCACAAGACCGTGCTGAGCGTGCTGTCGTGGCTGACCTTCGGCGGGCTGCTGATCGGCCGGCGCCGCTACGGCTGGCGTGGCGTCAAGGTGGTGCACTGGACGCTGGCGGCGATGGCGCTGCTGGTGCTGGCCTTCTTCGGCAGCAAGTTCGTGCTCGAACTGGTGCTGCGGCACGCAGGCTGAGGCCCGTCATTCACGTGACTGAACCCCGGCAATCCCCTTGCCACAGCAATAAACGGCCAATGCAATATTTGCATTGACAAACTTATTGACGGCCAGCAGACTGCGCCGCCATGTCGCCTCCCACCCTTCCCGCCAATCCGGGCAGCTGCTCCGGTTCCACGCTCGGTCTGATGTTCCGTCAGGTCCGCGACGCCATGTGGGCGCGCATGGCACACGAGCTGGCCAAGGCCGGCCACGACCTGACCTTCAGCCAGTACGTGACCATCAAGAAGCTGGCTGCCGGCACCGCCAGCGTCACCGACCTGGCCCGCTGGGCCGAGTTGAACCCGGGGGCAATGACCCGCCTGCTCGACCGGCTGGAGGCCCGCGGCCTGATCGCCCGGGTCACCGATCCGGCCGACCGCCGTGCCCTGCACATCCATCTCACGCCCGCCGGGCAGGCCATCTGGCGCGACGTGGACCAATGCGGCCTGCGCGTGCGCGAATACGCGATGGCCGGCATGAGCGATGACGAGCGCGACCTCTTGATGCGCATGCTGGTGCAGGTGCGCGACAACCTCCTTCTCATGGATCGTTGACGATGTCTCCGACACTTTCACCCCGCTTGCGGCCGCTGGCTGCCGGCCTCCTCGCCACCGCCCTGCTGGCCGGCTGTGCCAGTTCGCGCGGGCTTGCCCCGCAGTCCAGCCCGTCCTCGCCGGACGCGTTGTCTGCCTCGCGCAGTTTCAAGGGCCACGCGCTGAGCGCGGCGGCTTTCCCGGCGCAGGACTGGTGGCGCGCCCTCGGCGATGCCCAGCTCGATGGCCTGATCGCAGAAGCCCTGCAAGCCACGCCGTCGCTGCAGGCAGCCGACGCGCGCTTGCGCCAGGCCCAAGCTCAAGCCGGCGTGGCCGATGCCGCCCGCAAGGCCACGCTGTCCGGCACCGCGCAGGTCAGCAGCGTGCAGTTGCCGGAAACCATGGTGGGCTCGCCGATGGGCGGCAACCTCAAGGCCTCCGGCGTGCTGATGGCCAATTTCGGCTACGACCTGGACCTGTGGGGCGGCAAACGTGCGGCATGGGAAGAAGCCGTGGATCAGGTCCACGCCGCCCAGATCGATGCGCAGGCCGCACGCCTGTCGCTGTCTTCGGCCATCGTCCGCACCTACATCTCGCTGGCCGAAGCCTTCACCGCGCAGGACGTGGCCCGCGACGAGCGTGAGCGCTCGGCCCGCCTGCTCGAACTGGACCGCCAGCGTGCGCAGGCCGGCCTTGATTCACGCGTGGGCCAGCACCAGTCGGAAAGCGCGCTGGCCAGCGCCCGCCAGCAGGAACAGGCCGCCCAGCAGCAGATTGACGTCCTGCGCAACGCGCTGGCCGAATTGCTCGGCAAGGGCCCGGACCGCGGCCTGGACATCACCCGCCCCGGTCTGCTGTCCGATGGCGCGGCAACGACCGTTTCGCCGACCATCCCCTCCGAGCTGCCCAGCGAACTGCTCGGCCACCGCCCGGACGTGGTGGCCGCCCGCTGGCGGGTGGAAGCCGCCCAGCGCGGCATCGACGGCGCCAAGGCAGCGTTCAAGCCAAGCATCAACCTGACCGCGCTGGTCGGCCTGGTGTCGCCCAGCCTGTCGGACTTGTTCACCAGCGATGCGCTGTTCGGCCTCGGCGGGCCGGCGCTGAGCCTGCCGCTGTTCGATGGCGGCAACCGTCGCGCCAAACTGTCCGCACGCGATGCGGCCTATGACCTGGCCGTCGCCGATTACGACCAGAAGCTGGTCACGGCCCTGCGCGAAGTCACCGATGCGCTGCAATCGGCGCACTCGCTCGATACCCGCATCGATTCCACCCGCAGCGCGCGCAGCGCCGCACAGTCCGCCTTCGACTTGGCCCGGACGCGTTACCGCGCCGGCATCGGCACGCGGCTGGACGTGCTGGCCGCGCAGAAGCCGCTACTGCAGCTCGACCAGCAACTGGCCACCCTGCGCGCCCAGCGCCTGACGGCGGCCGTCGATCTCGATCAAGCCCTCGGCGGCGGACTGCCGCTGCAGGCGCCTTCTTCCCATTCCCCCATTGCCGACGCTTCCACCACGCCATGAACCAGAACACCGCTTCCCAGACCCCCGCGGCCGGCAACGGCAAGCGCGGCACCCTGCTCCTCGGCCTGACCGCCATCATCGTCCTCGCCGCGATCGGCTGGCTGCTGTGGTACTTGCTGGCCGGCCGCTGGCACGAGGAAACCGACGATGCCTACGTGCAGGGCAACGTGGTCAACATCACCCCGCAGACGCTCGGTACCGTGGTCGGCATCGGCGCCGAGGAAGGCATGAAGGTCGCCGCCGGCCAAGTGCTGGTCCAGCTCGACCCGTCAGATGCCAAGGTGGCCTACGAACAGGCCGAAGCCAACCTGGCCGCCACCGTGCGCCAGGTCCGCGGCCTGTACAGCAGCGTCGATTCCGGCATCGCCGACCTGCAGGCCCGCCAGGTGGCGGTGCAGAAGGCCCGCGCCGACGTGAAGCGCCGCGAGGGACTGGTCGCCACCGGTGCCGTCTCGGCCGAAGAACTGGCCCACGCCCGCGACGAACTGGCGGCCGCCGAAGCCTCCCTGTCGGCCTCGCAGGGCAGCCTGTCGCGCAACCGCGCACTGGTCGATGCCACCACCGTGGTCAACCAGCCGCAGGTGCAAGCCGCCGCCGCGCAGCTGCGCCAAGCCTACCTGGCGCTGCAGCGTTCGGCGATCGTCGCCCCGGTCGATGGCTATGTCGCCCAGCGCAGCGTGCAGCTCGGCCAGCGCGTGCAGCCCGGCGCCGCGCTGATGACCGTGGTGCCGCTGCACCAGGCATGGGTGGAGGCCAACTTCAAGGAAACCCAGCTGGCGCACATGCGCATCGGCCAGCCGGTCGCGCTGGAGTCCGACCTGTACGGCAAGGCCGTCGAATACACCGGCAAGATCACCAGCCTGGGCCTGGGCACCGGCAGCGCGTTCTCGCTGCTGCCCGCGCAGAACGCCAGCGGCAACTGGATCAAGATCGTGCAGCGCGTGCCGGTGCGCATCGAATTGGACCCGGCCGAACTGGACAAGCACCCGCTGCGCATCGGCCTGAGCATGAAAGCCGACGTGTCGATCCGCGACCAGGACGGCCCGATGCTGCCGGCCACGCCGCCGACCAAACCGGTGCTGACCACCGAGGCCTATGCGCGGCAGATGTCCGAGGCCGACGCCAAGATCGACGCGATCATCCGCGACAACCTGCCGCGCACCGCCGCACACGGCTGACCGGAGCGAATCGGCATGTCGTCTTCCGCCACCGCCGCCCCTGCACAGGCGGCCCCGCAGCCCTTCCGTCCGCCGAACATGGCGTTGACGACGGTCGGCCTGGCGCTGGCCTCGTTCATGCAGGTGCTGGACACGACGATCGCCAACGTGTCCCTGCCGACCATCGCCGGCAACCTCGGCGCCAGCGCCAACCAGTCCACGTGGGTGATCACCTCGTTCGCGGTCAGCAACGCCATCGCGCTGCCGCTGACCGGCTTCCTGACCCGCCGCTACGGCGAGGTCAAGCTGTTCACGTGGGCGACGCTGGCCTTCGTCATCGCCTCGCTCCTGTGCGGCATCGCCAACTCGATGGGCCTGCTGGTGCTGGCGCGCGCGTTGCAGGGCTTCGTGGCCGGGCCGATGTACCCGGTCACGCAGGCGCTGCTGATCTCGATCTATCCACCGCACAAGCGCGGACAGGCCATCGCGCTGCTGGCGATGGTGACCGTGGTGGCGCCCATCGCCGGGCCGATCCTCGGCGGCTGGATCACCGACAACTACAGCTGGGAATGGATCTTCTTCATCAACATCCCCATCGGCATCTTCGCCAGCTTCGTGGTCGGACGGCAGATGAAGGGCCGGCCGCACAAGCTCGAAACGCCGAAGATGGATTACATGGGCCTGGCCACGCTGATCCTCGGCGTGGGCGCGCTGCAGATCATGCTCGACCTGGGCAACGACGAGGACTGGTTCAACTCCACCAAGATCGTCTGGCTGACCATCGTCGCCGTCGTTGCCTTGGCCGTGTTCGTGATATGGGAACTGACCGAGAAGGACCCGATCGTCAATCTGCGGCTGTTCCGCCACCGCAACTTCACTGCCGGCACGCTGGCGATGGTGGTCGGCTATGCGGCGTTCTTCGCCATCGGCCTGATCGTGCCGCTGTGGCTGCAGCGGAACATGGGCTACACCGCGATATGGGCCGGTTTCGCCACGGCACCGATCGGTCTGCTGCCGATCCTGCTGACCCCGTTCGTCGGCAAATACGCCACGCGTTTCGACCTGCGCTGGCTGGCCAGCTTCGCCTTCGTGGTGATGGCCAGCACCAGCTTCATGCGCTCGGACTTCAATCTCGACGTGGACTTCGACCGCATCGCCGAAATCCAGGTATTCCAGGGCCTGGGCGTGGCATTGTTCTTCATGCCGGTGCTGACGATCCTGCTGTCGGACCTGGAGCCCCACGAGATCGCCGCGGGTTCCGGCCTGGCCACCTTCGCGCGCACGCTGGGCGGCAGTTTCTCGGCCTCGCTGACCACGTGGGCCTGGAACCAGCGCACCACCGTCCACCATGCGCTGCTGACCGAATCGATCAATGCCCACGACCCGGCCATGCAGCAGACCGTGACCGCTCTTGGCAGCGGCGATGTGCAACGTGGCGCCGCGGTGTTGAACCAGATGATCGGCCAGCAGGCCGCGCAGATCGGCTTCAACGAGATATTCCACCTGCTCGGCATCATCTTCCTGTCGGTGATCGTGATCGTCTGGGTTGCAAGGCCCCCGTTCGCGGCCAAGACCGGAGCACCCGCCGGCGGCGGGCACTGAGCCGTCGCGCCCCGCAAACGGGAAACCCGCCTTCCGGCGGGTTTCCCGTTTTTGCCGATGTCGAGTACATCCGATCAATCGTTGACTGGGTCGTCGCCGAACCGGTTGGGGCCCGCCGTGCCGCGCAGGCACATGAAGACCAGCACGACGAAGCCGCCGACATAGGGGATGAGGTTGAGCAGGACGAACCAGCCCGACTTGTCCTGATCGTGGAAACGGCGCACTTGCACCGCCAGCCCCGGGATGAATACCGCAAGCATCAGCAACAGCATCGCCACCAGCGCGAGATAGAAAAGCCCGCCGGGCCCGTTGTCGCCCCCCATCGCGGCACCGATGCCCATCAAAATGCCCAATGGCACGTAGACCAGCAGCATCAACAACTGGAACATCCAGTATTCCTTGCGGCGCGAGCGCCCCGAAAAATCCGCATAACGCCGAAGCGGCATCAGCATCCAATCCATGGTGAATCCCCTTTATTCGAAAAACCGCTGCATGCGGCGGCGGCGATGATAAAGGCAGGCACGCCGACGGGAAACTCGGCAATGAGACGCCTGCGCGTCAATCCGCCGCGACGTGCACGCTGCGCTTGAGATGCTTGAGGCAGGCCACGATGGTGAAGGTCATCACCACCAGCAGCGACCACGAGCTCCATTTGCCCAGATGCACGGTGGCCCAAGCGCCCATCTGGTTGGGGTAACGCCATACCCCCATCAACGTGGCCAGGTTTTCGGCCAGCCAGATGAAGAAACCGATCAGCACGAAAGCCAGCAACAAGGGCATGCGCCGGTCGCGATCGAACGGCCGGAACACCACGCTCGTGCGCGCATACAGGCCCAGCGCGCAGGCGGCCAGGTACCAGCGGCAATCGCCGATCCAGTGGTGGGTGAAGAAATTGGCGTAGATCAGGCCGGCCACGAGGATGGCCATCCAGTACGGCGGGTGGTGGCGGATGCGCAGTTCGAACAACCGCCACGCCTGGATGATGTAGCTGCCCACCGCCGCGTACATGAAGCCAGAAAACAAGGGCACGCCCAGCACCTTGCTCCATGCCGGGTCCGGGTACGACCACGAACCGATCGCCGGCGAAGTCTTGAACACTTCCAGCACGAAGCCGACGACATGGAACAGGCAGATCGCCTTCATTTCGTCCCGCGTTTCCAGCCGCGCCCACAGCATCCAGGCCTGGATCGCCAGTGCGATGATCAGCAGCAGGTCGTAACGGGCGATGCCCCAAGCACCGGCGCGCGGCACCAGCCAGACCGATGCGAAGAACAGGCCGGCAAACAGGCAGGCGCGCGCCTCCTTCAGGCCGAACCAGAGCAACTCGATGCAGAAGCGCCGCAGGCCGTGCAGGCGCGGATGCGGCGCGATCTCGACCAGCCACGCATCCAGCACCGCCAGCCCGCGCCCGCCAGTGCTCGCAGCCGCCGTCGCAGCGGGCACCACACCGCTCATGCGGCTTCCAGCGCCTCGGCCAGCCGTTCCACTGCAATCACCTCCAGCCCCATGAACGTGCCCGACTTGGGCGCATTGGCCTTGGGCACGATGGCGCGCTTGAAACCGTGCGTGGCCGCTTCGCGCAGGCGTTCCTCGCCGTTGGGCACCGGCCGGATCTCGCCGGACAGGCCGACCTCGCCGAAGGCAATCGTCTTTTCCGCCAGCGGCGCGTCGCGCAGCGAGGACAGCACGGCCAGCAATGCCGGCAGATCGGCGGCGGTTTCCTGCACGCGGATGCCGCCGACCACGTTGATGAACACGTCCTGGTCGCCGACCATCACCCCGCCGTGGCGATGCAGCACCGCCAGCAGCATCGCCAGCCGGTTGCCTTCCAGGCCCACCGCAACGCGGCGCGGGTTGGACAGCGGCGAGGCATCCACCAGCGCCTGCACTTCCACCAGCAGCGGGCGCGTGCCTTCGCGGGTGACCATCACGCAGCTGCCGGGCTGGCGCGTGCTGCCGCCGGAAAGGAAGATCGCCGACGGGTTGGAGACCTCCTTCAGCCCCTTCTCGCCCATCGCGAACACGCCCAGCTCGTTGACCGCGCCGAAGCGGTTCTTGAACGCGCGCAGCACGCGGAAGCGGCTGCCGCTCTCGCCCTCGAAATACAGCACCGCATCGACCATGTGCTCGAGCACGCGCGGGCCGGCGATGCCGCCTTCCTTGGTGACGTGGCCGACCAGGAACACGGCGGTGCCGGTGTCCTTGGCGTAACGCACCAGCCGCGCCGCGCTCTCGCGCACCTGGCTGACGGAGCCGGGCGCGGCGGTCAGCGATTCGGTCCACAAGGTCTGCACCGAGTCGGCGACGATGAGCTTGGGCCGCATTGTCGCGGCATGCTGCAGGATGCTCTCGATGCCGGTTTCGGCCAGCGCGCTCAGGCCGTCCAGCGGCAGGTCCAGCCGCACCGCGCGCCCGGCCACCTGCGCCAGCGATTCCTCGCCGGTTACGTACAACGCCGGCAAGCTGCCGGCCATCTTCGCCAGCGCCTGCAGCAGCAACGTGGACTTGCCGATGCCCGGGTCGCCGCCGACCAGCACCACCGCGCCCTCCACCAGGCCGCCGCCGAGCACGCGGTCCAACTCGCCGATGCCGGTGGACACCCGCGCCTGCTCGCTCTGCTGCACGTCCTTGAGCGCGGTGACCTTCGGCGGATCGACCTTGCCGGCCCAGCCGCTGCGGCGCGAAGCCGCCACCGTACCAGTGCCGGCACCGCCCGGGGTGGCGCTTTCCAGCACGATCTGGCTCAACGTGTTCCAGGCACCGCACTCGCCGCACTGGCCCTGCCACTTGCTGTACTCGGCCCCGCACTCGCCGCACACATAGGCAATCTTCGCCTTGGCCATCGTCCCGCCGTTCCCGTTGTCCGAAGCGGCAAGGGTAATCGTGCGCCGTCGCCGAATGCGAGACAGCAGGCCGAAGCCTGCCATTCCCCTTCATCCCGTGCCGGGTCAGTAACGCGCGTCCGGCGGCTTCTTGCCGTTGGGCCAGTCGTGGATCTTGTCCGGGAAATCCGGGCGTGGCATGTGGGTGAAGTACTCGGCCACGTCGAGCACGTCCTGGTCGCCGAGCTGTCCGCCGGCCCCCATCGGCTTGTGGCCGTTCACGCTGACCGGCATGTTGCCCTTGACGAAACTCGCCGCGGTGAACGTGCGCGCCATGCCCGCGCCGACGTTGAAGGAATGATCGCCCCACAGCGGCGGGATCACCATCTTGCCGGCGGCATCGTGCAGGCCTTCGCCGTGGTCGCCATGGCAGGTGGCGCATTGCGCGGCGTACACCTCGGCACCATGCAGCGGGTCGGGCACCAGCGTCTTGTCGATCTGCGAGGACGACTTGATATTGACCTTGGCTCCGGCCGGGATCTTCCTGCCCAGCCAGTCCATGTAGGCCAGCATCGCCTTCATCTCCGGCGAATCCACCGCCAGCGGCTTGCCGTTCATCGAGCGGCGGAAGCAGCCGTTGATGCGGTCCGCCAGCGTCACCATCTTGCCGGCTCGCGGATTGTAGCTGGGGTAGTTGTGCGTGGAGTTGATGTAGGGCGCGCCCTTGGGCAGCTTGCCGCCATGCAAATGGCAGCTGTTGCAGTTGATCTCGTCGCCGACGTTGCCCGGCAGCAGACGGTGCGTCTCGTCGAGCAACCGCTTGCCGTAGTAGATGTCCCCGGCATCGGGTTCGGCCGCGATCTCGCCGTCGGACGGTATGTGGTAGACACCGACGACCTTGCCGTCCTTGTCCACCATCTGGAAATCCTTCTTCGGCGCGGCGTCCATGTGCCCGCCGCGGCTCATCGCCCAGGCACCGCCTCCGATCGCCACCACGGCCACCACGGCGGCCGCCAGCATTGCACGCTTCATTTCGCGTCTCCCGTCACCGGCACGTAGTTCTCCGGTTTGCGCGCCACGATCTCGCGCATCTGCGACACATCCTTCGCCCCGACAGCTGCGGCGCCGTTGCCCCAGCCTGCGCGGATGAAGGTGACGATGTCGGCCACCGTGCGGTTGTCCAACTGGTCGAAGCCCGGCATCTCGAAACGCATCCGGTCGGCCGGCGTATGCGCCATCGTGCTGCCGGCCAGCGTGACCTGGATCAGCGAGCTGGGATCTTCCGCGCGCACGATGGTGTTGCCGGCCAGCGCCGGGAAGATGCGCGGAGCTCCGCGCCCATCCAGCCCGTGGCAGGACGCGCAGTTCTCAACGTAGGCCACGGCACCGGGAGCCGCGTAGTCGCCTTTCAGAAGCCGGGCCGTGGTCGTGTCGGCACCGGGCTTGAAACTGGCCGGGTAGCCGGGCCGCGGCGCCAGGGCCTTCAGATAGGCGGCAATCGCCTGCAGGTCCGCATCGCTCATGTGCTGGGTGCTGTGTTCGACCACGTCGGCCATGCTGCCGAACGCGGCGGTACTGGCGGTGCGGCCGGTCTTGAGGAAATCGGCGATGTCCGCCTGCGGCCAGCTGGCCAGCCCCACGGCTTCGTTGCGCAGGTTCTTGGCATACCAGCCTTCCAGCACGGAACCGGACAGGTAGGCGCCGCCGGCCTCGTCCTTCAAGGCCTTTTCCTGATAGGCGATGCCGCGCGGTGTGTGGCAAGCGCCGCAATGGGCCAGGCCTTCCACCAGATAGGCGCCGCGCTGCTGTTGCGCATCCAGGTGCGGCGACGGCTCGAACCTGCGCTGCCCGGCAAACAGGTATTGCCACCATGCCAACGGCCAACGCATGTTCATCGGCCACGGGATGGTGGCCGCGTGGTTGCCCTGCGCGACGGCCGGCACCTGAGTCATGACCCACGCATACAGTGCCTTGACGTCTTCGTCCTTGACGACGGCATAGGACACATAAGGCATCGCCGGATACAGCGGCGTGCCGTCACGGCGCACGCCCTGACGCACGGCGCGCTCGAAATCGCCGTAATCATAAAGGCCGATGCCATGCGTCGGGTCGGGCGTGATGTTGGTCGAGTAGATCGCGCCGACCGGCGTCTGCATCGCCAGCCCGCCGGCAAACGGCTTGCCGCCAGGCGCGGTATGGCAGGCGATGCAATCGCCCTGCCGCGCCACCACGGCCCCGCGCGCAATCAGCGCCGCGTCGTGGATATCCACCTTCGCCGTCTGCTTGGTCGCAAACCAGTAAGGCAGCACGTACGCACCCCCCATTGCGACCGCCGCACCGGCAATGGCCAGCACGGCTACCCACCCGGTTTTCTTCATTGCCTGCATCCCGCGCGATTTTGCCCATGAACAGTTTAATCAGGCCGGGAGAAAACATGGCTGATCCAAATCAAACCGGAATGCATGCATTCCGGCATTCCAGACACCTGCGCTTGCATCTTCCAATGCAGATCGGGCCGGCATGGCCGGCCCGATTCCTGCTTCATGCGTGATGGCTCAACGGGCCTTGTACAACTCGGACAAGCGGTCCGGCTTGCCGTCCAGCCGCACCAGCGAGGGGTACAGCAGGCCGCCATGGTAATCCACCTTCACCGTTTCGATGTGGTCGAAGTTCTTGACCAGCAATTCGATCGGCGCGCTGCCGCCCTTGGCCGCGGTCACCGCGTCCTTCAACGCCTCGGGGCTGAACTCGCGGCCGTTGACGGCAATCAGCGACATGCTCGGCGCCAGCCCCGCCTTGAAGGCAGGGCTGTCCCACAGCACGTCGCCGAGCTGGCCCTTGGCGTCCACGGTCAGGCCCAGCGAATAGCTCAGGTTGGCCCCCTTGCTGCGTGCCTCGGCCGCTTCGAACGCCTTGTTCGGCTTGTCGGTGTAGACCAGCTTCCAGCCGCTGGCGGCGATGCCGCCGATCAGCGAGCCGTGGCCGTCCAGGCGCTCGCGCAGGAAGCTGGCCCAGTCGTACTTGGCGATGCCGTCCAGCGTGGCGACCACGTCGTCGAAGGTGTACGGATTCACGTCCCAGTCGCCGTCCTTCATGCCGAAGAAGGCCTTGGCGAAGTCGTCGATGGAGCGCTTGTCGCCGGTCAATTGGCGCAGTTTGCCATCCACTTCCAGCCACAGCATCTGGCCGCCGGAGTAGTAGTCCTCGCTCATCTGGTAATTGCGGTAGGCGAGCGGACGACGCTGGGCGATGGTCGGGTCGTTGGTGGTGTCCTGCAGCGCGCGCCAGGCCAGGCCCGGACGGCCGCGGTCGTAGACGGCCGCGACGTTGGCCAGCATTTCGCGCGCCTGGTCGGCGGTCCACAGGCCCGAGCGCGCGGCGATCACGTGGCCCCAGAACTGGGTCTGGCCCTCGTACACCCACAGCAGGCTGTCGCCCATCGGCACGTTGAAGTTCGGCGTGGCCAGGTCGGCGCCGCGGCGGTACTTGCCATCCCATGAATGGTTGAACTCGTGCGCCAGCAGGTCGCGGCCCAGCCAGGCCTTGTCCCATTCGGTGAAGTAGCCGGTGGCGCCGCTGTTCTCGCTGGAACGGTGGTGCTCCAGTCCGATGCCGCCCAGCTTGCCGGTCAGGGCCAGCAGGAACTCGTAGTGGTCGTAATGGCGCGCGCCGTACAACTTGTACATCTGCTGCACCAGCGCCTGATGGGCCTTGATCTGCTCGGGCTTGGCCTCGAGGAACTTGGGATCGTCGGCAAACACGTTCAGGTGCACCGGCACCTTCGCGCCCGGGTCCAGGTCGATGCGCTTGTAGTACTTGCCGGCATACAGCGGGGAATCGACCAGATCGTCGTAGTCGATCGGCTTGAAGGTCACCGTGTCACCGGACTTGCTCTCGGTTTCCAGTGCGGTCGCATACGACCAGCCAGCCGGCAGCTTCACGCTGGCCTGCGCCTTGATGTTGCGCGCGTACACGCCGGCCGGATACAGCGAGTTGCTGTTCCACTGCAGGTTCAGCATTTCCGGGGTCATCACCACCCGGCCCTGATTGCCGCCCTGCGAACTGAGAAACTTGAATTCGGCCACCACTTCGCTTGCGCCTTCCGGCACATCGACATGGAAGGCATAGACGTCGAGCTGATCGCGGGTCCACGGGATCGTCTTGCCGTTGGCGGTGACCACGAGACCGGCCAGCTTGTCGATCGCCCCGGTCGGCGAATGGTTGCCCGGAATCCACTGCGGATACAGCAGGGTCAGCGGGCCGGGCTTGGCCGGCACCGTGGCCTTGACGCGGAACACGCGGCGGGCGATGTCGGTGGCATCCACGTCGATCCGCAGCAGGCCCGGCTGCGGCACGTCTTGCGGTGGCGGGGTCTGGGCCGATGCCCAAGGCGCGATGGCCAGGGCGAGCAGCAGGACGGCAGGCATCTTCATCCGGGGGAAACTCCAGCAGGCAGGGAACCCCTCCGATCCTAGCGCCCCGCGCCCTTGCTCCCGCCTGCCATTGGTCACCCTTCGGTCACGGCCCGATTGCGGATGGCTCTTCCCGTGTACAGCGCTGGCCGGATCGGCCACGCTCGCGCGCAGCGTCAGACGTGCGGAGATTCACGGTATCGACGCCGGACCCGGCGCTCGTCGGCTGTCACGCGCCACGCGCCGTAGGCCACCAGCAAGGCCAGGCCGTACCACGTCAGCAGATAGCTCAAGTGGCTGTTGCGAAAGGTCGTGACCGTCAAGCCGCCACGTGGCCAATGGTCACGGCCGTCGGCCGGCGCCGTGTCGGCGGCATCGATGAAATACGGGGCGACCGCACCCAGCCGGCCCGCAGCCGCGATGGCCTGCACGTCGCGCGAATACCAGCGCCCTTGTGCCGGCTGGTTTTTGCGCAGGAATGCCCCGCCCGGCTCGCTCAACCTCAACAGGCCGGTGACCACCACTGCTGTGCCATCGGCCTCGGCATCGTCTGCCGGCGGCTGCCACGAGGCGACCGGCACGAAACCGCGGTTGATCAGCACCGTCCAGCCTTCGCGCGTGCGCAGCGGTACCAGGTGCCAGAAGCCGGGGCCGAATCGGGTCACGGCCTGCACATCGACCGCCCCGGCCAGATAGCGGCCCTCGACGCGCACGTGCCGGTATTCCTGTTCGCCCGCCACGAACTCCCGCCACGACGCAGGCCCGGGCGCGGCAACCACAGGTGCGTGCACGCGTTGCTCCACGCGAGCGATGAGATCCAGCTTCCACGCCCGGCGTTCGACCTGCCATGTGCCGAGGGCGACGAAAAGGATGAAGAAGAACGCAAAAAAAACGCCCACGCCGATCAGCATGGACGTTTTTCTCGGCTTGCGGACGTCACCTTGCATCAGCAGCGATGTCCGGACCCGGATGCATGCAAAACCGTCATGCGGCTCACGGACCGTGCATGATTTCCTGCGGGGTCATCGGCGCTCGGGTCTGGTCGAGAAGGCGGATGGCGAGTTTTTCGCCGCCGAGCACGCCGGAACTGGCCATGCGGAAATAAACCTGGCCGTCCAGTGTTCTGGCCATGAAGGCGCCGTCCTGGG
>JADHEF010000850.1_pt1 | contig 24951 bp, 17 predicted proteins | sample 8952391 | NCBI WGS metagenome assembly JADHEF01 (sample SAMN16124439, study PRJNA663245) | bioreactor sludge metagenome | isolation source: sludge (nitrite) | place: India:Bengaluru | collected 2019-02-28 | reverse complement strand
TAAAATGGCTCCGGCGGCTGGATTCGAACCAGCGACCAATTGGTTAACAGCCAACTGCGCTACCACTGCGCTACGCCGGAATAAAGCGTCTGCGTCACCTGTTCCCTTTGAAGGAACAAAAGTGGCGTGAAATTTACCTGATCGGCGTGCGGTTGTCAATCCGCAATGTGAAAAATCGTGCGGCACCGCGCGAGCGCCTGTTGCGGCTCCGGGGTGTGGCGGGCGACGCCCCGATGTGCTACCATAAAAATATATGAAACAGATTGCTGAACGGCCGGTGCGGCTGCATCAAATGAAGGTCAAGCAGGGTGATCCGCTCGCGAATACGGAGGCGATACTCGGGCACCTCGCTAAAGCGCGCGCCGACGGCGTGCGGCTGGCGGTTTTTCCCGAACTGGCCGTGACCGGCGTGCTGACCGCGCCGGAGTGGAAGAACGTAACGTTTCAGGACACGTGCGACCGGTGCCTCGCGCGCATCGTTGCGGCCACGCAAGGGATCGCCGTGATTTTGGGCGTGGCGGTCCGGTACCGCGGGCGCACGGCGGGGGCGGTGGCGGCGGCCGAGGATGGCCGGCTTGTCTGTCCGGCGGGGTCGCCGGTGTCCTTCATTCCCAAGCATCTTTCCGAGGCCAACCGGTTCGACGGCGTGAGCGGGTTTCTTTGCGCCGGGGCGGTGGCAGGGATGGAGCGGGTGGCGTTCGACGCGCTCTACGCGCCGTTCGTGTTCCGCGACTTCAAGGCGGGCGCGTGGGCCGGACGTACCAACCCCGGGATGCCCGGGACGTTCGCCGAGCGCGGCGCGGATCTTTTGATCCGCCTCGACACGCTTCCGTACGTGCGCCATGCGCCACCGGCGGAGGACGGGTTGTTCCGGGGCGGGGTGCCGTTCGCGACGTGCGGCGCGGCGGGCGTTGTGGATACGGGCAAGACGCTGTTTGTGTTGAGCGGCGGGACGATGGCGAGTCTGCCGGATGGCGGAACGGCGCGCGCCCCGCGCTTTGAGGAGGCGGCGCTGGATTTGCCGCAGGCGCGACCGCAGGCGGTCGCCGAGACGGAGACCGCGTCGCCGCGCACGGTGATTCAGGCGCTGGAAAGCGCGTGCCGCGCCCAGCTCGACCGGCTGGGTCTGAAACGGGTGATTGTGGGCGCGTCGGGCGGAATCGACTCCGCCCTGACCGCGGCGCTGTACAGCCGGGTGACCGGAGCCGAGAACCTGCTGCTGGTCAATATGCCGAGCCGCCACAACTCGCAGACCACGGTCTCGCTGGCGCGCCAGCTGGCGAAGAACATCGGGTGCCACTACACGGAGATTCCGATCGAGGAGAGCGTGTCGCTCACGACGAGGCAGATTGAGGGTCTGGTTTGCGAGCGGCCGGGCGGAGAGGCGCTGAAGCTGGCGCTTTCGCCCCTGGCCATCGAGAATGTGCAGGCGCGCGACCGCTCGGGGCGCGTGCTTTGCGCGCTCTGCAGCGCGTTCGGCGGGGTGTTCACGTGCAACGCGAACAAGTCCGAGTGCACGGTGGGATACGGCACGATGTACGGCGACATCGCGGGCTTTTTCGCGGCGCTCGCCGACCTGTGGAAGACGGAGGTGTGGGACGTGTCGCGCTGTTACAACCGCGAGGTGTTCGGGCGGGAGGTGATTCCGCAGGGGTCGATCGACATCGTGCCTTCCGCGGAGCTTAGCCTGGACCAGAACGTGGATGAGGGGAAAGGCGATCCGCTGAGGTACGCGTGGCATGACCGGCTGTTCGCGGCCTGGACGGAGCGCGACCCGCCCGCCGCGCCTGACGCGCTGCTGGCCTGGTACGCGGCGGGAACGCTGGAACGGGAAACCGGCTACGCGGAGGATATCCGCGCGCTCTTTCCCGACGCGCGATCCTTCTGCCATGACCTTGAGCACATGTGGCGGCTATTTAACGGCCTGGCCCGCGCCAAGCGGTTGCAGGCGCCGCCGGTCCTGTCGCTCAAGAACCGGACCTACGGGTTTGATCTGGGGGCCGCCCAGCTGCCGATTTTCTTCCCGCCGCAGTACGAGGCCGAAAAACGAACTTTGTTGTCGTGACGCCCTTCATACGGGTTCAACAACAAAAAAAAGACCCGGCAACCGCTACCCCTCATCATGAACACGGGTAATGATTGCCGAGTGCGATATTGACTCAAGAAATCAAAGGATCACTTCTTGGGCTCTTCTTTAGGCGCGACCTTTTTGCCTGCCTTGTGACCTTGTCCCTCAACCTTGCCCTGGGTCTTCGAAAGCTCGCGCATTTTAGCCTTGAAAGCCGCGGGGTCTTTTTCCTTCAGGGCGACGAGTTCCTTATAGAGAGCCTCGTCCTTGGCCTTGATGCTTTCCAAACGCTTATTCATCAGCTCTTCGCGCTGCGCTTCGGTCAGCTTGGCCGGTTTCGCCTTGGCCTGGACCTGGGTTTTATCGCCGCCCGCCGCAGCGCCCTGTTCGACTGCCGAAACCGACATGCTCATTGCTGCCACCAGCGCGCACACCAACATGATAGGACTCTTCATGAAACACTTCTCCTTGATCGTTTAGTACCGAAAAACGGTCCGCCGTTTCAGATAACGAGCGGTTCAGCGTTTTATTGCCGCGTCTCTATTCAGCCTTGTTCTTGCGCTTGCCTTTTCCCTTCGCTTCGCCATGGCCTTTGCCCTGTTCCTTGGCCAGTTCGTGCATTTTGGCCTTGAACGCCTCGGGATCCTTTTCCTTCAGGGCGATCAGCTCCTTGTACTGGGCCTCGTCCTTGGCCTTGACGCCTTCCAAAATCTTGTTGGTCATGGCTTCGTGTTCGGCCTTGCCCAGCTCGCGCATTTTCTCGTTGAACGCCTTGGGATCCTTTTCCTTCAGGGCGACGAGTTCCTTATACTGCGCTTCGTCTTTCGCCTTGATGCCTTCCAGGCGCTTGGTGATCATGGCTTCGCGCTGCTCCGGCGTCATTTGCGCATGCTTGCCTTTGCCGGCCTCCGCAGGGGCTTTCGCGCCCTCTTCCGCCGCCCACACCGACACGTTCACCGCCGCCATCATCGCGCACACCAATAACATGGGACTCTTCATACGTCTCTCCTCGATTTTTCAGACCGGACATCGATCTGTGTTTGCGATAAACGGGCCGTCTCGCGTTTTATTGCCGCAGGGCCGTGTATGAGAAATCACAATTGCAAAATTTTGAACGCATCCGGGGGGAGGTGCTGTTAAACTTGCACCATGATGAAAAGTGAAATCGCTGGCTTGCGGGTGCTTGCGAGTCTGGCTGCGGGGCTTACGGCGCTGGCGGCGAACGCCAAGGTGGAGCTGAAATGGTCGGAGCCTTTCCGCCTGCCGCCCGCGGGAACCGAAACGGTCCATCCCGGTGTCGCGCGTCCCTATTGCGGCGAGCACAACGGCATGGTGCTTTTGGCGGGCGGAGCGAATTTTCCCGACACGCCGCTGGCGGACGGCGGCGCGAAGCGCTATCAGGCGACGGTTTACGGTTCGCCGACCGGGACCAACGCCTGGCAGGCGGTCGGCGAGCTGCCGATGCCGATGGGCGAGGGCGTGGCGGTTTCGACGCCGCGCGGGATCGTGTGCGTCGGCGGGGCGGCGGGCGCGCTTGGAGAAAACGTCACCGCCAAAGCGTTCCTCATGACTTGGGATGCGGCGGCGAAAAGGGTGGGGTTCGCCGCGCTGCCGGACTTCCCGTATGCCGTGAAGATGGCGGCTGCGGCTGCGCGCGGCAACCGCGTCTATGTGGCGGGCGGCTGGCGCGGAAAACCCGCCGAATCGGATGTGTGGATGCTCGACACCGAGGCCGCGGGAGACGCACTCACGTGGCAGCCGCTGCCGCCGTTGCCCGTGAAACGCGAGCAGCCCGTCGCGGCTATCCAGAACACCTCCCACCAGCGGACCGCCCTGTTCGTGGTCGGCGGGATGGCCTCCCGAGAGGACGGCCTGCAGACCGCTCTGGAGGACGGCTATTTCTATGATCTGGCGCAGGGCACGCGCGGCACCTGGCAACGCATCGCGCCCGCCCGCGTCAAGGGCGACGCCACGGTGTGGCCGATGATCGGCGCATCCGCTCTCGCCACAGGCGACCAGCACATTCTGTTTTTCGGCGGTTCCAGCCGCGACGTCTGGAACGAGCAGATCCAGAAGAATGCCACGCTGAGCGGTCCGGCGCTGGCCGCTTTTCGGGACGACTATTTCCGGCGTCCCTTCCCCGCCTTCCGATTCCAGAAGCGGGTGTTGGCGTATCACACGGTCACGGACCGCTGGTTCGAACTCGGGGAACCGCCTTTTGCGCCGCGCTGCGGGGCGGCGGTTTTGCGGCAGTCGGACGGGACGGTGCTCGTGGCGAGCGGGGAGGTCGGCCCGGGCACGCGCACGCCGGACTGCGCGGTCGGCACGTTCTTCCGGAGCAAGTCCTTCCATCCTTTGAACGCCGCCGTTATCCTGGTGTACTTCGCGGGCATGGCGTTTCTCGGCTTCTATTTCATGCGGCGCAACAAGAGCGCGGACGACTATTTCCGGGGCGGAGGGCGGCTGCCGTGGTGGGCGGTGAGCATCAGCATTTACGCCACGATGTTCAGTTCGATCACCTTCATCTCCGTGCCCGCGATCAGCTACGCGTCCGACCTGCGTTACTATGTGATCGCGATCGGCATCGTCGTCATCGCTCCCGCGGTGGTGCGCTACTACCTGCCGTTTTTCCGCAGGCTGAACCTGACCAGCGCGTACGAGTATCTGGAGGCCCGCTTCAACCTCCCGTGCCGGCTGTTCGCGAGCGGCGCGTTCACGCTGTTCATGATCACCCGGACGGCGATCGTGACCTACCTGCCCTCGATCGCGCTGGCTGCGGTGATCGACATCGACGTGAATGCGGCGATCGTGGCGGTGACGGTGGTCACGATCCTCTACTGCGCGCTGGGCGGCATCGAGGCGGTGATCTGGAGCGATGTGATCCAGAGTTTCATCATGATCGGGGGCACGTTCCTGATTGTGGCCCTGCTGATTGCGGGGACGGACGGGGGACTCGCAGGCTTCGTCGAGATCGGCCGGCAGGCCGGAAAGTTCCGCCTGCTGGATTTCACTTTCAATCCGCAGGCGCCGGTCTTTTGGGTGGTGCTGGTCAGCGGGCTTGTCGCCAATCTTTCGTCCTACACCAGCGATCAGTGTGTGGTGCAGCGCTACATGACGACCAAGGACGAGAAGAGCGCCGCGAAGAGCATTCTGTTCAACGGCGTGCTGTCCTACGTCAACTGCGGCATTTTCTTCCTGATCGGTTCGGCGCTCTTCACGTATTATTATTCGAACCCCGAGCTGCTCGATGTGACGATGCCGAAAAACGACTCGGTGTTTCCGATCTACATCGCGACGGGCCTGCCGATCGGGATTTCAGGGCTGATTCTTGCGGCGGTGGCGGCGGCGACGATGTCCACGCTCTCCTCAAACCTCAACTCGTCCGCCACGGCGGTGACCACGGATTTCTACGCGCGGCTCTTCAAGCCTGTGAGCGAGCGGAGCAAGATGCGCTGCGGGCAACTGGCGACGGTTCTGAGCGGCGTGCTGGGCGGCGGCTTCGCCCTGGTGCTGGCCAACATGCAAATCTATTCCATGTATGATCAATTCCAACGTTTCCTCGGCGTCTTGACGGGCGGGCTGGCCTGCCTCTTTTTCATGGGGATTTTCATGAGGCGGGTGAACGGCACCGGCGCGATGGCCGGGCTGGTCGCGAATTACGCGGTGTGCATCGGCCTTGACCAGCTCGACCTGCCGTGGAAACCGCACCTGTTGCTGTTCGGAGCCATCGGCCTGGTGACCTGTCTGGCCGTGGCTTCCGCGGTGAGCCTGCTGTTCCCCAACGACCGGAAGAACCTCGCGGGGCTGTGCTGGAGCGAGCGGGACGGCAAGGCCGAGTGAATTTTCAAGAAGGATACAACGGGTTTCATGAAAGGATGATGCGAATGAGCGTTGCGTTAAAAGGGCGTGAGTTTCAAGGGATGGAGGGCGCGTACAGCGCGCTGTTCACACCGTTCACGGAGGACAACAAGGTCCATGTCGGCATGCTTGAGCGGCTGGTGGAGTTCCACCTGGAGCAAGGGCTGCGCGGATTTTACCTGACCGGGTCGACGGGCGAGGGGTTTCTGCTGAGCGAGGCCGAGCGCAAACTGGTGGTCGAAACCGTGGTGAAAGCCAACCGCGGCCGCGGCAAGGTGATCGCGCACGTGGGGTGTCTGGCGACAGACGACTCGGTGACGCTGGCGCGGCACGCCGCCGACTGCGGCGTGGATTGGGTTTCTTCAGTGGGGCCGGTTTATTTCGGGCAATCTTTCGAGGGCGCGTATCGCCACTACCAGCGAATCGCCGAGGCGACCGATCTTCCCTTCATGGTCTATTCCATCGGGCAGGCGCTGGTGCCCGAACGGGACGTGCGGTTTTTCGACATCAAGAACATCAAAGGCATCAAGTACACGGGGAGGGACTATTACAGCGCGCAACTGATGAAACGCCTGATGGACAAAGAGGCGATCTTCTTCGCGGGGTGCGACGAGCAACTGCTCTGCGGGCTGGCTCTGGGCAATGTGTTTTCCGGCGGCATCGGGACGACCTACAACATCATCCCGGCGACCTTCGCGAAGATCTGCGCCCTGGCGGAGCGGGGACTTTTTGCCGAGGCGGCCGCTTTGCAGGACGAGGCGAATCGCGTGGTCGCTTTGATGATCGAGAGCGAGAACTGGTCGTACCGCAAGGCGTTCATGAAATTCATCGGCCTGGACTGCGGCCCTTACCGGTATCCCTACGCGCCGCTGAGCGAGGCGGAGTATGAGGTCTTCGCCAAGCGGATCGCGGCGCAAGGCATCGTGAAAGCGGGGGCGGCGGCGCGGTAGCGCAGAGAAGAGGCGGTCCGCCCACCCGGTCCGCCGGGGCGTCTAGCCGCGACGGAGCCAGTCTGTCAACTCCGCGCGCGTTGCCGCGATGCGGAGGCGGTGTTCTTCCGCCGTTCCCGGCGTGAGCATGGCCTTCATTTTGGCCCGGTGTTGCCGGCGGAGGTCGCAGGCGCGCTGGAACCAAGCGACCGGCAAGGCCCAGGCGTGCCGGGCATACGGATAGCGCATGACCAGGAAAGCCTGCGGCATGAAGATGCGGGAGAGCACGAGCCGCAGGCGTTCCAAGGGGGAGGACGCTTTGAAGCGCAGGAGCGTGGTTTCCCCCCCGCGCGCCTGCGCGGTGGGCAGGTCAAGCACCGCCTGCAACGCCTGCGCGCGGCGGGCGGTATCCAGCTCCGGCGCATACGCGCACAGGGCCGGCGGGAGCGGGACGTCAAGAAGGTCACCGGCCAGCCGGAGGGCGAAGGGGATTGCGCGCCCCGTACGCCACCGCGCTCCAGCGGCTTCGAGCGCTGAGGGAGTGAGGGCGTCGCCGAATTTCCGCACAATCAGCGCGATGTCCACATAGACGCGCAAAGGCGTGGCGAGAAGATGGTTCAGCATGTGCTGAACCTGATGCGCGAGCAGGTCTGCGGGCGTGAACGCGCGGACGGGATGACCGCAGCAGGTGGCGGGTGACGTGTTTTGCCAAACGGAGGCGATATCCGGAACGGGCGCGTCGCCGTTCATTTCGGAGGCCACGTGCCAGTGCAACTCGACGAGCTTCGGGTGTGCCGGGTGAACATACGACTGGTCGTTCGCGTAACGATTGTGCAGCGTGAAGGTTTTCACAACGTATCCCAGCGCGAGCATGCGCTCGTGGCACGCGTCGCGGTCATCCGCGCGGATCAGCAGGTCGAGATCGCTCATGGTGCGCCGGGCCGGATCATCGTACACGGTTTCGCTGAGCCAGGCGCCTTTCAGGACAACCACGTCGATGTGTGCCTGCGCGAGCGACGCCAAGATGCCGGCGAGCTGGCGCTGGCGCAGAAGCGTGTGTGTCAGGGCTTGGAGAAAAAGGTCGCGCCATGCGGCGGGGGCGGAGCCGGGAGCGACGGCCTTAGCGGAGAACAGGTGCGGGAGGCTGGCGGACAGCCACGGGTACAGATACACGTCCACACCCTGTTCCCGCGCCTGCCGCAAAACAAGGTCCCACGCGGAGGCATCCAGCGGGATGTCCGGAGGCGCTGCGCTGAACGTGCCGCGGAGCGCGGCGAGCAGCGTGCGGTAAGCGGAGGGGATGGAGGATTCACTATTCACAGGACGTCAAACCGGAGGCCGCGGCCGGGAACGCGGCTGATCAAGGGTCGGGTGCTCCTTTCCATACTTATCTTTGTAACACGAAGCGGGGGGTGCGGGAAAGCGGTTTGTGCGGAAGAGCCGTTGACAACCGGAGGGTGAGCGGGGATAATCCGGGTGAATCAGCACTTGGAGAAAAGCCATGATCTCGTACAAGCTCGTGATGCCGGAACACATGAACCAATACGGCGTTTTGTTCGGCGGCAACCTGCTGAAGTGGGTGGATGAGACCGCCTGGATGGCGGTCAGCATGGACTATCCGGGGGCGCGGTTTGTGACGATCGGCATGGATCGCGTGGAGTTCAAGAAAGGCGTGAGCGGCGGGTCCATCCTGAGGTTCGATATCGTTCGGCAGCATATCGGGCGCACCTCGGTGACGTATGTCGCGAAGGTGTCCCGGCGCGAGCTGCACCAGAGTCATGAGGACGTGATTTTCAGCACGGACATCACTTTTGTGCGCGTGGACGAGAGCGGCGTGAAAATCCCGGTTGAATCTTGAGAGCCGCGCGGTGCGGGCCGTTTGTCACACGCGGTTTATTCTGCTAACATAGAAGACAAATAAATGGGGATTCCGGACGGATGGGGGGCGAATGAGCGATTTGACAGAGCGGCAAGGGGACGGGCAGCGGACGGTGGAGGGGGTTGATCCGCTGGAACTGTCGCGGAGGCGGCCGGACTGGAGCGCATCGCAGCCGATGACGCGGACGCAGAAGGCAACGCTGCTGGCGTTGCTGATCCTGCTGGCCGCGGCTTTCGCGTGCGCGCCGCTGAAGGCGGCCCAGGGGGTGATCGCCGTCTGCACGCTGTTCTATGTGGTCAGCACGCTTTACAAGTTCGCCGTGATCCGCGCGTCGCTGTCGCCCCGTGCCATCCTGCGGTTTTCGGCCAAGGAGATTGCCGCGAAGGAGCCGCGCGAGTGGCCGCTCTTTTCGATTCTGGTGCCGATGTACAAGGAGCCGGAAACCGTGAAGCAGATGGTGGCCTCGCTGGCGGCGATGGATTATCCGGCGGACAAGAAGGATGTGCAGATTCTGCTGGAGGCGGATGACGAGGTGACGCTGTCTGCCGCGCGGGCTTTGACGCTGCCGCCCGGATTTCGCGTCACGGAGATCCCGAAGTCGTTTCCCCGCACCAAGCCCAAAGCCTGCAACATCGGGCTGCATTTGGCGCGGGGCGAGTATCTGGTGATTTACGATGCCGAGGATCTGCCGGAGAAGGATCAGCTCAAGAAGGCGGTGCTGGCGTTCGAGGCTTCGCCCGAAAAGGTGGTCTGCGTGCAGTCGCGTCTCAATTACTACAATCCGCGGCAGAACGTGCTGACGCGCTGGTTCACGGCGGAGTACTCGGCGTGGTTTGACTTGCAACTGCCGGGACTGGCCGCGCTGGGGGCGGTGATTCCGCTGGGGGGCACGTCGAACCACTTCAAGACGCGGATCCTGCAGGAGCTGATGGGGTGGGACGCCTACAACGTGACGGAGGACTGCGATCTCGGGGTGCGGCTGGGACGCGCCGGGTATGCGACGCGGATGCTGGAGACCACGACGTGGGAGGAGGCTTGCAGCGACGTCAGGTTCTGGATCAAACAGCGCACGCGCTGGCAGAAGGGCTATATCCAGACGTGGTTTGTCCACATGCGGCAGCCGCTGAAACTGCTCCGGGAACTGGGGGTTGTCAATTTCCTGCATTATCAGCTGCTGGTCGGCGGAGGAACCTTTTCCGTGCTGATCAACCCGCTGTTCTGGGCCATGGCGCTGGTGTGGTTCGTGTTCCGCCCCGACGGCGTGGCTCAACTGTTTCCGGGGCCGGTGTTCGCGGCGGGAGCGGCCTGCCTCTTCCTCGGCAACTTTGTGTTCATTTACGTCAATCTGCTGGGGTGCTGCAAGCGCAAGAACGACGGCCTGATGTGGTGGGCGCTGCTGACGCCGGTGTATTGGCTGATGATGAGTTACAGCGGGTGGCGGGCCTTCATCCAATTCTTCCGCGATCCGTTCGTTTGGGAGAAGACGCAGCACGGGCTGGGAAAGGCGGCTGTCCGGCCGCCCGCACAATAGGGTTTTAAGCATGGACCAAGATCGCAAAACGTATAGGCTGGTGAGGCTGCTGACGGGCGGCGTGACGCCGGTGCTGCTGGCAGGTGCCTTGCTGGCCTTCGCGCGGCTGCACGACGGCGCGTGGGAGTCCGGGCCGCAGGCGGCGGGCATCTGCCGCGAATTGATCGCGGGCACTACGGAGGGTCGGCAGGCCCTGTTCGGCTCCTGCTGGGTCGCGCCGTTGCCGGTCTTGTTTTATCTGCCGTTCGCCTGGCTCTTGCCGGAGCCTGCGGCGGGGTGGGCGGCCTTTTTTGTGGCCTGGCTGTTTGTGTTCTGGACGGTGCGCGAGGCGGTGAAGGCGACCGGACTGTCGGGCTGGCGCATCGTCATGGCGCAGGCGGCGATCGCGGCGATGATGGCGGTGTCGCGTCAGCCGCAGGCGCTGCAAATCGTCACGGCGCTGACGGCCGGGCTGGTGTTGTTGACGGCGGCCTCGCTGGCGGACTGGGCCGCATACCGGCGGCTGCGGGATGTGGTGTCGGCGGGCGCTGCAGGGTCGTTTCTGCTGTTGTGCGGCTTGCCTTTCTACAGCCCGGCCATGCTGGCGGTCGGGCTGGTGCCCCTTGCGGCCTGCGGGCATCGCGAGACACGTTCGCGTTTTCAGGCCTGGCTGCTGCTGGGTGGTCTCCCGATGATCTATACGGTGGGGGTCTTGCTGTTGCTGAACCGGCTGATTCTGGGCGATGCCTTTTTCTTTCTGCGCTCGGTGCATTATCTGGTGCCCCGCGCGGCCGCGTTCGTTCCGGCGGTGTTGGCGCCCGGGCTCCTGCTGTTGCCGGCCTTGATTCTGACCTGGGTGTGCGACGCGCGGAAAGAGCAGCCGGGAGCGGGGCCGGCGGCGGCTAACGCGCTGCTCATTTCCCTCGGTCTGGTGCTGGTGGGCCTTGCCAAGGTGCTCGACCTGTTCGGGATCGGCTGGGACACGACGACGCTGCACGTGTGCGTGTTGGCGGTGCTGATGATCGCGCTGGCGAGGCTGAGGCAGCCGGCGTACCGTCTGGCGGCATCGCTGGTGTTGTTTGTCTGGCTGAGCACCCTGTGGTTGGGAGGCGCGTCTCGCGCGGCCGCTCCCGAGCCCCGCGAGCAGATCCGCAAGCAGGTGGAATCCCACGTGAACGAACAGACGCCGTACGGGCGGGTTTTCGTGCTCGGCTATGCAGGGCTCGATCTGTTGCGCGGCTATACGAGCGACCGGTTGGTGCCGAACATGGACTTGCATGTGGGGTCTCTGCGCCGCGCCTACAAGGGTCAGAATCTGTATGTGCTGGTGCCGCGTCCCGAAGGATCGGTCCGAGCAGAGAGCGTTTTCTGGAAGTATCCCGATATTTATGTGCGGGGTGCCGAACGGCTGCTGTATGCGGGCGAGTTCGGCTCATGGAGGCTCTTCGAAGTCGTTTCCGCGCCCACGCAGGAGCAGTTAGACGAGTGGAAGAAGTCACGGTGAAGGCCCAGACGGACAGATACGTGCTTGCGGGGCATGTCGCACCCTTTGCGGTGTGGGTGGGCGTGATCCTGCTGCTGCAGGCGCTGGAAGCTGTCGCTTATGTGCCCCGCTGGTGTTATCCGTGGAGCTATGCGATCAAAGCGGTGGCCTGCGCGGGGCTTTTCTTAGGGTTCAAGCCGTGGCGCGTCTATCCGGCTCTGCGGATGAGCCATCTGCCTTTGGCGGCGGGACTGGGCGTGGCCGTGGCCGCTCTCTGGATCGTGCCTGAAACGCCATGGATGGGGCGGATCGCGCCGGGATTCCAGATGTTTTATAACCGTTGGCTGATCCTGATGCCCGGGGATTTGCCCAGCTACTTCAACCCCGATTTTTATCCCGCGTTGCCGCCGGGTCATGCCTCGCTGGCCTTCTCACCGGAGGAAGCCGGCTGGTGTTTGACGCTGATGAAAGCGGCGGGGTCGGCGTGCGTGATCGCCGTGATCGAAGAGTTTTTTTTTCGCGGATTCTTCTACCGCTGGCTGCGGCAAGGCGCGTTCTGGAAGGTGCCGCTCACGGCCTTTGACGCGCAGGCCTTTTGGACGGTGGTCGCGGTGTTCGGGCTGGAGCACGATCGCTGGCTGGCGGGAGCGTTGGCGGGTGCAGCGTACGGATGGCTGACGGTCAGGACGGGCGACGTGTGGGCTGCGGCCGTTGCGCACGGCGTGACCAATTGCCTGCTGGGCGTGTACGTGATTGTGTCGAGGCAGTACGGGTTCTGGTGAGAGGAGCGGGGTGAGCATGGCTGAGGCTAAACTGAATCGGGAATACGCGATGCGCGTTCTGGGCGTGGGCGCGCTGATGGTGGGCATGTGCGTGTGGTCGTTGTATGACGGCCGGGTGAACTGGCCGCGGCAGAACCGGCTTATGGAACAGGTCCGTCCGGATTTGCTGTCAACGAATCTGACGGCCGAGGCCTGGCTCGAGCCAGGTGAGTCCGGCGTCTCGCCGCTCGAGGCCGCGTTTGTTTCCAAAGGATTCAGGCCCCCTTCAAAACTCATCAAGAAACTGTCTGAACTGAAAGTTCCCGACACCGCGACGGATCGGGAGGCTTTGCGTCAGGCGCAGGCGGAGAGCGTGACGAAAATTCTGAAAGGCCCGGTATACAGTGAGCATGACCTCAGCACGCAGTTCATTCAGGCTGCGGTTACCTTGGCTTTCGGGCTTTGGGCGTTTTGCGTGATCGGCGTGAAAGCACGGAAGCGGTATCAAGCGAACGGGGACGGGCTGGGCGGCAGTGGAGTCGGCGGCAGGACCGTCGGCTACGCGGACATCACGGCGATCGATTGGTCGAAGTGGGATGAAAAAGGAATCATGAAACTGACCCTCAAGTCAGGCGCGTGTCTCACGCTCGACGGATGGCATTTCGCAGGGATGAACGGGATCGCGGACGAAATCCTGAAACATCGTCCGGAGCTCGGTTCAAAGAAAAGTTGACGCGCGCCGCACGGGCGTTTCAGAGCGCCGTCGCGATGGCCTTCATTTTGGCCAGGCCGGTTCGGGCGGTCTCTGCGGCGGGTCGCTTCCAATACCCGGCGTTGAACAGCTCGACCGAGAGCCAGACGTCGGCGCGGTTCTCGACAAAGATCTTCAGGATGTCGCGAAGCGGAGCAATGCCGTCGCCCGGCCAGACGCGGTCGGAGTCTTTGAGCGCCTCGCGCGCCGGGTGGGCGGGATAGTCGTTCATGTGGAAGCTGTAGGCGGCGCTGCGCCCGAGCAGCCTCAGCGAGGACGCCTCGGTGCCGCCTTTGTACATATGGAAGGCGTCGGCCAGCACGCAGGCGTCGGGATGGGCCGCACGCGCGGCCACATAGAGGCATTGGTCAAGTCGACTGAGGTTGGCTGACGCCCCCCAGAATTCGAGCTGCGGGATCACGCCCAGCGTTCGTCCGAGTTCCAGAACGGCTCGGTAGCGCTCTGCCGCCCTGTCCAGATCGAGCGTTACGCCCGCCTGATTGACACCGGCGGGCGAAGCGGCGATGTGCGTGCCGCCCATCTGCGCGACGAGGTCCATGTCGCGCTTCATCTGCTCCAGCCCTTTGGCGCGCGCGCCGTCGTCATTGACGGCCCAGCTTGAAAACCCGATGGCGCTGATGACGGAGATTCCCGCATCGGCACAGCGTTTTGCCGTGTCCCGCAGCGTTCCGCCGGACTCCGCGGCTTTCGCGAGATCGGAAATCCACGGCTCGATTCCGGCATATCCGGCTCCGGCCGCCAGATCCACCTGCTCGGCAAGCGACAGTTTGTAGCCGCGAATCGTACCCGTGTTCAAGGCGAACCTGAATCCGCCAGAGGGGGGCGGGCGGTTTTCCGCGCCGGCGGTGCCGCAAAAAGAAAAGGCACCGGCGCAGGCGGTCACGGTCTTGAAAAAAGAACGTCTTGAGAAGTTTGCATGCATCTTACATCTTTCAGTTATCAAAGTTCCCCATCGCTGCAGGAAGGTGAATAAGCAGGATAAATAAAAACAAATTTATGATATTCGGTTCCGGCTCGGAAAGCAATCCTTCGGACACAGAATGGCGAGCTTCGGTGCGAAATCCCACTGCTGAACAGATCGACTCACCCTCGTGAGGCGGAGCAACGAAGGTCGACGGATCAGGAGTCAGAGCACGCGTTCGCTGACGATTGAGAACCCAACGGCCTCGCTGTGAGCGCGGCGTCCCTCAACCGCGTGATTACAACCTACACACCTTCACTCTCATCTGTTATACTTCAAACTAATCCGGCATGGAATCCACGTATGTCAACAATCAAAATCGATCGCGGTTTTACGCAGAAGATACAGGCGAAGGGCGTGTGCCCCTCTCCGAGCGCTTTGCCTCAGCCTTCTCCAAAGAAACCGAAAGCCGGGACCAAGACGGCACTTTATGCCGTGACGGGTGGAGTGCTGGCGCTGATCGTGATTATCATCGCGGTCACGGCTGTCAGGCGCACGAAGGAGACTGCGCCTGCAGCCCCAGCCGTTCAGGCTGCGGCTGCCGCTCAGCGGCCGCAGATGCCGGTCGCGAACAAGCCTCTCGCGGTCGAGTCGGCAAAGCCGCAAGAGGTTCAGGCGCCAAACAAACAACCCGCTGCGCCCGTGCCGTCTTCACAGCCGCCTTCTCAAGCCGTTCAGAACGCACCGTCACAACCGCGTCCCAGTGCGCGAGAAGTGCCTTTAGGCAGTCCCAATGGTTTATCAGCAGAGTACTACGAGGGCATTTCCGGCAAATACGTCGGGAGTCTGCGCAATTCCGAAAAATTTCCCGACAAGCCCAGCCGGACGGTTCAGATCAAAAAGTTTGAGCTGTCGGAGAACACGCGCGACAATTACGGCGTGCGCGTGCGGGGTTTCCTGACGCCGCCCACGTCGGGAAAATACGTCTTCGAAATCTATGTGGACGATTCGGCCGAATTATGGCTGAGTACGGATGACAATCCCACCAACATGCGCAAGCTGGTCACCGGTATTGCCTCTCAGGGAAAGAATTGGGGATCACGTAAGGATCAGCGCTCGGAAGAATGCGAACTCGAAGGCGGACGGCGCTATTACATCGAGGCGCTGATGAAAGAGGGGCGGAACAGCAGCGCGTCAATGGAGCGGCCTACCGGTTTGCGGCGGCGGCCCAAGCACTGAAGGATGGTAAAGCCTCGTGGGGGGCGTCCGAAGCGCTGGCGCTCATCGAGACGGGCATTTTGCGGTTCGAGCTTTTGAATCGACTGAGAATTTTTGTGCAGAGCGAACTCGCTCGTTCGCGGGTCAAGGGCGTGTGGGTCGCGTTCGGCAGTCAGGCGGATGTGACGGGCGCGTCGGATGAAGGCGTGACGGTGGCCCCGGGGCGAATCGTTGCGTGGGAAAAGGTGCCGCCTGATCAAATGCTGCGTCTGATCAACGCGACCTTGCCCAAGGCACAGTCCGACGCCACGACCAAAAGCATGCTTTTTCTCGCGGCAGCGGTTTTCTGCAAAGAGATCGCGGGCGGCGTCGATTTGGCGTTGAAATATCGCGAGCGCGCCATCGCGCTCAACTTGACGTTGCAGCCTTTGGCCGAGCAGGTGCTAGGCGGTTCACCGGACGTGATCCTCGCGCAACCCAGGATCGAAGCATCACGCGCCGAATTGGATCGTTTGGCCGTGACGACAGCGGGTCTTGCCGAACAGATTCCGATGCGGCGGTCTGAGTTGAAGGCTCTCGTGAATGGCTTTTTGCCGGGGCTGAACGTGGCGTTCTGGGAAAACGAAACCTGTCGATCCTTAGACGAATTTCGTAAGCAGGGCATTGCGACAAACCGCCCGCCGGATTCCTCACTGCGCCTGGACGATTTTGCCACGCCGGAAAACCGCGGTGAGAAGTACGTGGCCATCGTGAAAGGCTACCTAATGCCATCTGAGACGAACGATTACGTGTTTTATATCGCGGCGGACGATCAAGGTGAGTTTTGGCTGAGTCCGGATAAAGATCCCAGCAAAGCGCGGTTGTGTATTAAAACGGACATCCATACGGGGCGACAGCAGTGGGATGAGGACACGCGGAAGTCGGAACCGGTGCGACTCAATCAGGGCACCTGTTATTTTATCATGGCGCTGATGAGGGAAGGACAGGGGGGTGACCACCTGGCGGTCGCGTGGAGCCCGGCTAACGAAAACAAACCGGCTTTGATCACGTCTAAGAATTTGCGTTGCGAGCCAGTCTTGGGCTTGCCGGCAGCGGCACAGGAGATCCGCAAGAAGATCGAAGAGGATGCTCTGGGCGCCCAGTCCTTCATGGAGGAAATCGCCCGGCTTAATGAAGAGGATGCGGCTCAGGAGCTCGCAAAGGTGCCGGTTACAACTGCCAAAGCCAACGAATTGGAGAAGCAGGCAGCACGGGCGAAAGAGGCTTTAGACGAGGTTCAAAAGGCCCTTCATCGGATCGATGCGGCGTTGCCTCAGCTTAAAGAGGCGCTTCGTGCCCCGAGTGGAAAGACCCGCAAATGAACACCTTTCTGTTTTTGCCCGCAGGTGTTGTTTGGCTAAGTTTGAAGGCACTGGCCAGCGCGGAAGTCAAGGTCGCCACGGGTTACAGTGCGATGGGCTCTGGCTTCACCTTTCAAACGGTTCCGTCGCCGGCGAATAACGACGCCGCGACAGCAGCACGCTTCATTCTCTTGGACGGAGTCCGAGATCAGAACGGTGGAAGCCTCGACGTGCTCCATGATGGACAACTGCCCTCTATGGACGATCAGCCGTTGAAGAATTTCTTTTTCAACGCCGGCACGGATGGGGGAAGGATTCAGGTCGACCTCGGGCGGACGATTCACGTGAAGCGAATCGGCACGTACTCGTGGCACTCCGGAGCGCGCGGACCGCAGGTATACGCGCTGTTCGCGGCAGACGGGAAAGCCGCAGGGTTCTATCCGGGGCCCAAGCGAGGTGTTGATCCCACGCGCTGCGGCTGGACGTTTATTGCGAATGTGGATACGCGCACCAAGGACAATGCCGGCGGAGGTCAATATGCTGTCGCAATCACAGCCGACAAGGGGGTGATCGGTTCGTTCCGTTATCTTCTTTTCGAGATCTCTCCGACTGAGCGTCGCGACCCGTTCGGCAACACCTTCTATAGCGAGATCGATGTGCTTGACGCGGAGGGCCCGGAGCCGACCTCCGACAAAAGTTTGGTCAGTCCGATCCAGAAAGCGTTTGATGCCGAGAACGGGACGTACCTTTTTGTCATTGATGTGACCGACGCTCCTGACTTGGCTCTATGGACAGAGCAAACCTTGAAGCCTGTCATTCAGACTTGGTATCCCAAGTTGGTCGCGCTGCTGGCGAGCGACGGGTATCAGGCACCAACCGACATCCTGCTGCGTTTCCGCAGCGACATGGGCGGCACGCCCGCCTCTGCCGGTGGAAGCGTGGTCAATCTCAACGCGGTGTGGTTCCGAAAAGAAATGGCACGCGAGGCTTTGGGCGCGGTGATCCATGAGCTGGTGCATCTGGTGCAGAACTATGGGCGTGCGAAACGCACCAATCCGAACCCCTTGTCGACACCGGGATGGGTGGTTGAAGGGATTGCGGACTACATCCGCTGGTTCCTCTACGAGCCGCAGAGCCGGGGTGCGGAGATATCCAGGATCAACCTTGCCAAGGCGCGTTTCGAAGACAGTTACCGCACGTCCGCCAATTTTTTAAACTGGGTGACTCGGACGTATGACAAAGATCTGGTTCCCACGCTCAATGCAGCCGCACGCGAGGGTCGATACGCCGACGCGCTGTGGATTGAGTGGACCGGAAAAAGTGTGCAGCAGCTGGGCGCGGATTGGAAGCAGTTCCTCGGGCAACGTCTGAACGGTGACTAGTCCGTCCTGCCGAGAACGAACACACTGTCTGCAAAACCACTCGCGCGTTTCTCGGAAACGATCCGTTGCTCTTCGGCCTTGACGAGCGGATAATCCGGGTATGGATGCCATGACCGCCACGCGGCTTTGTACTATTTGCGCGAAACAGGAGCCTGTACTGCTGTAAGCCCGTCAAAGCGCGAGGTTAGAATGGCCCGACAAAACGCCGAAAAACTTCGGTCGACCGTTAGTTGCTCTTGTCGCCGAGCGCTTTCATTCTGAAGATTTCGAGAACGGGCGTTACGTGTTCGTCACGCATGATCTGTTCCAGCCCGCTGACGATGTCGGGGTGTTTTGCGGCCACGTCGTTCTCTTCGCGCAGATCGGCTTCCAGATCATAGAGCGCGGTTTTCATGGTCCCTTTTCTGATGCCCGTGCGGATGGCTTTCCAGCGGCCCTTGCGCACGGCTTGTTGTCCCCCCATCTCAGGATACTCCCAAAACAGGTGGTCGTGTCCAGGCTGCGGGGCCTTGCCTTTCAGGGTTGGCAGAAAACTGAGGCCGTCGATGTCGCTCGGAACAGGTATGTCCGCCGCCTCGCAAAAGGTCGGCAGGATATCCCAGAATGCGCAGATGTGGTTGCTTTCGGACCCGGCTTTGATCTGACCGGGCCACGAGGCGACCATGGGCACCCGGATGCCGCCTTCGTGAAGGGAGCATTTGCCCCATCCCTGTTCCGATCTGAACACGCATCCGCTGTTGAACCAAGGCGAATCCGTGCCGCCGTTGAAGGTCGGGCCGTTGTCAGAAGTGAAAACAAGGAGCGTGTTTTCGTAGATTCCCAAATTTTTCAACTGTTTGACCAGCAGCCCCACCTGTTCATCCAGATAAGACACCATGGCTGCGTAGCAGGCGCGTGGATAGCGGTGGGGAAAATATCCGGCTTTGCCGTCATAAGGCGTTTCGTCCCCGAACTTCTTGACGTAGTGATCCACCCAGCGCTGCGGTGCCTGGAGAGCGACGTGGGGGAGGGTCGTGGACCAAAAGAGAAAGAAGGGTCGAGTACGGTTATCGTCCACAAAGGTGCTGATTTCGTTGAACATCAAATCAGGCGCGTAGTCGGTCTGAGTGAATTTCGCATAGCTGGCCGGATCGCGCGGGTCCGCGCCCGGCTCAAGCTTCGTGCCGGGCGCGACCAGCGTGTTGCGTAAAAATACGCGGTGTTCATTTTTGTAAAGATGTGTGGGGTAATAGGTGTGGGCTTGGCGCTGGCAGTTGTAGCCGAAGAAGAGATCAAAGCCCTGCCTGTTGGGAACACCTTGGGATCCGGGTGCGCCGAGGCCCCATTTGCCGACGCACGCGGTTCTGTAACCGGCCGACTGCAAGAGCGTGCCGATGGTTCGCGTGCCGGCGGGCAGGGGACGCTGCCCTTCCAGTCCGGGGTTGTTGAACATGGACTGAAAATCCCACACCTTGCCGCGCTCGGCCCACTCGTCATTGCCGCGGATGAAGGCGTGGCCGGAGTGTTGCCCGGTCATGAGGACGCAGCGCGAAGGGGCGCATACCGGAGAGCCTGAGTAGAATGAGACAAAGCGCATGCCTTCGCGGCGGATGCGGTCAATGTTTGGGGTCTCGATCTTCTGCTGGCCGAAGCACCCCAAGTCCCCGTAACCGAGATCATCGGCCAGAATGAATATGATGTTGGGCTTGCGCGATGCCTTCGCTTTCGCCGCGGACGTGCACCCCGCGAGCGCAGAGAAGGCGCTGGCTGTTGAAAATCGGAGAAATGACCGGCGAGGATAAATTGTCATGCCCGCATCCTGTCAAAGGGCAGAGTCATTCGAGCCTCTGCACGTTTGGTCACACGCGTGGTTTAGCTATTCTCCTTCAGGTATTGCGCCAGACTCTTCTTGCCGCGTTTTTCCGTGAGCAGGTCGTTTGTGCACATGAAAAGAATAAGGCGGCCCATGGCGTCGTATTTGCGCGAGAAGGGTTTGATAATGAATAGGGCCAGTTTTCCGACCCAGATCGGTATGTGAAGAATTTTGGGCGGTTTCCCGTGCCACGTGAAGCAGGTGCGGCAAATCTCGTTCCAACTCATATCTTGCGGTCCGCCGACTGTCACAACCGCATTTTCGCGCACGAAAATATCATCGACCATGATCTGTGCGAGATCGCCGACATCCACGGGCGTGAATCGGTTCTCGCCGTTGCCGAAAACAAACATGCTGCCTTTTGCGGCAGCCTTGCCCATCTCCTTCAGATCGCTTAAGAACCCGCCCGCGCGGAAAATCACCCATTTCATGCCGCTTCTCTTGAGCTCCTCCTCGAAGTGATACTTCGCCTCCAGCAACGGAACGAACGTGTGCCCCTCGTCCACACCCTCCGGCGAGATGAAGCCGTATTTTTTGACGCCGGCCAGTTGAGCCTCCCTCAGGAGGTTTACGTTTCCCTGGTAGTCAACGTCCATGTGCGTGAGTTTGCCCGAGAGTCGGGTGATGCCGACACAGGAGATTACAATGTCGACTCCGTTGCAGACGCCTTTCAATTGCTCAGGCTTTGTAATATCGCAGGCCAAGGTCTTAAGATTCGGATCCTGCAGCCCCTCGAATTCGCGTGCGCTGTAGGCGAACGAAGTCACCGTGTGTTTCCGTGACAAAAGCTCCTTGATCAGCAGACGTCCCAGTACGCCTCCGCCACCCGCTATCAGTACATTCATGTTGTGTGATCCTTATTTGACGAGGAACTCTTCAAAGATAGACACCGGGCCAAGCAGACCGGAAGAGCGCAGCGGTGTGTCTTTCTTTACTTGCTTATGGTTGACGAGCGTGACTCGGCCTGCTACGGGACGCGGGCTACTCTTCAACAACCACTCGGGCCAAACCGAGAGGTCTCCCTTTTCGTTCGCGCCGGTATCGTCGGGAAGTTGCTCGTCGCCGACGAAGCGGTTGAACCAATCATTCGCCACGCGGATCTCAAGTCGGTTGTCACCGGCACGCAACGCGTCCGTGATGTTCATGCGGAAGGGGGCCTTCCAAATGACGCCGAGGTCGCGGCCGTTGAGAGTGACCGCCGCAATCTGACGCACATCGCCGAGATCCAGAAAAACGTGTGCGTCGGCGCAGGGTGCGGGCCAGTTGAAGTGATTCTCATAGAGCGCCGTGCCGCTGAAATATTTGATACGTGGGTCTGCGCTGTCTTTCCAGTCCTCCAAAACGGTAACGCTACTGGTGTTTGAAACGCTCGACGACTGCCGAAACGTGATATTCCACGCACCGTTGTCGAGCGTGAGGCGGATCGGTTTTTTGTCGACCTGCCAGGCGCGTTTAACACCGTCAGGCCAGGTGGCGACATAGCGCCCTGCCTCAGGGGCGGCAAGCGTCAGTTCGCCGGCTGGGCCGAAGAAGAGTGGCGGCCATGAATGCGGGACGGGGGAGGGGGGGGGCGCATGGGCAAGCGTGGCGGCTGCGGCCACCTCTGCGTCGGAAAGAGCTGCGTTTTGACAAGTTACGCCGCTGCAAGAGCCGGCAAACTCCGCACCGCCTTGTGACGGGTGCGGCGTCTGACCGCTGGCCACGCCGGTGTGCACTTTCTTGCCGTCGATGAAAAGCGTCGGAACGCCTGCCGCATAGACCAGTGCTACATGCACGGGCTTGTCGAGCGGAGAGGGCGCCTGCCACACCAGCACCGGTGCGATGTTCTGATGCCAGTGCTCGAATACGACCACACCGTTTTTCCCGACCGACAGTCCCGCTCCGGAGTGCCCTTCACCCCACGTGTTGCCGTGCGCGGGTAAGACGACGAAGTTTTGGTTTTTGTTATGGACACCGCGCGGGCCCTGCGGTGGCAGGGTGATCGTTTTTTCGGGTTTCACGAGTGAGGAGATCGCAAACGAGCCTAGCGGCGCGATGGCCGGGGTGGCCTTGGTTTGCGCGTCACAAGAAACGAGGGGCTTGCCGTCCAGCGCGAGCGCGTGCACCGGCATGCGGCGGCCGAGCGGTTTGCGGAACACCACGAATACGGATCCGGCTGGGTCAAGGCTCAGCGGCACGCGGGTGGAGTTCGATAACGTCTCGAACAGGGCGGTCTCGCACGTCGCTCCGGTCATCGCGTCCCACACTTCGGGCTGCTTACCTGTTACGCGGAAGGCCGGCGCGATGGTGATCGGTTTTTCGGTCTGGTTGCTGATGAAATAGAGGTCGAAATCCTTGCCGTTACGGTGTGTCCAAAGGATTTCTTTGGGCACGTCGGCGACATCCGGCTGCAAGGCCAACTTGGCGAAGATCTGTTCAAGGGTGTGACCGCGGAAGACGCGGCCCTTGCGCACAGGATTGTCGAGCGTGGCGGAGGGTGCCTGTCCCCATAGGCCTGCCGCTGTCTTGACTACGGCAGTGTCACACGCGGGATAATCTGCAAGGCTGGGTGAGCGCAGGGGCGGATTGCCGACGAGGACGAGTCCTTGATTGACGAACTGGGCGATTTTTTTCAGCAGAAGAGGCGTCATGGTTTCGCTGGGGGGCAGCGCCAACACGCGGTAGCTCTGCCCGTCGGGCAGCACGAGTCGGCCGTTCTTGCATGTGGCGCGTGTGAGCAGCACTTCAGCGTTGATGTAGTCGTAGTCGTAGCCGGACGGCAGACTCGGATCCTGCACGCCATTCATGCGCGGGGTATCTTCGCCGAAGAAGTAGGCGACGTCCGCCTGGTGCGTACCCTGTTGCAGAAGGAAACAGCAGCGGCGCAGATAGTCGGTCCAGCCTTTGCCGTACTCCTTGAACCAGGTCGAGTTGCGGTTGAAGTCCGCGCCGAACCAAGGCACGAGCCCCGGCGGCACGTCGTAGGGTTGGTGGGCATAGACGTGCAAGACGAAGTGGTTGATACCTTGGGTCATACACCAGTCGCCGCGCGTCTTCATGTTGGCGGGAGTCTGCACGAAGTTCTTTCCCGATGTGAATGATTCGGCGGAAACCACTTTCTTGCCGTAGACGTGCGCGGTGGAGGTGGCCAGGCGGCACTCGACGTCCCCCAGGGAGTTCCACAGCCAATACTCCCCGCCGATATCGTCCGAAGCTCCGCCGTACTGGAGCGATTCGCCGGGAAACCCCCAGTGGCCGTAGTTCTCCAGCCAGGTCTTGAGGCCGTGGCGGTTGGCTGCGGCCTTGAGGCCGCCCACATAGTTGCGGGCGATGAGGTCGGCGACAAGACGGCGCCAGTCCCACAGGAAACGATCGGTCTGTTCGCGTGTGCCGACCACGTGGCCGCTGAGGCAGGCGAGCCACGGCACGGGGGCGTAGCCGTAGGTCGTCTTGAAGATCTCCGCCATGCCGTCGGTCCAGTTTTGCGGGCCGACCTCGTAACTGTCAAGGGTGATGTGTTGGAAGCCCTTGCGCTGATCCACGGGGATGCGCCGCAGGAATTCGCCGATCATGCCGTCGAAGTGGGTGTCCACGGCGGTGCGGCTCATCTTGTCGCATTCGAGGCCGCGTGCCTGCGGCGGCGTGGGCCCGCACATCACGCCGGTGGAGGCCATTCCAATGCGGGCGATGATCCAGTCGCTGCCTGCGGGGGCTTGCCATACAAGCGCCCCGTCCTTGTCGGCTCGGTTCGTCAGATCGACGATCCGCGCCGCATCCACTGCGGTGCCGGGCGCAGGCTCCGGCTGGCGCGGCCAGATGAATGCGTCAGGCGGCGGCACGGGCTCGGGGTACATGCGGCCGAGTTGCTTTTCCGCGCCGAAGTCGATGCGGGCTGCGGCGGAGAAGGCGATGTCGCGCACGACAGGTTTGCCGTCCAGTCGCGTGAAAGTGAGGCGCACGTGATCGGTCGTTACAGGCTCGAACGAGAAGACGAAGGGTGCCGTCACGAGCGGTCCCATCGCGGTGCTGAGGTTGTTGCGGTAAAGTGCGATTGCGCGTAGTTTTTTTATCACGCCGTTCTGTACGCTCTCCAAAGTGCCGGCAAGGCGCACTGGGGAGTCGCCGAAGTCGAGCGTCAGGGTTTGTAGATTTTCCGGCTTGTCGAAAAAGAGGTCGACGGCAAGCGGCTTAGCCGGAAGAGCAATGGCCGGTAAACCGCTTTTAAGGAGCGCCTCGAGCCCTGCGACTTCCGGGGCGCTGGTGACGCGCGCAGGACGTGCGGTGACGTCTTGAGCGGGTGCGGGGTATGCGATGACCGCGACTTCCTGAATGGCCTTGTCGTGTTTGGCCGGGACGCCGCGGAAGGTCGTGCCGCCGGACACGCGCGTCTCAGCGTTGACGAGGTATCGCATGCTCTGCTTGGGGTTCATCCACGGTCCACCGGACTGGCTCCAACCGGGGCAGTTGAACATGCCGACGCGCACGCCGATGCGGTCGCCCTCGCGTACCGCGAAGGCGACAAGTTGCCACCACTCCGGGCTGAGGATAGGCACAGTGCCTTCGGGGATGCCATCGCTGATGACGTGACCGATGAAGGCCTCGCCGATGCCGGCTTGCCGCATGGTTTCGAGGTCCGCGGTGATGCCCTTGGCTGAGACGTTGTTGTTCAGCCAGTACCAGTACATATAAGGTTTGGTACTGTCCGGCGGCGTCACGAAGTTTTGTTTGAGCGTATCTGCCTGAAGCGTGATCGCGCAGGCGAAAGACCACAGAACCGATACCCAATTGTGTTTCATACGTGTCCTCTGTCGATAACTTCAAATAGAATGACGAGCGCGATTAGAGGGATCAAAAAGGCTTTAAAAATTTATCATAATCCTGCTAATAATCGCGATCAAACAAAGTTGGCCAGTCGTTTGCCCTTTTTCACAGGCGGCACACTCATGTATGGAATACACTTCCATCATTGTTATCACTTTAGCGGTACTGGTCGGCTTGTGCGAGAGAAAAAAGCGCGTG
>JADHEF010000853.1_pt1 | contig 24973 bp, 22 predicted proteins | sample 8952391 | NCBI WGS metagenome assembly JADHEF01 (sample SAMN16124439, study PRJNA663245) | bioreactor sludge metagenome | isolation source: sludge (nitrite) | place: India:Bengaluru | collected 2019-02-28 | reverse complement strand
GGCTCGCCGACGCGCTGAACCCGGTCGCCCCGCAGGGGGCCCGGGTGCTGGCCGTCCTGGGGGCGACGCTGGCCCCCGGGCTTGGAACGGCGCCGGTGCCCGGTTTCGCCGACCGGGTCCGCATCACGGGAACCGTTACGGCGGGCGCGAACTCCTATGTTTTCTGCCGCGTGAACGATGCGGACGGCGACCCGGCCTGGCGCACTTTCACGGTGCGCGCCGTGGGCGGACCGGGCACGCTGGTGGAGGCGGACTTCACGGGCGTGAACCCGGCGCGCAACCTGCCATGGGGGGCGGCCTATGTGCGGACGCCGGGGCTGGGTTATTCCGGATGGTCGCGGGGGGCGGGAGTGTTCGCGCAGGATGGCGACAATGCCATCGTCTGGTCGGTGAACGCACCGGCAGACGAGGCTTCCTCGACGCTGGGTCTGGCCCTCGCCGATGGCGAATACCTTTCCATGACCGTGCAACCCCCGACCACGGCGACCCTGGATCTCCGCGGCCGGGAGGTGCGCCTGACGATCCGGCGGATCGACTATCATGCGCCACGGCGTTATGCGATCTTCACGAGCATCGGTGGCTTTTCGGACGGCGCCCAGGTTCACACGACAGCCCGCGACGGTGGAACCGACGACCAGGAGGTCTCGTTCCTGCTGCCCGACACGGCGGTGTATGCGGGGATTGCGGCGCCGGTTGAGTTTCGAATTGTCGGGTTTTCGGGACAGTACGGCGGCCACAAGACGGCCCTGGTCGCCTTCAAGTTGCATGGTGCCCTGGCAACGCCGAGTGCGGGGGTCGCGGACTGGCCGGACCCGCCGGGAGTTTTGGCGGGGCAATAGGCACTCTCAGGCGGGCATCCCGCCCGGGCATTTGTTGATGCGGCAGGGCGCGCCCGCCGAGTCAAAATCCTGCTCGACTTCCGCGGGGCGCGAGATACACTCATCAGTGAACGGAACGATGCTTATGAGTCTGACGGGAGGAGGCCGGGCATCATGAAGACCATGCCGGATTTTAACATTTTGTCGCGGGAACGGAAGGATTCCGGGGAAAAACCCTTCCGGGCGCCGATCGCGATCTCGCGTGAGATTGGAAGTGGCGGCCGCCTGATTGCGCAGGCACTTGCGGACCGTTTGGGATTCACCATGGCCGGCAAGTCGATCCTGGAGGAGATCGCCACGAAGACCAAGGTGCCGCAGGACCTGGTGGAACTGCTGGACGAGCGGCCCGGGCGGGCGCTGGAGATCTTCGGGGCGGGGTTGTTGCGGGGCGCCGCCATCAACGAGAAGGATTACGACCGCGTTTTGAAGAGCACATTGAGCGCGCTGCTCGAACTGGGGAGCGTGGTGATTGTCGGGCGCGGGGCTGTTTTCGTGGCGAAACCGGGAAGGGCGCTCCGCGTGCTGGTGGTGGCGCCCCTCGAAAAGCGGGTCGAGAACTACGCCAAGTACCTGCAGATGGATCTCAAGAAAGCGCGGGCGGAGGTGGCCCGGATCGACGATGAGCGCCACCGGTTCCACAAGCGCCACTTTGGCACGACCGAAATTACCCCGGACCGCTATGACATCGCGCTCAACATGGCTCACATCACCCTGGAGTCGGCCACCGATATTTTGATGACGGCCTACGAGGAAGTCTGCAGCGGGGTGAAGGCCGCGGAGTGAGGACTGGAAACGGGTTAACGACGAAGGTGGGAGCGGATTGTTGACGATAAATGCATTGAACGTCGAAATAAACCGCACTTTTCGATTGTTCCGCATTCCGACCTTGGCGGGTTTGTGAAATAAATCACCAATTTGGTCCGCTTTTCCCACGCCTGTCCGGGTTGCAGTTAGCCTTCAGGTTTTCCAAGGGGTGCATTGTGAGCCAGCAGCGGCCGTCGGGTCGGGATGAAAAGCCCGGTTCCGGATTGCGCAGCGCCAGCCTGGCCGTGATGATCCCGACGACGATGGGCGCCTGCGTCCTTGTCGGTTGCTTTATCGGTTACAAACTGGACCAGTTCTTTGGAACCAAGCCGTGGCTTTCCCTGCTATTCCTTGTTTTCGGAATGGCGGCAGGGATTCGCGAAACGGCCCGTATCATCCGCCGGATCAACGAGGAGCAGAAATGATCCCTCCGCTGGTGCGAAAAATCCTTTGGGCCACGGTCGTATTGGGCGGTGTGACGTTCTGTTACTGGGTTCTGCGGGATCTTTGGTCGGGAATCGCCTTTGCGCTGGCGACGGCCTGGGCGATGGCAAACGTGCTTGTGTGGGCGATGCTGGTCCTGGCTTATGTCAGGCCCGGGAACCGTGACACCGGGCGGGCCATGGCCTGGCTTGCGGTCAAGTTTGTTTTGTTGGTGGCCGGTTTCGCGGCACTGGTTGTCGCGGCGCCGATGCGGCCCATCACCGGATGGGCGGTGTTGGCGGGTGTTTCGTCCGTGCTGGTGGTGACCGTGCTGACTGCGGCCGGCGCCGCGCTGACGGGTGTGGATTTGCTTGAAGGTAGGGAAAAAGATCCGCTTAAATAGGTGTTTTGAAAGAAACCCAGATGACCGAGACTCCGGACTCCGCTGACACCAAAGCCCGCACGCCGCTGACGCTGCGCGTGCTTGCCCTCATCGCCCTCCTGGGTGGATTGATGTGCCTGGTGACGGCGGTTTGGGCGCAGGAGGGGCACGGAGCCCAACCCGTCCCCCCGGCGGCGGCCCCCGCGGCCCCGGCGGTTGCGGAGGCTCATGCGCCGTCCGGTCATGGGGAGGTTCCCGCCAGCCACGGAACCGCGGAGGGCCATGGCAAGGAGGGGGGGCACGGGGAAGAGGCCGCAAAACCCGAACTGCCCAACTTCATCACGATTGCCCTGGAATTGGAAATCGGTGGCCGGAAGGTGAAGGACATCCCGCATGTCGGCCACTTTCTGCACGCTTTCGAGTACCAGATCTTCCTGGTCCTGATCACGGTCATTGCGGCCGTGTTCATCTTCGGCACGCTGCGCCTTCGCATGGTCATCCCGGGCAGGATGCAGGCATTCCTGGAAATGATCGTGGAGGGTTTCTACAATTTCATCGGCACGCTGATGGGGGACAAGTGGCGCAAGTTCACCCCCTTCTTCGGCTCCCTGTTCATGTTCATCTGGCTGAACAACATGTTTGGAATCGTGCCGCTCTTCACCGGCGCCACGTCGCAGATCCAGACCACCGGGGTCCTCGCGCTTTTCGTGTTCTTCTATGTGAACGGCATGGGGATCAAGGAGGGCGGGCTGAAGAACTGGCTCCTGCACCTTTGCGGCAACCCCAAAGACGTAGTCGGCTGGTGCATGGTTCCCATGATGCTGCCGATCGAGATCGTCAGCCTTTTTGCCAAGCCGCTCTCGCTGGCGCTGCGCCTGTTCGGGAACATCACCGGCGAACACATCCTCAGCGGCGTGTTCCTGATCCTGGGGATGATGCTGATGGGGGCCTTCTGGCCGCATGCACCGATTGGCGTGCCGCTGCACCTGCCGTTCTTCTTCCTCTCGCTGCTTGTCGGCACGATCCAGGCGCTGGTTTTCACCCTGCTGAGCGCCATTTACCTGATGATGGTGCTGCCGCACGAACACGAGCACGAACATGAGGAACACGGACACGGGGCGGTTCACGGCTGAGCCGACCCGGGGCCGGTCCCGCACAAACAAGTTTTTGCGGCTTCGCCGTCATCGAGACGACGGGCGGCAAATAATAAAGAAGCACCAACACCGTAGAAAGAGGTTCACGATGAATCAGATCTTCGCCATGTCTCTGGCTTATCCCCTGGGTCTTGGCCTTGCAGCCATCGGTTCCGCACTCGGCCTCGGCCGGGCCGTGGGCGCCGCCATGGAGGCGATGGGCCGTCAGCCTGAGGCCGCCGGCAAGATTCAGACGGCAATGATCATCGGCTGCGCGTTCATCGAGGCTCTCACGATCTACGCGCTCATTTCGCCGTTCATCGCCGGCCTGACCTTCTTCACCAAGTAAGGTCCGGCAAACCCGGTTGCGGCGGCCGCCGGGCATCCGTCTGGCCCGAAAGGGCGGTGGGTGCCCGGCGCGCCCCCAGCCATCCCCAGACCCCTTGCCGGGCGCGGGGGCAAAGCGCGCAGATCAACCATGAGGGACTCATGAACGAACAGTTAGCCAAACTCGCCACGACGGCGCTCGCGTTCTTCATCTTCTTCTGGATTTCGAAGAAGATGTTCTGGACGAGCATCCTCAAGGCGATCGAGGACCGGCAGGCCCGCATCCAGGGCGACTTCGACAGGATCGACGCGATGCAGAAGAAGGTGGACGCCCTCCAGGGCGACTACCAGAAGCGCATAGCCGACATCGACGCCGAGGCGCGCAACCGGATGCAGGAGGCCATCGCGCATGGCCGGCAGGTTGCCGAGCAGATCGCTGAGCAGGCGCGCAAGGAGGCCGACGCGGCCCTCGAGCGCAACAAGCAGGTCATCGCCCTTGAAATGGACAAGGCCCGCGAACAGCTGAAGCAGGACGTGGTGCAGATGACGCTCACGGCCACCGAGCGCCTCATCCGCGAGCGGCTTGACGACACGCGCCACCGCCAGCTTGTCACCGGATTTGTCGAGGAGCTCTCGCGCAAGTGAAGTACTTCGACCCGGTGGTGACCGAGCGCTACGCGCAGGCCTTCTATGCCGTCGCACGGCGAAAGGGAGCCACAGACCAGGTCCTTGCCGACGCCGAGGTGCTGCTTGGCATGGTTCCGCTTGCCGACAACCTGGCCGTCTTCCTGGCCAGCCCCCAGATCACGACCGAGCAGAAAATCGGCCTGTTTGAGAAGGCGATGCGCGGCCGGGTGAACGACGTGCTGGTGGACCTGTTCGACCTGCTGCTCAAGAAGGGGCGGATCGATCACGCCCGCCCCATCGTGGCGCGGTTCCGCGAACTGGTGGAGCGGGAAAAGGGCATTTTTGAGGCCCGCGTTGAAACGGCGGTCCCGCTGGACGAGGCCCAGCGCCGCACCCTCCAATCCAGCCTGGAGGCCTACACCCAATCCAGCCTGCTCATCCGCTTCACGGTGGATCCGAAGGTGATCGGGGGCGTCCGGTTCCGCTGCGGCGACCTGCTGATCGACGACACGGTGGCGGGCAAGCTGCACCGGCTGCGCGGGAAACTGGAAGAAGCGGCCAAGCGATGAACACGCCCGCCGAATTCCTCCAAGTTTTCCACGACCAGGCGCTGCGGACCGTGCGCCTGGTGCGGCAGTTTGAGGACGCGGACCTGTCGCTCCGGCCCGGTTCGGGGAGCATGTCCACGGCCGAGCAAATCAACCATCTTTGCGCCTGCCACAATTTCATGCGAAGCGCGATGGTGGACGAGATTCCCTCGAATGACGCGTTCAAGAAGGATTACGACGTTTCCACGGTGAAGGCCGCGGTGCGTTCGCTGGGCGAGAGCATCGGCGAGGTGCAGAAGGCGGTCGGGGGCGTTTCGGGTGAGAGGTGGGCGGATCCCGTGGCCCCGTTCGGACCCGACTGGCGCATGGCCCGCGGGATGCTGCTTTACGTGATGATGGACCACGAGGTTCACCACCGCGGCCAGCTTACGGTTTATCTCCGCATGGCGGGGAAGGTGCCGGCGATGCTTTACCTGCCGGTCAGCCAGCAAGTTTTGGATTACTGACAGGAATCAGCGAGGACAGGAAGACCCAAATCATGGCCATCCGGGCAGAAGAAATCACGAACATCATCGAGCGTGAACTGGAGGGGTATCGCTCCCACCTCGATGTGGAAAAGGTCGGAACCATCCTCAAGGTGGGCGACAGCATCGCGACCGTTTACGGCCTGACCGAGGCCATGGCCGGCGAGTTGCTGGAATTCCCGGGCGGCGTGACGGGGATGGTGCTGAACCTCGAGGAATCGAGCGTGGGCGTGGCGCTGTTTGGCAGCGACCAGGAGATCAAGGAGGGCGACACGGTCCGCCGGACCGGCCGCATTGCCAGCGTGCCCGTGGGCCCGGAATTGATCGGGCGCGTGGTCAACCCGCTGGGTGAGCCCCTGGACGGCAACGGCCCCATCGCTGCCAAGGAATACCGCCCGATCGAGTCCCCGGCGCCGAACGTCATCGCGCGGCAGAGCGTGAAGGAGCCGCTGATGACCGGCATCAAGGCCATCGACTCGATGATCCCGATCGGCCGCGGCCAGCGGGAACTGATCATCGGCGACCGCCAGATCGGAAAGACGGCCATCGCCGTCGATGCGATCATCAACCAGAAGGGTCAGAATGTCATCTGCGTCTACGTGGCCATCGGGCAGAAAACGTCCACGGTGGCGGGGCTGGTCGAGGTGCTGAAAGAGCATGGGGCGATGGATTACACCATCGTGGTGAGCGCGTCGGCCGAAACGGCCGCCTCGCTTCAGTACATCGCACCCTATTCGGGCTGTGCCATGGGTGAGTACTTCCTGTACAACGGCCAGCACGCGCTTTGCATTTACGACGACCTGTCCAAGCAGGCGGTGGCCTACCGCCAGCTTTCCCTGCTGCTTCGCCGCCCGCCGGGCCGCGAGGCGTACCCGGGCGACGTGTTCTACCTCCACTCGCGGCTCCTCGAGCGCGCGGCGAAGCTGAGCGAGGATCCCGAGATCATCCGCGAGTCATGCCCGATGGCGAAGGTGCCCGGCGGATCGCTGACCGCCCTGCCGATGATCGAGACACAGGCCGGCGACGTTTCGGCGTACATTCCCACAAACGTGATCTCGATCACCGACGGACAGATCTACCTGGAGCCGGACCTGTTTTACTCGGGCGTGAAGCCCGCCGTGAACGTGGGCCTGTCCGTGAGCCGCGTGGGTGGCAACGCCCAGACCAAGGCCATGAAGAAGGTGGGCGGCAAGTTGCGCCTGGAACTGGCCCAGTACCGGGAATTGGCGGCCTTTGCCCAGTTCGGTTCGGATCTCGACGCGGCCACCAAGGCGCAGTTGACGCGCGGCGAGCGCCTGGTCGAGATTCTGAAACAGGATCAGTTCTCGCCTTCCCCGCTGTGGAAGCAGGTCGCCATTATTTACGCGGCGACGCAGGGCTTCCTGGATGACCTGGAAGTCAGCAAGGTGAAGTCCTTTGAAGCGGGACTTTGCCCGTTCATCGAGAAACGGTTTGGCGACGTCATCCAGGGGATCGAGAAGACGCGGGACCTCGGCGACGACCTGCAGGCCACGCTGAAGAAAGCCGTGAGCGAGTTCAAAGCCGAGTTTCTGAAGGGCGCCGTTTAGTCCGGATCAAACCGGAAGCAAACGACGGGCGGGAGCGCCGCGGCATTCCCTGCGGCTGCTCCCGCCCTTTTTCTTTCCGGGCACGGCGCGGCGGACGTGCCCGCCCTACTTCTTCCCGCCCTTTGCCGGCAGGGGTTTCCGCTGGGCCAGCATCCACTCATACACTTCCGGGTTGTTGTAGGTGGCGGTCCAGGCATCGTGGGTGGCGTTCGGGTAGATCGTGAGTTTCGCGTTTCCCCCCGCGTTCTTCAGCGCGGCGACCATGTCCTCCGATTCGCGGGGAAGAACGACCTTGTCCCTGGCCCCGTGGAACGCCCAGACAGGCATGTCCTTCAGCAGGGGCGCCATCCACGGGCGACCGCCCCCGCAGACGGGAACCGCCGCGGCGAAGCGCTGCGGCTGCGTCATGGCCAGTTCCCAGGTGCCATAGCCCCCCATGCTGATCCCGGTCACATAAACACGGGCGGGGTCCACGCGGTACTTCGCCTGGATCTCGTCCAGCAGCGCGATCAGCGGTTCCATCTGCCACCAGGTTTCGTCGGGGCACTGGGGGCAGACCAGGATGAAAGGGAACTCGCGCCCCTGGGCGGCCTGTTTGGGGGGGCCGTGCATCTTGACCTTTTCAAGGTCCTGCCCCCGTTCCCCCGCCCCGTGGAGAAAGAGCACGAGGGGATAGGTTTCGCCCGACTTGCGGTAACCCGGCGGCAGGGACAGCAGGTACTTCAGGCGGAGTGTCTTGGTCACCCGCTTGGTCAGCACCCGGGGCCTGAGGAGGGTGGGAGTGGTGGACTTGGCTGCGACGGACATGGCTTCCTTTGCTGGGATCGCGGCCGGGGCGGCGACCAGCAACAGCGCGGCCACCGGGGCGATCCATCGGGTTGGTGTTTTCATGATGGTCAGCGTGGGAGGGTGGAAGCGGCGAATGCAACCGGATGATTCAGGGGCCGCAATTCCGGCCCGTCACGCCTCGTCGGCCTCGGTCCCGTCCTCCGATGCATTTCCGGTCCGCACCATCTCATGCCAGTACACCAGTTCCATCCGACCGTCATGGTGCTCCACAATGGCGCTGCTGCTCTCCACCCAATCGCCGGTATTGTAATACATGATATCCCCGATGGGCTTGATGCAGGGCGTGTGGATATGGCCGTTGACGATCCCGTCGGCGGCGTGGAGATGGGCGTACTTCACGACGGCCCTCTCGTAGTTGCCCACGAATTTGACGGCGTTCTTGACCTTGGATTTCACATAGGCGCTGAGCGACCAGTAGTCCTTTCCGAACCATTCCCGCACGCGGTTGAGGTGGCGATTGAGGCAGATCAGCAGATGGTATCCCAGGTCGCCGAGGACGGAGAGGAGGGGGGCGTGGCGGATGATCCCGTCGAACTCATGCCCGTGCATGACCATGAGGCGCCGCCCGTCGGCGGTCTGGTGGATATCCTGCTCCACGACGCGGATGTTGCCGTAAGCCCCGACGAGGTTGAGGGCGAACGCGTCGTGGTTGCCCGGGATGAGGATGACCCGGGTTCCCTTGCGGGCCTTTCGGAGCAGTTTCTGGATCACATCGTTGAACCCCTGACACCAGTATGGGGTGCGGCGCAGGCTCCACACATCAATGAAGTCGCCGACGATGTAGAGGTTCTCGCAATCCACGGACTTGAGGAACTCCAGCACGCCTCCGGCGTTGCAGGCCGATGTGCCGAGGTGAAGGTCACTGATCCAGACGGTGCGGACTTTCAACGGGAACCTCCCCGGAAGGGAAAGATGCGGAACAATAGCCGGCACGCTTTCCGTTACACCCGCCTCCCAGGCCGGGACCATTGACATTTCGGTGACAACCAAACGGAGAGTTCGGGGACAGGTTACCTGATTTCCGCCAGGCGGCTCCGGGCCTCACCCAGGACGAGGTCCAGTTCGGTTTCCACCAGGCGAATCAACTCGGCGCAAAGCGGTGCTGACGGGGATTCCGCGCTCCTCACGAATTCCGTGGCAAGCCACCCCAGGCGCCCGGCCCCCAGGTTTACGGCCGCCCCCGCCATGGAATGGGCCACCGCCCGGGCCGTCGCGTAATCATCCCTGGCAAGGCTGGCGCGAAGCAGGGTCATTCGCACGGGCATGCTTTCCGCGAAGCTGTTGAGGAGTTCCGCCTCAAAGCGGGTGTTCCCTTCCGTCACATCCGCCAGGTGTCCGATGTCCAGCGCCGATCCGCCCGGACCCGAAGGTATGGCGGGCAGGGCGTGTGGCGTGGCGCTGGTGGCGGGACGCGGCGGCCTCGTTTCCCGGACCCACCGAACCAGCATTTCAGCCAGATCCTCGCGCCGGATGGGTTTGCTGATGTAATCGGTCATCCCCGACTCGATGCATCTTTCCCGATCGCCCTTCATCGCGTTCGCCGTCAGGGCGATGATGGGGACGCGCCGGGCGGTTTCGCCCTCGAGGTCCCGGATCCTGCCGGTGGCCTCGTAGCCGTCCATCTCAGGCATCTGGCAGTCCATGAAAATGACGTCGAAAGCCTGCCTGCCGAAGGCATCGACGGCGTCCCGACCGTTTCCCACCACATGGACGCGGCACCCCAGGCGTTCGAGCATGCGTCCCGCGAGGCGCTGGTTGATCAGGTTGTCTTCGGCCAGGAGGACGCATGCGCCCGGCGTGACGGCCTGGAGCATGGCATCCGATCCCGGCCTGGCCGCGGATGGCTCGGCATCCCGCGCCGGCTTGGCCACGAGGGCCGCGAGGCAATCCAGGATCTGGGCTGCCTTGACGGGTTTGACGAGCGACGAGACGAAGCCCATCTCGGCCAGCTGCGTGGCGGATGCGCGGCGGTTGGGTTCGCTGAGCAACACAAACAGGGTGTCGCCGGTGCGATTGCGCGGGCCGTAGGCCCGGATCAGTTCTTTTGCCGATGGACCAAGCCGCCCTTCCACGACGGCGAATGTGAATTGGGTCCCCCCGTCGCGGGCTTGGCGGAGCCGTGCGAGGGCGGATTCCGTGTCGCGGACCGCCTTAAAGCGAACTCCGGAGAGCTGCAGGTTTTCGGTGACCTGGGCGGATGTGGGAGAGTGCGGTTCCACCAGGAGCAGGGTGGTGCCGATGAGGACCCGGCGCTTGCGGCGAAGCACGCCACCCGTCGCCGCCATGTCCTGGAAGGCGAGCCGGACGGTGAACCAGAAAGCGGATCCCGCGCCCGGGGCGGTCTCCACGCCGGTTTCGCCTCCCATTGCCGTGGACAGCTGGCGCGCAATCGCCAGGCCGAGACCGGTTCCGGAATGGCGGCGTGCCGGAGTCGAGTCTGCCTGCGAGAAAGCTTTGAACAGGTCGGGCACACGGTCCGCCGGAATCCCTGGGCCCGTGTCCCGGATCTCGAAACGGTAAACAGCCCCCGAACCGTCCGGCGTCGGGGTGGCCGACACGCGAAGGACAACCTCACCCGCGTCGGTGAATTTCACGGCGTTGTCGCAGAGGTTCACCAGGATCTGGCGCAGGCGCTGCGGGTCACCCCGGAGGCGGCTGACCAGCAGGGCCGGGAGGATGATGGAGAATTCCAGTCCCTTTTCGTACGCGCGGGGCGCAAGGAGGTCGCCCACTTCCTCCACCAGTTGGCGCAGGTCGAAGTCGGTGCTCGCAAGTTCCAGTTTGCCCGCCTCGATCTTGGAGAAGTCGAGGATGTCGTTGATCAGCGCGAGGAGGAATTCGGAGCAGCTGCGGATGGAGTTGGCATACTCCCGCTGCTCGTCGGAAAGCGGTGTGTCCGCCAGGAGGGCGGTCATGCCGATGATCCCGTTCATCGGCGTGCGGATTTCGTGGCTGACGGTGGCAAGGAACGCGGACTTGGCCTCGCTCGCGTCGAGGGCTCCCTGGCGGGCCCTGACCAGCTCGTTGATCTGGAAGGCCACGATCAGGATCCCGCCGATGCTTCCGTCGCTTGCGTGCCATGGCTCGGCGGCCCATCGCACATAGTGTTCCCTTCCGTTGGCCCGGCGGAAAAGGTCTTCCGGGGTGGAGAAGCTTTCGCCGGCAAGTGCGCGCGCGTGGATTTCCCGCCACGCTTCGGGGATGTCCGGGAAAACCTCGTAGTGGCTGGCCCCGATGATTTCCCGCCCCTCGAGGCCCGCCTCAACCAGCCACTGGCGGCTGTGGGCCACGTACCTCAGGTTGCGGTCGAGCATCGCGATGGGCACGGGTGCCGACGCAATGACGTCGAGCAGCACGCGGCGTTCCGCCTCCAGCCCCGCAACCAGCTGGTCGCGAAGCAGTTCCAGCTGCTTTTTTTCCGTGATATCCGAAATCACCGTGATCAGGCGGATGAGGCGGCCGTCCGGTGCCCGGTCTGCCATGGTGGAGAATTGCACGTCGCGAATGCTGCCGTCGCGGCGCCGCACACGGGTTAGCTCGGAGCGGACCATATCCTCGGTCTGAAGGCGCTCCCAGGTCTTGTCCGCGTGCGGGCGGGCATCGGCAACCACCAGGTCGGGGGCGAAGCGCCCCACAAGTTCCTCGCGGGAATATCCGATCCACTCGACCCAGAGGTCGCTGACGGCCTCAATTCGCCGTTCGGCGCTGATTGCGCAGATCATGGCCGGCGTCCGGTTGAAAAAGGCCCGGTACCGTTCCTCGCTCTCGCGCAGCGCCGCCTCCGTCCTTTGGCGGCTGGTGACATCGGTGAGGGAACCCGCCACCCCCGTGGGAGTGTCGTCCGCCGCAAACACGAGGGTTGCCTGGATGTCGAGCCAGCGAACTTCACCGGTGGCGGTGACGAAACGGAGGGTCTCGCGGCACGAGGACACTTTGCCGGATTGCAGATCCGAAAAACGGGCCTCGCAGGAAGCCCTGTCGTCGGGGTGGATGAAATCCAGGTGGCGACGACCCAGGGTCTCCTCAGCTGGAAAACCGAGAACAGTCGTCCACGCCCGGTTCAGATAGGTCCAGCGCCCCTCCCGGTCGAGGCGAAACACAATCTCGTTAATCTGATCGAGGAGGTCGTGTGGAAAGTCGCGGATTGATGGATCCACTTTCTTGCCGCGGTTGCCTTTTTCCACGGGCCGTCCGTTTCCCACCACCAGATTGATGATATGCAGTAGTTTTCAGTCAGCAAGGATCAATCACAAGCACAAAAAAACCGAACCACCGCGAATCGACGGCCCTGGAATCTGCCGTTACTGGTCGCAGTACACGCGGAAATTGAGGTCGGGGAACGCGTTGTTGCGCCATTCGAGATCCCGCAGGAACCCCTCCTCGACTCGTCCGGATTTGATCATGAAGTAGAGGTCCGTGAACGCGAGGACATGGTCCTTGGTGCGCTTCACGGCATACTCCACCATGGTGTTGGTTTTCATGATGAATGCCCAGTCGCTCGACTGGGCCAGGAGCAGCTCGCGTGCCGCCTGGTTGAGCGCCCGAACGGTGAGGTTGTCGCCTTCGTCACGGTGCTGGTTGGCCAGTTCCACCATGCGTTCGGCCGCCTTGAGCAAGTGCCGGTAAATCCAGTCATTGCTTCCCTCCAGCCACACCTCGCAGTAGCCCTTGTGGCCCCAGCTGGACATCGACGGGACGGCCACTTGGTTGCTCGGGTACTTGGACAGGTACTCGCTGGGCGTGCAGAGGTCCAGGTTCGACTGGTCGTGGTGAATCTTGCGGAACAGGAAGTTGAGGAATTCGGGTCCCTCGTACCACCAGTGTCCGAAGAGTTCCGCGTCGTAGGGCGACACGATGATGGGCTGGCGGTCCATGAGACCCGCGAGGTACTCCACCTGCTTCTCGCGGTTGTACATGAAGTTCCCCGCGTGGCTGGCCGCGATGTCCAGGGCCCGCTGCTCGTTGTAGGGCTCCTTTTGGGGCGTCTGGCCGGTGATGCGGTAATACTTGATGCCGGTGTTGATGCGCAGGCCGCTCTCGTGGATGTACGGGCGGATGTAATCGTAGTCGAGGTCGAAGCCCACGTCACGGTAAAACTCGCGGTAGTTGGTGTCGCCGGGGTATCCCTCCTCGGCGCTCCAGACACTCTTGCTGCTCTCCACGTCGCGCCCGAAGGCCGCCACGCCCGTGGGACAGTAGAGGGGCGCGTACACCCCGTACTTGGGGCGTTTGCTTGCGTGCAGGATGCCGTGGGTGTCCACGAAGAAGAAGCGTATCCCGTTTTCGGCGAGCGCCTTGTCGAGGCTGGGGAAGTATCCGCACTCGCCGTTCCAGATGCCCCGCGGGGAACGGCCAAAGGCCCGCTCGTAGCTGTCGCGGGCCACGGCGATCTGGGCGCGGACCGCGTTGGGTACGATCTCCATGAGGGGCATGAAGCCGTGGGTGGCGCCGCAGGTGATGACCTCGAGCTTGCCGGCATCCTGGAGGGCGCGGAAGCCGGTGACGATGTTGCGGTGGAATTCGTCCACGAAGACGCGGCGGCACGTGCGGAACTTGCGCAGGTACATATGGGCGAGCGCCTGGAACTCGGGCTGGAACTGGGTGCGGGTGACTTCCTTCTCGGCCAGCTCGATGAGGTTCTCGATGTGGCGCACATAGCGGTCCTGCAGCAGGCCGTCGCCGAGCATCGCGACGAGGGGCGGGGTCATGCTCATGGTCAGGCGGAAATCCACGCCGTCGCGCACCAGGCCGTTCATCATGTCGAGGATCGGGATGTAGGTTTCGGAAATGGCCTCGTACAGCCAGTCCTCCTCCAGGAAGTCCTCATACTCGGGATGCCGGACAAACGGCAGGTGCGCGTGAAGCACCAGGCAGAGGAAGCCCTTCGCGTTGTCTTTTCCTTGCAGCATGGTTGTCGCCTCCCGGGCGTTTTGGTGTCGCGTGGATTTCCCGCACGTATGGCGCGGCGGCGGGCGGGGTGCAAGCGGCGAATGCGCGCAGTATCCAAAGTTTCGGGCTTGAATTCCGCCCGCCGCGGAAGCGTAATCGGATGCATCGAACGCAGGAGGAGCGGATTCGTAGCCGCTGGTTGACCCGCCTTCACCGACTCGCTGCACCGAGTCCGTCCTCCCCATGCGTCGAACGCGATAATACAGGGAGGTTCCGATCGTGACGCAAGCAGCGCAGGATTCCGCCAAAGTGACAGTCCGTCTGCCCGACGGCAGCAGCAGGGAAGTCCCGGGGGGCTCGACCGTTCTCGACCTGGCCAGGTCCATCGGGCCGGGGCTGGCCAAGGCGGCCCTCGGCGCGCGCGTCAACGGGCGCCTCTCGGGTCTGACCACGCCCCTGGTGGAGGACGCGGATGTTCAGATCGTGACGTGGAAGGACGAGGAGGGGCGCGAGATCTTCCGCCACACCTCCACCCACATCATGGCGCAGGCCATCAAGCGAATCATCCCCGAGACGCGCCTCACCATCGGCCCGCCGCTTGCCGACAGTTTCTATTATGATTTCGACGTGCCAAAGCCGCTCACGCCCGACGTTCTCGAGAAGGTCGAGGCCGAGATGCAGAAGATCGTGGACGAGGGCCTGGAAATCCGTCGCGCGGAACTGCCGCGGGACGAGGCCGTGCGCCTGTTCCGCGAGCGCGGGGAAGATTACAAAGTGGAGATCATCAGCGAGCTTGCGCCCGATGAGCCGATCTCGCTTTACACGCAGGGCGAGTTCACGGACCTCTGCCGCGGTCCCCACCTTCCAAACACGTCGTATGTGAAGGCGTTCAAGCTGCTCAGCGTGGCCGGAGCTTACTGGCGCGCCGACGCCCGCAACCAGATGCTCCAGCGCCTGTACGGCACGTCGTTCCCCGACAAGAAGGCGCTGAATGAGCACCTGACTCTGCTGGAGGAGGCGAAGAAGCGCGACCACCGCAAGATCGGGCGCGAGCTGGACCTGTTTTCGTTCCAGGAAGAAGGGCCGGGGTTCCCGTTCTTCCACCCGAACGGCGTGGTGGTCTACAACGAGATCATGGAGTTCCTGCGCGCCGAACTGTCCAAGCGGCGCTATGTGGAGATCATGACGCCGCTGATCCTGAACGAGGACCTGTGGCATCGGAGCGGGCACTGGGACCACTACCGCGAGAACATGTACTTCACGGATATCGACGAGCGGAATTTCGCGGTGAAGCCGATGAACTGCCCGGGTTGCGCGCTGGTTTTCCGCAACGGTTTGCGCAGTTACCGGGATCTGCCGCTGAAGATGGCCGAGTTTGGCCGGGTGCACCGGCACGAACTCAGCGGCGTGCTCCACGGCCTGTTCCGCGTCCGCTCCTTCACGCAGGACGATGCCCACATTTTCACCACCCCGGATCAGTTGGAGACCGACATCACCGAGGCCATCGAACTCATCCAGAAGGTTTACCGGGTGTTTGGTTTCGATGACTACCACATGGAGCTTTCGACCCGGCCCGAGAAAAGCATCGGCAACGACGATATGTGGGAGAATGCGACGAGCGCTCTGGCAAATGCGCTTACGGGGCTCGGCGTGCAGTACAAGTTGAACCCGGGCGACGGCGCCTTCTACGGGCCGAAGATCGATTTCCACGTGAAGGATTCGCTGAAGCGGACCTGGCAGTGCGGCACCATCCAGGTCGATTTCTCAATGCCGGAGCGCTTCGACCTTACCTATGTCGGAGCCGACGGCCAGAAGCACCGCCCCGTGATGGTCCACCGCGCGGTAGTGGGGTCGCTCGAGCGGTTCATCGGTGTGCTGATCGAACACACGGCGGGCAACTTCCCCGTTTGGCTGGCCCCGGTGCAGGCCACCGTTCTTCCCATCTCGGACAAGTTCCTGGATTACGGTCGCGGGGTGCTTGAGGATCTGCGCCAGGCCGGCATCCGGGCCACGCTGGATGAGAGCCAGGAAAAGATCGGGCCGAAGATCCGCAACGCGGAACTGATGAAGGTCCCCTACATGCTGATCGTGGGGGAAAAGGAAGCGTCCGGGGGCGGCGTGGGTGTTCGTCGCCACGGTAAAGGCGATCTGGGCGCGATGACGCGTGCGGATTTCCTTGCAAAAATCCGCGCCGAAATCGCGGATCGGGCAAGGTAGCCTGTCCACAGGTGCCGGATAAGATGCGGAGGCGTTGGAAGGTGCGATACCCGTTCCCGAAGTTCCTGCTGGCTTGCGCGGTGGCGATTGTGATTCCCGCTGCGGTTTTTGCACAGGCCCCGGTGGCCGCCAGTGTGCCCGGTCCCGAGGCCGGCCCCGCGGGCTGGCTGCCCGCAGAGGCGAGGCGCTCCTGTGCCGGCCTTGTTCCGTGCGCGGATGTCCAGTGCGCCGATGTGGAACACCTGCGCTGCCGCGCCCGCGCGGCGCTGGAGCGAAACAGCCTGGATTGGGCCATCATCCAGTACCGCAAGATCCTGAAGAAGTATCCGGATGACGGCGAAGCCAACATGGGGACCGCGTATGCCTACTACTTCCTTGGCGACATGAAGCGCTGCCGTCGTTTCCTGGACAACGTGGTTCGCGGCGCGGGGGGATTCACCCCGACCGCCATCATGTTGCGGGCGAACCTGGAATTCCACCAGGGCTGCTATTCCGCGATGCGGGATTCCGGACTCGCGCTTGCCGAGTGGGGACGGATTTCAGGTTACCGGCTCGCATCGGTGGATGGTTACCTGCTGGCCAGCCGCGCCTGCGACAACTACCTGGACGACTGTGAGGGGACATACAGGTACCTGGACAAGGCAAAGGCCCTCCTGCGGCCCGAGGACAAGGAAGCCGCGGCCCGCGTGGCGGGGCAGGAACGGGACGTGCGCCACTGGCGGGAGGGGCGCTGGTAGGTATCCGCGCGAATCCCTCCCGGGTTTCGCGGCTGGTCCGGCGGGTCGGTCGGGTTATTTCTCCGTGACGAAAAGGGCCGCACTTCGCGGAGCGAGGTCCACTTCCATCTGACCGCGCGAAACCCGGATGACGTTTGGGGAAACCCGCAATCGTCCCGCCGGGGCCGTGCCTTCAGCCGCTGACACCAGTTTCATCTCCAGCCCTTCCGCGGTTCCCTGGGCGATCAGGCGCTCCCCGGGCAGGGTCACCCGGCGCTGGCGTTCCGTGTTGTTCACGATCACCACGGCGGCGCTGGATGGCCGGAGAATCCGGGCAAAGGCCAAGACCTGATCCTGGTCGTCCGCAACCAGGGTGCGCAGGACTCCGTCGCGGAGCGCCGAGCAGGCAGCGTGCGCCCGCAGAAGCCCCCTGCGCGCTTCCAGGAGGTGACGGCTCGCCGCGCTGGACGGGGTTTTCTGAATCGAAGATTGCGGCCAGACCAGGTCCCCGGGAATCGCAATCAGTATCGTGTCGATGATGGAGGACAGGGTTTCATGGGCAAGGTCGCTCTGCCCGGGGTCCACCGGATGAAAGATGGCGCCGGCCAGGGAGCGGACCAGTGCGTCCGCGGGAACCCGGTTGACGGGACCCCGGGCGGACTTCTGATGGTTCAGGATTGCCCGCGCGAAGGCCGAAGGCATTGATCCATCTCCGTCGCCGCGCAGAAACGCAAGGGTTGCCGATGTGAAAGATCCATCTTCGCGGGTTTGGAGGGCCGCGCCCGTTGTGGTTTCAAGTCCGGCTTCGCGCGACTGCGCCACGATGATTCCGGAGTGTCCCTCCAGCGCGACACCGTCAAAGCCGGCACCCTTCAGGTCTTTCCAGGCGGCGGGCGAGAGTGCCGCCGAATTCGACGCCGACTCGCCCTCGACCTGGCACCAGAGGCTGGTCCGGCTGGAGGGGCGGCTTCCGATTGGTGCGAGTGTCTCCGATGTCGCGGCCGGGGCGGCTGTCGCGAGGCCCAGCAACCCCGCAAACCAGGCAACGCGAATCCGCCTCTGAAAGGCGTCCCGGATCACGCGGGCGTCTCCTCTTTGGCGAACAGGCGTTTTCCTTCCTCGTCGGATTTCAGCAGGTCGTGGGTTTCGAACAGCAGCCGCGGAATCTCCAGTTTCTCCGGGCAGCGCGGCAGGCAATCACCGCATTCCGTGCATTTGTTTGCCCGCGAACCGGGGAACCAGTGGCCCGCGTGCTCGAACATCTTGTAGCGGTACCTGCCGAACGCGGTCATGTCGAAGGCCTTCGCCATGTTGCGCAGGCGCAGCACCTCGGGGATGTTGATGTTCTCCGGACAGGGGAGGCACTTCCAGCATGCAGCGCAATAGTCGTTGCCGAGCAGCTGCCACTGCGCATCGAGGCGCCGGAGTATGTCCTGCTCCTGCGCGTCGAGCGGGCCGTCCAGGTCAAAACCCGCGATGTGCGGCTCGAATTCCTCCACAAAGCTGGGGGCAAAGGAAAGCGTGTGCACCCCGGGCTGGGCAAGAAGCCAGCGCTGGTTGAAGACCAGCGGGTGGAGCGGGGCCGTGAGGCGACTGAGCGTTTCGGTTGGGAAAAACAGCTGCCCCCCCTTGTCGGCCGGGGAGATGATGAAAACCCCCATGTCCAGTTCGGCGGCGCGCTCCACGGCAGGTCGGTTGCGCTGGTTGAAGAAGTAGTAGTGGAGGTTCACGCTCTCGAACTCGCCCGTGTTGATCGCCTCCAGAATCACCTCGAGCGGCCCGTGCGAGGAGAAGCCGACATGCCTGATCAACCCCTGGTCCACGGCGCGCTGCACGGCGCGGCGGCAGCCGTCCGGCCGCATCACGCTTTTCAGGATGTCCGGGGTGTTGATCCCGTGGTAGTCGAAATTGTCGATGTGGGCGATCTTCATCCGCTCGAGCGATTCGTTGATGTATCGCCACATCTCCTCATCGGTTTCCGTGGGCCCGATCTTGGTGGTCATGATGAGGTCCGCCCGGGGCAGCAGGTGCATCACCTTGCCGAGAAGTTCCTCGCTGGGGCCGTAGCCGCGCGCCGTCTCGATGTGGTTGATGTCCAGTTCGAGCGCCCGCCGGACGACGGCCAGCATCTGCTCATCGTTCACGTGCGGGGGCAGGAACCGCATGCCGCCGAGGGTGAAGGTGCTGGTGTTCAGTTCGGTTTTCCCGAATCTGCGGAACTTCATGAACGGTTTCCTTTTGTGCCGGGGGGCATGATTTGATGCCGGACGGGAACGATTTGTGGGTTCCTGGGAGCCCTCAAATCAACCCTGCAATCATCGCGATACGGGTTTGCTGGTGGGGTTGTCGGTCCGCCCCGGTATGTATTTCAGAACCCGAAGTTTCCCGAGGCTGCGGTTGCCGAGCTCCCAATCAAATGGCCCAAGAACCTTTTCCGCGATGGTCGGCGCACCCGTGACCAACCCGCGGTACAGGACCATCCAGACCGTTGGCCGCGCCTGCATCGGCCGAAGCATATCGGCGATGCGGGCCGGATCGCGCTCGAAACGGTCAATGGCCACGTCGACCGGCACTCCGGGAAGGTACAGACGCACCGCCGCAGCCACCTGGGCCGGGACGACCACCAGGCCATCGCCGGGCCGGACCTGTCGTTTCAGGTAATCGCCCACCAGGGCGCGGAAGCGGGTGCCCTCCGTGGGGACACGGAGAATAAGGAACGATCCGGCCGCGAGGATCGCCGTGAGGAGGACGGCCGCCGCACCCAGGCGGCGTGGTCCCCTTGCGGTTTGCAGCACGGGATCCAGGAGGGACGCGGTCAGGATTGCTCCGGCGGGAATGGTGGCGATCAGGTAACGGGGCGGTCCCATCACGGAAACCTGCCTCCCCGTGGCTTCTTCCAAGGCCCAGGTCAGTCCCATCACGAGGATCGGCAGGAGGGTGAGTCGGGCGGTCGCCCCCTGGGTGGGGGAGAGGACGGCGCGGGAGCGAAAAAGCAGTCCGAGCAGGGCGAATGCCAGCACCACCCCGAATCCCTGGAGGATGGAAAGTGCCGGTCCGAAGTCGAAGTAGTCGTCGCGGCTCGGGACTCCGGTCAGGAATGTTGCAAGATGACCGAGCAGGTTCATCGGGGGGACATGGGCGATCTCCCCCTGTTTCTTGGTGGAGGAATGGGCCAGCACACCGGGAATGAGCGTGAGCAGGGCGGCGACCATGGGGGCAAGCACCATCCAGATGAGCGTGCCGTTGGCCTTCCGACGCTTCCAGGCGTCCCACAGGTACACCCAGTTCACGAGGAAAGCCGTCGGCGTCGTGAAGAAGGTCAGCAAGGTAAAAGCGAAGAAAAGGACGCGCCAGCGGGTCCGCCCGTCCCCCGAGACGGCGGCGAGGTAAGCGTGCAGCGTGCCGACCGCGAACAGGAGCACCAGCGCGTACATGCGTGCTTCCGCGGCCTGGCGGACGGCCACGCCGTTCAGCGCAAAAAGAACGATCGCGAGATACGCCCGGGGACGGCCCAGGAAGCGCAGCGCCAGCGGCCAGAAAGCGGCGAGCGCGCCAGCCCAGGCAAGCGCCGAGGGGAGGCGCAGAAGCAACTCCGACGGCACGCCGCCACCGGCCGCCACGCACCCGCGGAGCAGGAGGAAGTACAGGGGCAGGTGGCCCCGCATCAGGCGTTCGAGCACCATCTCCCGCCACGGGAGGGAGATGGCATTGAGGGTGTAGATTTCATCCACCCAGAGCCCCGCGAAGCCGAGATGCAGGAAAACGAGGGCCAGGCTTGCGACGGTTGCCAGCGCCGCGCATGCCGGGGCGATGCAATCAGGCAGACGCTCTGTCCACGAGCGGTTCACGGTTTTGGCGGCTGATCCAGGCCGGGTTCGTCGTTGTCATCGAGGCCCTTTTCGCGGCGGCGCTTCTCGTAGATGTGGCGTCCGGCAAGGACCGCGACTAGGATGAGCGCACCGATGCCCAGCTGCCAGTTGCTCTGCTTGGCCGCCGAACTGCCGAAAAGGGAAAACACGATCGTGAGAGGGAGGTAACCGAGGAATGTCGCCGCCACGAAATGGCGGAGTCTCATCCGCGAAACGCCGCCCACGGTGTTGGTCAGCGTGGCGTTGCTGAGGGGAAAGAAACGCATGTAGAGAAGCCAGCGGAACCCGTTTCGGTTGAAGCGCTCGTACCAGATTTTCATGCGCTGCGGCATGCGGCGCAGGAAAGGGCCGCGGAGGAGCAGGCGGGCAATGTAGAAATTGAGAATGGCACCGGCCATGGATGCGACCTGGCCGAGAACCGCGCCGACGAAGGCTCCGAAGAGGGAGCCTGCGGCCACGCTGATCCAGAGCCGTGGAACACCGATGGCGGTGATGGCCGACGAAATCGCGAGAAAGGAGAGCATCCCCTGCCAGCCCCGGGCCTGAAAGCGCTGACGCAGGTGGTCCACGTCGAACTCGGCCCTGACGGCCGGGCGTTCCAGGATGTAGGCAACGGTCGCAAAAACGGCAACCATCAGAACGACCCGGGCGAGGTCGCGCTTGAGTCCCTTTCGCGCGCTGGTTTCGTTTTCCTTCGGGGTTGCCATCGGGATTCAGTCTCCAAGACGGTCCGGAGAGAAGTGGCGCCGCTTGTACCAGCGGATGGCCATCATGTCCCCAATCCCCACCCACAGGCGGTTTCCGATACCGTACTTGGAAACGCCGCGCGTGCGCGGGCGGTGGTTCACGGGCATTTCCTCAACGCGGTAACCGTGTATCTTGAGGATCGCGGGCAGGAACCGGTGCAACCCGCGGAACGGGGGCAGCTGGCGCAGGCATCTGCGGCGGACGGCCCGGAATGTGCAGCCCGCATCATGGATTCCGTCGCCAAGAATGCATCCTCTCACCGCATTGGCCACGCGGCTGGAGAGGCGCTTGGTGAGGGTGTCGCGGCGATTCTTGCGGATTCCAGTGACCATGTCACAGGATTTCAGCCGTTCCAGCATCCCGGGCAGGTCGACCGGGTCGTTCTGCATATCCGCATCCATCGTGACGACGATATCGCCCCGCGCACAGGCATAGCCCGTGAGGATGGCGGCACTTTGCCCGTAATTCGTGGTGTGGCGGAGGAAGCGAAGGACGGCCACCGTCCTGGTCAGGGTCGCCAGGCGCGCGCCGGTCCCGTCCGTGCTGCCATCATCCACCACCAGGATTTCGTACGGGCGGCCTATCGGGTCCAGGACCCGGCAGAATTCCTGGATCAGGGGGACCAGGTTTTCCTCTTCGTTGAAGGAAGGCAGGACTATGGTAATTTCGGGATCGGTCGGCATCGTTCTCTGGAAGTGGATTCCCTGTTCAAAGCGACCATGCGCCGTGCAAGGCATGGGGTTGGTCAAGAAGGTTTTTCACAGGTTGAATAAGGGCGGCTTGCGCCGAGTATTCCACCCTCGGCGCAAGTAGCGCCTGTGCGTGCCCATAGCTCAACTGGATAGAGCGTCAGACTACGGATCTGAAGGTTGGGGGTTCAACTCCTCCTGGGCACGCCACCTCCCTTTCCTTCCCGTACGATGTTCTCCGCCTCCCGTTGCCGCCGTTCCTTTGCGCCTCCGGTGTTGTGATCTCCTTTCCGGCAAACAGCAAGCCCCCGTCCGGACCGGAGCCCGGGCGGGGGCTTGTCTGCTTATCGGGGTTCGGGATGATTCCGGGTCGGCGGATCAGGAATCCTTGCCGATAATCTTCGGGATGTTGAAGAGCGGCAGGTAGAGCGCGACGACGATAACACCCACGATGGCGCCCAGGAAGACGATGAGCACCGGCTCCAGAATCGAGGTGAGCGCGCTCACCGTGTCGTCCACCTCGCGCTCATAGGCTTCGGCCACCTTGATGAGCATCTGGTCGATGGCGCCGGTTTCCTCGCCGACGGCCACCATGTGCACGACGAGCGGGGGGAACACCTTGCACTTGCTGAGCGGCTCGTGGATCGTCTCGCCGTCCTTCACGGAGTTGTACACCTGGTCCATGGCGCGGGTGATGACCTCGTTGCCGCTGGTTTCGCGGACGATGTCGAGCGCCTGGAGAATCGGCACGCCGGAGGTGATCAGCGTGGCGAGGGTGCTGGCGAAGCGGACGATAGCGGACTTGCGGAGCAGGTCGCCAAACACGGGGAGCTTCAGTTTCGCGCGGTCAAAGAAGTACTTCCCTTCCTTGGTCTCGTTGATCTTCTTGACGATGAAGTAAATGGCGACCACGCCGAGGATCACCCACGGGGTGCGGTGGGCCAGCAGCCAGCTGGCGTCGATCAGCAATTGCGTGAGCCAGGGGAGTTCGGCGCCGAGCTGGTCGAAGATGTCCTTAAACTTCGGGATGATGACGATGAGAATGAACGTCACGATGCCGACGGCCAGGGTCATGACGACGAGGGGGTACATCATGGCCGAGCGGATCTTGCCGATGATGGCCTGTCGCTTTTCAAGGAACTCGGCGATCTTGTTGAGCACGGCCTCGAGCACGCCGCCGATCTCGCCGGCGCGCACCATGTTCACGTACAGGTTGTCGAAAACCTTGGGGTGCCTGGCCAGCGCGTCGGAAAGGGTGCCGCCCGCCTCGATGTCCTTGCTGATCTGGGTGATCTTTTCCTTGAAGACGGCGGACTCCACCTGCTCCTGCAGGATGCGCAGGGAGCGCAGGATGGGAAGGCCGGCGTCGATCAGCGTGGCGAGCTGGCGGGTGAAAGTCATGACGTGCTTGGTCTTGATGCGGTGGAAGATGACGCGCAGGCCGGGCAGCGCCAGCACGTCCACGTCCTTGGACTTCCTCTTGTTGACGACGACGTTGAGGGGGTAATAACCCATGTTCCTCAACTTCTCGACGATGATCTCTTCGCTGCTGGCTTCGATGATGCCCTTGACCTGCTTGCCTGCCTTGTCCAGGGCCTCATATGTATATTCCGGCATGGTCGCCAACTCCTCTACGGCAGTCTTGGATTCTTACCAGCGGCTTCGACGTCCGTTCAACACCAAATTCCCGGCCCGTTTTCCGGGCCCGCTCGATTGATTTAGACGCGCGGGAGGCGGCGGCGGGATGACAGTCAAATTGGGGGCTTATCGTGAACGCATGATTTGGCGGTGGGGCGTGTAGAGGGAAATCGTGAATCTCGCGTTCCCCTCCAGCCTCCTTTCAGGCCCCGCACGGCTGTGCCTCGTTGCCTGCGGCTTATTGTGTGCCGGGTGTTCGGAGATGAAGTTCGTGAACACCACGGAGAAGGCGGCGGCCTCCTCTTCGGACACGGGGGAGGACATCCGGTTGACCGGAATGGTGGCCGACCTCACCAGCGGTCCCCTGGTTCAGCACCGGGTGAAAGTCGCCACGGCGCTGCTCGCCATGACGGGGCCCCGGCGGACCCTCACGATGGACACGGTCCGGGTGGATTCCTTTGACAGGGACGGCAGCGTGCAGGCTGTCACGTCCGCAAAAAACGGGATCGTGTTCATGACCGACAACCCCGAGGCGCAGCACAAACGCAATGACATGGTATTCGAGGGGGATGTGCGCTACCGGGTGCCCCGAAAGGGTGACCCGACTACCGATACCTTGTCGGTGCGGTCTGAGAAGATGCAGTGGGAAAACGAGAACCAGCAGTTCCATTGCCCCACGCATTTTGAGAAAATCATGTATTCTCCCAACCGCCCGCCGTTCCGGGTGGTGGGGGAGGAATTCACCGCCTCGCGGGACTTGCAGACCTGGCGGATCAGCCACGGCGGAATTGGCGCCGGGCGGGAAGGCGATATCCGGGGCGATAATGTGCGCAGGAGCCAGGAAACTCTGGCCCGGCTGTCCCAGCTGGACCAGTCGCTTTCGGAGCAGTCCCGGCCCGCCGAGTTGCCAGTGGCACCCCCGACCGCCGAGATTCCGGTTCCGGGAGGACAGCCGCCCCCGGAAGTCCGGCCGTCACCGGCTGCAACGGTGCCCGGCGGCCGCAGACTTGCCATTATCGGATCCCCCGGCGCGCGCAATGGAGCCTCCACCAGCGGAACCCCGACCGCCGCCCCCAAGTCACCGTCGTCCGCGGAAACCCGCCCGTGAAGGGAGCCGCTTTGCCCTTGAATCTCTGCCAGTTTAC
>JADHEF010000849.1_pt1 | contig 25077 bp, 14 predicted proteins | sample 8952391 | NCBI WGS metagenome assembly JADHEF01 (sample SAMN16124439, study PRJNA663245) | bioreactor sludge metagenome | isolation source: sludge (nitrite) | place: India:Bengaluru | collected 2019-02-28 | reverse complement strand
CCAGGGTCTCAAGGCCGCTGACGGCCGCGTCCACGCCGGTGGCCGAGGCGGTTGCAAGCGTGCCGCCCGCGGCGATATTCACCGCGCCCGCCGCACCGGTGTCGGCCACGGACTTGTCAGACACGTCCAGCGTGCCTTCCACCTGGGCCTTGGCGGCCGTGATGCCGGCATCGAGTTTGAGCGAAGCGCCCGGGATCACGCCGAAGCCATTGCCTGCGAAACGGACAGGCGACGAGCCGCCCACCGTCGAGTTGCCGATGAACAGCGTCCCCGTGGTGCCCGACCCGCTGATCGTGACCAGTGCCGGGCCGTTGTTCGTCACGTTGCCGCCGAACTGAAGGGAGGCGTTGGCGAACGTGGTGGTGACGACACCCGGATCCAACGTGAAGTTGCCGAGCACTTTCAGGTCGCTCGAAGTGCTGTAGGTGGTCGTGGATGCCGAGGCGTAGGAGTTCGCATAGGTGAGGTTTGCGAAGGTGCGTCCCGCGGTGACCACCGCGTAGCCGCCCGCCAGGAACACGTCATAGGCGAAGGTGGAGCCGGAGTCGTAGGTGGTGGCGCCGTTGCCCGTCGTCGGGAACGCCGTCATGCCGGCATTGCGGTAGGGGGCGTAGACCAGCGTTCCGCCGGCCTTCACGCGGGTCGTGTTGCCGGCCGAATAGTTGTTCACGTACTCGCCCGCGACCGCCTGGCACTCGTTCACGAACTTGCCGCCCTGATCGATGACGAAGTCGTCGGCGGCGGTTCCGTCGCCGGCGATCGCGAGGCCCATGTACGAGGTGTTCGGGCGGAAGTCCCAGCGGTCGTTCAGCTTGTGCCCGGTGGAGTTGGCGAACTTGACCTTCATGCCGTTCAGGATCTCGACCCACACCCCGGCCTGGATCGGGATGCCCGACGACGTGACCGCCGTGTCGCTCTTGCCCCACTTGAAGGTGTCGGTGGCCCCGACGCTGTCAATCGTGACGCGCGGGAAGGGGCCGCCGGTGTCATACAGGTTGGTGCCGTAATCGCGGTCGTACGCGTCCCCCGGGCCCGAAATCACGAGGTCGTCGATCCCGCCCGCCGTGCTGGAGCCGTTCGAGTAGGTCGTGGTGGTCCCGCCTTCGCGGGTGCTCGTGTAGAAGAGCCTGATCGTGTTCGGGTTGGCGGCGTAGCCGATCTTCAGCGTGCGGCAGATGGCCGTTCCGGTTGTCACCTTCACGGTGTACGAACCGGCGACGCTGGTGTTGTCGAGCACGACGTCATCGTTCGCGGTCGGCAGCGTGCCGCCGTTCCAGTTGGCCGGGTTCTGCCAGCGCCAGTCGCCACCGGCATTGGTGAAGGTCTTGGTGGTCCCGGTGCCCGGGAGGTTGAACGAGCCGACAAAGTTGTTGGTGTTCATCATGAAAACGCGCTTGGTGGCCGGGTCGAAGTCGCAGTCTCCCGAGCCGTTGCCGTTGGCGATAGCGCGGTCCGCCGTGGGCGAGTAGCCGACGATGCGCGCCGCGCTCGTGGCCAGGTCGACCTTCATGACGGCATTGCGGGCGCGGTACTGCAGGGGCTCCTGGACGATGGTGCTGTCACGGAAGCCGAAGTAGAGGGTCCCGTCGATGAGCGCGCCCCGGGGCGAGCCGGCGACGGATCCCCACGTGGAGTCGAGGAAACGCGGAAGGACGGTGCGCCCGGACCCGGTCGCGCCGCTCACCTCGTACATGGCGTACTCGCCGGCCGTGAAATGGAGCAGTTTCCCGTCCGCCGGGCTGACCGCCGAGCCGTAAACCGTGGCGCCGGTCGTCGCGCCGGTCAGCGTGATGTCCGTGAGCGAGGAAACGGCGCTCCCGTCGGTGCAGGTGAACTTGTAAACGTGGTTCGACGTCGCGTCCTGGCGGTCCATGTAGATGTCCACGGTGTTGGTGCCGGCGTCATACTTGAGGTCCATGTAATCGCCAATGCGGTGCGTGGCCGCGCCGGCGGCGGGCATCGCCGGACCGACGAAGGTTCCCAGGCCGCCCGTGTTGTCGGACGCGGCGTTGCGATAGACGACCGTGGGCGTGGCGCCCTCGTTGGCCCAGCGGTAGATAACCAGCACGGTGACCTTGTTGTTCGTGGTCAGGTTGCATCCGTAGATGGCGCCGGTCGGGGTGGTCTTGATCTTGGTCAGGTAAAGGCCGGAGGTGCCGGTGGTTTCCGTGCCCGCCATGCTCATCGAGCCGAGGAGCGAGCCGTTGTTGCCGTCCAGGACCTGGATGCCGGGAAGCACGCGCGCGACCAGGACATGCCCGGTCGCGGGGTTGAACGCCATGCCGCGGTTGCGGTCCACGCGGCTGAATGTGTTCTGAAATGCCGTGCCGCCGACCGGGGTCGCGGCGACGTTGGACGCGGTCCTGGCGTAGGTGAAGGTGTTTGCCGACGGCACCGACGCGATCAGGTAGGATCCGTCAAAAACCGGATCGAGCGTGCCCAGGGCGACGGTCACGACCTCGCCGACCGTGAACCCGTGCGCCGCGGAGCAGGTGATGGTGGCCACGTTGGAGGTCAGTGCCTTTTGGGTGACCGTGGCCACGCCCGTGTGGAATTGCGGCGCGTTTGAATCGACTCGCCAGTTCTGCGTCAGTTCCGCGCTGGCGCCGGCGGCGAACATCAGGAAAGCCGCGACAGCCACGGAAAGAAATCTGCTGGTTCTCATGGAAGGAACCCCTCTGCTGGGATGGTGGAGCAGGCGGGACGACTCCCGAACCGGTTTCGCAAACGGGAAGCACCCGCCTACATCCGCGCAAGAGAAGGAATAGGACAAAACATAAATTCAACACAAAAATAAACCGCGTTATACAAATAAAACTCCCATAAAATATGGGTTATTGGCAATCATGTTACTTATTAATATTGTAATTATATTAATTTAGTTTTTTCTTCCTCTCCCGCGTTTAGGGCGCCCTCCGCACGCCTGTGGGCACCCGGTCACCCCATCCGCAATGGCATCTTGCGATTTGCCGGGCCAAGCGGTAATCTCAGAATCGGATGGAGGTACCGGTTCTCCCTTCCAAGATCGCGCAGGAGGAAACTTCAAATGACCACTCTGGAGGTCCGGCCCATGGTTGCCGGGCAGGTTGGGTTTTACCCGTCCCAACCCGAACCGCTGCGTGCAATGTTGCGCCGGATGCTGAAAGATGCCGGCCGGCCGGGTGCGCCGGGTCTGCGGCCGGGAATCCTGGTGTGTCCTCACGCGGGCTACGCGTACAGCGGCCCGACGGCGGCGCGGGCCTACGGTTTGCTCGCGGGATGGCGCTACGAGCGCGTGATCGTGATCGGTCCCAGCCATTACTGCCACCTGCATGGCGCCACTGTTTGCACTTCCCTCCGATATGAGACGCCACTTGGCGAAATCCCCGTGGACCAGCAGTTCGTGGGCGCCCTGCTTCACGGGTCGGGCAATATCGCGTCCGTGGCGGAATCGGAGATGCGCGAGCACTCGGTCGAGGTGCAGATGCCGTTCCTACAGGAAACCTTGGGCGAGTTCGAGGCGGTACCCATGCAGATCGGCAATCCGCCGTTATCCACATGCGAGTCCATCGCCCGGACCCTGGTGGAAGCAATGAAGATGATGCCTCGTGAAACGCTGGTGGTCGCCAGTTCCGACCTCTATCACGGTCCGGGAAGTGAAGCCGCGCTCGCAGTAAGCCGCCGGACCGCCGAGGTTCTGGAAACCGGTGACCCGGACAAGTTCCATGAGGCTGTCCGGGGCGGAACGGCCCAGGCATGCGGGGCATCGGCGATCACCGTGGCGCTTTGCATGGGAAGGATTCTCGGCTATGCTGTTCCCCGGATTCTGGCTCTGACCACGTCCTTCGAGGTTAGTCCCCGCTCGGCGGAATATGTGGTCGGATACCTGTCGGCGGTCATGGATCAGCCTGCCCCGGTCCCCTCCGGGCCAGAAGTCTTTCGGAATAAGTAGTTGACGCCGTAAATCACCGGTTTTCAGGATGAAACCCGATTCGTCAGGCATGGGTACGGACGTCGGGTCCGGGGGGCGAATTGAGATCATCAGGGAGAGCACAATCTTGAAGCGTCTCTTCGCGGCATCGGCACTTCTCGCACTACTCGTCACTCCGGCTTTCGGGGAGGTAATCTTCTCCGACACTTTTGCCGGTCGCGACGGCTCGCTTCCGGGCGCCTGGCAGCGTGCCGGCGCCAACGGGGCGGGCCAGCTCCAGAGCAACCAACTCTCCATCAAGGACGCCGGCCCCCAGCCCGCGTATGTGGCGCTGGCGCGCGCCGAGACCGCTCAGTGGTCCAACTATTTCGTGAGCGTGGATTTCTGGAGTCCCTCGACCGGGGCGGGGGCTGTTGTGGCCGTGCGCCGTGCCGACGCGCAGAATTTCTATGAGGGCGGCGTTTTCAGCGAGGGCGGCAAACTCTTCCTGAAAATCGACAAGGTGGTTGCCGGCCAGCGCGAGACACTGGCACGCAAGGACAAGGGGCCGGACGCCGACATTCCGCCGATCGACAAGATGTCCGGTTACGAAAGCCGCCATGTCATGCGCATGGTCGCCACCGGTGACTCCGTGGTGGTGCAGGCCTCGGCGCAGGGCGGTGTTGCCGTTTCGCTGGAGGCGAAAGATTCCTCGCTTGCGAAGGGCGGGATCGCCCTCGGCGCCGTGAACGGAACGGTCAATTTCGACAACGTGATTGTGAAGGACGAGAAGGACATCGACAGCCTGTTCTCCGGTGGCAAGACCACCGTCTATGCGTCCGCGGGCGGCGGCACTTCGCCCCGGGCTCCGGGGCTGTTGGTCGCCGCTGCCGGACCGGGTGCGCCCGGACTGTCGGCGGTCAATCCGCCCGCTCCGGGACTTTCGGCCGCAACCGCCGCCTCCGCAGGGGGGTCCGGCAAGTACCGGGTGCGTGTCGCGTCCAACCTGCCCGACGCCCAGGCCGAGCAGTTTGCCAGCGCTCTCAAGAACGATGCCTACAGCCCCGTCCAGATTGTGGAGCGTGCGGGCGGGAAGGTGCTGCTGGTTGGTGCGGTCAATTCCGAGGAGGCGGCGCGGGCCTTGATGAGCGACCTCGGGGGCAAGGGGTATTCGCCCGAAGGCGTGGAGACGGAGGGTGAGGCGCCGCCCGTCGTCGCCGTGCCCATGGACTCGCTCGGGGCGGCCGGCGGGGGAACAGGCTCCACTTTCCGCGTCCTGGTGGGCGAGTTCAACGACCGGTCCAAGACGGAAAACGAGGCCGCTGCCCAGAAACTGAAAAGTTCCCTTCTGCAGGACGATTACGTGAATGTGGATCTCGAGTCCGCCGGCGACGGCTACCAGGTGCTGATGGGTTCGTTCACCACCGAAGCCGACGCGCAGAAGCTGAGCGATTCGCTGCGTCGGGAAGGCTACAGCCAGGCGCGCACCGCCGCGAAGGCGGGTGGCACCGTGAGCGGGTTCGGTCTTGCCCTGACCGCGCCCACCCTGACCCCGGAGCAGATGCGGAATTTGTCGCCCGACCAGCAGGCCGAATTGCTGGCCCTTTTGAATGATCTCAAAGCCGCGCAGGAAGGCAAAGCCCTGTCTTTCGAGGAGTGGAACCGGCTCACCACCCGCAAGAAGGAACTGGAAGGCAAACTCGGCATCGAGGCCGCCAAGGCCACCGAGAGCCAGCAGGAACTGGCCGACCGCCAGAAGAAGATGTTCAACCTCAACCGCGAATTCAACAAGGCGATGCTCGATGAGGATTGGGACACCGCCGAGGCGAAACTGGAGGATATGCGTGCCCTGTCGCCCGACGACTCGATGATTCGTGCGCGGGCGGAACGGCTGGACCGGCGCAAGGCGCTGGCCAAGGGCCCCGACGGCAAAACGGGGGGCGCGACACCCATTGCCACCCTGCGCGAGCAGGCCAAGGCAGCGTTCGACCGCCAGGATTACCAGGGCGCGCTGGTCCTTTACTCGCAGGTCGTTGCCCAGAATCCGAGTGACAGTGAGTCCATTTCCCGCATTGCCGAGATCAACCGCCGCACGGGCGCCGGACCCAAGCCATTGACGGCCCCCGTGGCGCCGGTTGCCGGCCCATCGTCATCGGCGCCCAATTACCTTCTTTACGGGGGAATTGTCATCCTCGTGGTCTTGGGCGTGGTGGCGTGGCTCCTGTTCCAGAACATGCGCCGGGAGAAGCAACTGATCGAAGAGGTCAAGGAACTGGCCGCCACCACGGCGGCGCAGACTCCCTCCGGCGGTGTCCGCAGCCTGAATTTCCCCGAGATATCCACGACCCCGAAAACGGCGCCTTCCCCGGCCCGCGGTTCCTCCGCACTTGCCGGCGGTTCCGCCCTGTCCGGCGGTTCCGCCCTCGCCGGTTCGTCGTCCCTGGCCGGCATGGGCGCGCTGGCTGGCGGCGCCGACCTGTTCACCGAACCTCCGCCTGCAGCGCGCGAGGTGACGGGAACCGAGCCGACGCAGGTTGCCACGCCTGTCCCGCCCCCGCCCCCGGCTGTTCCGGTCCCGTCTTCGCCCGCCCCCATCATTATCGAGGAGCGTCCCCACGGCGAGCCGGATGTGCTGGTTCTGTCCGGTCTTCACGAAACCCCCTCCGTTCCCCCGCCTTCCGTTGCGCCTCCCGCGCCCAGCGGCGTCGCCGAGTCCATCGACTTGTCGGGATTGAATTTCCCGATGGGCGGCACGGACGAGCCCATGGCCGGGCTTGGCGGTCTGAACCTGCCGGATCTTCCGCCGCTCGGTGACCTTCCCACGGTCACGGCCGCTTCGGGTATCGGTGACCTCCCCGCCTTCACCCCGGGACCGCTGGAATTGCCGCCGCTCCCGATGGAGGTTTCCGAACCGGGGCCGCCTGCCGCCCCGGCCATTTCCGGCTCAATTTCACTGCCGGAAGATCTGGTTCCCATGAGTCCACCCGTGGAACCGCCGCCACCGGTGGCTCCCCCCCCACCCGTTATTTCCGTTGTTCCCGAGGCGATTGCCGAAACCACGAAGATTCCCGCCGCCGGCGCGCTGGCCGCGGCGGCCAGCGCAGCCGGGGCGGGCGAATTACTGCCGCCCGCTCCGATTCCGCCGCCTTCCGAACCGGTTCCGGCTCCCGAGTCGCCCGGCGAACCCGGCGTGTTCTTTGCCCAGGATTTCAGCAGCCAGGATCCGGGCGAGAACGGCGCCGGCTGGCAGGGCGATTACGACTACGCCACCCTGAAAGTGTCGGACGATGCGCCGCCGGCGGGTTCGGCACGTTACCTGCGGTTCGAGAAGCGCGCCGGCGCAGGCAGCGCCAATTATGTCTGCCGGTTCCCCAAGGCCTCGGGCCGCGTGAATGTCGAGTTCGACATCCGCTGCGATGACAAGAACAAGTACCTCCTCGGCTTCTATATCGAAAAAGACGAGGACTTCAAGCAGTCCGTCCACACCATCATCCACCGCACCGACAGCAAGACCCAGCCGACAATCCGCATCCAGGGCGAACCCGTCCCGTACGACCTGGGCAAGTGGGTTCACGTCAAGTATGAGCTGAACCTCCTGGCCGGCATGGTGACCGCGTTTGTGGATGGCCAGCAGGTGGTGCGGGACGCGAAACTCCCCACGAACCCGCCGTTTGTGAACACGCTCTCCATCCGCGACAACCTTGCCACGACAGGTGTTCTTGGTTTGGCCAACATTCGAATCATCAAGGGATAGGCTGGGGGGCGGGGCGCGGGCGAAACCCCGCCGCCCCGTCCTCCCGCCCACCCCGAAGTGCTGGAGTCCTGAAGGCGTAAATGGATACAGCCATCGCGAGCGGCTTTCTTGAAGAGGTGAACCAGCGGACCGATCCGGTGCGGTTGCTGGAGCACATCGGTTATGCCGCGGACAAGATCCAGGTGGTGGGCGACTCCGTGAAGTGCTTCTGCCCGATCCACCGCGACTCCCGCTTCCGCTCGCTCCTCATCGACCGCAAGAAGGCCACGTTCAAGTGCACCATCAAGACGTGCGCCGGGTTTGCGGGCGGGTCGCTGGTGGACCTCGCGGCGCTGGCGCGAAACGCCGACTCGCTCACCGCGGCCGTCGAAATCGCGGGGGCCCTGGACCTGGACATTCCCGGGGACTGGTACGCCCGCATCGCGGGGGCGCTGGTGGCCGACGCCCGCGCCGCCGGGGAGGCGGGGGACCGGGCCGCCGAACTGGACGCGCTTGGCCGCGCCCTGCGCGTGCAACCCGCCATGGCGGAGGCTCACCTGCGCGTGGCCCGCATTGCGGTGGCCGACGGGGACTCGGTGCAGGCCCTGGAATCGTTCAGCGCCGCGGTGGAGGCGCTGCTTGCCGACCGCAACTTTGCCGGTGCGGATTCCGCCCTGCGGGAGGCGGTGGACTTCATGCCCGAGAGCGAGGACATCCTTTTCCTCCGCGTGCGCGCCGCCGAGGAGCAGGGTGACGCGGCCGGGCACGCCCGCCTTCTCCAGGAACTGGCTTCCGCGCGCGAAAAAACCGGGCGGCTTGGCGACAACGTGGGCGTCTACCAGAAACTGGTGGAGCTGCGGCCCGACGACACGGACCTGAAGGTCAAGCTGGCTTCCGCGCACGAACAAAAGCACGACATCCGGAACGCCGTGCGCGCGCTGGAGGATGCCATCGCCAGCCTCCGCGCCGGGGGGCGCGGCGGGGAAACCATCCCGCTCCTCGAGAAGATCATCCAGTTCGAGCCGTCGCAGCGCCGCCTGCGCATCGAGATCGCGGACGAACTGTTGCGCGAGGGCGAGTATGTGCGCGCCAAGGACCACATTTTCAAGACGGTCAACATCCTGCTCGAACAGGGCGATTTCGTCGCCGCCGGCGAGACCGCCCGCAAGTGGCTCGAGGTGGAGCCGGACAGCGTGGAGACCCACGAGGCCCTGGCCCGCGTGAAAACCGAGATGGGGGATTCCGACGGGGCCGCCGGGGAACTGCGGCTCTGCTCGGGAATCCTGATCCGGCAGGGCAACACGACCCAGGGGCTGGAGTACCTGTTCCGCGTCAAGTTCACCCAGCCGGACGACGCGGGGATCCGGCGGGAAATCGTGCGGCTTCTGTCCGACCTGCATCAGCCCGAACGCGCCGCCATGGAGCTTCTCGACCTGGCCGAGGTCCTGTTCGCCGGCGGCAGTGCGGACGAGGCCGCCGCCGCGCTCCGGGAAGCCGGCGGGCTGAACCCGACACCGGACTTCCGCATGCTGGTGGCCGCGGCGCTGCGCGGTCACGGCCTGGGCGACGAGGCCGCCGAAGCCGCGCTGTCCGCCGCGGACGCCGCGGAAAAGGGGGGCGACGTGCCGACCGCCCTGGACTGCCTCGCCCAGTACCTGGAAAGCCGTCCGGACGATCTGGCCGTTGCGACGCGGTGCTGCCGCATGAAGTGGGGCGTGGTGGATCCCGCCCAGGCGCTGGCCGAAACCACCGCCCTGGCCGGCCGGCTGCTCGACGCCGGAAACCGGGTGGCGTCCGCCGAAATGCTGGACCTTGCGGCAATTCATGCGGCGGCGGCGGATTCGGCGGCCAGCCGGGCGCTTCTGGCGCTGGGGGTGAGGGCCGGCCGCGCCGAAACCGCGCTGGCCTTCTATGGCGGCGCGGTGCGCGACCTCCTTGACGGCGGCAACGACGCCACCGCGCTCGACATCGCGCGCCAGGCGCTGGAGCTCGCGCCCGAGGCCGAATTCATCCTGCGGGATGCCGCCCGCTGCTGCGATGCCCTGGGCCTGGGAGAAGAGGCCGCCGAGATGCACGCCCGCATCGCGGACCTGCTTGAGCGGGCCGGGGACACGCAGGCGGCCTGCGGGGCCCTGCAGGCCGCGTCGGCCGCGGACCCCAAACGGACCGACCTTCTCAGGCGGCGCGCACGATTGCTGCAGCAGCTGGGCCGGGCCGACGAAGCCCGCGAATCCGCCATTCAGGCCCTGCGCCGGGCGACGGAATCCGGACCGGACGACGAGGCACTTGCCGCATTCCCCCTTTTCCTTGACGACTTCCCGGCCGATGAGGAGATCCGCCTCGAGTATGCCGAGAAGCTCGCCGCCTGCGGGCGGACGCCGGAAGCCGTGGAGCAGTTTTCGCAGCTGCTGCGGCGGGCCGAGAAGCGGGGCGATCCCGTTGGCTCCCTCGCCCTGCGCGAGCGCATGGCCGTCCTCGATCCGGACAACCCGCGCGTGCGTCTCGACCTGGCCGCCTCCTACCGTGAACAGGGCGACGCCGCCCGTGCCGACGCGGTTTACCGCGAAACAGCCGCCGCCTGCACGGTGGCCGGCCGGCACGCGGAGGCGGCGGAAGCCTGGCGCGCGCTGTGCGCGATGGATCCCGGCGATGCCGACGCGCTGGAGAACCTGGCCCGGGCCGAAAAATCCGCCGGCAACGAGGCCGGCTTTGAGGAATGCCTGGACCGGCTGTTCCTTGCGGGCCGGACGGGCCTCGCCGTGGAGTGGTTCTGCGACCGATCCCGCGCCGCCCTCAAGGCCAACCGCGTCAAGGAGGCCCGCGACTACACGCAGCGCTGGCTGCGGTTCGCCCCGGAGGACCCGGACGCCCTGGAGCAGATGGCGGCCCTGCACGCGCGCCAGAACCGCACGCAGCGGGCCGTGGAAACCTGGCTGGCCGCAGCCGGGGCGTGCAAGTCCGATCCGGCCAGGGCCGCGGCAAACCTGCGCAAAGCCCTCGAGTCCGAACCCGAGAATGTGGTCGCGCGCCAGGCGCTGTGGCAGGCCCTGCTCGACACGGGAGACGAGGACAAAGCCGTGGAGGAGATGCAGCAGCTGGCCGATCTCCTCATCGAGCGTCGCGCCTACCGGGAAGCATCCACGGTGCTGTCGCGGATTCTCGAATACCGCACCCAGTCTGCCGACACCCTCCGGCGTCTCGCCTCGCTGATACACGAGCACGAGGGGTTTGCAAAAGCCCTGCCCCATTTCCGCAAACTCCTTTCCGTGCGCGGGGAGATCGACCCCCCGGCGGAGGTGGCGAAGGAATACGAGGCCATCCTGCGCCTGGAGGGCGCCGGGATCGAGCTGCGTGCCGAATACGCGGATTTCCTGGAGGAATCAGGGGATCGCCGCGGGGCCAAGGAGCAGCTGCTCCAGGTGGCGCAGGCCTGCCGCGACGAGTTCAACGACCCGGTCCGTGCCATCCAGTTTTTCGGGCGGGCCACCTCGCTGGAGCCGGGCCCGGGCGACGCCCGGATTTTCGAGGAGGTGGCGAACCTCCACCTCACGGTCGAGGTGCCGGAGTTCGCGGCCGAATCCCTTCGCGAGGCTGTGCGCCTCTACGAGCAGCAGGGGGAGAACGAGCGCGCGCAGGAAGCCCTGACCCGCCTGGCGGGAATGGAAAACGCAACCGTGGACGACCTGGTTCACCTGGGCGACATCGAGATGCGGATGAACCGGCGGGAACCGGCGGTGGGAGCCTACCGCAGGGCCCTCGATATGGCCAGAGATGCGGCCGGTGCCGGCCCGCAGCAACTCCGGCGCGCGGCCGAGAAACTCCTCGAGGTCGAACCGCACGATGCGGAGTGCGCCATCGTGCTGATCTCCGGCCTGCCCCCCCAGCAGGCCGCGGACCGCGCAATGGAACTGCAGGCGCGATTCTCCCTCTCCGGGATGGGGGCCGAACGGGTCCGCGTCCTGCAGCAGGGTGCGGCCAGTGCGCCCGAGCGCATGGATGTCCGGAGGGAGCTGGTCAGTGCGCTCCGGGAAACGGGACCGCCGGAGGTTCTCGCCGAGGCCCTGGAAACGCTTGGAGAGATGGAACTCGCGGCCGGCAACCGCGACGGTGCGCGGGAAGCGGCCCGGGAACTTGCCGAACTGCCCGCCGGGGCCGAGACCCTGGAGAAGGCGGCCGAACTGGCCGGCCGCTGCGGGGACAGCGAAAGGGCGGCGCAGTGCTTCTGCCGTGCCACCGAGATTTTCGCCGGGGCGGGCCGGATGGCCGATGCCGCACGCACCCTGGCCGCCGCCGAGCACTCCGACATGGCGTCGGTGCCCAGCAGCCTGGTGGCGTCCCTCTACCGCAAAGCGGGGGGGGCGGAGGAATTGCGGCCCCTGGTGCTGGAGGCCTTCGATTCCGCCCTGCGGGCACGCAGCCGCACCCCGGCTCTTCTCGTGGGCACGGCCTTCCTGGAGTTCACCCCCCACGCCGAGGTGGAGGCCGTGCTTCGCCGGATCTCCGAGCGGGCCGGGACCGCCTTTGTGGTTGCGGTGGGCGGCGCCCATTCGGACTGGCTGTATGACCACGGCCAGCAGGACCAGGCGGCGCGCGTGGTAGCCCAGATCACCTCCATCGCGGGGAACCTTCCGGATGCCTGGTGGCTCGCATCCCAGTTCCATCGCAAGCAGGGCGACCGGCAGGCCAGTGCCGATGCGTCGCTCAAGGCGGCCCGCCTGTTTGCGGAGGCCGGGGCCGTCACCGAGGAGGAAAGCTGCTACCGCGACGCCCTGGAGGAGTTTCCGGACGACGCCGGTGTGCTTGAGACGCTGGCGTTTTTCTACAGCCGTGAGCGCCGGATCCCCGAAGCCATAGAGACCATGCGACGCCTGGCCAGCCTTGCGGCGGCCGAGGGCAACCTGGACGGGGCCGTGCGTTGGCTGGATCACATTCTCGAGCATCTTCCCACGGACGGGGAGGCCCGTGAGCGCCTGGTGGAACACCTGACGACCCTCGGCCGGGACGAGGAGTCGGTCCCGCACCTGCTCGAGCTCGGCTCCGTCCGTCACGCGGCGGGCGATTCCGCCGGGGCCATCCTGATGCTGGAAAGGGCGCTCGAGTTCGATTTCTCCAACGCCCCGGTCATCACCCGGCTCCTCGATATCGCCGGCGAAACGGGCGACACCGAGCGCATGGACCGCTACTCGCACATGCTGGCGGACACCAAGGCGCAGGAAGGCGAGTTGAAACTGGCGTGCGTCATCCTCAATTCGCTCCTGGAGAAGGATCCGGAGAACCTGAAGGCGCTGGAGAAACTTGCCATCTACACGCGCCGGGCGAGCGACGAGCGGGGATGCGCCCGGGCGCTGGGCACGCTGGCGCACAAGCTGGCCAGGCGCGGCGAGTACGCCCGCGCGGTCACGCCCCTCGAGGAATTGCTCGCCCTCAAGCCCGGGGACCGGGACACCCTGCAGTTGCTTACCGACTGCTGCAGCGCGGCGGGTCAGAACGACAAGGCCCTCGGATTCGCCCTGGTCCTGCTCGACCAGGCCCGCGCGGCCGGCGAGATCGGCCGGCTGCGGCAGGCCGCCGAGGGAGTCCTGGCGATCGACGACACGCGGGCTGATGCCCACGCGGAACTGGCGGAGGCGCTCCTCGCCCTCAAGGAACCCGCGGAAGCGGCCGGCGAGTGGGGGCGGGCGGCGGAACTGCACCAGGCGGCCCACCGCTATGCGGAGGCCGCGGCCGCGCTGGGGCGCGTGGTGGAAAACGGCCAGGCCGACGAGGATACGCTTGTGCGCCGGGCCGAACTTCTCACGGCCGCCGGGGACGGGGAGGCGGCCCGCAACGCATGGCTCGACCTCGCGGCGCTCCACGCGGCGGCGGGCGAGTTCGACCGGGTCGAGCCGATCGTCAACCGGGTGCTCGAACGGGAATACAACGATCCCGCCGTTCACCTGAAGGTCCTGGAAACCTATCGCGCCGGCGGAACCGCCGAGGACATCCTGACGGAGCTCGCCTGGCTGGCGGCCCACTACCTGCGCGTGCACAATCTCCCGGCCGCAACGGCCGTGATCGAGGAAGGTCTCGAAATTGACCCGCAGGATGTGGGTCTCCAGGATTCGCGACTGGAACTTCTGCGCCGCATGGACCGCGGCGAGGAACTCCAGTTCCGGCTGCGCGAACTGGCCGAACGCCTGCTGGCAAATGACGACGTCCGCCGCGCCGCGCTGCTGTTCGAGGAACTCAGCCGCCTCGATCCGGACCTTCCGGACGTGCGCCGCGAGTCGGCCGCCCTGTGGAAGCGGCTCGGCGACGAGCAGCGGGCCCGGGATGAGCTGTTCGGGGTCGTGGCGGCGCTGCTCAAGAGGTCGGAAACCGAATCGGCCCGCGAGGCGGCGGACGAGCTGATCGCCACCGCACCGGCGGATGCCGCCCTTCGGGCCCGCCTCGCGGAGATATTCCTCGCCAGCAACCAGCCGGACCTGTCCGCACGCCTTTTTGCCGCGGCCGCCGGAATCGCCGCGTCGGAGGGCGGCGAGGCAGACCGGATCAGTTACCTCGAGCGCGCCTGCGAGGCCGGTCCACGCTCCACCGACAACCTGCGCCAGCTGGCCGAGGCCTGCGTGGAGGCCCACCGTCCGGACGAGGCGGCGGAAGCCTTCCGCCACCTCGTGGAACTCCACATGGACCAGAAAAGGTATCACGAGGCGGTCTCGGTGCTGCGCCGCCAGATCACCCTTTACCCCAAGGAGATCCCCCCGAGACGCCAACTGGTGGAACTCTACGAGAAGACCGGGAACAAGGAGGGGCGCGTCACCGAACTGCACGATCTCGCGGACCTGATGCTGTCGCTGGGGCGGATCGACGATGCGGTGGACATCTACCGCCAGATGGTTTCCCTGCGTCCTGATGATGTGCCGCTGCTGCAGAAATACATCGAGCTGTTCGAGCAGGTGGGTAACGAACAGGAGATCCTGGGCGACTACCTGCAACTGGCAGACGCCTATGCCCGGAAGGGTCAGTTTGTCGAGGCGACCCGCACGTTCGAAAAGGTGCTGACCATCAACCGGCGGGACACCGCCGCGCGGGAACAGTTCATCGCGTTCCTGAAGAACTGCGGCCAGAAGACCCGCGCCATTGCGGAGATGGTGAAACTGGCGGACATCCAGCGCGCCGCCAAACATTCGCGCGACGCGCAGAAAACCCTGGCGGGCGCGCTCGCCCTGAACCCGGACGATCCGGAGGTCTGCCTGGCCCTGGCCCTTTCCTCCGATGAGGCTGGCGACCGGAGCGGGGCCGTGGCCCATTTCGACAAGGCATCGCTGCTGCTGGCGCCGGAAAACCCGGCGAAAGCGGCGGACGCGATGCGCCAGGCCCTCCGCCTGGACCCGGACCGCCTGGACATTCGCGAGCGGCTCGCCGCCCAGCTCGAAAGTTCCGGCGATCTGGCCGGCGCCGCCGCCGCACAGCGCGAACTTGCGGGTGCCTACGAGCGGTTGGGCCGTCCGGAATCGGCCTCCGCCTCCCGACAGAAGGCGTCCACAATGGCGCCGCGCCTGCTCGCGATGCTGCGCGAGCGGCTCGCCGCACCGCCCGCCGACCCGGAGCGGCGCTACGCCGACTGCGTGGCACTCGGGGATTTGCTCGCGGAACGCGGCGATGTGGACGAGGCGCTGAAATCCTACCAGCAGGCCCGCGCAATCCGCGACGACAGCCCGGACCTGATCCAGAAGGTGATCGACAACCTGGTGATGATCGTCCCGGAACACGAGGCCATCGCAGACTTCCTGGCCCTGGCGGCCTGCCACGCCCGGTTCGGGGATCCGAAAAAAGCCCAGGACATTTACGCGCATGTCCTGCTGCTCGATCCGCACAACGCCACCGCAAAGGCCGCGTTGGGGATGGGACCAAAGCCGCGGGGCGGAAAGAAGCACTGAGCCCCGGCCCAGCCCGGTCGCCCGGGCAAACAAAAGGGGCGCCGCGGACCCTGGCGGTCCATCGGCGCCCCTGGAACTTCGGATCGGGGAAGGGTCAGGCTTCGGCGGGGGCCGCCTGGGGCTTTTCCTTTTTGGGGGCCTTCTTCTTTGCCGCCTTGGCGGGGGCGTCCACCTCGGGGATCACCACGACGCGGTCGACGAACTCGATGTAGGCCATCGGGGCTCCGTCACCGGCGCGGCGCCCGCTCTTGACGATGCGGGTGTACCCGCCGGGGCGGTTGACGACGCGGGGGGCGATCTCGGCGAACAGTTTCTTCACCGACTCCTTGTCGTTGAGGTGCGAGAAGGCGAGGCGGCGCTTGGCCAGCGTCACGCCGCTGTCATCGTTTGCGGCCACGCCATGCTTGGCGATGGTGACGACGCGCTCGATGAACTGGCGGAGCTGCTTGGCCTTGACCTCGGTGGTCTTGATCATTTCGTGACGGATCAGGGCGGCCGCGAGGTTGCGCATCAGCGCGGTGCGGTGCTCGGTGGTCCGGTGAAGACGGGTTTTGTGTCGGCGGTGGCGCATGGTATGTTCGTCCTTGTCCTGGGCGCGTCCCTCGGGTGTCAGAGCGACACGGGGAGGCCGTTCTCCTTGTCGATCTCGAGGCCGAAACGCAGCCCCATGTCCTTCAGGATGTTCTTGATCTCGGTCAGCGACTTGCGCCCGAAGTTGCGGTACTTGAGCATCTCGCTCTCGCTCTTCTGGATGAGGTCGCGGATGGTCTTGATGCCGGCAGCCTCGAGGCAGTTGAAGGACCGGACGCTGAGCTCGAGTTCCTCGATGCTCTTGTCCAGCTTCTCCGTGAGCGCCATGGTGGCGTTTTCCGCCTCCTGCTGCACTTCGAGGGCCGCCAGTTCCGCGGCCTGGTCCTTCATCGAGATGAAGAGCTTCAGGTGGTCGCTGAGCAGCTTGGCCGAGTAACTGACGGCGTCGTCGGGCTTCACGGTGCCGTCGGTGAAGACCTCCAGGATCAGGCGGTCAAAGTCCGTGCGCTGCCCGACGCGGGCGGCCTCCACGGCATACTTGACGTTCTTGATCGGGGAGAACACGGCGTCGAGGAAGATGACGCCGAATGTGTCGCCGAGGCTCGACTGCTCCTTGATCTGCGCTGCGGGAATGTAGCCGCGGCCCATCTGGACCACGCACTCCATGCGCAGGCTGGCCTTGTCGCTCAGCGTGGCGATGGGGTGCTCGGGGTTCAGGATCTCGATGCAGTCGTTTCCCTCAAAGTCGCCCGCGGTCACCAGCGTGGCCTGGGCGCCCTTCTGTCCGTGGGCGTCGAGGTAGATGGTCGTCTCGCCCTTGTTGCCCAACATGCGGATGTCGAGGCTCTTGAGGTTCAGGATGATGTCGAGGATGTCTTCCTTGACGCCCTCGATCGTGTCGAACTCGTGGGTCTTGCCCTCGATCTGGACGCTGGTGATGGCCGCGCCCTGAACCGAACTGAGCAGGATCCGCCGCAGGGAGTTGCCGATGGTGGTGCCAAAACCCCGCTCGAAGGGCTCGGCGGTGAAGCGGCCGTAGTAATCGGTGAGGGTCGTCTTGTCGGCAACCAGCTCACGCGGCATTTTGATTGGTTTGAAGTCCATTCACTCTCTCCTGGGACCCAGTCCCCGGTTTGGCTCAGATTCTCTTCGGCGCCCGCGGGCCGGGATGCCGCCCCCGCTGGGCGGCGTCCCGGGCCTGCGGGCCACGGTTACTTGCTGTAAAGCTCGACGATGAACTGCTCGTTGATCGTCACCGGGATGTCCTCGCGCGAAGGCACGCTGAGGATCTTGCCCGTGAACGCCTCGGGGTTCCAGTCGAGCCAGGGCAGACGGCCCTTGCCTTCGGCCTCCTCCAGGTTGGCCGTCACGGCCTTGTTGGTCCGGGAGGATTCGGCCACGGCAACCTCCTCGCCCGGCTTCAGCAGGTACGAGGGGATGTTGACCCTGCGCCCGTTGACCGTGACGTGGCCGTGGTTGACGAGCTGGCGGGCCTGGGCGCGCGAGGCGCCGATGCCGAGGCGGAAAACAATGTTGTCGAGGCGGCGCTCAAGCAACTGCAGCAGCACCGTGCCGGTGACGCCCCGATAGGCGTCGGCGACGGCGAAGTAGCGGCGGAACTGGCGCTCCAGGATGCCGTAGATGCGCTTGGCCTTCTGCTTCTCGCGCAACTGCTGGCCGTAGGTGGAGAGTTTGGTGCGTCCCTGGCCATGCTGGCCGGGCGGGTAGTTCTGGCGGTCAATGGCACACTTGGCGCTGTAGCAGCGCGTGCCTTTGAGGAAGAGTTTCTCGCCTTCGCGCCGGCAGAGCCGGCACTTGGCGTCAACGTAGCGTGCCACGGTTGGGTCGTTCCCTCCTGCGATATGTTGCCTGCCACCCCATGCCGGGCGGCCGGCTTTGCGGGCTGATTGCTTCCCGCGATCCGGTTTACGGCGCGGCCCGGACCCCGAAGGGGCGGCCAGGGCGCTTTTTTCAGAGAGACGCCTTCATCCCGGATTTGAAACGGAACTTATGCTTCCTGCCACTCACTCCGGAGGCGGCTGATGCTTCCGGAGAAACACGATGCTGATTCCGAGCACCCCCGCCGCGGCCAGCGCCGTGAGCAGGCGGGGGGTGTCCAACTCCCCCCGGATCGCGGGGGGAATGATCATCAGGCCCACCGCGACGATGGAAAGCACCACCCGAGCGGCCATGCCGAACGAGTGGCGCCGAAACCAGGCAAGGCTGCCGGCCACGACGATTGCCAGCAACCCAAAAGTGACGAATATTCCCCAGTCGGGCAAATGTTCAGAAGCCGATCAGACGCGACGGCGTTTGGGGGGCCGGCAACCGTTGTGGGGAATGGGGGTGACGTCTTTGATCAGGGAAATCTCAAGCCCGATGGCCTGGAGGCTGCGGATGGCGGCCTCACGGCCGCTGCCGGGCCCGTTCACCAGGATTTCGACGCTTTTCAGGCCGTGCTCCATGGCCTTGCGGGCGGCCTGGTCGGCCGCGGTCTGGGCGGCAAAAGGCGTGCTCTTGCGGGAACCCTTGAAGCCGGCGGTGCCGCTGGAGGCCCACGAGAGGGTGTTGCCCTGCTTGTCGGTGATCGTGACGATCGTGTTGTTGAACGACGCGAAGATGTGGACGGTTCCGGCGCTGATGTTCTTGCGCGCCTTCTTCTTCACTTTGCCCGCCGCGGCGGCGCCCTTTGCTTGCTTTTTCTCAGCCATGATAGGTGACCTGGATTCCTCTTACTTCGTTTCCTTCTTCTTTGCGCCCACGGTCTTCCTGGGACCCTTGCGGGTGCGGGCGTTGGTACGGGTGCGCTGGCCGCGCACGGGGAGGCCCTTGCGATGGCGCAGGCCGCGATGACAACCGATGTCCATGAGGCGCTTGATGTTGGCAGCCACCTCGCGGCGCAGATCGCCCTCGATTTTCAGCGTGTTCGTGATGAAAGTGTTCAACTTGCCGACTTCACCTTCGTCGAGGTCGCGCACCCGCTTGGCGGGGTCCACGCCCACGCGCTGCAAAATGGTTCGCGAAGTGGTGGGGCCGATTCCGTAGATGTACGTGAGCCCGGTTTCGATGCGCTTGTCGCGCGGGAGGTCGATGCCTGCGATGCGTGCCATTCCGTTGGTCCCTTACCCCTGACGCTGCTTGTGCTTGGGATTGTCGCAGATCACGCGCAAAACACCCTTGCGCTTGATGATCTTGCACTTGTTGCAAATCGGTTTTACTGACGCTCGTACCTTCATGTTCGTGCCATCTCGGAGTCGGTCCCGCCGGGGGGCGGTGCCGGATTTACTTGAATCGGTAGGTAATTCGCCCGCGGTTGAGGTCATACGGCGACAGCTCAACCATCACTTTGTCACCCGGGAGGATGCGGATGAAGTTCATGCGCATCTTGCCCGAAATGTGGGCAAGAATTTTCATCCCGTTCTGAAGCTCGACGCGGAACATACAGTTGGGCAGGGGCTCCAGAACCACACCTTCCAGTTCGATGCCCTTTTCCTTGTTCTGACGCGACGGTCGTTGACCGCCGGCCAGCTGTGCTTTGACTTGGCTGCGTTTGGTTGGCAAAGTGCGAATTATCCCGCGTAGGCTACAGACTCCCTCCGCGGTTCATTCATTGTGTCAATACTCCCAGCTGAATTTCCCGGTGGAGGAGACGCTGCTGGTCTGGTCGTCCAGGGCCGCCAACCCGGCTTTGACGAGGGCTTCGTCCTGCGGATATTCTTCGAGCAGGATTTTTTTCTGTCGCTCAAGCATCTTGAGACGCATTTCCCGGCCCTGCACCTCGTCGAGGGCCTCGCCCCGGGGGCCGCCAAACTTCACCCGCTGGACGAGGTCCTCCTTTTCCTTCACGAAAATCTGGTTCTGCCGCAGCACGCGCTGGTCGATCGGCAGGTATCTCGGCGCCACCTGGTCGGGGCCGGGCGTGGGCGTGGGGGTGGGAGTCGGGATCGGCGTGGGCGTGGGCGTGGGGGCAGTCACCCGGGGGACCGGTGTCGGCATGAAGTCGGCCCAACCTCGCGCGATCATGAAATTCCGCGCTTCGTTCTTTCCCGATATCGTGGCGGATGTGACGGCGTAATCGGCGAGTTCGAGGAATGCCTGGCGCCCGCGAAGCAGGCGCTGCGAGTCTCGCCGGAAATCGTAAACGAAACTGTCCGGCTTGTAGAAAACCCTCAGGGCGCGGGCCGCGGTGGTATTGTCGGCAATGACGGCCACATTGAACAGGGCCAGGCCATCCCGGCGCAGGGCGTGATCGGCCCGGGCCGGGGAGGGGAGTGCAAACAGTGCTGCGGAAATCAGGCTAACGCTGAAGGGCCACGGCGTGATTCTTGGCATCTGGGTGTCTGGCTCCGGCCTTTCGGGTCTGCGCGGGCCGTGGCCAACCCGGCCCGGCCCCGGGTTCACCTTACCATAACGAACAGCGGGGCTCTCATTCCGTGCGATATGCGTCCGACCCGATAACCGGCCGGTGCGACCGGGGCACCGGACGCCGCGTCCTCGCGGTTTGGTATCCGGTTTGCATGGGCTCTGCCACGAAGCAATTCGTTATGGAATTCCCGTGCAAGGATGCTTAAGCCAATTGTGGAACCGCTGAAGATCATGGACGAAGCGAACGCGAACGCTGGCCCCCCGACGCCCCGGGCGTCCGGCCTGGAGGCGGAATTCGGCGCCACCTCGTCGCAGGGGCCCGTGGTGGAGCTTGCCGGTTACCGCCTGATCCGCCTGGCGGGACGCGGCGGCATGGGTGAGGTTTTCGAGGCGGAGGATCCGCGGCTCGACCGCCGCGTCGCCATCAAGACGATGCGACGCGAACTGATGAACGACGAGGCGTCCGTGGCCCGCTTCATCCGCGAGGCCCGGGCCGTCGCCCGCCTCAATCATCCGAATATCGTCCAGATTTTCCAGATCGGCGAGGAGCGGGGGCTGCTCTTTTTCGTGATGGAATGGGTGGACGGGGAAACCGTTTCGCAGCTGCTGAAACGCGCCGGGGTTCTCGACCCGGACAAGGCGCTGGACATCCTGGAGCAGGCGGCCGCCGGGCTGGGTTACGCCCACGGCAACGGGGTCATCCACCGCGACATCAAGCCCGGCAACCTGATGCTGGACCGCGCCGGACGGGTGAAAATCGCCGATTTCGGCCTCGCCAAGATGCTCGAATCCGACGCGCAGATGACCGTCAGCGGCACCTCGCTGGGCAGCCCCAGTTACATGAGTCCCGAGCAGGCGCGCGGCGAGGCCGTGGACCACCGCAGCGACATCTACTCGCTCGGCATCACGCTCTACCAGATGGTGGCGGGCCAGCTGCCCCACACGGCCACCACGCCCATGTCGGTCATGATGAAACACGTGCAGGACCCGCTGCCTGAACCACCGGCCCTGCAGTCGCTGCGCGGAGGCTCCGTCCTGGCACTCATCAAGCGGATTACCGAGAAGAACCCGGCGGACCGGTGCCCGAATTACGACGAGATCCGCGCCCTTGCGGGGGCGATCCGCCGCGGCGCCAATTCGCCGGCCGAGATGCTGCAGGCCGCCGGGCTGGTCACCGCGTCCACGCTGACGGCCTGGAATCCGGCCCTGACGCAGGCCTCGGCCACCATGGCAGCAACCGTGGCCGCGGCCGGTCACCGCCGCAGCCTTTCCCTGGTTCTCGTCGTGGTCCTGGTGCTGGGCGCCATGCTGGGCGGGGCGGTGATCACCGCCGGCCTGGTGAGGTCCCACCAGCCCCGGACCGCGGACGCCGCGCCAACCCCGTTTCCGGCGCCCGCCGCCGAATCCCCCTCGCCGGTTCCCGGCCCCCCGTCCAGGGCCGACGGCATGCCCGCCCCGGAAGGGTTCATGCCGGGCGGGCCGGGCGGCCGTTTCGACCGCGAGGCCCCGCCCCGGCCCCTGCGCGACGCCCTCCGGCGGACGCGCCCGGGGTTCCAGGCGGTGGTCCGGTCCCCGGAGGTCGAGCGCATGCGCCTGGCCTACGATTTCCAGGGAATTGTCGCGTACATTGACCGCCTCATGAAGGAACCCACCCTTACCGTGGACAAGCGCGTGCAGCTGGGCCTGGCGCAGGACACCTTCCGCCAGCTGGCCGCCTTCCGCCTTTCGGTGGTCCAGGCCTCCGCGGCCCGGCGCGGCGAGATCGTGCTGGAGCGCTCCGACACGGGGAAGATGACCCTCACGGGGGCCGACGACCGCCAGTTCACCTTCCGCGATGCCCGCGGGCAGGAACGCTACCTCCTGTGGCAGCAGCTGTCGCCGACGGATGTTCTCACCATCGCCGGCCAGGCCCTGCGGGGCCAGGACAACCAGAGGGTTTTCGAGGAGTTTCTCCGGGTCTATCCGCAGCAGACCAAACCGCCGGGCGAATAGGGGAACCCGGTCATCGGAACCTCGCGCCGGGACACGCCGCCCCGATGCCGCACAGGCCCCCGCCACCCGACCGGAAATCCGGCGTGATGATAACGCGGCGCGAACCGAATTGTGCCTTGCCAACCGGGGACTTCGTTCCTAGCACCTACGGCCTATGCGTAAACTGAGGACCTGGATCCACGCGGCGATCCTGATCGTCGTGGCCTTCTCCCTCCGGCGTTGGGGGCTTGACTCCGAACCGGCGGGTTTTGAGGAGGTCACGGCCCTGCACCTGGGGCAGGCGGGGATCGGCGCCTACATCCACGCCCCCAACCCCGACCTTTGTCCGCCGGTCTATTACGCGCTGATGGCGCTGCTCCGGGCCCTCGGCACCCAGCTGTGGGGCGCCCGCTTCTTCTCGGTCCTCGTGGGCACGGCCACCCCCGTGCTGCTCTATGTGCTGCTGCGGCGGTCCCTGGGCGGCGTGGCGGCCGGCCTGGCGGCCCTCGTGCTGGCGGTCAGCCCGCCGCACGTGTTCTTCTCGCAGGAGGCCCAGCCCGCCGCCCTGTTCATGCTTGCCGCCGTGGCGGCCTTCTGGCTGCTGCTCCGCACCGCCGACACCCTGCACCTGACCGACTGGATCGCGTTCGACGCGGCCGCCGTCGTCCTGCTCCACCTGCACCACAACGCCGTTTTCCTGATCCTCGCGTTCCTCCTGATCCACCTGGGCCGCGTCTTCCTCTTCCGCCCGCCGGACGAGCAGCGCCGGCCCCGCCGACGCAGGCTGGTGGGGCTGGTGCTCTACAACTACCTGGTGATCTTCGCCGTCTCGCTGCCGTGGCTGGTGGTCATGTTCCCCGTCCAGTCCCCGTGGCTCGTGGAGCAGCCCAGCGGCCACGAACTGCTGCGCGTTCCCGCCCGCTACCTTTGGTTCGGCGTGATGGACGACCCTGCCGCGGCCCTGCGGTGGATCGTGCTGGTCATCGCGGTGCTGCTGATCCCGCCGGTCATCCGCACGGCGCAGAAGGGCGGGCTGCCGCAGGCCGCCGTGGCCGCCGTGCTGGTCCTCACCCTCCTGCTGGGATATGCGCAGAGCCACCTGGGCGGGCAGGTGCGCTTCGACCCGCAGCGCGATGTCGTCCTCGTCCTTCCCTTCTTCGCCCTGCTGCTCGGCGTGCTCCTGGCCCGCTGCAACTTCTTCGTGCGCATCGGCCTGCTGGCGGCCGTGCTCAGCGTGCTGGGGGTCGCGCTGGTCCAGCAGGTGCGCGTGCGCGACAAGCACCCGTGGGACACGCTGGCCGCCGAGGTGGACCGCCGCGCCCGCCCCGAGGACCTCATCGTCTTCTGGCCCGATTTCACCAGGGAGGTCGGCCGCTACTACTTCGGCAACGCGCACCAGCTGGTGCCCGCGAGCGAGCTCTTCGAGAAATGGGCCGATTCCCCCGCCGGCCGCGACGTGTACTTCGTCCTCACCCAGTACCCCATGAAGGACCTGCACGCCTACACCTTCCTCGGCGCCCTGCGCCACTACTCCAAGGCCGAGGTGCTGTGGGGGCAGAGGATGAACCAGGTGGTGCGCTGCCGCAACCTCGAGATGGACAAGCTCAACCTGTGGTTCTCCGAACCCAAGTCCCTCAACCTGATCGACGCCCCCACCACCGCCACCCAGTTCATCTTCTATCCGTCCGACCCCGTCGTCTTCAAGAACGACAAGTTCCACTGGCGCGAGCCCGACCTGATCTACGACTACGCGGACGGGCGCCGCGCCATCTGGACGGCGCAGGAGAACGTCGAGCTGCGCCTGCCCGTCACCCTGGCCCCCGGCAGTTACGTGCTCAAGGTCCACTGCTCGCCCGACCACTACCAGGCGGCCAAGGGCCGGATGCTCGACCGCGCCGTGGACGTCGTCATCGGCGTGGCCGAGGAGCGCAGGCGCGCCCGCATCGAAGGCGAAACCACCCTCAGCCGCCCCTTCTCCACCGAGACCGAGATGCGCAGCCTCACCGTGCACATCGAGGCCGGCCCCCTGGCCGAAATCCGCCGCCCCGAGAAGGTCCTGCTCGGCCTCAAGATCTACTCCATCTCCGTCGAGCAGGTGGACGACCCCGGCGCCCTGTGACGGCCCCGGTCCGCCGGCCGCGCCCTTCCCCCCAAAAAGAAAGTGCGCCCGCGGACGGGCGCACCAGGCTTTCGTCATCCCCCCGGGTCCGGGGGGCCAATCCGTTCTTCGCGGCGCGGCGTCGCCTCCCGCCTCCCGCCGGGCTTACAGCTCTTCGCCGTCGTCCTCGGCCGGACCCAGCTCCAGCGCCGCGCGCACCTCTTCCTCCGTCAGCGGCACCCGCTCCACCACCGTGAGCTTCTCCTCCAGCAGTTCCTGCAGGGCGATGCGCTCCAGCTCCATCGAGCCGTCGGGCGGAAACGCCAGCTTCTTCGCGCCCCGCTGCAGTTCCTTCACGCGGCGCGACACCGAGTTGACGATCAGGTACACGCCGCGGTGTTCCTCGATGAGGGTCTTCGGCGACTCCTCGAAAACGCTCCTGGGGGCGGGCTGGCTCATGGTTGGTCCGTGTCCTCGGTTGGGCAAGATTGGGGCGGAAGCCCGGCCGGCCGCGCCGGGCATCCAAGCAGGCGAATACAAGCCCCCGGTCCGCCTTGTTCACCCGCCCCCG
>JADHEF010000848.1_pt1 | contig 25095 bp, 18 predicted proteins | sample 8952391 | NCBI WGS metagenome assembly JADHEF01 (sample SAMN16124439, study PRJNA663245) | bioreactor sludge metagenome | isolation source: sludge (nitrite) | place: India:Bengaluru | collected 2019-02-28 | reverse complement strand
ACCGGAAGGGTTTGACGCATATCCAGTTTGTGGTGCGGCCGGAAGAAGATGGCTTGTGCCTGGACGCGTATACGATGTCACTCAAGCCCGTGCCGAGCCCCTATCTGGTCAAAGGCTCTCTTTCCAAAGCGGCAAAAAAGGGGGCGAAGCTATACAAGAAGGCCGGGTGTGCCGAGTGCCATCCGACGAGTAAGGATGGCCCGGACAACGAGCGGCTCTTCACGAATCTTAAGAAATACGACCTCGGGCTGGGAGTGGGCAACGAAGAAGGACGCGAGTTCGACACGCCGACGTTGGTCGAGGTGTGGCGCACCGCGCCCTACCTGTACGATGGTCGCGCGCTGACGATGGAAGAGGTTCTGACGACCTGCAATCCGAAAGGAACGCACGGCGTCACGAAGGATCTCAAGCCCGAAGAGATCAAGGCGCTGGCGGAGTACGTACTGTCGCTTTGACCTGACGGATAAGTCGGATGTGTTGAAGGTTTGATTAAAGGGGACGATATGCGGGGTGTTGTACACGGCGGTGTGACGCGGCATCAGGAAATGGGTCTGTTGGATGTGGTGAAAGGTGTGCCTCCGGTGGCGCACAGCCACGTTTTCTCGCAGACAGGCTGGGGCAGTCGCGAGCAGTTGTTTCGAGCGGCGGTCGGCGCGAAGGGAACGTCTGTTCCTCAGCTTTGGCTGTGCGGCGGCGCGGGCGAACTGCCTCCGGTTTATCAGCGCTTTGTGGTTGGCGGACCCGAGCCGCGACTGATCCGGCGCAACGGGTGCACGGTCGGTGTTTTTTATCAGGACGCGTATGCCGAGTACTGCCTGCTGACGGGCGTGTTGCCGCCCGATCTGAATATGTCGCGCGAGGTGCAGACTACGGCCGTTTTCGAAGGTATCGAGGATGCTCTGAAGGATGCGGGCATGACCTTTGCGAACGTGGCACGCACCTGGCTCTACATGGATAAGATCCTGGATTGGTACGATGTGTTTAACAAAGCGCGGGACGCCTTTTTCCGTTCCCGTAAGGTGTATGACGGGCTGGTGCCGGCCAGCACCGGTATCGGAAGCGCCAACCTGTGCGGTTCGGCGATCACGGCGTGCGCCATCGCAGTGAAGCCGAGAGTGCGCGGAGCGGTTACGGTCGAGGCCGTGCCGTCCCCGCTGCAGTGCGCCGCGTTGGAGTACGGCAGTTCGTTCAGTCGGGCGATTGAGATCGGCACGCCCGAATACCGGACGCTGATGGTTTCCGGCACGGCCAGTATTGAGCCCGGCGGAGCGACGGCGTACGTGGACGACGTGAAAAAACAGATCCAGTTGACCATGGATGTGGTCGAGGCGATTCTGGTGTCGCGCAACATGGGATGGAAAGACGCGACACGGGCCGTGATGTATCTGAAAAAAGCCTCCTACATGGAGATTTGGCAGGCATGGCTGAAGTCCCGCGGTTTGGAGTCCATGCCGCTGATTACAATCGAGGCCGATGTCTGCCGCGACAATCTGCTGGTGGAACTTGAGATTGATACGGTAAAGAAGGTTTGAAAGCCTTTCTCACCAGAGCAACAGGGTTGGGCGTTGCGGCATGGTTGTGCTGGTGCCTCGCGCTGTGTGCCGTAGCGCTGGCCTTTCCCGGTCCGGAGCGTTCGGGAGTGTTCATGGCGAGCCCCGTCATGCAAGGTCTGTCGGCCGTCCTGTCAGCCTTGTTCCTGTTCAATGGCCTGCGCGCGGTCACGCGTCGTCGTTTAGACTCCGCTTTGCTGCACCTCGGCTGCGCATGCGTGTTGGCGGGTTGGCTTGTCGGGCGTCATGCGGAGCGCACAGCCACAACGGAGCATCCCGTGACCGGCTCCATGGCGATGATCGACGGGGATGTCTCCGACAAATTGTGGGAGGGACAATACCTCACCAACTACGTCGGGCAGGTTCCCTTCACGGTGAAACTGGTCAAGTTCACCGTTGAGAGGTACGAGAGAAACGCGGATGACCGGGAGGCTGGGCGAGAGGCTCCTGTGCGCGAATACCGTAGCCGCGTGCTGATCACGGAGTCAGGCAAGCCGCCCTACGTGGCGAATGTGCGCGTGAACCATCCGGTGTTCGTGCGGGGGTATCACATCTATCAGTTGAGCTGGGGGCAGAGCGCAGATCGGTTCGGCCGGCCCGTGGATTATACGGTTTTGCAGTTTATCCGAGACCCGGGGCTTCCGCTCGTGTATGCGGGTTTCGTCGTGCTCTTTGCGGGTGTGCTGCTGTTCGTTGTCAGGGTTTTCCGCATGAAGGTGCCCGAGCTGAAAGGGGTGCCGTCATGATGATCAAAATGACGCTTCAGGGCGGGCTGATCTACCTCACGCTGATCCTGTTCGTGGCGACGGCCGTTGCGTTGCGAGGCGGTTGGCGGAATATCGGGCGCGGCTTCTGGGGTGCGGGTTTTGTGGCGGCGGTCGCCTCGCTCGCGTGGCGGGGGCTGCACACGGGGCACCCTCCGATGCAGAACCTCTTTGAGTTTTTTTTGTGCATGGCTGCGGCGCTCTGGCCTCTGTCGCAGTGGAGCCGCTGGAAAAACCGGACCGATACGGACCTCCAAGACGCCTTACTTGGGGCGCTCATTCTGATTCCGGCGGGTTTTGTTTTTGGTGAAGAGGTGCGGCGCCTGCCGCCGGCCTTGCAGAGCCCGCTTTTCATTCCGCATGTGGCGAGTTATGTGGCGGGGTATGTGATGCTGGCGCGGGCGGCGCTGATGGGACTGCCGCTGATGCGGGCCACGGACGATGAGGCGCTGGTGCGAAAGGCGGATGCGGCGTCACGGCAGACGGCGGCTGCGGGGTTCGTGCTGCTGACGCTGGGCCTGTTGCTGGGATCGCTCTGGGGCAAAATCTGCTGGGGGCACTATTGGCAGTGGGACCCAAAGGAGATGTGGTCGTTGGCCACATGGCTCCTGTACGGGGGCTATTTCCACTACCGTCTGAAAAACGGAGTGCGCTCGCCCAAAACACTGGCGGTGCTACTGTGGCTTGGGTTGCTCTTCGTGGTGCTGACGCTGACGTGGATCAACGTCTCTCGCCTCTTCGCGGGTATGCACAACTATGCGTGATTACGCAGTTTCAGTTCCGCAGGATGCGGATACAGGTAGTGCTGCTCCATCAGGTAGCAGGTCTGATACTTGAAGATATAGTGGCGGAAGAGCGTGATCGGCACGATGAGCGGGACCTGTTCGCGCGCGTATTCGTTAAGTACGTTCCCAAGTTCCTCGCGCTCCCCGGCGGTGAGCTGTTCTGAAAAATAACCTTGCATATGCTGAAGCACGTTGACATTTTTCCCGATGGTAGCAGGCTCAGCCATCGCCGCCAGAAAACGTTGCTCATACGCAGACAAAGTTTCGGTCAGATTCGCCGGCGCGGCGGCCGCCGCGAGTCGTCCGAGCGCCTGCAAGCCTTCGGGCGAATGGGCCATGAGCAGATATTTGGCGCTGGCGTGGAAGGTTTGGAGCGCGCGGACAGAGGGTGCGACGGCGACCTCGTCGCGGAAACGCTTGAGCGCGAAAATCCGTTCAATAAAGTTTTCACGCAAGTCGGGATCATGCAGGCGTCCGTCTTCCTCACACGGCAAGCTCGGAAAAGCGCGCACGAAGGTGCGGGCGAAGATCCCCGAGGTGTGCCGTGTGGTGGGGTTGCCGTCGGACGTGTAGAGCGTGACGCGGAACAGTCCTGACGAGGGCGATTTGGCCTTGAAGATGAAGCCGTGCAGGCCCTTGTCCTTCAGGGCTTCAACCGTCCGGTCGCAGAAGGACTGCATCTGTTCCGTATAGTCTGTTCCGGTCTTGTTGCCGATGAGCCGGTTGTTTTCCGGCGTTCCGACCAGATGCATGGATTCGCGCGGGACAGACAATCCGCACCCGACCTCCGGACAGACCGGCACGTAATCGAAGTAGGGGCCCAGCGTGTCGGTCAGGTAGGCGTCGTGCTTGTGACCGCCGTCAAAGCGGACTTTCTCTCCCAACAGGCAGGCGGAAACGCCAATCGGTATTTTGATGGACGAAGTGGTCAGTTTCATGGACACCAGAATATCGGAAAATGGGATTCCGATCAATGGGCAACTCCTGGACCTGCGGGTCTCGCGGGCCTTGCGAGAAAGCGGATTCTCCCTGCAAGGGCCGCCTTCACTCCAGCAGCAGGAGGCGGAAGTATTTCGCCGGATCCGTGCCGATGGGTATCGCGTTGGTTAGCGGGTTGCCGGTGCCGTTGATCGGCGTGCCGACATTTGACCACGAAGGGACAATGAGATTGGTCGTGGACTGAAATTGGTATCGGATCCCGGGGAGCGTTCCCCAAACAAGCCACAAGGCATCGCCCTGTATCGCGGCAGAGCCCATGAAGGGAGGTCCGATGACGAGCACCGTCACAGTGGCTGTCTGCTCGTGGAGCGGGTAAAGCCCGCCGTAGCCAGAGTCCTGTACGGTCACGGTGAGGACAAAAAGATCTTCCGTCAGGCTGGCCGTGAGTGCCGTGCTCGCGAGGGTGAGGTCGCCGGTATCGGGATTGATGGCAAAGGTGCCGCCGGTATTGCCGGATGTGATTTTGAAAGACAAGCTGTCGAGCGGGCTGTCCGTGGCGGCGACACGGCCGATCCGGTGGCCCACGAGGTTCGTGTAGCTGATGCGGAGGGTGTGGTTCGTGACTTGAGGCGCAAAGTTGATGTCCAGCGGTGAGAGGAAGGTGCTTTCAATGATGTTTGTGCCGGTGAGCCCGGGCCCGGACCAGGCGACCGAGAGGTGATCGCCCCCGCCGCCTTCCTTGTGCAAGGCTTCGATATAGTACTTCTGGCCGGCCACGAGATTGGTCTGCAGGGCCGAAACTTGGGAGACGTATTGCGTAAAGACGTTCGGATTGGTCCAGCCGCTCACAGAGGCGATGGTTTGAACGCTGGCAGGATTGCCGCTGCGGCTGAACTTGAGTTGGCTGGCGTCATCCGACGCGATGAAGAAACGGTAGTCTCCATTGGTGGGCACGGTGACATAGGCGCGGATACGCGAGCCGAATGCGTCGGCGACGTTGACGGGGGTTGCGAAGTTCGTGAGCGAGGTTAAAGCGTCCGGGCGGTTGGGATACTTGGCGTTACCGGTCAGATCGCTTATGGCTGAACCGCTGCCGATGTTGTTGAAAAGTTCTCGACGGAGGTTGTTGGAAGTGAGGCTGTTCGTGTCGGCAAGCGTGAGCTCTACGGTCGCGGTTCCCGACAGCGCGGGCGTGCCGTTGTCGGTTACGCGGACGGTGAGGGTGACGGGTGAAGCGGCGGACTGGAGTGCGGCCTCGTCCGTCACGCGGACCCAGCCCTCTTGATCGAGCGAAAAGATTCCGGTGTTGTCGCCGCCGGTGATGGCGAAGGCGGGAACATCGTTCGTGTTCACGTCGGTCACCTTGATTTGTCCCACCTTGCTGCCTGCTTGCAGATTACGCCGGATGCTGTTGGTGAATCCGGTGGCACGTGGCACATAGTTCATGAAGGAGGGGGCCAGATAGAAGCCGGAGATGACGTTCGTCAGATTGGCGGTGGCGGGACCCTTCCATGCCACGGCGAGGTTGTCGCCTCCGCCGCCTTCTTTCATGCGGGCCTCGACGTAGTAGGCTTGGCCGGCGACGAGTGCACGGTCGGCTGATTTCTGGCTCGCGAATTTGGTCCACTGTCGCGGGGAGGTATAGCCGCCGGTGATGTACGCGATGAGTGAGCGGTTGGCGGGGTTGGTCGTAGTGCTCATCCAGAGTTCGCTGTTATCGTCGCTTGCGATCCAGAAGGTGTAGGTTCCGCTCGCGGGTGGAATGAGATAGCCGCGCATCACGGCCCCGTAGGAGTCCGCGCGGTCGGTGTTGCCTTCGAAGAGCGAGCACTGGGCTTCCCAGTCGGGGTCAAAGGGGAAACGCGGGTGGAGGGTCAGATTGGTGACGTAGGTGCCGCTGCCGATGTTGTTGTAAACGGCGTAGGATATCGAGCCTGGGTTGAGGCCGGTGGAGTTGGGTATTACCGTGACATGAACCGTGGCGTCCGCCGTCTTGGCAGGGGTGCCGTTATCGGTGGCGCGGACTGTCAAGGTGTAGACGGTTTGCGAGGCGACCGGGATGTCTGCGGCGACGGTGAGTGTGCCGAGACTGCTGCTGATGGCAAACGAGCCTCCGCCGTTTCCGGACGTGATTGCGTAGGTCAGGTACGAATAAGCGTCCGGGTCGCTGCCGACAATGGTTCCGATGGCCGTGCCGGGCTGCGTATGGGCGAGAATCGTGGCGTCGAAGCCCGAGAGCGAGGGGGGCTCATTCACGTCGAGAAGTTGCACCACGACGCGCCGGTTCTCTTCCGTAAGCGCGGGTGTGACGGTGTTGGAGATGGTGACGAAGAGTTCATACTGCACGGGGAACTGCGTGGCCGCGGAGAACGCTTCGTAGTTGAGAGCCGCAGCGTTGGCGACCTTCAACACGCCGCTGTTGTTCAGCGAAAAAGCATTCGAGACATTGCCGGTGACGATCGTGTAAAGCAATGTGTCGCCGTTGGGATTGGTGGCGGGAATCGATCCTACGAGGGTGCCGTTGGTGCTGTTCTCCGCTACGGAAAGAAAGGTGGAAATCCGCGCGTTCGCCACGCGTCCGGTAACCATATAATAACCGAGGCTTGCGTAATCGGAGAAGCCGTTGGTGGGCGCACTGTTACGGCCTGCGCCGGTCACGCGGAACGTATACGTGCCTGCCGCCAGATTGGTGGCGAGAGAAGCGTAGAGTGTGGTTTGCGGACTGTTGCTGGCGATGACGACATCTGTCGCGTCGGCCAGCGTGGCTTGGATCGCGAGGTCGGCCCAGTCTCCGACTGGGATGGCCGTGAGCGAGACCTGCCCGCCGGAGGTCGTGAAGCGCAGGGCGTCGGTGTCGGCGGTGGTTTCGATCACACCTTCGGCAGACACCGTGAAGTTGGTGGCGATTTCAAGCCAACGCGCGCCGGCCAAGGTGCCGCCGGTATCGTCGGCACGGGGATCGACGCTGTTGTTGTTTGCGATGATCTTGGCAAGATCGTCCTCGGTGTTGTTGGCGTACTGGTACTCGCCCTTGCTCCACTGGGCGACGGGCTGATAGTAGCCGACGCCCATGATAGGTGCCCAGCCCGTCGCACCGCTGCCGTGCCCGCCGAAATAGCCTTCGGAGGGCGTGGTGCGGCCGTCGTGACCAAGGGAAAGCGTGTGTCCGGCCTCATGCGAGATGACCTCTGCCGCGCTTTTGCCGGTGGAATAGAAGGCCCAGCAGGGCGTGTCGCCGGTCCAGTTCCACGAGTTCATGTAGGCGACTCCGCCTGCGGATGGCGCGGCCGTGGTTGTGGGTGTGACGATGACGCGTTGTCGGCTGTTTTCGGGGGCGGCTTCATAAGCCCGGATGTCGGTGGTGACATTGATGTTGAATGGCATATAGTCTTCGGCGACGCGTTTCCAGACATCCTTGATCTGCGCGTTGCTGACATTCGGCTTCTGGTATGTGATTCCACCCCACGTGGGCGTGTAGCCGCCGCGATAATCGATGTAGAGTACGCCGGTTGATCCCTGACGGCTTTGGAGTGAGATGATGCCGCTGTTGTAGGGCGGGATGAGGTCCGGCACGTCCTGCGGGTCCAGTGGCGGAATTTCCTCGGTGCTGAAAGTCATGAGCCGGTTGTTATCGAGCAGCGGCATCCGTTCGCAGATGACCTCGTCCAGGCGGCGTTCGACTAATTCGGAGGTGCCGCCGGGGCCTGTTGGCTCGATGCGGTAAGCCTTGCGGCTGGCCGGAAATTCGACGAGTCCCGCGAAATCGCCGGCTTTGCCCGGCAAGCTTTGCTTTTGGAAAAAAAAGCGTCCGTTCTCGGGTTCGGTAAGGTCGCCGCTGATGCGGAGCACGTCGCCTTGGCGGAGTTCGATGTGGCGGATTGTGCCGCTGGCGTATGTTCCGGCCACAAGCTCGAAACGGATGGGGGTATTCGTGCCGAGGTGGCCAAGATTGGTGAGATAGTTGCGGTCCCACGCGCGCTTAGGAAGCGAAGCGGAAACCGTTTGAGAAAGAGGGGCGGCAGCGGTCGGGTTGGCCGAAGATGCGTCTGTAAAGAGCTTGCCGTTATGTTGCGCAACAGGTTGTGTCGTTTCGCAGCAGGGCTCGAAACCGTTGACGGCTGCGTTTTGTGTTGGCGCGGGCGGTTGGGGTGCGGGGTGTTGAGTAAGCGGGGCGCGGAAAAGACAGAGAACGGCACAGGCGCCAGGCGCGAGGACAAGATAGACCCATACACGGAAAGGTATTTTATTCATTAGCCACCTCCACAACCCGTATTTTTCACTTTACCAGAATGGCCCAAGCATGTCGAGTTGGCGCAGTGCGCACAATCCGCTTGCTCGTCGTGACTGGCGGCGAGTATGATGTGAATAAAACTGGTTTGGATCGTTGCATAAGCAGGCCGAAAAAAGAGAGCACAAAGAGGGAGAAGGGATGAGGATGAGAACGAGCGGTGTATTCGCAGGTATGAGTGTGTGGGTTGCGACGCTTCTGGCACCACCGTTGACGCTGGCGGATGGTGTTGTGCAGCCGAGGCTCGGCATGAATCTTGCCGGACCGGCGGACTGGATGACCGAACTTCCTTTTGCAGATGTGTTCCGCACCTCAAGGCCGTGGATCAGCCAGAAGCAGGGCGAGGCCTGGGGCAAGGGACCGGAGCTGGTGGTCGACGAACTGGGCTGGGTTAAGAAGCTTGAGCCCGGCTGCTACGCGGAGTCGATGCTTTGCACCATTACGGGTGGGCACTATCCGGCGGGAACCTATACCGTGCTCTACGAGGGTGAGGGCAAACTGGCGGTTGGCCTGAGCGCGAAGGTCAAGGAGGCCTCGCCGGGACGGTTGCTGGTCGACGTGGATTCGTCGAGGGGGGGCTTCTCGCTTCAGATCCGAGAGACCAACCCTCAGAACTATGTGCGCAATATCCGCGTGGCGATGCCCGGTTTTGAGGCGACCTTCGAAAAAGAGCCGTTCCATCCGGTATTCCTTAAGCAGTGGAAAGGGTTCGCCTGCTACCGCTTTATGGACTGGATGCACACCAACGGCTCGGAGATTCGCACGTGGTTAGATCGGCCCACCCTGAAGCACGCGACCTTCTCGAAGCGTGGTGTGGCGCTGGAGTGGATGATCGATCTCTGCAACCGGCAGAAGGTTGATCCTTGGTTTTGCATGCCGCATTTGGCAGACGATGATTTCGTGCGCCGCTTCGCGCAGATGGTGAAGGGAAGCCTTGACCCATCGCTGAAAATCTATATTGAGTACTCCAACGAAATCTGGAACAGCCAGTTCAAACAGTGCCAGTACGCGTGTGAAGAGGGTGTGAAGCTGGGGCTCGGACCGAAAGAGAGGCCATGGGAAGCGGGCTGGGCGTATACGGCGAAACGTTCAGTGGAAATTTTCGCGATATGGGAAGAGGTGTTCGGCGGGCACGGGCGCTTTGTTCGCGTGATCCCCACGCAGTCGGCTAACATCGGCGTGACCAAGGGCATCCTGCATTTTCCTGATGTGAACAGGCACGCCGACGCGCTGGCCATCGCGCCTTACATGGGCTACAGCATCGGGCACGGTAAGACGGCTGACCAGGGGGAGCAGATGAAGACGTGGACGGTTCAACAAATGTTTGAGGACTTCGAGAAGGTCGGCTTTGAAGAGAGTTTGAAGCATATGCGCATGAACAAGGAGCTCGCTGACCAATATGGACTCAAGCTGATCGCGTACGAGGGTGGACAGCACATGGTGGCCTTCATGAGGGACCAGACGACCGTCAAGGCTGTCAGCGCGACGATGCACGCCTGCAATCGGCATCCGCACATGGGCGAGCTGTACACGCGTTACTATGATGAGTGGGCGAAGGTCGGCGGAGACCTCTTCGCGGTCTTCTCCAGCATTGGCGCGTATAGTAATCATGGCGCGTGGGGCTTGGCAGAATACTATGATAGTCAACCAGCCGACTATCCGAAACTGGACGCCACACTGAAATGGGCCAAGGCGCACGGGCAGGCTGTAAACTTAGCGGCAGCTACAGCGCCTTTTTTGAAGAAGCCTCAAAATGACAAAGGGGCCCCATGAAACCGCTAATGTCAAATATGCCGCGGGCCTTCTGCCTAGTCCTCGTCGCGTGTGCGAGCGACGTGTTTGCGCAGGTGAAGCCTTATGATGTCTTCCCGCCGGCTGAGCCGCCTTATTACCGTGTGCGCTACGAGGTCTCGACTCAGCCGGGCGAACTGGTCTATCCGGTGACCTACACCGTCTGGATCCCGAAGGCTTTGAAGGCGCTGCGCGGCGTGATCGTGCATCAACACGGGTGTGGCGAGGGTTCGTGTAAATCCGGACTGACGGGCGCGTACGATTTGCATTGGCAAGCCTTGGCGAAGAAGCACGATTGCGCCTTGCTGGCGCCGTCCTACGAACAGCCTGAAAAGGCCGACTGCCAGATGTGGTGCGATCCGCGGAACGGCTCGAGTGCCGCGTTTCAGAAGGCCCTCGCTGATCTCGGCGCAAAGTCAGGCCACCCCGAGTTGGCTATCGTGCCTTGGGCACTGTGGGGTCACAGTGGGGGAGGACATTGGGCGGGCGCAATGGTACTGCTTTATCCGGAGCGCGTCGCCGCCGCGTGGCTGCGTTCGGGGGTGCCGCTGTTTAAGCCGAACCCGGAGCGTCTCACGATCAAGACGCAGTGCTTGACCGACGCGGCGCTGAAGGTGCCGGTGATGTGCAATCTGGGCACGAAGGAAGGTGTCACCGTCAAAGGTGGCCGCTTTGCGGGAGCGTGGAAGGCCAACGAAGCTTTTTTCACGGAGGTGCGGTCCAAGGGTGGCTTGGTTGGCGTGGCTGTCGATCCGCGTACAAGCCACGAGTGCGGTAACCAGAGGTATCTCGCTATTCCGTGGCTCGACGTGTGCCTGAGTGCCCGCCTGCCGAAGACCGGCGGAGATCCGCTCCGCGCCATGCCTTCCGATACGGCGTGGCTGGCTCCTCTCCTCGGCCCCGAGGCGCTCCCTGCCGCGGCGTTCGCCGGTGATCCCCTCAAGGCCGCATGGTTGCCTAACGAAGCGGTCGCAAGGGTCTGGATGCAGTATATCAAGGATACGGCCGTGGTCGACACCACGCCGCCTGCCGCACCGACGAGCCTGCGTGTGGCGGGCAACGAACTCACTTGGGAAACGGAAGCCGACCTCGAAAGCGGACTGGCCCGTTTCATCATCGAGCGCGACGGCCGATTCCTCGCCAACGTGCCGGAGCAGGCGACGAATCCTTTCGGACGGCCGCTCTTCCAGAATCTCCAATACAGCGACACGCCTACGCAGCCGCTGATCCAACCGCGCTATATCGACGGGACAGCGGATCCGGACAATCAGTACAGTTATCGCGTCATCGCCGTGAACACGGCGGGATTGCTCTCTCTGCCGAGCGCAACCGCTGCGCGTTCTGCAACGCCCACACGTGATTGACAGGTCGTTGCGGTAGTGACGGGTCCCCGAATAGTCCGCCACTGCTGAGGCCTACCGCATACCCTGAAAGGTGAAAAGGACCATGAGAAATGCCTTTGGAATGGTACTCGCTTTTGCGGGCTTGTCGGCGGTCGCAGCCGAGCGGCGGTTGAACGTTTTGTTCCTTGCTGCAGACGACATGCGGCCTCAGCTTGGGTGCTACGGTGATCCCGTCGTGAAGTCGCCCAATCTGGACAAACTGGCGGCGTGTGGCATGGTCTTTCAACAGGCTTTCTGTCAGCAGGCGCTCTGCTCGCCGTCGCGTATCTCGCTGTTGTCGGGCCGGCACCCGTGGACGACGCGCATCTACGAGATCGGTCCCACTCTGCGCAGCACGATGCCGGATATCGTGACGCTGCCGCAACTTTTCAAGGACCGCGGCTGGCAAACGCGTAGCATGGGCAAAATCTACCACATCGGCATCGACGATCCGGCCTCGTGGAGTATGCCGTCGTTTGTGACCAAAGTGCTACGCCTCGGCCCCGAAGGCAGCAAGCTTGTGAAAGCCGCTCGCGATAAGCAGCGCGAGGAGGGTGTGCAAGACCCCGACAGAGGGCCGAAAAAAGCGATCTTTGCAGGCCCGGCCTTCGAAGCGCCCGACTGCGTGGACGAGGCTTTGAGCGACGGCGACACTGCCGTTCATGCAATCGCCGCGCTGCGTGAGTACGCGAAGAAGCCGGAGCAGCCTTTCTTTTTGGCTGTGGGTTTTGTGAACCCACACGTGCCATGGGTAGCGCCAAAGCGGTATTATGACCTCTACAAGCCGGAAGAGCTGAAGCTTCCGGATAACCGCTATGTGCCGAAGGATGCGCCGAAGTTAGCCGCCACCTCCGGCGATGACTTCTATTGGTACGGAAACGTACCCAAAAATCGCGAGATCACCGAAGCGTTCGGACGGCGCTGCCTGCATGGTTACCTTGCGGCGATCAGCTACGTCGACGCCTGCGTAGGCCGCGTGCTCGATGAACTCGACCGTCTTGGACTCAGCGAGAATACGGTCGTGGTGTTCTGGGGTGACCACGGCTACTATATGGGTGAACATAACTGGTGGGGTGGCAAGCACAACAACTACGAAGGTGCGACGCACGCGCCGTTGCTTGTGCGCGCGCCGGGCATGAAGGCCGCCGGGCAGAAGACGCGTGCGCTGGTGGAGTTCGTGGACATTTTTCCATCGCTCGCCGAACTGGCGAAGTTGCCGCTGCCGGCGGGACTCGAAGGCAAAAGCTTCGTGCGGCTGCTCGACAACCCTGACGCACCGTGGGACAAAGTCGCGTTCAGCGAATACCCCAAGGGCAAGAACCAAGGTGTCGCCATGCGCACGGAACGCTACCGTTACGTCGAGTGGCGCGACAAGGCCGGACAGCTTGTGGCCTGCGAACTCTACGACCACGCCATTGATCCGCAGGAAAACCAGAACGTGGCTGATAAGCCGGAGAATGTGTCCTTGTTGCAGCAACTCTCGCAACAGATGAAAGCCTTGGTTCCCCAGCGCGCAAAGGAGTAAAACGAAGATGCGGGACATGAAATGCACGTGTGTAATGGTGGTTTCGGCCGGCGCGCTGCTGTGCGCGGGCACGGAACCGCCTATTCCCGTGCCGCCGTCCGAGCATCCGCGGCTCTACCTCCGCGCCTCCAACGTGGCGGAACTTGAGGCGAGGCTGCGTGACCCGGTCCTGCGGTTGACCGTCGAAAAGATGCGCGTCGCCGCTGAAAAGTCCGCGCAGATGAAGGCTGAATGGGACGCGCTGCATTTTCTCATGACGAAAGATCGCCGTCTGGGACGGGCCACAGTCGAGGCCGCGCTGGCCTTTCTAAAGGAGTGTAAACTGCCCGACAAGCATGACGCCTGCCGCGTGACCGGACGTGCCATGGTGACCGGTGCGATCATCTATGACTGGCTTAATCCGTTGCTGACCGTGGAGGAGAAACGGGCTTTCGTGGCAGAACTGATCCGCTTGGCCAAGACGCAGGAGTGCGGATATCCGCCGACGGGGGGAGGGTCTGTGACCGGCCACGCCTCGGAGGCGATGGTCATGCGCGATATGCTCTCCGCCGGCATTGCGATCTATGACGAGTTCCCGGACCTGTACGAGCTGGTAGCCAGCCGTTTTTTTCGCGAGCACCTACCCGTCCGGAACTGGCTCTACAACGGACACGCCTATCATCAGGGCGACTCCTACGGCGTTCACCGCTTCAGTTGGGATCTGTACCCGCTCTGGATCTTTGACCGGTTGGGTGCGGGCAACGTGTACAATCCCGAACAGCGCTGGGTTCCTTACCTCTGGATCTATACGACGCGTCCGGACGGTCAGCGGTTACGGGCTGGGGACACTTTTGCGCATAACGCGCCGCGCGGCCAGCCGTGGAGCGATTACGGGGCCTCGCTTCTCACAGCCAGTTACTATAACGACGGGTTCTTGCTGGAACAGCATCTTCGCCAGGGTGGAGGCGGTAGCAACGAGATGCTCTTTGAGGTGTTGTGGCGCGACACGGCTCTTCAGCCCAAGCCCGTCGCGAGTTTGCCGTTTTCGCGTTACTTCGGCTCGCCTTTCGGCTGGACCGTCGCGCGTACCGGCTGGGACAAGGACGCCGTCATCGCTGAAATGAAGATCAACGAATACAATTTCACCAACCATCAGCACCTCGACGCAGGCGCGTTCCAACTTTATTACAAGGGCGCGCTGGCGATCGACTCCGGTCTCTACTCCGGCTCCTCGGGCCAATACGGTAGTCCGCATTGCCGCAACTACTACTGGCGAACGGTTGCTCACAACGCGTTGCTTGTCTACGATGAGAATGAGGCGTTCAGCCGCAAAGGGGATTACGGCAATGACGGCGGCCAGCGCCTTCCGAACGGACGTTCTGAACCGCGCAAGCTGGCTGATCTGCAGGACCCACGGGACAGTTATCAAACGGGCAGGGTGGTGGCGCACGGGTTCGGTCCCGATGGTAATGAGCCGGACTACACGCTTCTGCAAGGCGATATCACTGACGCGTACAGTGCCAAGGTCAAACAGGTGAAGCGCTCGTTCGTGTTCCTCAATTTGCGAGATAAACGGGTGCCAGCGGCGCTGGTCGTGTTCGACCGGGTGGTGAGCGCCGATCCGGCGTTCCGCAAGACCTGGCTGCTGCACACGCAGGAAGAGCCGAAGCTCGGCGATGGCGGGGCGGTGGTTGATTGTACGCGGTCCGGAGAGGGCGGCCGGTTGAATCTGGATATCCTGCTGCCAAGGGAAAACAACCTTAACCTCCGCACCATCGGCGGGCCGGGAAGGGAGTTCTGGGTTTCCGGCAAGAACTACGCGAACGACGTGGATCCCGCTGCACTTCAACGCAACTCGATGGAGCTCGGGGCTTGGCGCATCGAGGCCACGCCGAAGAAGCCTTCGGCCGATGATCTCTTCCTGAACGTCATGCAATTGACAGATCGGGAGGGAGGTGCGCGTTGGCCTATCCAGAAGGCGGAAACTGAAGGCCGGGTCGGCTGTTTCATTGCCGGCACCGAAGCCTCATGGCTCGTACTCTTCCGGAAAGACGCCGCGCGCTCCGGTGAAACTTTGCGTTTTACAGTACCCGGCGTGAAGCGGTGTCGAGTGCTCCTGACCGACCTGACGCAGGGCGTTTGGAAAGCCCTGCGCACGGGCGAGCCCCGGCCCCTCAAACTCGATGCTGGTGAAACCTCCGGGGCAGTCTGGTTTGACGCGCAACCGGGAGAATGGACATTGGAGACTTTATGAAACAAGTCACGATCTTGCTGAGCGCCGCCTTTTTGTCCGCCTTTTCGACAGGGGGCGCCGCGCAGGTAGCACCGTCTGCGGCGCGGCCCAACCTGCTGGTCATCCATACGGACGAGCACAGCTTCCGTACGCTAGGGTGTTATCGTTCGCTGCTGCCCAAGGAATTCGCCTTCGTGTGGGGCGATGGCGTGACGGTGGAGACGCCGCACATTGATTCGCTGGCTCGGCGTGGCGCGCTCTGCGACCGTTTCTATACGGCCTCGCCAGTCTGCACACCGTCCCGAGCGTCGTTCGTGACGGGACGTTATCCGCAGAACACCGGTGCGCCGAACAACGATCTGCCGATGAGTGACGAGATGGTCACGTTCGCCGAGGCGCTGAGGCGTCACGGCTATGTGACCGGGTACGCGGGCAAATGGCACTTGGACGGCAAAGCCAAACCCGGCTGGGGCCCGGCCCGCAAGTTCGGTTTTGAAGATAACCGCTATATGTTCAATCGCGGACACTGGAAGCAGCTTGAGGACGCTTCGGACGGGCCGCGCGTGAAGGGCCGAAACAAGAAGGGCGAGGAGTCCTACGATGTGACCGGCGCGGACGAAAAATCTTTCACGACAGACTTTCTCGCCGACCGGACAATGGCTTTCTTTCGGGCGCATAAGGGCGCTCCGTTCTGCTTCATGTTGAGCATCCCCGACCCGCATGGGCCTAATACGGCGCGGCCGCCTTACGACACGCAGTTTGCTTCGCTCGCGTTCAAGCGTCCCGCCTCGGCAGGCGATAATGGGAAGATGGAGAACATGGCCCGCTATTTCGGCATGGTCAAGTGCATCGATGACAACGTTGGCAAGATTCTGGAAGGGTTGCGCGAGACCGGACTGCTGGAGCGGACGATCATTGTTTCACCGCCGACCATGGCGACATGTGCGGCGAACGGGGGCTCGTGAACAAAGGCGTTCCTTACGAGGCCTCGTCGCGCATTCCGTTCATTCTCACCTATCCCGGACGTGTCAAGCCGGGCACCCTCATTCACGAGGCACTCTCAACCGTCGATTTTAAACCGACAGTCCTCGGTCTGCTCGGTCTGCCGCCTGACAAACGAGATGAGGGGCGAGACGCCTCCGCGCTTTTTCTCACTGGCAAAGCCCCGTCGGACTGGAAGGACGTGGTTTTCTCACGCAATTCGGCCGGTAACTGGCTTATGGCAGTCTCTTCCCGCCATAAGTTTATTGTTTCTCGGAACGCCGACCCCTGTCTTTACGACCTCGACCGTGACCCGGCCGAACAGCTCAATCTGTTCGCTGAACCGTCCTTGCGCGAGACCGTGCGAGGACTTGCGCGTGAGCTGGCCGAGTATGCGGTACGCTACAAGGATCCCTATGCGGAACAGCCCTCGCTGCGGGCTGATCTCGTTTGGGCGGCAGAAGGAATCGGACCGTACGTTTCGTCAGTTAGGGCACCTGTGCGGGCAAAGAAGAACGCAAAACGTGGAGCGGCTGCCGAAGAAGAAGAGTGAGCGGTCTCCAATCTTGAATCCGGTTCCGTGAAAGTTGAAACTTCGGGCCCATGAAGCTCAGCTTTAGCTGTGTTTGTACGAGTTGGCTTTTCAAACCGGACTGAACGTGGTTAACTATACTTCTAACTGCTTGGACGGCGCGGGTTGCCGTCGCGGCGTGGTTGAAAAGTTTTTTACTCGGGAGTATGTTTGTGAAGCGTCTAGTCTTGTCTCTGCTTGCGGTATGTTGTCTGGTTTCTTTTTCCGAGGCCCAAACCAAGAAAACGGTTAAAAAAGCTCCCGCGAAAAAAGCGGCGGCAACGCCCGCTCAACCGCAAAAACCGAAGGGCTGTGTTTCCAAGACGCCTTACATCGGCGCGATCATTGTCGATGCGGATACCGGTGCGGTGCTCTTCGAGAATAAGGCCGATGCGCCGGGTTATCCCGCCAGCACGCTAAAATTGATGACGCTCTTGGTGATCCAGGAGAAGATCGATGCGGGACAGGTGAAGCTGAGCGACATGGCAAAAGTGTCGGTTACGGCCTGCAAGACCGGTGGGTCGCAGGTGTACCTTGATCCCAAGGAGACGTTTAGCGTTGAAGACTTGTTGTATGCAATGATGATCCAGTCGGCGAATGACGCGGCGGTCGCGCTGGCGGAGCATGTGGCGGGTACGAAAGAAGCCTTTGTCGAGCTGATGAATGCCAAAGCGGTACAATTGGGAATGGCCAATTCGCGCTTCTCTTCGGTCCATGGACTGCCGCCTTCGGAGGGACAGAAAAATGACATCTCCAGCGCCCGCGACATGGCTACGCTCGCGCGCGAGTTGTGCAAGCACCCCGCAGTGTTCACTTACACCTCGGCCTCTTACCGTCAGTTTCGCGCCAACACGCCAAAACCCTTCGACATGCGCACACATAACCCGTTCCTCAAGGAGGGCGTGGAGGGGTGTGACGGCTTCAAGACCGGATACACGGCCACGGCTGGTTGGTCGATCGTTGTCACGGCCAAACGCAACGGACGCCGTGTCATTGTGGTGGTTCTGGGTAGCGATGAGCGCAAGATGCGCGACGCCCAGGCTCGCGATTTGCTAAGTAAGGGCTTTGCCCTCTTGCCAGCCGCCGCGCCTGCCGTCCCTGCGCCTGTGGTTGCTCCGCCACCTTCTCCGTCGGCGAAGTAGCCGAACTCATCCGAATTTGAGCGCGGAGCGTCCGAGCGTGCGGTAGACCGCGCCGCGCGGTGTGAGGCGGCTTTCGAAAAGCGTTACGCGCGTGACCTCCCATGTGCCGAAGTCAATCGCTTCGTCGGCATCCATGGCTTCAATCAACGTGTGGTTCCGTGCGGCTTCACGGCAGCGGCCAAGCGTCACATGAGGTCGGAAATCACGCTCATTATTTTCGTACCCGAACTTTCCGAATTCCCGCCATAGCCCGGCGTGCAGTTCCTCCAGTTCAGGCGCAGAATCGACGCCTGCCCAGAGCGTCTTTGGGTTGCGCTTTGTTCCGAAGAACCCGAGGCCGTAGGCGTGACAGGTAAAGGTCGGGAGTGCCGCGCAGATGCGGTCCGCCGCGGCGGTCACGTGAGGCAGGATGGCAGGGGAAACCTCGCCCAGAAAAGCCAGAGTCAAATGAAACTGGTCCTTGTTGCACCACGTGACGTCCGAGGCCAACGGCGCGAGCCGCTGGGTGGCTGCAGTCAGTTGGGCTTTGATAGGATCCGGCAGGTTAATGGCAAGAAAAGCGCGCATATGGACAAGATACCTGAGAAGGACGTTTAGGGGAAGTGAGAATATCGGGAAGGCCTTAAGTTGAGATTGAAGCGCGAGGGCTGGGGTCGTATAGTGTTACTATATGAAAGACACGGGCGAGAATGCCTTGGAGGTACGGCTGGTGACAGCCTGTAAAGCGCGTGGCGTGACGCTCGCGACAGCGGAATCATGCACGGGCGGAATGATCGCGGAACGGATCACGTCAGTGCCGGGTTCTTCGTCGGTTTTCCTGGGTGGAGTGGTGAGTTATGCCAACGAGGTCAAACGTGATCTTCTGGGGGTGCCGCAGGAACTCTTGGATCGGACGGGGGCAGTCAGTGCTGAATGTGCACAGGTTATGGCTAAGTGCGCGCGCGACCGGTTCAAGGCGTCCATGGCGGTCTCTGTGACGGGCATCGCGGGCCCGGACGGCGGCACGCCGCAGAAACCGGTGGGACTTGTCTATCTCGGTCTCGCGAGAGCAGAGGGAGTGCGTGTTGAACGGTGTCTGTTTATGGGCGAGCGCGACGCCGTGCGGAGGCAGGCGTCGACCAAAGCGTTGGCCTTGGCGTTAGAAGCGCTAGAAGACCCGACGGTATAAATGTGGGCGTTCAAGCTGCGGTTCCGAGGCGTTTGGACGCTTGTCGGCCTTCGGCTTCATGTTGTATGATCATAACATTTTCTTATCATTCGGAGAAAGGGGAGAAGCATGAAGGATCAGTTGTTTGGGTTGGTTACGGCCATGGTTATGGCAGCGTGTGTGGTTCAAGCGGTGGTGGAGCAACCGTTTTATCAAGCGGTCAAGGCGGAGGAGGTCCGGGCGCGCGAAGGCATCGGCAACGTGATGACAAAGATCCGGGCGGGGCGCGAGGTTACGGTAGCCTACCTCGGCGGATCGATCACGGCGATGAACGGCTGGCGCAACAAGACGACGGATTGGCTGAGGTCGACGTATCCCAAGGCGACGTTTAAAGAGATTCACGCGGCCATCGGCGGAACGGGAAGCGATCTGGGGGTGTTCCGTCTGGGACGTGATGTGCTGGCGCATAAACCCGACCTTCTGTTTGTCGAGTTTGCTACGAATGACGGCGGCCAGGCTCCTGAGCAAATCTGGCGCAGCATGGAGGGCATCGTCCGCCAGACCTGGCGGCAGGACCCCCTTACGGATATCGTGTTTACGTATACGATTACGACGGCCTTCACGAATGACTACGTCAACGGCATGTGCAATCGTTCGGCGTCGGCGATGGAACAGCTTGCGGATCACTACGGCATCCCCTCGATCAACTTCGGTATTCGCGTTGCACAGTTGCTCAAGGAGAACAAGCTGCTCATGGATGCGAAGGTGATCGAAACGGCTGTGCCGAAGGATTCGCCGGAGCGCGACAAGCAGATTCGCGACTTGATTGCGGCTGACAAGCGCTTGCTGTTTGCCAATGACGGGGTGCATCCGCGCGACGAGGGGCATGAGCTTTATAAGGCGGCCATCATCGCGGGCCTGTCGCAGATGAAGGATAGGCCCGCTGCCGACCACAAGGCCAAGCTGGCCAAGGCGTTCGTGGCCGACAACTGGGAGGCTGCCAAGATGGTGCCGCTGAACGAAAAGATGCTCTCTGGCAACTGGAAGGCGCTGTCCGCAGAAGAGGGCCGGCAGAAATCGTTTGGTGACCGCATGGGGCAGCTCTGGATGGCGGAGCAGCCCGGCAGCAAGCTGCACTTCAAATTCAAGGGTTCGGTCGCGAAAATCTATGACCTGGTTGGCCCGGACGGTGGCCAGGTGACCATCACGGTAGATGGGAAGAAGGGTGCGCAACCGGTGCCGCGTTTTGACAGCTACTGCACCTATCACCGTATCGCGACGCTGGGTGTGGTGTCCGACGGCGAGATGAGCCAGGTGCACGAGGTGACTATCGAGATCCACCCGGAGCAGCCTGACCGCAAGAGCGTCGCTTTCCGCCTCAAGGATCCGGACAAAGAACTTAAAGAGCCCAAGTTTCAGGGCACGCGCGTGTGGATGAGTCAGCTCATGCTGCTGGGCGATCTTGTTGAATAAGTTGCTTCTCGGTGTTTATTCGGAAGGGGGCACAATGCCGGTTTCGGTGGGTTTTATCAGTCTCGGGTGTTCGAAGAATCTGGTGGACTCGCAGGTCATGGCGGGTTATCTCAAGAGCGGTAAGATCGCGCTTGCGCCGTCGCCAGAAGAGGCCGATGTGATTTTGGTTAACACCTGCGCTTTTATTGATTCCGCGCGCGAGGAGGCGGCGGAGACTATTCTGCGTGCCTGTGAGTACAAAAAAGAGGGTGGTTGCCGTGCCGTGATCGTGACCGGCTGCATGGTGCAGCGCTACAGGGAGAAGTTGAGGCGCGCCTTCCCTGACGTCGATGCGTTCTTGGGAGTCGACGAGTTGGAACAGGTCGGCGACGTGGTCAAGCGCGTGGCGGCAGGTAACAACTGCGGTGTGATCGCGGCGGAGGGTCTACCGGTCAAGCTCTACACGCCGGCCTATCCCACGCTGCTGTTTACGGGCGGGCCTTTTGCGTATCTGAAGATTGCGGACGGTTGCAATCACCGCTGTGCATATTGCGCGATTCCAAACATCCGCGGCGGTTTCCGGTCGCGATCCGCCGACGATCTTCTGAAAGAAGCGTCAGGAATGGTTTCTGCGGGTGTTAAGGAGATCAACCTGATTTCGCAGGATTCGCTGCAGTACGGTGTGGATCGTACCGGGGGGCCGGCCATAGCGGAACTGATGCGGTGTATCGACTCATTGGAGGGCGATTTCCGTTTCCGCATACTCTATGGTTACCCTGCAGGCGTGACCGACGAGGTACTGGAGGTACTGAATACGGCGAGGCACGTCTGCAAGTATCTGGATTTGCCGGTGCAACACAGCCACCCGGATATTCTTCGGGCCATGAACCGCGGGAAAGCGGTGGAGGCGACGCAGGATCTTGCCGCGCGTCTGCGGCAGGCGGTTCCCGGTGTCGTGTTGCGGACCACCTGCCTGGTGGGGTTCCCCGGTGAGACGGAAGAGCACTTCGAGCATTTGATGGATTATGTGGAGCAGGCGAAGTTTGACCACCTCGGCGTGTTCGCCTTTTCCCCGGAGGAAGAGACCCGCGCGTTTGAGATGGATGGCACGCCTGCCCCTGAAGTGGCTGAAGACCGGTGTCAGCGGCTGATGACGCTGCAAAGCGCAATCGTGCGGCAACACGCGAGAGCGCTGAAAGGCACCGCCGATACGGTTCTGCTGTTGAGGCAGGAGAAAGCGGATCGCTGGACCGGGCGGTTGCCGCGCCAGGCGCCTGAGGTGGACGGCGAAACCCGCGTGACGGGGGTGCCGCCTCAGGCGAAGGTTGGCGATTTTCTGCGCGTGGAGATGACGGGCGGCAAGGCGTACGATCTGGACGCGAAAGCGGTTTAAAGGAAGACAATGATCATTCAGGCGCTGAGAATTGTTTTGGAGGAGGCCGAAATGGCGGCTCGGCTGAAGGACGGTTTGGCGGCCGTCAACCAACTGAAAGAGGTGACGTTCAGCCTGGTGCCGGGCGCGGTCAAAGTGGGCGGAAAATTTCAGGTCGGATTCTCGATTCCGTTTGAGACCCAGTGGACGGCCAGTGTGCTCGGGACGGGCCAAAAATTGGCTGTCCGGTTGGCGCAGGTCTCGGTGGGAATGATCGGGCTGAGTGCGGCGATGGTGACCTCGCAGGTGATGAGCGCCCTGTCCCAGAAGCTGCAAGGCGTGGCCGGACTGGTTGTGGAGAACGACACGATCATGCTCGACCCGGCGGTGCTGTTGGCCGCAAAGGGTATCCGCCTCGCTGCGCCGGTCAGGCGTATCGATGTGATGCAGGGGCATGTCGAGATCGAGATCGGCTGAAGACACGTGTTCCGCCTGCGGAGCGGGCGCAAACGTCTGGTTAGCATGGAGATGTCGCCAAAGGAAAGATGAGGATGACGATTACAAATGGAAACGTATTTTCCTAATCCTAATCCTGATCTTAATCTTAATTGTAATCCAACGTGAAGTTGCCGACGAGCATCCGGTGTGACAAAAAGCCGGGGCTAGGCGGCTTGGTCCGGCGCGGGGACTCATGGACACAAATTCATTTTTTCAGGACTTGGCCGTGATTCTGGTGGCTGTCGGGATCGTCTCGGCTGTGTTCTCGCGTTTTGGGTGGTCCAAGGTGATCGGTTACATCCTCGCCGGGACAATCCTCGGCAAGTACACCCTTGGTGGGTCGTTGGTCATCAATCAGAGCAGCGTCGATGTGCTGGGGCAAGTCGGTGTGGTCTTTCTGATGTTTACGCTGGGGCTGGAATTCAGCGTCAGGAAGTTGAAGAAGGTCGGGCATGTCATTTTCCCCACCGCCCTGTTGGACATGGCGGTGATGATCTGGGCCGGCCATTTTGTGGGCACGAAAATGCTCGGGTGGGGCTCGGTGCAGAGCCTGTTTCTCGGGGCGGCGATCAGCGATTCGGCGACCACGCTGCTGGCGAAGACCATTAATGATATGGGCTGGGGCGCGCGGCGTTTTACCAAGTACATTTTCGGGATCACCATCACCGAGGATATCCTGTGTGTCGGCGTGATCGCGCTGCTCACGGGACTCGTGAAGTCGGGAACGATGCATGCGGGCGCGATCGCGTATAGCATGGGTGGGCTCCTGCTGTTCCTGACCGGAGTAACGGTGTTCGGGCTGTTGCTGGTGCCGCGCGTGTTGAACCGCGTGGCGCGGCTCAAGGACGACGAGTCGCTGCTGTTGACGATGCTCGGGTTCTGCTTTCTGGTCGCGTTCATTGCGGCGAAACTGGATTTCAGTTTGGCGCTGGGCGCGTTCCTTGTAGGCGTGATGGGGGCTGAGTCGGAGCCGCTGAAGCGGATCTACCAGCAGTGTGTGCCGTTGCGTACGATGTTCAGCGCGATCTTCTTCGTGACCATTGGGCTGTTGATCGATCCGGTGCAGATGTTGGTGCACGGCTGGGCCATCCTGGGTCTCACGCTGGTGGTGATTATCGGCAAGAGCGTCAACTGCACGGTGGGTTCGCTGCTGACGGGGCAGGACCTCAAAAACGCTCTGCAGACCGGCATCGGGCTGGCGCAGATCGGCGAGTTCGCCTACCTGGTCGCACTGATCGGGTTGACCATGAAAGCCGTGGACAGCTCGGTGTACCAGATCGCGGTGGGCGTGTCAGTGTTGACCACGGTGCTGAACCCCTTCCTGCTGCGGGCATCGGACCCGTTTTCGGACTGGGTGGAACGCCGGTTGCCGCTGCGGTGGAAAGAGTATTTGGAGACCTACGCGAACTGGGCGGACCGTTTCCTGCACAGTTCCGCGCCCAGCGCCACGGTAAAGACCATCCGCTATAATCTGGCGCTGGTGTTGCTGCAATTGGCGTTGGTCGCCGTGATCTATATCGCGGCAGGCATGTTGGCTCGGCTGGATTACGCCAGATTCTCGCCGGTTATCGCGGAGAACAAGCGAACGTTGCTGTGGGGCGCGGCCAGCCTGCTGACGGTTCCGAACGCGATCTTTCTTTTCTTCCGGGCACGCGCACTGGGTGGGGCCGTGGCCGATGCCTTGATTCCCGCGAAGCTTGCGGAGACCCTGTGGGCGCTGTCCTTTCGGCGGGTCACCCGCTTGCTGTTCGCGGTGTCGGGTATCGCCGTGCTGTTTTTTGAAAGCGTGATGTTGAGCGGCTCCATCATGCCGGAACAGGGGTGGGCGCGGGCGGTGGTGGGCGTGACCTTGCTCATAGTCGGAGGCGTCGGGTGGAACCGGTTCCGGCATGTCGGCGCGGAATCTCTCGCAACGCTGAGAGGCGTGTTGACGAAAGAGGTTGCGACCGATCCGACTGAATCGGCGGCGGACCTGCTGGATATCCATACGGAAAAGATCAAAGTGGGGGGGCGGTCGGAAGTGTGCGGAAGGTCGCTCCGGGAGATCAATTTGCGGGCCCAGACCGGTGTGAGCGTGATCGGCATCGAACGTGCCGGCGTGACCATCGTGAATCCTACCGCAGCCGAGACGTTGCACGCAGAGGATGTGGTGTTGGTGCTGGGAGATGACGAGCATCTCGCTCAGGCCCGGCGATGGCTGGCGTGAGTGACGGCACGCGATTATTGAGAATTGCATAAGTGAGTAACACGTTAGAACAGTTTCAATTCGGCCTGTTTCCAGAAGGCACGGACGAGCGTGGGCCTGCGTTGGGCCTTGCGGAGCGCCCGTCTGGCCTCTGCTGTCAGGAGCGCCCAGTCGGCCGGGCAGAAATTGGCCAGCGCGTGGCGCTTGAGATGCCCCCAGACGTACTCTGTGGGGTTCAGCTCAGGCACGTAAGCCGGCAGCCTCGCGAGCGACAGGCGGCCCCGCGTGCCGGACACGAAGTCGGACACCAGGCGGCTGCGGTGGGCGGCGAGGCCGTCCCAGATGACGAGAAGCCTTCCCCTGATCTGGCGCAGGAGGTGGCGGAGAAAGCCGACGACCTGCGGGGAGCGTATGCTGCCGCGGTAGAGGCGGAAGTAGAACCGCAACCAGGTCACGCCCGCGATGACGGCAAGCTTGCCCCAGTTGAAGTGGAACGTCAGCTGGGGCGTTT
>JADHEF010000847.1_pt1 | contig 25108 bp, 20 predicted proteins | sample 8952391 | NCBI WGS metagenome assembly JADHEF01 (sample SAMN16124439, study PRJNA663245) | bioreactor sludge metagenome | isolation source: sludge (nitrite) | place: India:Bengaluru | collected 2019-02-28 | reverse complement strand
GCCGGCCGGTCTGGCCTGCGATTTGGCCGGTGCCCTGCCGGCGGGTTTGGGCGCGGCATTGCGCGGCGGATTGCGGCGCGGCATCGGCGGACGCGGTTCTTCGATCGTGACCGAGCTCGCGTCGAACACGAAGCCCGGCACCTGCATGCGCGGAATCTGGCGCTTGATCAGTTTCTCGATGTCGGCGAGGTAGGCGCGCTCGTCGCTCGCAACCAGCGACAGCGCCTCGCCGCTCGCGCCCGCGCGGCCGGTACGGCCGATGCGGTGCACGTAATCCTCGGGGACATTGGGCAATTCGTAATTGACCACATGCGGCAGCTCGGCGATGTCGAGGCCGCGCGCGGCGATGTCGGTCGCGACCAGCGCGCGCAAGGTACCGGCCTTGAACTCCGACAGCGCCCGGGTGCGCGCGCTCTGGCTCTTGTTGCCGTGGATCGCGAGCGCGCTGATGCCGTCCTTGCCCAGTTGTTCGGCCAGCCGATTGGCGCCGTGCTTGGTGCGCGTGAACACCAGCACCTGCTGCCAATCGTTGGTCTTGATCAGGTGGGCGAGCAAGGCGCGCTTGTGCGCTTTTTCGGCGAAGACGACCTTCTGATCCACCAGTTCGGCGGTGGTGTTGCGCCGCGCGACTTCGATCGTGCGCGGTTTGTCGAGCAAGCCGTCGGCCAGGGCCTTGATTTCGTCGGAGAACGTGGCCGAGAACAACAGGTTCTGGCGCCGCAATTCGCCCACGCGCGCCGGCAGCAGGGCGAGCACGCGCTTCACGTCATGGATGAAGCCCATGTCGAGCATGCGATCGGCTTCGTCGAGCACCAGGATTTCCACATGCGACAAATCGACGGTGCGTTGGCGCGCATGGTCGAGCAGCCGGCCCGGCGTCGCGACCAGGATATCGACGCGCTGTTTGAGCTGCGCGATCTGCGGATTGATACCCACGCCGCCGAACATGGTCATCGACGTGAGTTTCAGATGCTTGCCATAGGTGCGCACGCTGTCTTCGACTTGCGCGGCGAGTTCGCGCGTGGGCACCAACACCAGTGCGCGGATCGGACGGCGGCCGTTGGCCAGTCCTTTGACCGGCCGGTTGCTCAAAATCTGAAGCATCGGCAGGGTGAAACCGGCGGTCTTGCCGGTGCCGGTCTGTGCGCCGGCCAGCAGATCGCCACCGGCCAGGATGGCCGGAATGGCTTGCGCCTGGATCGGGGTCGGCTGGGTATAGCCGCATTCCTCGACCGCGCGCAGGATGAGCCCATCGAGGCCCAGTGATGCGAACGACATTTCTACTCCGAGTGGGCGGGGGCGTAACGCCTCAACGCCGTTGTTGCGGGGGGCGCGGCGCGCCGCCCGAAGGACGCTCGTCCTTGTGACGGAAACTGATCCGGCCCTTGGTCAGATCGTAGGGCGACAACTCGGTCGTCACCTTGTCTCCGGCCAGGATGCGGATGTGGTGCTTGCGCATTTTGCCCGAGGCGTAGGCCCAGATTTCGTGGCCGTTGTCGAGCATGACGCGGTAACGCGAATCGGGCAGGACTTCGGCGACGACGCCTTCGAGTTCGATCATTTCTTCTTTGGCCATGGCATTCCTTTGCATGCGGCGCGGGCGTTCGGGGACCGGACGCTTCGCATCGCGAGTGGTGTCGTTGCGACTCGGAATACCGGGGAGCCGGCGCGAAGGCGGGCAGATCGGAAGTCTGAGCGGGCTCGGGTGGGCGTACCGCCACGGTACGGCGCCAAACCCATGTGCGAGGACGGGTGAACGGATAAGCGCTATCCGTCGAGCGAGACCCGAACTATAGCCGGTTGACGCAAAAGACGCGATCTTGCCCTTTCGGGCGGCGTTCCGGACGGCCCGCCGGCGCCCCGGGATTCATTTCTGCAAAGTCAGACCCGCATGCTCGCGCAAGGGGTGGAACTGGATCTTCGGCCAGCGTTCCTGGCGGATCTGCAGATCGTGCCGCGACGGCATCAGGTAGGCGTAGGTGTCGGCCGCGTCGAGCGCGAGCCGGTCGCCATTAGCCGAGATGAAGCGCTGCAATTCGACCGGATCGGCGCAACTGATCCAGCGCGCCCCGGTCTGGGCGGCGCCCATGAGCCGCACCTCGACGCCGTACTCGGTCTTGAGCCGGTGCGCAACCACTTCGAATTGCAGCTGGCCGACCGCGCCCAGCAGCATCTGGTTGCCGGCGAGCGGGCGAAAGACCTGGATCGCGCCTTCCTCGCCGAGTTCCTTCAAGCCTTTTTGCAGCTGTTTGGAACGCATCGGGTCGGCGAGTTCGACCACCCGGAACATCTCGGGCGCGAAGAAAGGCAGCCCGGTGTATTGCAAGGCTTCTTGTTCCGAGAGCGTGTCGCCGAGCTGCAGCCCGCCATGGGTCACGATGCCGATGATGTCGCCGGCATAGGCTTCATCGACCCGGTCGCGGCGCTGCGAAAGAAAGGTCACCACGCTGGTCGGGCGCAACTCTTTGCCGGTACGCAACACCTTGAGTTTCATGCCGGCCTGGAAGGCGCCCGAACAGACGCGCACGAAGGCGATGCGGTCGCGATGGGCCGGGTCCATGTTGGCCTGGACCTTGAACACCACGCCCGAGAACTGCTTTTCGTCGGGGTTCACGCTGCGCGTGCCCGACGACAACAGCGCGGTGCGCGGCCCCGGCGCGGGCGCGATGTCCACCAGCGCGTCGAGCACTTCCTGGACGCCGAAATTGTTGATCGCCGAGCCGAACAGCACCGGCGTTTGCGCGCCGCCGAGGAACGCCTCGCGGTCGAACTCCGGGTTGGCATGGCGTACCAGTTCGATCTCGCTCGCGGCCGTGGCGTATTCGGCGCCGAAGCGTTCGGCCAGGAGGGCGGTGTCGGCGATGATCTCGTCGTCTTCGCGGCGGCGGTCTTCGCCGGGCGTGAACACCCGCATGCGTTCGGTGCGCAGGTCGTAGATGCCGTGGAACAGCTTGCCTTTGCCGACCGGCCAGGTCAGCGGCGCGCACGGCATTTCGAGCACCCGCTCGATCTCGTCGAGCAGGTCGAGCGGTTCGCGCACTTCACGGTCGAGCTTGTTGACGAAGGTGATGATGGGCGTGCCGCGCGCGCGGCAGACTTCGATCAGGCGCAGGGTCTGGGCTTCGACGCCGTTGGCCGCGTCGATGACCATCAATGCCGCATCCACGGCCGTCAGCACGCGGTAGGTGTCTTCGGAAAAGTCCTGGTGGCCCGGGGTGTCGAGCAGGTTGATCACGCAATCGCGGTATTCCATCTGCATGACCGACGACGCGACCGAAATCCCGCGCTGCTTTTCGATTTCCATCCAGTCCGAGGTCGCATGGCGGCTCGCCTTGCGCGCCTTCACGCTGCCCGCGATCTGGATCGCGCCTGCGAACAGCAACAGCTTTTCGGTCAGCGTGGTCTTGCCCGCGTCAGGGTGGGAAATGATCGCGAAAGTGCGACGGCGGGCGACTTCTTCGGTGAGCGACAACACGAACTCCTGACAACGACGACGGGATGCGGGCCCGGCCGATGGCCGGCTCGCGCCGGACATCCGGCGACTGGCATGGGGAACTTGGCGGGCGCGCGATCATAGCGCAGCCGCGGCGCGGCGCGGCGTGTCCTGGCACCGGCCCGCTCGCCGCCCGGCGCGCGAGCGCGCGTCGAATCGGACGCCAATCGGTGGCGGCGTTGCGATGGGTCAAGTGGGTTCGCTTTGCGCGCGATGCTGCATTGCGATTGTTCAGTGCGCTGATTGAAACCCGTTGCCGAAAGGCGCAGCGTGTACTCATGCGCAGGACGGCGGTTCAAGCGTCTTGCATCCAGCGTCCGAGGGCATCATGACTGATATCCGACTCGCGAGTGTGGCCGGGGTGTTCTACCCGGCCGATCGGGTCGCGTTACGCGGTCAGATCGACGCGTATCTGCGCGCCGCCGGTCCGGTCCCGAATGCCGCGCGCCCGCCCAAGATGCTGATTGCCCCGCATGCCGGATATGTCTATTCGGGCGCCGTCGCCGCGCATGCCCATGCCTTGCTGGCGCCTTGGCGGCGTCTGGTCCGGCGCGTGGTGCTGCTTGGCCCGGCGCACCGGGTCGCGATCCGCGGCATCGCCGCCTCGGCCGCCACGGCTTTCGACACGCCGCTGGGCGCGATGCCGGTCGATGTCGATGCGGTGGCGCACGCGATCGAAATGCCCGACACCTGCATCCATGAGGCGGCGCATGCGCGCGAGCATGCGATCGAAGTGCAATTGCCGTTCTTGCAAGTCGTGCTCGAAGCGGCGGCCATCGTGCCCTTGCTGGTCGGGCTGGCGGAGCCGCCATCGGTGGCGCGCCTGATGCGCCATCTTTGGGGCGGTGAGGAAACCGTCTTCGTCATCAGTTCCGATCTGTCGCATTACCTGAGCGACGCGACGGCGCGCGCGGTCGACCGCGCGAGCGTCGAGCACATCCTGGCCCGGCGTCCGGTCCTCGACCACGAAGCGGCATGCGGGGCGATCGCGATCAACGCGGCGCTCACGCTCGCCGGCGATCACGGTCTGCGGCCGCGCCTGCTGTCCATGTGCAATTCCGGCGACGCGAGCGGCGACCGGGACAAGGTGGTCGGCTATTGCGCCCTCGCGTTCGAGGAGTCGCCGTGATGCATGCGCTGCCCCATCGCGATCCGGTCCTGGGCGCGGCCTTGCTCGCGCGGGCGCGCAATGCGATCGGCGCGCGGCTTGGCTTGCGCGAAGCGGCCGAGCCATGGCATCCGGCGCTGGTCGATGCCGGCGCGACCTTCGTCACGGTGACCGTCGATGGCGAATTGCGTGGTTGCATCGGACGCCTGGTGCCGGCCCGCTCGCTGGAAGACGATGTGCGCGCGAACGCCCTGGCGGCCGCTTTCGATGACCGGCGCTTCACCCCGATCGGCCGCGACGAGTTGCCGGGCTTGCGCATCGAAGTCTCGGTCCTCGGACCGGCGACGCCCTTGGCCTGTCCGACCGAAGCGGCGGCGATCGCGCAATTGCGCGCCGGTCGCGACGGCGTGATCCTGGATTGGCGCGGGCACCGCGCGACCTTCTTGCCGCAGGTCTGGGCCAGCCTGCCCACCGCCGGAGCGTTCCTCGGGGCGCTCAAGCGCAAGGCCGGCCTGCCGCTCGATTTCTGGGCGCTCGATGTCCAGATCTCGCGGTATGAAGTGATCGAGTATGGCGAGGAGGGGTCGGATGGCGGAGCCTGATCAGACGGCGCAAGCGCAAAGCGCATACCCGGCACGCTGGTGGCATCGGATTCCCGATGGCCGCCTGCAATGCGATCTTTGCCCGCGCGATTGCAAGCTGCATCCGGGGCAGCGCGGCCTGTGCTTCGTGCGCCAGCGCGTCAGCGATGCGCAAGGCGACCGCATGGTCCTCACGACCTGGGGCCGCAGCTCTGGCTTTTGCGTCGACCCGATCGAAAAAAAGCCTTTGCATCATTTTCTGCCCGGTTCGCGCGTGCTGTCGTTCGGCACCGCGGGCTGCAATCTGGCCTGCAAATTCTGTCAGAACTGGGACATTTCCAAGTCGCGCGAGATGGATCGCCTGATGGACCAGGCCGCGCCCGAGCAGATCGCGCTCGCCGCGCAGAACCACGCTTGCGCGAGCGTGGCCTTCACCTACAACGACCCGGTGATCTTCAGCGAGTACGCGCTCGACACCGCGGCCGCCTGCCATGCGCTGGGCATCAAGACGGTGGCCGTGACGGCCGGATATGTCCATGCCCAGCCGCGCCGCGAATTCTTCGCCCAGATGGACGCGGCGAATGTCGACCTCAAAGGCTTCAACGAGGCCTTCTACCGCCAGCAGACCGGGGCGCATCTCAAGCCGGTGCTCGACACGCTCGAATACATCGCGCACGAGACCGATTGCTGGCTCGAAGTGACGACGCTGCTCATTCCCGGGCTCAACGATGGCGTCGATGAAATCGAAGCCATGTCGCGCTGGTTGGTCGAGCACCTGGGGCCTGAGGTGCCTTTGCATTTCACGGCGTTTCATCCCGATTACAAGCTCAACGACCGGCCCGCGACGCGGCCCGAAATGCTGACTTACGCGCGGCGCATCGCACGCGGCGCCGGACTGCGCTATGTCTATGTCGGCAATGTGCAAAGCCTGGAAGGCGGCACCACCTTCTGCCCGCATTGCAAGACCGCGCTGATCGTGCGCAACGGGTACGACATCCCGATCTACAGCCTCGGCGACGATGGCGATTGTCCGCGTTGCGGCGCGCCGATCCCGGGCCGTTATGTGCGCTTCACGCGCGCCTTCGGCGCGCAGCGCATTCCGGTGCGCATCGGCGCCGCGCGTTGACGGCCCGGCGCTCGGCACCGGGCGCCGAGCACACAGCGCCGCGCGCGACGCGTGCGCTATGCTTTGCGGCCGTTGCCCGCGTGGGCGGGCGCACCAACGCCGAGGAAACAACGTGCCTTCATTGCGTCCGGCCGTCGAGGCCGATCTCGATCTGATCCGCAGCTTCGTGAGCGAATTGGCCGAGTACGAACAGTTGAGCCATCTGGTCGTCGACGACCGCGAAGCGATGCGGGCCGCCTTGTTCGGGCCGCGCCCTTATGCCGAGGTCGTGATCGCCGAGGTCGACGCGGCGCCGGCCGGCTTCGCCTTGTTCTTCCACAATTTCTCGACCTTTCTCGCGCGGCCCGGCCTGTATCTCGAGGACCTCTTCGTGCGTCCCGCGTTTCGCGGGCGCGGTGTGGGCAAGGCCTTGCTGCTCTTCGTCGGCAAGCTCGCGCGCGACCGCGGCTGCGGCCGCTACGAATGGTCGGTACTCGACTGGAATCAGCCCGCGATCGATTTCTATCAAGGCTTGGGCGCGACTGCGATGAACGAATGGCGCTTGATGCGCGTGACCGGCGGCGCGCTCGACGCGCTGGCCCAGCGCTACGAGCGCGAGGTCGCGTGCGACGGCCCGGCCTGAGCGATCGCGCGCGCCAGCAAGGGCGCGAGCGTGACCGCGTTGCTCGCGTGCACGATGCTGTCGGTGCTCCAGACATGGCGCACGCCGGCATCGCGCAACACGGCATCGGCATCGCCCGCGAACAAGGCATGGGTCACCGCCACATCGATCGAGGCGGCGCCGCGCGCCTTCAGTAAGCGCGCCGCATTGACCAGGGTGCGCGCGGTGCTGGCGACATCGTCGATCAGCACCACCTCGCGGCCCTGGACCTCGATCGGCGGCAGTTGGATTTCGACCTCGGTATCGCCATGGCGCAGCTTGCGGCACACCGCATGTTCGAATCCGTGCGGCTTGGCGGCCGCGACCAGCCATTGTTCGGCTTCTTCGTCGGGCGCGACCAGGATCGGGCGTTGGCAGTGCTGCGCGGCCAGATCACCGAGCAAGGGCGCGGCCGAGAGCGCGATCGCGGTATGGGTGGGGACGGCTTCATGCAGGGTGGCGACCCGGTGCAGATGCGGATCGACCGTCACCACGGCATTGAACAGATCGGCCAGAAAGGCACCGACGACGCGTTGGCTCACGGCTTCGCCGGGATGAAACGCGATGTCTTGGCGCATGTAGGCCAGATAGGGCGCGACCAGGGTCAGATACCGTGCGCCGAGCTGGCGTGCGGTGCGCGCGGTCAGCAACAGTTCGACGAGCTTGTCGTTGGGCCGATCGAGCGAGCGCAGGATGACGACCCGGCCGGGCAGATGCGGCGGCAGGCGCAGCTTGGTCTCGCCGTCGGGAAAACGATGGCGTTCGATGAAATGCAATTTGGCGTGGCAGGCCGCGGCCAGCCGTTCGGCGGCGGCGCGTTCGTCTTCGAATGCGAGCAGGGTCGGTGCGTGTGACATGGTGGGGTGGGCGCCGGTCAGCGCTCGTTCAGGGAAAAGGCGGCGGGGGCCGACGGGCCGATCGCATAGGCGCTGGCCTGGACCGCGGCCTGGCGCGCGAATTCGAGTTCGGCGGGGAAGTCGGCATAGATGCGGTACAAGGTCTCGCCCATGCGCACCGGGTCGCCGAGTTTGCGGAACAGATCGACACCCGCGCCGCGCACCTTGGGTGCGCCGGCCAGGCGCGCGATCTTTGCGATGAGCAGATTGTCGATGCCGGTCACGACACCGTCGTCGAGCGCCGGGATGTCCACGCTCAGACGCCCCAGCGGCGGCGCGTTGTGGTCGAACGGCCGGCGGCCTTGCGCGTCGATGAGCGCATTCATCTTGGCGAGCGCGCGTCCGGATTCGAGGATGTCGCGCGCGATCGCGTAGCCGTCGCCGCCGCGCACATCGGGGTCGAATTCGATGACCCGTCCGGCGAGTTGCAAGGACTTCTGGCGCAGATCGTTGGGCGCGCGCGGATCGTTTTCGAGCACGCGCATCACGTCGCGCGCTTCGAGCACCGGGCCGACACCGTTGCCGATCGGCTGGCGGCCGTCGGTGATCATGACGTCCAGGTTCAGGTGCAGGCGGGTGGCCACGAATTCGAACAGCCGCTTCAGCCGTTGCGCCTCGGACATGGTGCGCACCTTGGCCGTCGGTCCGATCGGGATGTCGAGCACCAGATGGGTCGAGCCCGCCGCGATCTTCTTCGACAAGATGGACGCGATCATCTGGCCCGGCGAATCGATCGACAAAGGCCGTTCGACCGAGATCAAGACATCGTCGGCCGGCGAAAGATCGGCGGTGCCGCCCCAGGCCAGGCAGCCGCGATGCGTGCGTACGATGTCTTCGAGTTTCGCGAACGGCAGTTCGACATCGGTCAGGACCTCCATGGTGTCGGCGGTGCCGGCCGGCGAAGTGATCGCGCGCGACGAAGTCTTGGGGCAAAGCATGCCGTGCGCGGCGACGATGGGCACGATGAGCATCGAGGTCCGGTTGCCGGGCAGGCCGCCGATGCAATGCTTGTCGACCACCGGGCGTTCGTGCCAGTCGAGGCGCCGTCCGGTCGCGACCATCGCGTCGGTCAGGAAGAAGACTTCCTCGCGATCGAGTTCGCCCTGGCTGCAGGCGACCACGAACGCGGTCAGTTCGATCTTCGAATAGCGGTGCGCCGCGATGTCGCGCACGATGGCCGCGAAATCCGCCTGGTCGAGGCGCTCGCCGTTCATCTTGCGATGCAAGGCCGGAATCGAAGGCGGCGGCTCGGCATGGGTGACGGTCACGGTATGGCCGTCTTCGACACCGAGTTCGGCGAAAGCGTCTTCGGACAGCCCGAGTTCGCACGTCGCGACGATCTGCTCGTCGTCCACGACATTGATGGTGGCCAGGACCGCGCGGCCATTCGCGCGCACCTCGACCTTCGACAAGACCTGGAAGCCTTCCGCACGGTAGAGCGGGCAATTGCGATGCATGAAGGCCACGTTCTCACGCCAGGTGTCGATGCCGATGCGGCGCACGGCCAGGCGGGACAGCGGAATCGGAGCGGGCAGGGTATCGGTGGGAGAGGTCATGACTGTCATTGACGGCAGGGCGCTCAGATTTCGTAGGGCGATTGCGCAACGGCGATGCGCGGCGTCCAGTGCAATTCGTCGCGGATGCGGGATTCGAAGGCGCCGGCCGCGCCCGGTTCGCCATGCACGATGAAGGTCTGGGCCGGCGGCTGTTTGAAGGCGCGCAGCCAGTCCATCAGGCCGTTCTGGCCGGCATGGGCCGACAGCCCGCCCAGGGTGTGGATGCTGGCGCGCACCGCGATGTCTTCGCCGAACAGGCGCACCGCGTGCGCGCCGTCGACGATGCGCCGCCCCAATGTGCCGCTGGCCTGGTAGCCGGTGAACAGGATGCCGCATTCGCGGCGGCCGAGGTTGTGGCGCAGATGATGGCGGATGCGTCCGGCATCGCACATGCCGCTCGCGGCGATGATGACCGCGCCGCTCTTGATCGAGTTGAGGAACATCGAGTCTTCGGGCGTTTCGGTGTAGCGCAAGGCGAAGGGCAGGCGATGACGGCGTTCGGCCTCGACGAAGGCGCGCGCCGCGTCGTCGAGCGCTTCGAGGTGGGCGAACGTCACGTCGCTCGCGCTGCGCGCCAGCGGCGAATCGACGAAGACCAGGCGCAGGTCGATGCGGCCCGCGTTCGCCAAACGATGCAGCAGCAACAGGAATTCCTGGGTCCGTCCGAGTGCGAAGGCGGGCACGATCACATTGCCGTGACGGGCATGCAGCACCTCGTTCAAGACCTCGACCAATTCGTCTTCGGTCTCCGACAAGGGCCGGTGGTTGCGGTCGCCATAGGTCGATTCGACGACCAGCACATCGGCGCGCTCGATGTCGGCGCGGTCGCGCACCAGCAAGGGCGAGGCTTCGCCGATGTCGCCCGATACCACGAGGCGCCGGGTGCGTCCGCCATCGTCGAGATCGATTTCGGCGATCGCCGCGCCGATGATGTGGCCGGCGCTGCGAAAGCGCACCTGCACGCTCGGATGCGGGCGAAACGCGACGTCGTAGGGCAGTCCGCAGAGCGCGACCGGCAGCCGTTCGACTTCTTCGCTCGTATACAAGGGTTCGGTGTCCTCGTCGTGCTGCCGGCGCCGGTGTTCGGCGCCGTGGGCATGACGGTCGCGCCGGCCGTTGTCATGATTGCGTTCCTGGATGTGGGCGCTGTCCTTGAGCATCACGGGCACCAGATCGGCGGTCGGCCGGGTGCAATAGATGGTCGGCGGATGACGCTCGCGCGCGAAGCGCGGCAACAGCCCGCAATGGTCGAGGTGGGCATGGGTCAGGAGGACGAAATCGAGTTTGCCGAGGTCGCGCGCAAAGGCCGCGCGGTTCTTCTCGTCGGCTTCCCGCGAGCCCTGGAACATGCCGCAATCGACGATGAAGCGGCAATGCTCGGTCTCGACCTGCAGGCACGAGCCGGTCACTTCGCCGGCGGCGCCGTGAAAGCGCAATCGCATGGTCATCCTTATCTGGTTCGACTATGAGTCTAGCCCTTGCCAATTACAATCGCCGCATGGAGCGATTCGATGTGGCGGTGATCGGGGCGGGCGCAGCTGGAATGATGTGCGCATCGGTGGCAGGCCAGCGCGGCCGTGGCGTGGTCCTGTTCGATCATGCGCAACGTCTTGCGGAAAAGATCCGCATCTCGGGCGGTGGGCGTTGCAATTTCACCAATCTTCATGTCGGGCCCGAGCATTATGTTTCGGGCAATCCGCATTTCTGTCGCTCGGCGTTGTCGCGTTTCACGCCCCAGGATTTCATCGCCATGGTGCGGCGGCATGGCATCGCGTTCCATGAGAAGCACAAGGGCCAGTTGTTCTGCGACGATTCGAGCGAACGCATCATCGAGATGCTGCGTACGGAATGCGAGAACGCCGGCGTGCAATGGCGCATGCCGTGCCGGCCGATCGCGATCGAGCGCAGCAATGAAGGCTTCATCGTGCGCAGCGATGCGCACGACTGCATGGCCGAGCGGATCGTGATCGCCACCGGAGGGTTGTCCATTCCGAAGATCGGTGCGAGCGATTTCGGTTTTCGGATCGCCCGGCAATTCGGCCTGAAGGTGATCGCGCCCCGGCCGGCCTTGGTGCCGTTGACCTTCGCGGCGCAGACCTGGGCGCCATATGCGGACCTGGCCGGCGTGGCGCTCGAGGTCGAGATCGCCTGCAACGGGGCGCAATTTCGCGAGGATTTGTTGTTCACCCACCGCGGATTGTCCGGGCCGGCGGTGCTGCAGGTGTCCAGCTTCTGGCAGCCCGGCGACGAAATCGCGATCGATCTGGCCCCGGGGCGCGAACTCGGGACGCTATTGGTGGCGGCCAAGCGCGGCGCGCGCCAGACCTTGCTCAATACGCTGGACGCGCATTTGCCGCGCCGTCTGGCCGAAGCCTGGATCGCCGCAGCCGGACTTGCCGCCGGGCAGCGGCTCGCCGATTTGCCCGACCGGACCTTGCTCGATCTGGGCGCGGCGGTTCAGTCCTGGAAGTTATGCCCCGATGGCTCGGAGGGGTATCGCAAAGCCGAAGCCACGCGCGGCGGGGTCGATACGAGCGAGCTTTCGCAATCCACCTTCGAGGCGCGCCGGGTGCCGGGGCTGCATTTCATCGGCGAGGTGGTCGATGTGACTGGCTGGCTGGGCGGCTACAACTTCCAATGGGCCTGGTCGAGCGGCTGGGCGGCAGGGCAGGCCGTGTAGGTGCGGCTTGACCATCGACCGTGTTTCTGAGTAGAATCAAAAGCTTGCTAAATCCCTATCTATGCCCGTTTGGCGGTTTGCGCCGGTCGGGTGGTTCCGGAAGGACGACGAGTCAATGCCCACCGTCAAAGTCAAAGAAAACGAGCCGTTTGAAGTTGCGCTGCGTCGCTTCAAGCGCACGATCGAAAAGACCGGTCTGCTGACCGAACTTCGTTCGCGCGAGTTCTATGAGAAGCCCACCTCGGAACGCAAGCGCAAGCTCGCCGCTGCCGTGAAGCGCCATTACAAGCGCCTGCGCAGCCAGATGCTGCCGAAGAAGCTCTACTGAGCAAGTTGTACTGAGCGGACTCTCGCGGGCGCGTAGCGCCGACGCAATGAAGTCAGTACGAACGGCCCGCGTTGGATCCATCCAGCGCGGGTTTTTGTTTTTCGGAGAGACACCATGGGTCTGAAAGAACAAATCAACGACGATCTCAAGGCCGCGATGCGCGCCGGCGAGGCGGCCAAGCGCGACGCGATCCGCCTGCTGACGTCCGAAATGAAGCGCAAGGAAGTCGATGAACGCATCGAGCTGACCGATGCCCAGATCACGGCCATCGTCGACAAGATGATCAAGCAGCGCAAGGATGCGATCACCCAGTTCGAAGCCGGCGGTCGCCACGACTTGGCCGACAAGGAGCGCGGCGAGATCGCGGTGCTGAGCGCCTATCTGCCCCAGCAATTGTCGGCCGAAGAGGTCGCGCAGGAAGTCGCGGCCGCGATCGCGGCCACCGGCGCGCAAGGCCCGCAGGACATGGGCAAGGTCATGGGCGTGCTCAAGGGCAAGCTGGCCGGCAAGACTGACATGACGGCGGTGTCGGGGCTCGTCAAGAACGCGCTCGCGAAGTAGGGCCGGTCGCGCCCTGCGCGACCGCCGATGCCCGGCTCGGCGCCACGGTCGGCGCGCCGAGGCAAGACAGCGCCCGCGCGCGTTGCGATAATGGCCGACCACCGCTTCTTCGATATCGCCCGGCGCGTGATTCCTCAGCACTTCATCACCGATCTGCTCAACCGCGTCGACATCGTCGAGGTGGTCGGACGCCATGTGCAATTGCGCAAGGGCGGCGCCAATCTGCTCGGGCTGTGCCCTTTCCACGGCGAGAAATCGCCCAGCTTCACGGTCAGCCCGACCAAGCAGTTCTACCACTGCTTCGGTTGCGGTGCGCATGGCACGGCGATCAGTTTCCTGATGGAGTTCTCCGGCCTGTCTTTCCCCGAGGCGGTACGCGAACTGGCGCAATCGGCCGGCATGACGGTGCCGCAAGAGGACGACGGCATCAGCCCGCAAGTGGTCGCGCAGCGCAAGGCCGAGTCGGTCGCGCTGACCGAAGTGCTGGCCAAGGCGGCCGCGTTCTACAAACAGCAATTGCGCGGCAGCCCGCGCGCGGTCGATTACCTGAAGCGGCGCGGCCTGACCGGCGAGATCGCCGCGCGGTTCGGGCTCGGCTATGCCCCCGATCGCTGGGATCCGCTCAAAGGCGCGTTCGCCGATTACGAGCAGTCCGAACTCGTCACCGCCGGCCTGGTCGTGCACAAGGCCGATGAAGACAAGCGCTACGACCGATTCCGCGACCGGATCATGTTCCCGATCCGCAATGCGCGCGGCGATGTGATCGGCTTCGGCGGGCGCATCATCGACGCCGGTGAGCCCAAGTACCTGAATTCGCCCGAAACCCCGGTCTTTCAGAAGGGCTCGGAGCTTTATGGATTGTTCGAAGCGCGCCAGGCGATCCGCGAGCGCGCGTATGTGCTGGTCGTCGAGGGCTATATGGACGTGGTGGCCCTGGCGCAATTGGGGCTGGGCAACGCGGTCGCCACGCTGGGCACCGCGTGCACTTCGACCCACGTCCAGAAATTGCTGCGCCAATCCGATCATGTGGTGTTCAGCTTCGATGGCGATGCCGCGGGCCGCAAAGCCGCCTGGCGCGCGCTCGAAGCCAGTTTGCCGCACGCCGCCGATGACAAGCTGCTGAGCTTTCTGTTCCTGCCGCCCGAGCACGACCCCGACACCTATGTGCGCGAATACGGGGCCGAGGCCTTCGCGCGCGAAGTCTCGGCCGCCATGCCCTTGTCGGCCTTTCTGGTTCGGCATCTGGCCGAGCAGGTCGATGTCTCCACCGCCGAAGGGCGCGCCCGTTTGCAGCACGAGGCGGTGCCCTTGCTCAAACAACTGCCCGAAGGGGCTTTGCGCACGCAGATCATGTCGGCGATCGCCGCGACGACCCAATCCGACCTGGCGTCGGTCGCCGCCGCAGCCGGGGTGCGGGTGCGGCGCGCGGCGGATGTCGATCGCGGTCGCGCTGCGCGCAGCCATGGCGCCCAGCGGGCCCAGGTCGCGGAACTCGAGCACCGTCTGGCGCGGCATCTGCTGGCCGCGCCGCAGCTGTACGCCCGGCTGGGCGAGTCGGACCAGGCCTTGTTGCAGGAAGCGAATCCGCAACTGGAAATCCTGACCGCGGCGATCGCCGCCGTATTGTCCGGTGGGCATGAGGCGCCGACTTATGCCGAGTTGTCGCCGATGCTCGATACGGTCGAAGATGCGCCGTACTTCCATCGGCTCGCCGCCGACCTGGCGTCGGCCGAACAACCGGTCGGGACGGTGGCCTTGTCGGGGATCGATGAGATCGAGTGCGAATTGCGCGCCGGCCTGCTGCAATTGCGCCTCCGCCGTATCCGCGCCGAGCAGGATCGGCTGGCCGCCGGGAACATGACCCCGGAGGAACTGGCACGCTATCGCGCGCTGGCGGCCGAACGCGCGGCGCTTGAGCAGGCGGCGTCCGCAACCTAGCTTGAAAAGCCGCAGGCCTGCTATAATCTAATGTTTTACGCACAGACTTGCGTGCCAACCAGCGCGTGCGATTGCAGCGAGCCATGCGGCGCCAAACGATACGGTGCGCCGCTCAAAACGAGCCGCTGTGGGCCGGCAGGGCCCGACGCCAGTGCCCAAGTCTTCTTGCCGACCCGGCTCATGGCCGCGCGTCGGAGGCTGTCTGTACGCCTTGGCGCCGCATCCGCGGCCCGAGGTCGATGATCTCTTGACCGAGAGGATTATGGCGACGTCCAAATCGAAACCGAAGGCACCGGCGAAGAAGCCGGCCGCTAAGTCCGTCAAGGCTACGGAAAAGACCAAGAAGGTCGCTGCGCCCGCCAAGACGGTGGCGAAGAAGGCCGCGCCGGCCAAGAAGGCCGCGCCCGTCAAGGCGCCTGTGGCCAAGAAGGCCGCGGTCGTCAAACCGGCCGCCAAGCCCGCTGTGAAGGCCGCGCCCAAGACCGCCGCGAAGGACGACAAGAGCAAGGCCGTCAAGCCGGCCGCCGCGCCCGTCAAGGCGGGCAAGACCGCCGAGGCGCCGAAGGCCGCCGAGGCAAAGACCAAGGCGGTCGCCAAGGCGGCGGAAGCCGCCGTTGCGCCCAAGGTCGAAGCGCCCAAGCCCGAGGTGCCGAAGGGCAAGCCGGGTCGCAAGCCCACCCGCAATCCCGACGCGCTCGACGATCCGGAAGTCGCCGCCGCGGAAGCGGTCGAGGCCGCCACGCCCAAGCCCAAGATCAAGGGCAGCAAGGCCAAGGAAAACCGGCTCATCAAGGAATTTGGCCAAGGCGCCGGCGCGACCGAGGAAGAACTCGAGGCGCGCCGCACCAAGCTCAAGGCGCTGATCAAGCTGGGCAAGGAACGCGGCTTCCTGACCTACGCGGAAATCAACGACAACCTGCCCGACAACGCGGTCGATGCCGAGGCAATCGAATCCATCGTCGGCACGTTCAACGACATGGGGATCGCGGTCTACGACCAGGCGCCCGATGCCGAAACGCTGTTGATGAACGACAACGTGCCTTCGGTCGCGTCGGACGACGACGCGGAAGAAGAAGCCGAAGCCGCGCTCTCGACGGTCGATTCCGAATTCGGCCGCACCACCGACCCGGTGCGCATGTACATGCGCGAAATGGGCTCGGTAGAGCTGCTCACGCGCGAAGGCGAAATCGAGATCGCCAAGCGCATCGAAGACGGGCTGCGCCACATGGTGCACGCGATCTCGTCGTGTCCGACCACGATCGCCCAAATCCTCGAACTCGGCGCCAAGATCAAGGCCGAGACCTCGCGCGTCGATGAAGTCGTCGACGGCCTGATCGATCCGAACGCGCCCGACGAAGCCGAGGCCAAGATCGCGACCGTCTCCGAAGACGAAGAAGACGTCGAAGACGAAGCCGCCGGTGCCGAGGAAGAAGACGAAGAAGGCGGTGAAGGCGGCGGCATGAACGCCAAGCAGCTCGAACAACTCAAGTCGGACTCGCTCGACAAGTTCGAGCATGTGAGCAAGCTGTTCGAGAAGATGCGCGCCGCGTTCGAAAAAGAGGGCTACATGAGCAAGCCCTACGTCAAGGCGCAAGAAGCGATCCAGTCCGAATTGATGACGATCCGCTTCACCGCCAAGACGGTCGAAGTGTTGTGCGACACCTTGCGCTCGCAAGTCGAAGAAGTGCGTTCGCTCGAACGCCAGATCCTCGACATCTGCGTCAACAAGTGCAACATGCCGCGCACGCATTTCATCAAGACCTTCCCGGGCAACGAGACCAATCTCAAATGGTCCGAGAAGGAAGCGCACGGCGGCCATCCGTATTCCGAAGTCATGATTCGCAACCTGCCCGCGGTCCAGGAACTTCAGCAAAAGCTGATCGACCTGCAAGCGCGCGTGGTGCTGCCGCTCAAGGACTTGAAGGAAGTCAACAAGCAGATGGCGACCGGCGAAGCCAAGGCCCGCAAGGCCAAGCGCGAAATGACCGAGGCCAACCTGCGTCTCGTGATCTCGATCGCCAAGAAGTACACCAACCGCGGCCTGCAATTCCTCGATCTGATCCAGGAAGGCAACATCGGTCTGATGAAGGCGGTCGACAAGTTCGAACACCGTCGCGGCTTCAAGTTCTCGACCTATGCGACCTGGTGGATCCGTCAGGCCATCACGCGTTCGATCGCCGACCAGGCGCGCACCATCCGCATCCCGGTGCACATGATCGAAACGATCAACAAGATGAACCGGATCAGCCGTCAGATCCTGCAGGAGACCGGCGCCGAGCCCGATCCCGCGACTCTCGCCGCGCGCATGGAAATGCCCGAGGACAAGATCCGCAAGATCATGAAGATCAGCAAAGAGCCGATCTCCATGGAAACGCCGATCGGCGACGACGACGATTCGCATCTGGGCGATTTCATCGAGGATACGAACACGCTCGCGCCGGCCGACGCCGCGCAGTATTCGTCCTTGCGCGATGTGACCAAGGAAGTGCTGGATTCGCTCACGCCGCGCGAAGCCAAGGTGTTGCGCATGCGCTTCGGCGTCGAAATGAGCACCGACCATACGCTCGAAGAAGTCGGCAAGCAGTTCGACGTGACGCGCGAGCGCATCCGCCAGATCGAAGCCAAGGCCTTGCGCAAGCTGCGTCATCCGAGCCGCAGCGACAAGCTCAAGTCCTTCCTCGAAGGCAATTGAGCCGCACAGGTTTGCAGGGCCGTTAGCTCAGTCGGTTAGAGCAGAGGACTCATCGAAATGGTGACCCCGGCGGGAAACCGCCGGTGGAAAAACCGGGTGGATTCAGGGAAACCGTCGGCCTTGCATCGCGGCCACGGCAATCCTGAGCCGAGCCCGCCGAAGGCAGGTCGCAAGACCGGTAGGCGGGAAGGTGCAGAGACTAGGGCGTGAGGAGCCGATCCGATAACCGCCCCGCGAGCGCCCGGCACCCTCACGCGCGATGCGATGCGTCGCGGCCGCGGGTGATGAGATAGTCCGGGGAGTGGGGAAACCCGCGCCAACCTGAATCCTTTGGTCGTTGGTTCGAACCCAACACGGCCCACCAACTCAAGACGCCCGGCGAGTCCGGGCGTTTTTCTTTTGCGTGGGGTGGTCGGGGCCGGCGGTCGTCCGCGCGAGGTCGAGCCAGGCGCGCGCCGCATGCGATAGATAGCCGCCCCGGCGCCAGATCAGCGCGATGTGCCAAAGCGTATCGGGCTCGTCGAGCAGCACTTGCGCGAGGCCTTCCTGATGCCGTTGCACCGCCATGTTGCGCGGCAGGAAGGCGATGCCCAGACCCGCGGCCGCGAGCTCGACGATGAAATCGATCTGGCCGCTGCGCGCGGCCACGGCCGGCACGAAGCCGCGCTTTTCGCAGGCATCGAGAATCACCTGGTTCAACGCGAAGCCCGAATCGAACAGGATGAACGGCGTGTCGCGCAGATCGACAAGGCCGAGCTTCTTGCGCTTGGCGAGCGGATGATCGACGGCCATCAAGGCCATCAAGGGTTCGGCGCGCACCGCCTGCCATTCGAAGGGCTCGGCCACCGGCAGCAGCGACGCGGCCAGATCGATCTCGCCGGCCAGCAGGATTTCTTCGAGCCGTTTGCTGCCGTGTTCGACCAGGCTGATGTCGATGCCCGGATAGCGGCTGCGGAAATTGACGAACATCGGCGCGAACAAGGTGCTGCTGCCCAAGGGCGGCAGGCCCAGACGCAGGCGCCCGCGTTTGAGGCCGCGCAATTCGTCGAGTTCGCCGACCATGTCTTCGCGCTCGGCCAGCATCGCGATCGCGCGCCGATAGACGATCTGACCGGCCGCGGTCATTTCGCTGCGATGGCCGATGCGGTCGAGCAAGGGCACACCGAGTTCGATCTCGAGTTGCTTGACCGCCTTGCTCACTGTCGATTGGGTGGCGAACACCACCTTGGCGGCTTGCGAGAAGCCGCCTTGGCGCACCACTTCGACAAAGGCCCGTAGGCTGCGCAATTCCATGGTCGTAAGAATATTCCAAAATGGAATCAATTGCATGACAACAATTCATTTTACGAATGAATTGGCGCTGCCTAAGATGCATCGCATGAAAACCAATACGCGTTCCGCCAACCGTCTGCTGCTCCAGCATCTGCGCATCGCCGTGCATCGCAGCCGCGCGCTGCAGATCGGTGTGCTGGTACTGTTCTGGGCGCTCGGCGAAGGCCTGGCGCGCTTGCTCGATCTGCCGGTGCCTGGCGGCATCGTGGGCATGGCCGCGGTGCTGGCGCTCTTGGCCAGCGGCTGGCTGCGGCCGGCCGCCTTGCGGCGCGGCGCTTACTGGTTGCTGGCCGAAATGCTGCTGTTCTTCGTGCCCGCCGTGATGGCGGTGCTCGACCACCACGAATTCGTCGGCGCCCTGGGCGTCAAGCTCGCCGCCGTGATCCTGGTTGGCACGCTCACCGTGATGGGCGTGACCGCCTTGACCGTGGACGCCTGCTACCGCTGGCGGATGCGCCATGTCGAGCGCTGAAGCCTGGATCGGCACCTACGGCGTCGCGGTCTTCTGGTCGCTCGCCACGATCGCGTTCTATGTGTTCGCACGCTGGCTCAACCGGCGCCGTCCGCGTTGGTGGACCGCGCCCTTGTTGCTGACGCCGGTGTTGTTGATCTCGCTCGCGCTCGCGGTCCACGAAGGCTATGGCGATTACATCCGCGGCACGCATTGGCTCATGTTCATGCTCGGGCCGACCACGGTCGCGTTCGCCTTGCCGATCTACGAACAGCGCGCGCTGATCCGCCGCCATTGGTCGATCCTGTGCATCGGCGTGGTCGTCGGCAGCAGCATGGCGATCTTGAGCGCCTGGGGGCTGGCGACCGCGCTCGGTTTGTCCGACACGCTAAGGCTGAGTCTGTTGCCGCGTTCGATCACCACGCCGTTCGCAATAGCGGTGTCGGGCGACATTGGTGGCGTGCCCGATCTGACCGCGATCTTCGTCGTGATGACCGGCGTGTGCGGCGCGATGCTTGGCGAACTGATGCTCAAATGGCTACCCTTGCGCTCCAGCCTGGCGCGCGGCGCTTTGTTCGGCATGGGCGCACATGGTGCCGGCGTGGCCAAGGCGCATCAGGTCGGCCGCGAAGAAGGCTCGATGGCGGGGCTGGTCATGGTCATGGCCGGCCTGCTCAATGTGATGATCGCACCCGTGCTGGCCTATTGCCTGCGTTGATCGGGCGGCGATCTTCCGCGCTTCTTTCTGCGCGCGTGCCTGGGTCGCAATTCCCCCGGGATCCTTGATGGTATTTGCGTGCGTTCGCGCAATGCGGCTAAACTTCGACATATCGAAGTATTTCGATATTTAGGTTTAACGATTTTGTCCGGCATCGCATGGCGGCCGGCACCCGGGCCGACATGGACATCGACGAAATCATCAACGCGCTTTCGAATCCCGCTCGACGCGAAATCCTGGCTTGGCTCAAAGAGCCCGAGACCCATTTCGCGGAGCAGACGCACCCGTTCGACAACGGCGTGTGCGTCGGGCGCATTTACGAGCGCGCGGGCTTGTCGCAATCGACCGTGTCGGCCCACCTGGCGACCTTGCAGCGGGCGGGCCTCTTGGTGTCGACGCGGATCGGGCAATGGGTCTATTACAAGCGCGACGAGAAGACGATCAAAGCCTTTCTCGCCACGCTCAAGTCCGATCTTTGAAGTCGCAGTCGTCGTCGAACACCAGCCCGACCGCGGGCCGCCAGCATCTTCAGCCCTTCTTCCGAGCTAGAAAGGAACCCCATGCCCTCGCTTTTCGATCCTCTCCTCGTCGGCGATCTCGCATTGCCGAACCGCATCATCATGGCGCCGCTCACGCGCAGCCGCGCCAGTTCGGGACGCGTTCCCAATGCCCTGATGGCCGAGTATTACGCGCAGCGCGCGTCGGCCGGCCTCATCCTGAGCGAAGCCACCGCCGTGACCCCGCAAGGCGTGGGTTATGTCGACACCCCGGGTATCTGGTCGGATGAACAGGTCGAAGGCTGGAAGCTCGTGACCGAAGCCGTGCATCGCGCGGGCGGGCGTATCTTCATGCAGTTGTGGCATGTGGGCCGCATCTCGGATCCGTCCTTGCTCGACGGTCAATTGCCGGTCGCGCCGAGCGCGATCGCCGCGAGCGGCCATGTGAGCCTGTTGCGCCCGCAGCGGCCCTATGTGCAGCCGCGCGCGCTCGAAACCGACGAAATCCCCGGCATCGTCGAGGCCTATCGGCGCGGCGCGCTCAACGCACAGCGCGCGGGCTTCGATGGTGTGGAAGTCCATGGCGCCAACGGCTACCTGCTCGACCAGTTCCTGCAAGACAGCACCAACCATCGCACCGACCAATATGGCGGCTCGATCGGGAACCGGGCGCGCCTGATGCTCGAAGTCGTCGATGCGGCGATCTCGGTCTGGGGACCCAAGCGTGTGGGCTTGCATCTCGCTCCGCGCGGCGATTCGCACACCATGGGTGACTCGGATCCGCTCGCGACCTTCAGCCATGTGGCGCGCGAAGTCGGCGAGCGCGGCATCGCCTTCCTCTGCGCGCGCGAATACGAGGCCGACGACGCCATCGGCGCCAAGCTCAAGCAGGCGTTCGGTGGCGTCTACATCGCCAACGAGAAGTACAGCCTCGAATCGGCGCAGGCGGCGCTCGCGGCCGGCACCGCCGACGCGGTGGCCTGGGGCAAGGCGTTCATCGCCAATCCGGATCTGCCCCGGCGCTTTGCGCTCGCCGCCGGGCTCAACGCGCCCGACATGGCGACCTTCTATAGCGGCGACCAGCGCGGCTACACCGACTATCCGGCGCTCGAAGCGGCATAGTGCGCAATCGCCGCGTTGCGCGGGCGCGATCGGCATGCTTGGGCATGTACAATCGCGCCCGTCATCGGGGAGTAGCCGCTTTTCCAGAAAGAGGCCTGTGTCAACAGACTTGCATGCATGGCGCATGCATGGCACCGGCGGCCTGCGGGCTTGGCGAGACCTTTGACCATGCCGACGGCTCGGGCCGGTGTCGGTGTGGTCAATCGTCTCATCGACCGGCCCGGAGTACGCACACATGGAAGCTTTCCTCGTCTCCACCGGTATCGTCGCGCTTGCGGAAATCGGTGACAAAACCCAATTGTTGTCCTTGGTGCTGGCGGCTCGGTTCAAGCGGCCCTGGCCCATCATCCTCGGCATCTTCGTCGCCACCCTGGTCAACCATGCGCTGGCCGGTGCGGTCGGGGCCTGGGTCACGCAATGGATGGGGCCGCAGATGCTGCGGTGGGTGCTGGGCCTGTCGTTCATCGCGATGGCGGCCTGGATCCTCATCCCCGACAAGCTCGACGAGGACGAAGGCCAATCGCGCAGCCGGCATGGCGTGTTCGTCGCCACCGTGATCGCGTTCTTCCTGGCCGAGATGGGCGACAAGACCCAGATCGCCACCGTGGCCTTGGCCGCCAAATACTCGATGTATGCCGCCGTCGTGGCCGGCACCACGGTCGGCATGCTGCTGGCCAATGTGCCGGTGGTGCTGTTCGGCGAGCGCATGGCGCGTCTGTTGCCGGTACGCATCGTGCACATCGTTTGCGCGATCGTGTTCGCGGTGATCGGCGTCGCGACCTTGCTGAGCGACTTCTCGCTGACTTGATCCCGGCCCGGGCGCCCGCCGTCATGGCGGGCGCCGCGCGCGCTCATCCGGTGTTGCGCAAGCCCGCGGCGATGCCGTTGATGGTCAGATGGATGCCGCGCTTGACGCGCTCGTCGCTCGCGCCCGAGCGATGCCGCTTGATGAGTTCGACCTGCAAATGGTTGAGCGGATCGATGTAGGGAAAGCGGTTGCGGATCGAACGTTTGAGCAGCGGATTGCCTTCGAGCAGGCTCTTGGCGCCGGTGAGCTTGAACAGCCATTCGAGGCTGCGCGCATGTTCTTCCTCGATGCGCGCATAGATCTGGCCGCGCAGCTTGCGGTCGGGCACGAGCTGGGCGTAGCGCTGCGCGACCGCGAGGTCGGTCTTGGCGAGCACCATGTCCATGTTGGACAACAGCGCCGCGAAGAACGGCCAATCGCGCGCCATCCGTTTGAGCAGCGCGAGCCGCTCGCGCGCCTGCTTGGTTTTTGCGCTGGCCGCGGTCGATGCGTCGCCTTCGACGAAGGCCTGCAGCGCGCGGCCCACGCCATACCAGCCCGGCAGCAACAGCCGGCATTGGCCCCATGAAAAGCCCCAGGGAATCGCACGCAAGTCTTCGATGCGACGCGTCGATTTGCGCGAGGCCGGACGCGAGCCGATGTTGAGTTCGGCGATCTCGCTGATCGGCGTGGCCGCGAAGAAATAATCGGTGAAGCCCGGCGTGTCGTAGACCAGACCGCGGTAATGCGCGAACGCGGTCTGCGACAAGGTCTCCATCGCTTCCAGAAAAGTCTTGGGCACGCGCGCACGCTCGTGCACGAGGGTGGCTTCGAGCGTGGCCGCGACCAGGGTTTCCAGATTGCGCCGGCCGATTTCGGGGTTGGAGAATTTGCTCGCGATGATCTCGCCTTGTTCGGTCAGGCGGATGCGGCCGTCGACCGTGCCTGGCGGTTGCGCGAGGATGGCTTGATAACTCGGTCCGCCGCCGCGCCCGACGGTGCCGCCGCGGCCGTGGAACAAGCGCAGCCGCACCCCGTGTTCGCGGAACAACTCGACGAGCGCGATCTCGGCCTTGAACAATTCCCAGTTCGAGGTCAGGAAGCCGCCATCCTTGTTGCTGTCGGAATAGCCGAGCATGACTTCCTGGGCGTCGCCGCGCGCGGCGATCGAGGTGCGCATGATCGGATGGGCGAGGAAGTCGCGCATGATCGCGCTGGCATTACGCAAGTCGGCGATGGTCTCGAACAAGGGCACGACCATGAGATCCATGCGCGTGCCTTCGGGCGTATGGCGGAACATGCCGGTTTCGCGCTGGAGCAGCGCCACTTCGAGCAGGTCCGAGACGGTTTCGGTGTGCGAGATGATGTACAGCTCGATCGCCGCCGCGCCGAACGCGGCCCGGGTTTCGCGCGCGGTGGTGAAGACCGCAAGCTCGGCGCGCGTGCGTTCGCTGTATTCGCCGCAAGGCGTGATCAAGGCGCGCGGCTGGGCCAGTTCGCGCGTCAGCAGCGCGACGCGCGCGGCTTCGTCGAGCGCGGCGTAATCGGCCTCGACGCCGGCCGTCGCGAACAATTCGGCGACCACGGCTTCATGCACATCGGAGCTTTGCCGCAAGTCGACAGTGGCCAGATGAAAGCCGAACACCTCGACCGCGCGTTGCAAAGGCCCAAGGCGTTGCGCGGCGATGGCCGCGCCATGATGTTCGGTAAGCGATTGCGCGATGGTCTGCAGATCGGCGGCAAAGGCCTGCGCGCTCGCGTAAGGCGGCGCATCGGGCGCGGGCCGCGCTTCGAGCGCCGACAGGCCGAGTGCGCGCGCGGTCGCGGCGAGACGCGCGTACAGGCCGATCAGCGCGCGGCGGTAGGGTTCGTCGGCGCGGTGTGGCGAATCGTCGGGCGAGGCCTGGGCCAGGGCGAGCAAGGCGTCGGACGCGCCGACCAGGCCTTGCGACATCGACAATTCGGCACCCAGTTTGTGCACTTGTTCGAGGTAATGCCCGAGCGCGACCGTGGCTTGGCGGCGCGCCGCATGCGCGAGCGTGGTGGCAGTGACGTTCGGATTGCCGTCGCGGTCGCCGCCGATCCAGCTGCCCATGCGCAGGAAGGCCGGCAACTCGGGCAGGGCGCGCTTGCGGCCGAGTTTGCGCGCGAGCTGGCGTTCGATGTCGGCATACAGGCGCGGAATCTCGGCCAGAAAGGTCGCGTGATAGAACGACAGCGCGTTTTCGATCTCGTCGGCCACCGTGAGCTTGGAAGTGCGCAGCATGCGCGTCTGCCAGAGCGAGGCGATCATGACGCGCAGCTCGGCCAGGGTCTGGTCGACTTCGTCGGCGGTCTGGGGCGTATCGCGCGCGGTGAGCAAGGCCGCCACATGGGCTTGCAGATCGAGGATGCTTTTGCGCTGCACCTCGGTCGGATGCGCGGTCAGGACCGGCGCAATGCTCGCGCCTTGCAGGCAGGCGGTGATCGCATCGACCCCAACGCCGGCCGCTTCGCAGCGCGCGAGCGCATGCGCGAAGCTGCCCGCGCGCGGCGCGGCACCCGCGAGCGCATGGGCGCGCTGGCGTCGCACATGGTGGCGGTCTTCGGCGATGTTGGCCAG
>JADHEF010000845.1_pt1 | contig 25236 bp, 20 predicted proteins | sample 8952391 | NCBI WGS metagenome assembly JADHEF01 (sample SAMN16124439, study PRJNA663245) | bioreactor sludge metagenome | isolation source: sludge (nitrite) | place: India:Bengaluru | collected 2019-02-28 | reverse complement strand
GAGGCCCTGGTGGCGCTGGCCAAGATGGTCCGCCTGGCCCCCGACCGCGCAACCCGGGACCGCGCCTGGGAGTGGTTTGGGCGCGTTCACGACTACTGCTGGTCCCACTTTGCCGACCCGGAGTTCGGCGAATGGTTCGGCTACCTCAACCGTCGCGGAGAGGTCCTGCTCCCCCTCAAGGGGGGCAAGTGGAAGGGCTGCTTCCACATCCCGCGCGCACTGCTTCTGGTTTGGCGGGAGATGGAGAAGATCAGCGGGGGAAAAGCCTGAGCCGCGGCCGGGTGGTTTCCAGGAGGGAACTTGTGACGCGGGGCGCCCAGCCCTGGATGGCAGCCGGGCCTCCGCGGGTGCGCCGCATCCGGGTCTGTGTGGTGCTGCGTTCCATGGCGGACAGCACATCCCGCGGCACCCAGTCCCCGGATTTCGTCTTCACATACCCGAACTCCGTGACGCGGACCTGCGGGTCGCCCGGTGCCTGGAATGTGACCTCAAACGTGTAGCCGATCACGTCCACTTCGGAAGGACGAACCCCCACCACGGTATGCCCCGGGTTGAGTTTCGCGTAATCGGCGGCCGCCTTTTCACTGCTGACCCCGCCGCAGCCCGCCATCACCAACAAGGCGGCAAGGCCGATGACTATCCGCATGAATTGACGCCTCAACACAGGGGTTCCTCGCGTCTGGTCGGCATGGTCCGTTATGCGCCTGATCCACGGCGCAGCGTCAACCGTTAAGCCCCTCCCCGGCGGTCAGGGGCGCTGCTGTCCCGCCTGGGACGCGGGCGGGGCCGACGGCGGGGGAGGACCGTCGAAGAGGTGTCCGAGTCCGAGTTCCCGGATTTCCTCGCGCACCAGCGGAGGCAGGCGTTCCCACACCACCGGCGGAACCCGCTCCAGGTCCGCCGCGGAATCCAGGACCACGGCTTCGGGCAGCATCTCGCAGACGAGGTCCAGTTTTTCCAGTTCCTCGGTCAGGATGTCGCACGCATCCGGGACATCCCACGGAATCCGGCTGAACAGGCCATCCGGAAAGGTTCTCATCCCCAGCAAGTAAAGCGAACCGCTGGTGGACGGTCCAATGACGGCGTCGGCCCAGTCCAGCGCGTTGAACGCGTAGTTCACCAGTTCGCGATCCACATCCAGGCAGAACCCTCCTATCTGGACCACGCGGCTCGGGCGATGGTCCACCGCGTGGAGCAGCTCGGCCTCCATCCGTTCCCCTGCGTCAAAGCTCGTATGCACCTCGAAGGTCGCCCGGCGACGCGTCCAGCCAAGCCATCTTTCCACCAGGCTGGTTTTGTCCGCCGGCCAGTAATACACGATTCCGCGGTATTCCCTGTCCAGCGGGAGGGTTTGCCGCAGAACCTGTTCGATTATCAGTTTGGAAAAATGAACGGCTTGCGCGGGGCCCAGATCCCGCACCAGGCCCGACTTCGTGTTGGCCGACTCCGGGTATCGGAACGACACCACCAGCGACCTGTTTTCCTGGACCGGATTCAACCCACCCAATGACCTGTTGCCTCCCAATGATCTCGGCTCACTCTACCTGCCCCGGTACCGCAATGGTTATTAATAGGTGAAAATTCCACAAGGCCAACTTTATGTCGGGACTGGCGGCGCGCCACCCATTTTGTGCTGGTTCTGGGGGTTGCAATTGAGCCTTTTCGAGCAAAGGCTTGCCGACTGGTGACCCACGAAATCCCCGATTCGACCCGCCGATCCCGGTGGCGTCCAGACGGGGCGATTTTCGCCCTCGCCCTTTTCGTGCGCCTGGTGGTGCTCCACGGCTTTCGCGATGTCCCCTTCTTTGGCGATCTCATCGTGGATTCCCGCGCTTATGACCTGTGGGCGCGCCGCCTTGCCGGGGGGGACTGGATCGGGGACCGGCCTTTCTATCAGGCCCCGCTCTACCCGTACCTGCTCGGGATTTTCTACTCGGTGTTCGGCCGTCACCTGTTGGGGGTTCGCGTGGTCCAGGCCCTCCTCGGGGCTGCAGCGTGCGTGGTCATGCGCCGGGCCGTCCGGCGCTGGTTCGGCGAAACCGCAGGACGCATTGCCGGGTTCGGGATGGCCCTGTTCCCGCCCGCCGTGTTTTTCGACCTGCTGATCCAGAAATCCGTTCTCGACAGCCTGTTTGTGCCGCTGGTGATCCTGGCGCTCGGTCGCGCTTTCTTGTCGCCCCATCCGCGCGCGCGGGCTTTTCTTGGGGTCGGAATCACATTTGGCCTTTTTGCGCTGAATCGTGAAAATGCGCTTCTTTCCGCCATCCTGGTGGGTTGCTGGACAATCGCGGACCGGGACCTGGCCCCGGGCCGCCGGCGGCTGGTGTTGGTCCTGTCCATGATCGGAGGCCTCGCCCTGCCCCTGCTTCCCGTTTATGTGCGCAATGCCTCGCTGGGCGCGCGCACGGCCATCACCACCTGGAACGTGGGGACGAGCCTGTACATCGGCAACCACCGCGGCGCGAATGGCATGTACCTGCCGCTGCGTCCCGCCCGGGGCGATACCCGGTATGAGGAAACCGATGCCCGGGAACTCGCTGAACAGGAATCGGGAACCCGCCTGACACCGGACCGGATTTCGCGATTCTGGCTGGGCAAATCGGCCCGCGAGATCGCCGGGGCGCCGGGCGAATGGCTGTGGCTGCTGGCCCGGAAAGCGGGGCTGGCCGTGAACCAGGTCGAGGTCATCGACACCGACGACATCTATTTCTACGAGCAGTATTCGGTCCTGTTGCGCGTCCTCAACGCCCTGCCGTGGTTCGCCCTGGTTCTTGGACTGTCGGCCGGAGGCGTGGTGGCTTTCCGGGATTCGGCGCGCCGGCTGGCGCCGCTTCTCGCACTGTCCCTGGGCATGTTCGCCAGCCTCGTGGTTTTCTATGTGGTGGGCCGGTACCGGTATCCCCTGGCGCTTTCGCTGTTTCCCCTGGGCGCGGCCTTTGCCGCCGGGGCGCGCCACCTGCCGGCGCGACGCCGGACGGCATCCCTCGTGGTCGGCGGGGCCGTGGCCGCCCTCGCCTTCCTGCCGATGACCACGAAGCGGGAGCAGCTGGGCACGTCGTACTTCAATGCGGCAAACATCCTCGCCGCGCGGGGCGACCGGGACGGGGCGGTCCGTTTCTTCGATCTGTCGCTCGCCTCGGGACGGGGCGAAGCGGCCACCCGCGTGAACTACGCGGCACTCCTGATGGAGACGGGTCGCGCCGCCGACGCATGGCGGATCCTGGATGAGGCGGCCGCGGCGGCGCCGGGCGAGGCCCCCGTGCACCTGGCAAAGGCCAATGCCTCCCTGCGTTTGGGCAAACCGGAGCGGGCCCTGGCTGAAGCGGCGTCCGCCCTGCGCCTCGACCCGGCCAGCCCCATGGCACTCAACACGCGGGGCGCGGCCCTGGCGGCCCTTGGCCGGGGCGGGGAGGCCGCGGATTCGTTCCGCGAAGCCCTGGGCCGGGATCCCGGCTATGTTTCCGCACGGCTGAATTGGGCGCGCCTGCTCAGGGCCGACGGCGAAACCACGCGCGCGATCATTCTGCTGCGTGAGGGCGCGGGGATCACGACCGGCAGCCTGGAAATCTCACGGATGCTCGGGGAACTGACGGCCCCCCGCTAGCGGTTCAGCGTCCGCCGTACATCCGCTCGTAGTAGTCGCGGTATTCGCCCGACAGGATCCGCTCCCACCAGCCCCGGTTGTCCAGGTACCACTTCACGGTTGCCGGAAGGCCATCTTCCAGCGTCACCCGTGCCTTCCAGCCCAGCTCCGCACGGATCTTGGACGAATCAATGGCGTAGCGCCGGTCGTGGCCCGGGCGATCCTTCACATGGCGGATCAGCGATTCGGGGCGGTCCAGGAGCCGCAGGATGGTCCGCACAAGTTCGATGTTCGGCATTTCCGCGCCCGACCCGATGTTGTACACCCCGCCCGGTGTGCCGCGCTCCAGCACGGCGGCGATTCCCGAGCAGTGGTCCGACACATGAATCCATTCGCGCACGTACAGCCCGTCGCCGTAAACCGGGAGCGGTTCGCCCTTCAGGGCGTTGAGGGTCATCAGCGGGATCAGCTTTTCGGGGAACTGATAGGGACCGTAATTGTTCGAGCAGCGCGTGATGAGCACCGGCAGGTCGAACGTGTGGAAATACGCCGCGCACAGATGGTCGGCGGCGGCCTTGCTGGCCGAGTATGGGCTGCGGGGCGACAGCGGGGTTGTCTCCGTGAAAAGGCCATCCGGGCCCAGGCTGCCGTAAACTTCGTCCGTGGAAACCTGGACGAAGCGTTTCGTGCCGTGCAGTCGCGCCGCCTCCAGCAGCACCTGCGTGCCCAGAACGTTGGTTTTCAGGAAAACCTGCGGGTTCTCGATCGAGCGGTCCACATGGCTTTCGGCGGCGAAGTTCACCACCGCGTCGAACCGGTGTTCCCGGAACAGCTTGTCCACGGCCCGGGGATCCGTGATGTCCGCGTGCGCGAAAACATAGTCCGGATTCGATGCGGCATCGGCCAGGTTTTCGGCATTCCCGGCATAGGTCAGGGCGTCGAGGTTCACCACGGTTTCCGCCGGGTGATTTTGCAGCCACTCCAGCACGAAGTTCGCGCCGATGAATCCGCAACCCCCGGTAACCAGCAGTTTTGCCATTGGAATTCCCGTTCCTCCGTCCCCATATAATCCTGACGGGGCGGGATGGAATCTGTTGAGGAGAGTGCCCCGTGGCAACATCGAAATCGGAACCCGCGAAAAACACGGATTGTTGGGAGGGGGTCCTTGCCGGGGCGGAGGGCAATGTGCGGGTCGCGGTCGAAGTGACGGACAAGGGCCTGAGCCGGCTGAACCTGGTCGAGTTCGGCACGTCGTCCGCCCCGACCAGGCCACCCGTCCACCCGCTGCTGGAAAAGGTCGTCGGCCAGTTGCGGGAGTACTTCGCGGGAGAGCGGCAGGTCTTTGACCTGCCGCTGGACCTGTCGGGAACCCCGTTCCAGAATCGCGTGTGGAAGGCGGCGGCGCGCATTCCCTACGGGCAGACCCGCAGTTACTGGTGGATGGCGGTGAGACTGGGCGACCCGCATGTGGCGCGGGCGGTGGGCGGCGCCCTGGGAGCCAACCCGGTGCCGCTGGTCATCCCCTGCCACCGGGTCGTGAAGAAGGACGACAGCCTGGGCGGGTTCTCCTGCGGGCTGGATTGGAAGGTGATGCTGATCGCCCACGAGAAGGCGGTGGCCGGGGCCGGGCGGGGCGTCCGCCCGTGAAATCCGCCCCGGGGGTACGGAACCCCGCCGGGAAGCGCGGATGTCCCCGCGTGCCCCGCGGTCGGTTTTCGCATTGAAAACCGCCACCCCACCCCGCACAGGGTAGAGGCTGATCATCGGCGGACCAACCGCGGCCGGACGGGCGCGGTTCCGCCAACCACGAGGCCCCATGGAACTCACCCGGAAGACCATTCACGAATTGTCCGCCATGCTCCGCAGCGGCGAGGTATCCAGCGTGGAGATCACGCGCTCGGTGCTCGACCGCATTTCCGCCGTCGAACCCAGGGTGCGGGCCTTCGTCACCGTGATGGCCGACGAGGCGATGCGCATGGCCGGCGACGCCGACCGTGCCCGGGCCGACGGGACCGCCAATTCGCCGCTCGCCGGGATCCCGCTGGCGGTCAAGGACAACATGTGCACCCGCGGCACCCGCACCACATGCTCGTCGCGCCTCCTCGAGAACTTCGTGCCCCCCTACGACGGCACGGTGGTTGCCCGTCTTCGCGAAGCCGGGGCGGTGTTCTGCGGCAAGGCCAACATGGACGAGTTCGCGATGGGCTCTTCCACGGAGAACTCGGGAATCCAGAAGACTTTCAATCCCTGGGACCTGGAGCGCATCCCGGGCGGTTCGAGCGGCGGCAGCGCCGCCGCGGTCGCCTCGGATATGTGCATCGCGGCCACGGGGAGCGACACCGGCGGCTCGATCCGCCAGCCCGCGGCCTGCTGCGGCGTGGTGGGGCTGAAGCCGACCTATGGCCTCGTTTCCCGGTACGGGCTGGTCGCGTTTGCCTCGTCCCTCGACCAGATCGGACCGATCACCAAGGATGTGGAGGACGCGGCCATCCTGCTGAACGCCATGGCGGGGCACGACCCGATGGACTCGACCAGCGCCGATGTCGCGGTGCCGGATTACACGACCTTCCTGCGGGGCGACATCAGGGGCCTGCGCGTCGGAATGCCGCGCGAGTTCTTCGGGGAGGGCATGGATGCCGGCGTCCGCGCGGCCGTCGAAGCGGCCATCCGCAAACTGGAGGAACTGGGCGCCGTCCCCGTGGAGGTGGAACTGCCCACGTCCCCCTATGCCGTTGCCACTTACTACCTGGTGGCCACGGCCGAGGCCAGTTCCAACCTGGGGCGGTACAGCGGCGTGGAGTACGGCGTCCGCAAACGGGCGGAAAATGTGATCGAGATGTACAACCGGACCCGCGCGGCCGGGTTTGGCGCCGAGGTCAAGCGCCGCATCATGCTGGGCACCTACGCGCTCAGCGCCGGTTACTATGACGCATACTACCTCAAGGCGCTCCGGGTGCGGACGCTGATCCAGCGCGATTTCGAGGCGGCGTTTGCCAAGTGCGACGTCATCGCCGGCCCGACGGCCCCCACCGCCGCGTTCCGGGTGGGGGAGAAGACCGACAACCCGCTCGAGATGTACCTGAGCGACATCTACACGATTTCCGTGAACCTGGCGGGCATCTGCGGCATGAGCCAGCCCTGCGGATTCACGCCCGGCGGCCTGCCCGTGGGCCTGCAACTGATCGCCCCGGCTTTCGGGGAGGGGCGCATCTTCCGCGCGGCACACGCATACGAACAGGCAACCGATTGGCACAAATCCCGGCCTTCCCTGTAAGGTCCGGGCGCGTCACCCACACTGGCACGGAGGCAAGCATGGAACTGCGCGACGAGATCCGCGAGGCGGTGGAGTTCATCCGCACCCGCACCCGGGTCGTCCCGGAAATCGGCATCATCCTGGGGACCGGCATGGGCGCGCTGGCCAGGGAGGTGCAGGGCGACGCCGTCATCGAATACGGCGACATCCCGCATTTCCCGGTTTCCACCGTCGAGTCGCACGCGGGCAAACTGCACCTGGGGCACCTGTGCGGAAAGCCGGTGTTCATGATGCAGGGGCGCTTCCACTACTACGAGGGCTACACGATGCGCCAGGTCACGTTCCCCGTGCGGGTCATGCGCGAACTGGGTGCGAAAACCCTGGTCGTGATGAATGCCGTCGGCAGCATGAACCCGCTCATGCCCCCCGGTTCGCTGGTGCTGGCGCAGGACCACATCAATCTCATGGGCGACAACCCGCTCATCGGCCCGAACGACGACGGGCTGGGGCCGCGTTTCCCGGACATGAGCGAGCCGTACAGCCGCGAGCTCATCGCGCTGGCCGAGCGGGTGGCCCTCGAGAACAAGATCCCGGGGGTGCACCGCGGCGTCATGGTGGCCGTGACCGGGCCGAACCTGGAGACCGCGGCCGAGTACCGCATGTTCCAGCGGATCGGGGCCGACATCGTCACGATGTCCACCGTTCCCGAGGTGATTGTTGCCGTCCACGGCGGCATGAGGGTGCTGGGGATTTCCACCGTGACCGACGCGTGCCTGCCCGACGCGCTGCACGCGGCGAGCCTGGAAGCCATTCTCAAGGTGGCGGGCGAGGCTGAACCGCGACTGTCGGCCCTGGTGCGGGGCGTGGTGGCAGGTTTGTAGGGAGTTCCGCGGCGGACGGCGGCCCGGGGGCCGCGTCCGCCCGGACTCCCGCCCCTACTTCGCGTCCGTGGTGGCCTTTTCCGCCTTCGCCACGGCGGCCGCTGCGGCCAGTTTGCCCGCGACATCCGCGGTCGGCGTGGTGGTGGTATCCGCAGGGGCCGGCAAGTTCTTGGGCACGATCACAGGATCCTTGGCAAAACGCAGGGTCATCGTGGAGGTGTCCACGCGCGCGATCCGGCTCACCTGGTTCTGGCTTTTGAGGGTTTCCAGGCGGGCGGCCTCCACATCCAGTTTCGACTCGGGGATGCGCACGGCCACTTCGCGCATGAACTTCACGGCGTCATCCACCTTGTCCTGGCGGAGCAGCACGTTCACATAGGTGCGCACGAGGGCGGGCATCACGTCGAGGTTCACCCGGGCATCATAGAGGGCCCGCAGCACCGTCTTTGCCCCGGCCAGGTTGCCGAGGTCCGAGTAGAACATCGCCAGCTGGAGCGCGAGTTCGGTGCGCTTGTTGGTGTCCAGTTCCTCCTTCATGGCCTGGTCAAAGAGGCCCGTGGCCGTCTCGGCCCACTTGCGCGCCTCCTCGTAACGGCCCATGCGGGCGTCGAACATCGAGATGCGCAGCGCCAGTTCGCGCTTCGAGGCTTCGTTCTTCTCCGTGCCGAACTCGTGCTCGTACATCGTGAGGGCGGCCGTGACGTTCTGGTCGGCGAGATAGGTCTGCACCAGCAGGTCGCGGTACAGGTTGCGCTCGGCCGTGGTGGTGGTGGCCGTGCGCAGGCCCGTCAGGATTTCCCGCGCCCGGGTGGTTTCCTTGGCCGCCGTCAGCAGGGTGGCCCGCGCGACGGTCAGGCTGAGGGACGTCCCCTCGTCCGACGCGTACTTCTTCTGGAACTTGTCCACGGCCTTCATCGCGTCATCGAACCGGCGCATCTGCTGGAGGAGGGTCAGGTAGTCGCGCAGGGTGTTGCGTCCGAATTCGGTGGTCTGGGGCACCGCGTCCAGCACGATCTCCATCTCCGCGACGGCCTCGTCCGGCCGGCGGTCGGCCACGTAAACCTGGGCCAGGAGATAGTGGGCCTCCACCGTGCGCGGATGGTCCGGGAACTTCTTGATCATCTCCCGGGCTTCCAGCATCGCGCCCAGCGTGTCACGGTCGCGAAGCATCTGGGCGGTTTTCTCGAGGCGCTCCTCGGGGGTGCGGCCACTGCAGCCGGCAAGCACGAGACACAGGGCGGCGCACGCGGCCGCCGCGATCGGAAACTTCTGCATGGATGGGGTCTTTCCGGGTTGAATAATGGGACAGATGCTAGTCCTTCGGACTTTTGAGCATTACCGGGGCTTGTCAAAGAATATGCGAACGGGACAGCCATCCAGCCGCCCGCGATGGTGGGAGCGCATCCGCCGCGCCTTCAACCTGCGCTTCACGCGCGGGCCCGCGCTGCTGCGCCGGATGGGCATTCCCGTCAGCGACGCCGACCCCGCGCGCCGCGGCTTTGTCATCATCCAGGTGGACGGCCTTTCCCATGCCCGCCTGGTGGAGGCCCTGCGGCGCCGGCGCATGCCCTTCCTGAGGAGACTGGTCCGCCGCGGCCGCCTCAAACTGCACCGGTTTCTGTCCGAGCTCCCCACATCCACTCCCGCCTTCCAGGCCGGAATGTTCTACGGGGACAATTCGGAAATTCCCGGGTTTCAGTTTTTCGACAAGAGCGAGGGGCGCCATTACCGGATGGGGCGGAGCGAGTTTGCCTATTCGGTCCAGCAGGAGCGCCGCAACCCGGGCCTCCTGCGCGGGGGAAGCGTGTTCAGCTGCGTGTTCACGGGGGACGCGGACTCGGCCCTTTTCATTTTCTCAACCCTCACGGCGCCCTCCCGCTGGAAGTTCGTCTTCCGGGCCTGGGATATCCTGCTTCTCAGCGTGCTCTATGTGTCCGTCTTCTTCCGGATGGTGTTCCTGTTTGTCCTGGAGCTGGTGCTCGCCGTCTATGATTCGGTGAAGTGGTATCTCCGGCGGGGCATCGTGCGGCGCGAGGTCGAGTTCATCGCGGCGCGCGTGGCCCTCACCGTCATCGCCCGCGAGAGCATCACGGTCGGTGCCACCATCGACATCTACCGGGGCGTTCCCTCGATTTACGTGAACTACCTCGGGTACGACGAACACTCCCACCTGCGCGGACCGGACAGCGCGGTGGCGAAATGGACCCTGCTCGGCATCGACCGGTGCATCCGCAAGATCCACAAGGCCACCCTCTTCTCGGAGAGGAAGTACGACTTCTATGTCCTCTCGGACCACGGCCAGTGTCCCGTGCTGCCGTTCGAGATGCTCGCCGGCGAACCCCTGGGCGAGTTCCTTCAGGCGCGGCTGGCCGGCATGACGGTGGAGAGCGATCTGACCAAGGATGAACGGGCGGCGCAGCTGGGTGCCGTGGCCGAGGGCATGGCCCGAATCGCCGAACCCATGCCGCGCGCGTTTCGCCGCCCGATCCGCGCCTATGGGCGTTTCCTGGGGCGGCGTGTCGCCCGGCTCGATCCCCCGGCCGACGACCCCGTGGCAAGGCTCGACATCGTCGTCGTTTCCAGCGGGCCCGTCGCCTATGCGTACTGGGTGCGGAGGCCCGAGCCCCTCACGGCCGAGGACATTGACGAGATGCACCCGGAGTTGCTCGACCAGCTGGCCGACCATCCGGCCGTCGGTTTCGTGTCCACGCGCACGGAGTCCGGCGGGGTGCTCGTCCATGCGCGGGGCGGCACCGCCCTGATTGGCGAAAACGGGGTCCGGGTGGACGGCGACCTTCCGTTTGACGCCTCGCCCCACCGGTCCCATGTCATCGAGGGCATCCGCCGAATCACCCGAATGCGGCGCGCGGGGGACCTGTGCATCTGGGGCGCTTACGCCCAGGGCGGAAACGTGAGCTACTCGTACGAGTTTGGCGCCCACACGGGCTGCACCGATGACGAGATCACGGCTTTCATCCTGGCACCGCCCGAGGCGGATTTTGACTTTGCCTCCGTCACGCGACACGACCAGTTCTACGAGTTTTTCAGCCGCTACCTGCCCGGGACCGGGGAGACCGAAGAGCAGCGCGACGCGTCGTGACGGCAACGCCCGGTGCGTTCCGTCGGGGCCGGGGAACCGCCGTTTCGCCTATCCGCGCGTGCCTCCGGCGACCCGCGCGATGTCACCCCACGATACCGTTCCATTGGTCGGGTCGTAACGGGCGCAGCCGGGTGTCAGCGGGCTGACAAACTGGCGGATGTAGCAGGGGAGCGCGTCCTCCGTCAGGTCGGGACCGGGGCTGACCAGCACAAACCCGGCCCCCTCCGGGCGTTCCCCGGTCGAAGTGACGATGTCCCTGAATTCGGCGTCCCAAACCGGTTCCGCGGGGTAGGCACTTGCCGGACCCGGCCAGATCCGCTGGGTGGCGATGCGGTAGCGCGTCTGGAGGCTGCCTGCCGGCGAATCGGTGGGCTGGCCGGAGCCATCCGCCTGGCGGATCCGGTAGTTGCTCCCGAATCCGTCCCCGGGGACCGATGTGATGTAGGCGATCGGGGTTGTCAGAGAATCCGGGACGAAACCCCAATTCCAGCGCTGCGGCGGCGTGTGACCCGAAATCACGCCATACGGATACTGGTTGGTGTCCACGGCGAAGGCCTCGACGGCGGTGGCGATCGTGCGAAGGTCCGCCTTGGTGCGCGCGACCTTCGCGCGCACCTGCGCCTCGAGCAGGTTGGGAATCGCTATTGCGGCCAGGATGGCGATGATCGCCACCACCACAAGCAGCTCAATCAGTGTGAATCCGCGCCGGTTCATGGAAGGCCTCCGAATCTGGACTGCTGTATCCCGCCCAGTTCCCTACACCCGTCACCCCGGAAATGGTCACCGGCCATTGGCCGGCCGCCGCGGACTCGCCCGTCAAAACCCGCGCCATCTCGGCCTGGCTTTCGAAATGGCTGCAGAACGCCGTGAAGTAGTTCTGCAGCGCGGGCCATTGCCTTATGTGGTACGGGCTGCCGAACGACACGTACACCACCCTGACCCCGGCGGCGAGCAGGTCCGCCACCAGGGCCGACTGGCTTGCGGCAAGAACCGGCTGCCAGTCGGTGGAGGTGACCACCACCCGCTGGTAGGTCTTGGCCGTATTGACCAGCGTGGTGCGCTGGCCGCTGGTGAGGGATGTGGAGACGGTCTGTACCACGAGGCCGGGGATGCGCGCCTGAAGGGCGGACGTGAAATTGCTGATCGCGTACTGGTAGAAAATGCTGCCGGAGGCGCTCATGGTCAGGCACAGCACGGTCTGGGACGATGTGAGCGGCAGGTCGCCGGGGTTCACCCGCACCTGGCAGAGGGATTTCCGGGCGATGCTTTTCGCAACGGCCAGATGCTCCGGGGCCTGAAGCGTTGATGCGGCCAGGGAGAGCGGCACGGTCGTCGATTCGGGCATTCCGACACGGCTCTTGAGGATGAGGATCCGGCGCACCGCGTCGTCGACCCGGCCCGGCGTTATCGTGCCGCTTGTCACGGCGTTCCTGATGCCGTCACGCGCCGCGGAAACACTGTTGGGCATCAGGACCACGTCCAGGCCCGCCTGCACGCCCAGCCGGGCCGCGTCCGCGGTGTTGTTGTTCGCCGCAATCAGCAGGCCCGTCATCCCGTACGAATCCGAGATGGCCACCCCCTGGAAGTTCAACTGGGTCCGCAGGATTCCCGTCATCGCCGCGGTGGACAGGGTGGCCGGCCAGGGCGTCGTGCCCGGGTCCAGGCACGGGTACCAGACATGGGCGGACATCACCAGGTCGCCCTTGCCCGCGCCGATCAGCGGGGCGTAGGGCGCCACGTGTTTCGCCTGGAGTTCGGATTCCGTGATGTTGATCGTGGGCAGGGAACTGTGCGAATCGCCCGCGGCGGCCCCGTGACCCGGAAAATGCTTGAAGGTGCACAGCAGCCCCTCGCTCCCGGCGCCGTCCACATAGACGCCCCCCATCTGGGCCACCAGGGCCGGATCGTCCGAGTAGGACCGGATGCCGATAATCGGGTTGATGGGCTCCGTGTTCACATCCAGGACCGGCCCGAACCCGATCTGCACGCCCACGGCGCGGCACTCGCGCGCCGTCACGCGGCCCGCTTCGGTCGCCAGGGCGGGATCGCGCGTCGCGGCCAGGGCCATGTTCATCGGCATCTTCGTCCCGTCCGTGATCCTGGCGCCGGAACCGGCCTCGCAGTCGATGCTGAAGATCAGGGGCACGGGCGAAATCGCCTGCAGGGCGTTGGTCGCACCGACGATGGTTGCGGACGAGTTGGCCAGAAAACAGAATCCGCCGACGCGATAGGTGGTGACATGGGCGGCCGCGTCCGCGGAACTCCACACCGGCATGATCATCTGCCCGATTTTCTCGTCGAGGGTCATGCTTGTCAGCGTGGCGTTGACCCATGCAATGTTCGCCGGGCGAAGCGGGGGGCCGGGTGGCGGGGCCGCCCGCAGACCGGGACGCGTGGCGGGAGGCAATGCTTCCGGGCCGGTTTCCGCCGTTCCGCATGAGACGGCTCCGGCCCGCAACCCGGTCGCGCCGACCCACGCCAGGAGGGCGACAACGGCTGCTGTTGCGCCGCGCCTGACCCTGCGCCGCCCCCCCCGCCGGCTACATTCCCGGACGGTCGGCGCCGTTGCGGGCGATCCGCTCGATGGCGTAGTTTTCAACATGGAACACGTCACTCATCCCGATTTTCAGTTCCACGCTGTACCGTTCTTCGAGCTGCTTCAGCATGTCGCGACAGTTCTGGTCCATGAACGCGCGGATGCGGGGGTTGCACACGATGTTGAGCGACGGTGCCGGGGTGGATGTCTGCAGAGCCTGCACGATGTCGTTCTTGATGTGCAACCAGATCTGCTGCTCGTTCAGGATCGCCCCGGAGCCCTGGCAGTACGGGCAGTCCATGAAGATGGTTTTTCGCAGGCTGCGGCGCACGCGCTTGCGGGTCATTTCCACAAGCCCGAACTCGCTGATGCTGGAAACACTGGTCTTTGAGCGGTCCTTCTTGAGGAAGGACTTGAACTCGTTCAGCAGAGTTTCGCGGTTCTTGTAGTCGCGCATGTCGATGAAGTCGATCACGATGAGGCCGCCGATGTCGCGCAGGCGAAGTTCCCGCGCGATGGCCCTTGCCGCCTCCATGTTCGTCTTCAGGATCATCTTTTCCTGGTCATCCTTGCCGACGAACTTTCCGGTGTTCACGTCAATCGCCGTGAGCGCCTCGGCCTCGTCGATGATCAGGTAGCCTCCGCTCTTGAGCCAGACCTTGCGGCGGGCGGCCTTCTGAATCTGCTTCTCCACACCGTGGCGGCTGAAAACGTTCTCCGAGTCGGTGTAGACGCTCACCCGCTCCACGAGCGACGGGATCAGCGTGCGCAGCGTTTCGCGCAGTTTCTCCGCCTCGGTCGGCGAGTCGATGATGATCTCCGTGATGCTGTCGTCGAAGATGTCGCGGGCCAGCCGTTTCAGGATGTCGCTGTCGTTGTACACGCACTCGGTGGCTTTGGCCGGACCGTAGCGCTGGTCCACGCCCCGCCATTCGTTCGTCAGGAACTCCGCGTCGCCGAGGATTTCCTCCTCGCTGCGGTCGATGCCGGCGGTGCGGATGATGAAGCCCGCATTGTCCGTGCCGATCTGGCTGTTGATCTCCCGCAGCACGTGCTTCAGGCGCTGCCGCTCGCGCATGTCCTCGACCTTGCGCGACACGCCGCCGGACGAATCGCCGGAGAACGGCAGGAAGACCAGGTAGCGGCCGGGCAGGCTCAGGTGGGTCGAGATCCGGGCACCCTTCAGCCCGATCTCCTCCTTGATCACCTGCACCATCAGCTCGTCGCCCTTCTTGAGGCAGTCGGCCACGGGCGCATTCACGCGCCGGGGCGGCCGCTCCTGGCGGCGCCTCTCGCGCTCCTGCTGCCAGCGCTCGCGACGACCCATCGGGCGTTCACCCTGCTGCTGGGGCTGCTGATCGGAGGCCGGGAGGGCAGGAAGTGCGCCCGCGACAACATCCTGGGCGGGTGGAGCGACCTGCTGGGGCGCCTGGGACGGAGCGGAGTCGGTTGGCGCCGCTTCCGGAGCCCGATCGGCCTGCACCGGCTGGTAATCGTCGCGGCGTCCGCGACCCCGCCCCCGCCCACCCCGCCGCGGACGGCGGGAGGACTGCGCGGCTTCGGGACCTGGTGCCTGCGGGGGCTGGTCCACGACCAGCGGCAACTCCGACTGCACCGGAGACGCCACGGGTGTTTCCGCGGCCTTTTCGGCGACGGGTTCCACGGCCGCCTTGCGGCGTCCGCGTTTCGGTTTCACTTCCTCGGCGGGCGCGATGGCCGGCTCCGCCGCCACAGGCGTTACGGGTTCCACGGCCGCCTTGCGGGTCCGGCGCTTCGTCGGTTCCGGGGCTGCAACCACTTCCTCGGCGGCCGCTTTCTTGCGGGACGCCCGGGGCTTCGTTTCCACCACGGGCTCGGCAACCGGCGCGGCTTTCTTGCGCGAAACGGCCTTCTTCGCGGGAACACCCAGCGCCTCGGCAAGCGGATTCGCTGTCGCCTTCTTCGGCGCCGTGGCTCGTCCGCGGGCTTTCTTGGGTTCTTCCGCCACTTCCGGCTTCGCGGCCGCCTTCCTGGTCCGCTTCGGCTTCACGCTCTCCTCGGCCACGATCTCGTCTTCCTTGCGCTTGCGGGCCGCGAAGTAAGACGGACCCGACCGGCGGATCGTCCGCCGTCCCCGCCCCTTGCCGCGATTCTTGCGCTGGCCGCCCTGGTTGGTCGGGCGCTGCGTCGGGAACTTCTCGTTGCCCGGCGCCGGTCCGTCGTCGTCATAGTCCTCAATGGGCCGGTTGTCCCTGGGTTCGCCGCCCCGCCGTGCGGCGCCAAAGAAGCGCGCCTGGCTGTCGTCCTCTTCCTCGCGGTGTTCCTGCTGCGGGGCCGGACCCTGGTGACGCCGGATCGGCCCGAAGAAATCTTCCTGCGACTCCCGTCCGTCGTCCACCGGTCGCGGCTCGCTGCCCGGGGCCACCGGGGGTTTCCATCCCTTGGCGCGGCGCTGTTTGCGATCGCGCCGGTTCAGCGGTTGCTGCGAATAGGGGGAGAAAACATCGTAGGGATTCGTGGCTCCCCGCGTACCGACCGCGCCCCGCACCGGCGGCTCGTTCGGAACCCAGGCCTGGCCTGCGGGCGGGTTTGGCTGCTGGTTGCCACGCTCTCCGCGGTCGCGGTCCCGGCCCCTGCGCCGTTTGCGGTTCCGGCGCCCGCCACCCTGTTCGCCGTACTGGCCGGACTGCCCGCCGCGGTCGCCCTGGGGGCGGTCTTCCTGGTAGGGTCGGTCTGCCGGCGGGGGGGCGTCGGGCCTTGCGAAGGATTCCTGGCCCCCACCCGTTTCGTCGCGCTGGTGGCGCCCGCCGCGGCGCCCGCGGCGCCGGCGTCGCCCGCCGTCAAAATCGTCCCGCGGACGCATCGGGGCGCCGGGAATCTGGGCCGGTTCGGGATGGGGGGCAAACTCGCTTTCGAGTCCCGTGCGCGCCGTGGACAGCTCCGCAACGGCCTCCAGTTCCTCCTCCGACGGCTGGTACTCGTCGCCGGGAGTTTCGGGGGCGGGTTCGCCGGCCGGGGCAGGCTGGGCCACAGGTGCCGCGGCCATCGGGAGCGGTGTTTCGACGCCCTCCCCGATCTGTTGCGGCTGGGTCTGCGCGGCCTCGGGATGATGGCGCAGGTAGGCTTCGCGCAGGATCTCGGGGCGGATGTCATCGAAATGCAGGAACGCGTTGCGCTCCAGGCCGATGTTCACAAAAGCCGCCTTCAGGCCGGGGATAACCCCCTCGACGCGGCCCTTGTACACGTTGTTGAGGATCGTCTTGTTGTCCAGGGACTCGATGTAGAGTTCCGTGAGTTGGTCGTCCTCAAGAATCGCCACGCGGATTTCGCGATTCTCGCAGTTGATTAGAACTTTTTTCATGAAAGAACGGGTTGACCCCATGACTTTGTCGTTCGGCCTTCGCGTTGCGCCCGCTTGGTCTGCATGCAATTCCGGTGGTCGGGATTCACAGACAGGTCGCATTTCCCGGCGGCCAGCCGACAGAGGATTTCACATTCAGTCTAAACCCCCAAGGTGCGGAACATTCGTCCCGCCCACGGCCGGGCGCCTCTTTGGCGCAACGGAACCGGTCGGATTCCAAGACCCGGTGGCCGGTCTCCACTTCCTGAATTCCGGGGCGAAAGGCCGGATTGCGTCCGACCGTTTCCATGCAACACCCGGAAACTCATCTTATGGAGTTGCGGGTGGATACAACGGGCCCCTGTCATACGTGTCAACAATTTCTGCATCCGATCGGGCCGGACCCGTTCCCGCGGAAAATCCGCCGGTGAACCAGGTCACCCGGATGGATGCTTGATTCCGGCGTCCAAAGCCCCTAGCACCCTTGTCCCATGGCCGCCCGACCCCGCCAGGCATGGCACATGGCTGCCGCCCTTGTGCGGGGCGACGCGGTCAGCGATTTCACCCTCGCCCTGCGTGATGCGCTCGCGGGCGCCGGCGTTCCGGGGCGGATTTTCGCCGGGCACTCCAACCTGGGTGCCGAACCCCTGGCAGACCTGCCGGGCGAAGTGCCCGGGGACAACCTGGTCGTGTACCACCACTCCACCGGTTGCGACGCCGCCGGCCGTTTCGCGGCCCTCCGGGGCGGCCGGCGCATCGTGGTTTTCCACAACATCACGCCCCCGGCTTTCCTTGCGGACATCCCGCACATGGCCGCCCGCACCAACCTGGGGCTGGCCCAACTGGGTGCCCTGGCGAAGGCGGCGGACCTGGCGGTCGGCGTCAGCGAGTTGAATGCCGGGGAACTGCGCGGCCGCGGTTTTCCGCGGGTGGTTTGCGCGCCCCTTTTCCTGTCGGACGCGCACGCTGGGCGGATCGCGTCCGCCGCCGGTCGCCGGCCCGGAAACCGGACGGATCCATCGCGGATGCGCCTCCTGAGCGTGGCGCGCGTGGTTCCCCACAAGCGCCTGGATGTCGCCATCCAGGCCCTCGCCCTGCTGAGGCGCGCGCATCCCGGCGCCCGGCTGCGTGTGGTGGGGGAGCGGGGCGACGCGGCCGGATACGCGGAGGCGCTTCACGGTTACGCGAAGGATCTTTGCGGGGACGCGGTGGAATTCCTCGGCCGAGTTTCGGAGGACGCGCTCGCCGATGAATTCTCGGCCGCGGATGTCCTGCTCCACGCAAGCGCCCACGAGGGTTTCTGCGTGCCGGTCATCGAGGCCATGCTTGCCGGCGTCCCGGTGGTCGCGGTGGATGCCGGCGCGGTGGCGGCCACGGCCGGCGGCGCGGCCCTGCTCGTACCTTCCCACGACCCGGCGATGCTTGCCGAGTCCGTGTGCGCGCTCGCGGACCGGCCGCGGCTGCGCGCGGACCTCGTTCGCCGCGGGCGCGAGGTCGCCCGCCGCCACACCGCCCCGGTCGCCGCCCCGGCCTGGCTGCGCGCGCTGGGATTGGAGTGACGCCCATTTCCGCGGGATAGCCACCCGCTTCGCACTGGGAGGAGGCGGCGCTACCGGTTTTCCGGTTCTTCCCCGTCGGCGGGGCCCGCGGCCGCCCGCGCGTTTCTCGCGAGCCTCTTTCGTCCGGCGCGAAGGAGCGGGCTTCGGGCAAAGCGCTTCCCGAACTCGCCGTTCGTCCGCGGCCCGATAAAGGTTGCCAGCGGCTCGTGGCGGCTTACCACCCTCCCCTCGGCAAACTCCTCCATCGGGGGCGCGCCGCCACCGGCGGGATTCCTGTTGTACGGGCAGACATCCTGGCACACGTCGCAGCCAAACGCCCAACCGTCCAGCCGGTCCAGTTCCTGCGGCGTCAGCGGCGTCTTTCGCTCGATGGTCCAGTACGAGATGCAGCGCCTCGCATCGAGGACGAACGGCCCGGGGAACGCCCCGGTCGGGCAGGCATCCAGGCAGCGCGTGCAGTTTCCGCAGGTGCCCGTGACCGGCGGGTCCGGCTCGATCCGGGCCGTCGTCACGATCTCCGCAAGGAGGAAAAAGGATCCCCCGTTCGGGCGGAGGAGCATGGTGTTCTTCCCGGTGAAACCCCACCCGGCACTTTCGGCGAATGCGCGCTCCAGCAGCGGGGCCGAATCGGTGATCGCGCGCCAGACCGTTCCGGGGCGCTCCCGGGCCAGCCACTCGCCGATGGGCGCCAGGCGTTCCTTCAGCACCAGGTGGTAATCCTCGCCGAGCGCATACGCCGCCACCCGGCACGAGGGTTCGCCCGGCCGGGGCGGCGGCTTGCCGGGGTGGTAATTCGCCGCGAACACGATCACCGAGGCGGCGCCGGGCAGCACGGTTCCCGCGTCGCACCGGTCGCGCCGCGCGTCCGCCATCCACCCCATCTCGCCGTGCATCCCCGCGGCCAGCCAGCGATGCAGGCGTTCGCGTCCGGCGTCCACGCGGGCGGGTGCCACGCGCGCGCCGACGAAACCGGCCTCCCGGGCCCGGCTGTCGAGCTGCGCCTTGAGTTCCCGATCATCCATCGCGGCGGCCCTTATGGCCCGGTCCCGTCCGAAGCGCCAGCAAGAATCACCGGGTCCCGTGGCGCGGGCGAAAAAACACCCGTTGCTTTTGACCGGCGGGCCGCCGTTTGCTCCCCACCGAATACGCCCATGTCAGCCGGTTTCCGCACATGATCAGCCAGTTCCTCCACGACCTCGCCGTTTATGACTTCTGGCGCCGCGCCGTTGCCGGCGGGCTGATCATTGCCACCGTCTGTTCGCTGCTGTCCGTGTACGTGGTCCTCAAGCGCATGGCGTTTGTGGGCCAGGGCATTTCCCACAGCGCATTCGGGGGTTTCGCCCTGGGGGTCCTGCTTTTCGGGGGCGGGGCCGGTGCCCAGACCCGCGTCTATCTCACCGCCCTCCTGTTCTGCGTCGCCGTGGCGCTGATGATCGGCGCGGTCACCCGCCACTCGCGCATCTCTGAGGACAGCGCCATCGGCGTGTTTTTCGTCGTGTCGATGGCCCTCGGGGTCATCTTTTTTCGCATGGCCCGCGGGTTCAACCAGGATGTATACAGTTTCCTTTTCGGAAGCGTCCTCGCCCTCACGCCCGGCGAACTCGTGGTGATGGCCGTGCTGGCGGGCGCCGTTGTTGCCGTGCTCCTGCTGTTGCAGAAGGAATTGCTCTACTACACCTTCGACGAGGGGATGGCCGGCATCTCGGGCATCCCGGTGGCCGTCCTCCACTACCTGCTGCTCACGCTTCTGTCGCTCACCATCGTCATCTCCGTGCGCATGGTCGGCATCATCCTCGTCAGCGCGTTTCTCATCCTCCCCGGCGCCATCGCCCAGCTGCTCACCCTGCGGTTCCGCCGGATGGTCGTGGTCTCCGTCGTGACGGGAATCGTCACGACCCTCGCGGGGATCGCCGTCTCATGGGCCACCGACCTGCCCACCGGGGCCACGGTGGTTGTCATCCAGTTCATACTTTTCATGGCATTGTTCGCCGTCCGCAAAATGCAGGGCGAGTTGTCTGTATAAGCGATCACGGAGGTATTCCCGTCATCATGTCCAACCCCATCCGATTCCGCCGTTCCTTCCTGGCGCCGCTCGCCGCCGTTGCCGTGCTCCTGCCTTTCTGCCCGCGGGCCGCGGCCGCCGACAGTCCGGCCCTGGCCACCCGGGACCAGGCCGCGGCCACCTCGGGTTCGCAGGTCACCATCCACGACGACGTGGTGGGTACCGGAACCCTTCTCGAAAAGGACAAGACCGCCGTCGTCCATTACCTGGGCACCCTGGCCGACGGGAGCGTTTTCGACTCGTCGCGCGAGAAACTCATCCCCTCGCCGTTGCGGTTCAAGATGGGGGCCAAGCAGATGATCCCGGGATTCGAGGAAGGCGTGGAGGGCATGAGGGTCGGCGGCGTTCGAACCGTCACCATTCCGCCGGAGAAGGCCTACGGCAAGAGCGGCCGCCCGCCCCTGGTGCCGCCCAACGCAACCCTCAGGTTCCGCGTCGAGCTGTTTCGCGTCGAGTAGGAAAACACGGCGCGCCCCGCCCCGGATCCCCGCTTTCCCGGAACCGAGGTCCGCCTTCTTCCCGTGTCACGGGATTTCCACTTGAACCCCGGCGGACGGGTGCTAACCTCCGCATCCAGTTCGTGCTGAGGTTGGATTTGCGATGCGGAAGTTCCTGTTGTGCCTGCTGATGGCTTGGGTGCTGACGGCGCCTGCCGGCGCGGTGTTGCCCGACGACCTGAAATCGGTCTGCGTGCTGGTTCGCGCCGACGCCGGCTCCGGCGCTTTTGGCTTTGTCGGCACGGTGTCCGGCACCGGGTTCTTCGTCGCCCCCGACCTTCTCGTCACCTGCGCCCACCTTTCGCGCATCCCCGGCGTGTTCGGGACCAGCCAGGCCGGGCGCTTCCTCGTGGAAATGGAGCCGGGCCTCGATGTGGAGGCCCGCCTGGTGATGCAGGACCCCCATCGCGACCTGGCCCTCCTGCGGGTTGCACGGGCCACCGGCGGATCGCCCCTCGCCGTGAAACCATTCTCCCTCCGGAGCGGGCAGGAGGTGGCCATCGTCGGAAACTTCCCCGCCTCCATCCAGGTGACGCGCGGCACCGTCGTCAGCCCGAGTGTCAGCCAGGGGTTCGCGCTCGCCAGCGCCAAGGTGCGCGGCGGTTTCAGCGGCGGCCCCGTTTTCGGTCCCGACGGCAGCGTGCAGGGCGTGCTCAGCCAGCGCGACGACGACTACAACGCCATCTTCGTGCCCTCCGATGTCGTGCTGGACATGCTGCGCTCCTACGAATCCCGGACGGGCCGCAAGGTCGTGCTCCGTGGCGCCGGAGGAGCGGGCAAAGATGGCAGGCGCACCGCGTCGCACCATCCCTCGCGCGCGGAAACCCCGCGCAAAAAGGGGCGCGCCGCCCCGCCCCGCCAGTCCGCGGACCGCACACCCGGCAATCCCGCGCTTCATCCGGTCACTGCGGGCATGCTGCGCATCGACCAGGGGGCGCCGGTATCCGGACCCGACCTGGCAGATCGTCCCGGGGACCACGAAGAGGACCTGGTCGTGGCGGTGCCCACGCGCAAGAAGGGACCGGCGGAACCGCCCCGCTGAAACGCGCGGGCGCAGGCGCACAAATCCAGTTGCATCCGGCGCTGCGAATGGCACGAATCGGCCACGGTATAAAGCACCACCTCCCGTGGGCGGGAATAGCTCAGTTGGTAGAGCATCAGCTTCCCAAGCTGAGGGTCGCGGGTTCGAACCCCGTTTCCCGCTCCACTTATGCCTTTTCCCGGACAAAGCCGCCGCGAGGTCGGGGTAAGGAACGGGTTGGCGCCCCCCGGAGGCCCTGCCATTGATCAGCGGGCAACGGCGTGGGGTTCTCTGCATAATCAGGCGGGGGGGGGGTGAGCGGAGTATCCGCGCCAGCACCCACAGTTCTCCGCGCGTCAGGAAGCCCAACCCTTCGGCCGGCTCGCTTCTGCCGCACAATCGCGACTCAAACTCAAGTTGACTTCAGCCGATCACGGGGTGAGTGGTGCGAACGATTCTGAAGATCTGCTAGATGGAGACAAAATCGGTCAACCGTCCCCGAAAATCAACCTTTAATACCGTACTCTTTCATAACTCCAATTAGGCGAAGCTCGGTGGTCGCGTTTCCCTTGCTTCGAATCCGTCCCATTACCCGGGACCGCTGTTCGCGAGAAAAACTGTCCGTCACCCAGCTTCGGACTCCGCAGGTTCAGGGGCGATTCGTGCCAGTTCTTCCTCCAGAAGTGCAACAATGGCTCCTTGGGGGAGGGTGTCCAATAGGCACGCTCCACCTTGCATATTGAGGAACTTGGCGAGCCGTCGAATCAGGTCGCGGCTTTGGTCTCCCCCCCCCAATAGCAGGCTTTGATTCTGGAGCAAGAATGAAAGGAAACTGTGAACCACAACCGGCGCACGACCAAGACTTCGTTCAAGAATCTGTTGTGTGATGTCGAGAGTTGAAAAGAGAACTCGCGTTAACTCGTACGGATTATCGCGGTCTTCAGAATACGACATCTTTGCCGACCACCAGAGCCGGGCTGCGCCGTTACGTAAAAGTGCGCGGCTCTGGCTCTGCGTCACGAAGTAGCGCGACTCGACGAACCGCTTCGCCTTCTCCTTATCGGCCCCGGATCGCTCTACGGGCCAGCGCTTTCTCATGTAGGGCCATAACTCCACATGCGTCAGCCGCGTCCAAAGGCGTGGATCACGAGCTTGTACCGGCGTAAGCATCGGAAGAGCCTTGTGAATCCTGATGGAGTTTTCCAAATCCTTCAGGTCGCTGCCGTCCGGTGGCAGTAATTCAAGTTCTTCTGAAAACCGAAGCGAGGTGGGAAGGTCGCGCTGACTAGCGAGAGAATCGAGCACCCACGGACTATCTGCCGTATACTTTGGCACATTGTCTGAAATCGAACCGCGAATTGAATTCACAAAAGCGCTCTTGAACGCTGTAACTTCATGCATGGGTCGCCTCCTAGAGCGCCGCGGCCTCAGCCGTTTGGCGTGAGGTGGTCAATGCCCTACGTATTGGATATTCCAGCAGTTTTTGAGCCGTGGAAAATGGCTCCGAATCGGCATTCAACCCGAGTGCAAGCAGGCGTTTTCTCAAAACCATCATCCACCGGGGATCGCTTCCGTCGTCCACAAAGTCGCTCTTTAGTACGCGCAGCGCCTCCACGAGTACCGGGAGCACGATAGCCGCCGTCAGCGGCGCAGCGAAAGCATCATTGCTGCGAAGCATCTTGTAGTCTTGAAAGTCCGGCTGTGCGAGGATTATGCGGATTTTGTCCCCGTTGAAATCAATCTGCATCTCCTCATTCCTCGGGTCTGTCGTAGCTTCGACTTGCATGATCGAACCGACCCGGGAGAACGACTCGAAATTGCTCTCAATGAAGAATACGTATCCTTCGCCGACCGCCAAGATATCGCCTGTCTTAATCTCAAAATCAGCATCGCCGTAGTCAGGGTGAGCGCGCTCCACTCTGTAACCCGAAAGGTTAGTTGTGGCACGGACGAATGCATTTACCTCCACGGCGTCACACAACTGATCCACAGGTATCGCAATTCGCGTCTCAGCCTCCGTGAAGTCGTAAGCCCTCCGGAAGAGCGTATTGCTGCAATCAACGTGCATAACGTAAGTGGCTTTTTCTTCAGCCAGCAGGTTCTGGATGGTGCTGCTGCTGCACTTAATTGCGACGCCGAGATAGACATTCTCCTTGTCGGCGGTCATCTCTACCGTCGCTTGAAACGCCGCGCCAAGAACGTCATCGCGATTCCCGACCACAGGATGGGGATACGACCGAACACTAAGCCTCATGTGCGGCCACCTCCATCGCTACCCGGAGTGGCTCACGCAGCACGACCTCCAACCGGAGCGCACCCTTCTTCGGAAAAGTTACCGGGCCGACCTGATTCCCCCGCTGGACGGGAACGTCACCCCCAGCTGCGAACCGCGCCTTCTCAATATCTGCGGGAACTTTCTGGTCGTCGCCAACCACGAAAACAACGAGTGTGGCTTCATCGTTCTGAGCCTTATCTGGCTCTACTGCCAGCGCATAGACGCCAGATGCGGCATCTCGACAATATGTGCGATACCGCACCGGGATTGAAGGTTTTGGCTGCACCCCGTCGCCTCCACCCTCAGCCGTCGCGTTTTTTCCGTTGCCGGAGCCGGGTCCCTGCCCGTCACCACCGCCACCACTGTTGGTTGTCTCTCCTGCACCTCCGCCGGTGTCGCCGTACGGGTCAGGCGATTCGGTTTCTTCGATGCCGTCACCGGCATGGCTCCGATCCGGCTGCATGGTCCGTTTTCGAGGGTCTATGCGCGAGCCGGGAATCTGTTCTGGCAGCAGGTTCCTAATCGCGGATTCGCTCTTAGAGTTCTCGGTCGAGGCACCCTCGAAGCTCTCTTCGGGTGACTCTTCATCGTCAGGTAGGTAGCGATTCAGCCCAGGAATGGAAACGACTTTGGATTCATCCACGGGAACGAGTTCCTTCACGCACTCTCTGATAAAGCTGACGTATTCAGCCTCGGTCTTCTTGTTTAGCCCCTTCTCGGGATGGTCTGGATCCCAAGTGTCATGGCGTGGCGGCTCCATATCCCTGAGGAGCTCATTTCCTCTGTCATTTCGGCACAAGAATATACCGCAGAACGGGACTACAGAACGAAACTGTTTCTCGAAAACCTTCATGCCTGTTTTGCGGACCATCGCGATTCGTTTTGGCATCGTGGCGGCCTCCCCTGTGAGTAGATAAACCCAGCAATCCTGTAGCTTCGGGAGCTTGCGATGGAACTCGCGAATCGGGGCCGTGTAGGCGCGAAAAAACTGGTGAGCATTAAAATCCGGTTTTGTGCTATAAGCCTCAAGCTGCTCGGCCAGATTCGCTTTCGTCAGTTTCATTTCTCCTACAGTGACTTCAAGGTCGCTGAAGTGGATGGCAGGCCAAAAGTTATCCAAGACCGAATAGATCAAGTCTTCCTGCCAAGT
>JADHEF010000844.1_pt1 | contig 25237 bp, 25 predicted proteins | sample 8952391 | NCBI WGS metagenome assembly JADHEF01 (sample SAMN16124439, study PRJNA663245) | bioreactor sludge metagenome | isolation source: sludge (nitrite) | place: India:Bengaluru | collected 2019-02-28 | reverse complement strand
GACATTTATTCAAGCCATCTCCAACACTAAAAAAACATGCCACAGTGGCAAAAAATGAATAGCATGTTAAGCTTCAAATTCTCTTTTAATACGATGTGAGTTTTCAATAGAGCAAATTATGAAACAGATTCTCCCCTTTTCACACATTCTCTATACCAAACTCTATGCTTTCGTACTATCCGTGTTGTTGGCTTATTGCCTATTCAATGCAATCTATAGTGTGATTATTGGTGGAAAAAGCGCATACCTTTTCAGTAGTCTGATTTTAATATTTCAAACAATTACTGTTTTTAAAGCATCTGCAAATAAAAAGATCTATAACTACATGGCATTGATTGGACTCATTCTAATTCTGATTTATCTCAATCATTGGATGTTTCTTTCTCAGCCTGAAAGTATTGTCATTCTTCCCTCAGTCATACTCACCCTACTTAGCTTAGGCTATTTTTCACAGCAGCACTTACGTTTAAATCTATTGAAGGCGGCTTTAATTTTTGGGCTTTTAGTACTGGCCTATACGCAATACTATGACTTGAACACTCTGCAAAACTATTATGACAGCCTGCATACAGGCGAAACATGGCAACAATATGGTGCTTTATAAAGCTCAAAAATCGTTAGCGTTTTCTTCTTATTTTAAGCACAAAAAAGCCAGCAATACGCTGGCTTAATTCTTTTAGACTTTAGCGATGAGTATGAATTGACATCACAATGCCCATGCTCGCTAGCATGGTAATCACCGCGGTTCCACCATAACTCATCAGTGGCAATGGATCACCTGTTACAGGTAAAATCCCGCTCACCATCCCAGAGTTTAACAATACAAAGAAGAAAAACGTTAAGCCCACAGCACCCGCGTATAAACGCCCAAAATTATGGAAGCTGTTCATACCAATAATCAAACAACGAATGATAATGGCTGCAAACAAACTAAACAGTAAGAACACCCCAATAAAGCCAAACTCTTCCGCATACGTCGACATAATGAAGTCGGTATGGTGTTCAGGCAAATACCCTAAATGTGACTGTGTGCCTTCTGTAAAACCCTTCCCCATTAAGCCACCTGAACCAATAGCAATCTTGGATTGGATAATATTCCAACCCGCGCCTAATGCATCTGACTCTGGATCAAATAAAGTGAGCACTCGCTTTTTTTGGTACTCTTGCAAAAAGAACATCCAAAGTAAGGGAGCGACAACAGCCAATGCACCACAGGCCAAAGCAATGAGCCGCCAAGAGATACCGCTGAGGAAAATGACGCACACACCAGGAATCAAGAGACCTAGGTTTAGGTCAGGCTGTAAAGCTGCCAATAAAAACGGCAGCATCATAATGCCCAACGAAATCACAATATGCATAAACTTAGGCGGGAAAGCACGGCCTGCAAAGTACCATGCCATCATCAAAGGCATGGCAAACTTCATAAACTCAGAAGGCTGCATGCTACCAATACCCGGTAGACTAATCCAACGTCTGGCTCCCATGCGGGTTTCGCCCACCACCAAGACCAATACCATTAAAATCACAGCGAAGATGAAAAAATAAGGACTAATGGCCTGATAGACTTTGGGTGGGATTTGCGCACAGATAATCATCACAATGAAGCCCACAGCAAAGCTTGTGGCTTGGCGAAACACCATGCCCATATCTTGCGCTGAAGCACTATAAATGACCAACAATCCCAACACGGCATTTAAAATCAGAAAGCATAAAAGCCATGGATCTAAATGTAATTTAGCCCAGCGAGATGAGTCATGTTTAATGCTTCTACCGTCACGTAAAGACTGACGTAAAAAACGATACTGCTGTGATGGTATCATTTGCGTAAATTGAATGAGCTAAAGACAGGGCAAATTATAAGTTCAAAGTGTTTTAGATAACATCATTCAAACCCATATTTCTGTAGTTTTAGCTCAATAAATCTAAATAATTTTTTATTGTGCCGCCAAAATCAGGCGCGCAAGCTCAAGGTCATCTGGATAGGTAATTTTAATATTATCGGAGCGCCCTTGTACGACTTGAACCTTTTCACCAACAAACTCTAAAGCACTGGCTTCATCAGTAATTAAGGCTTGTGCCTCTAGTGCATGTTCAATTGCTTTTTTCAGCACCCCCAGTTTAGCAATCTGCGGGGTTTGTGCCTGCCAAAGCTGTGAACGGTCAACGGTTTCTTGAATATCTTGCGCCGCGATCACACGCTTTAAAGTATCTCTAACAGGAATAGCTAAAATCGCCCCTGTATTGGACTGAATAGCAGTATCAACCAGTTTTAATAAACAATCCTGTGTGACACATGGACGTGCTGCATCATGCACAAAGACCCAGTCGTCAGCATCAGCGATTGTGGCAAGATAGTTGAGCGCATTAAGCACTGAGTCTACACGCTCAGCGCCACCTTCACAAAAATGTGCTCTTTCCATGTTGCTAAAAGGCAAACTTTGAGCGACATCATCATCTGAACCAATCGCCAAAACATAGCCCTGCAATGGCAATTGATTAAGACGTGAAACCGTATGTTCAAGTACGGTCTTTTGTCCAATCATTTGATATTGTTTTAGTTCAGTTTTAGAAAAGCGACTACCCGAGCCAGCAGCAGGAATAATAGCCCACAATTTATGGGGTAGCTGGAGGGGTTTCAGGCTCATCGTCTTCATTGGTTCGCAAATCAATTTGGGCGTTAGGATCAATATAAACAGGCTTATATTGAGTACTAATGGTACTCATTTGAATAAACGTTTCTCGAGGTTTGATTAAACCCAAGTCCAAGCGCGCATGCTCTTCAATGGCTTCAATACCATTTTTCAAATCATACACTTCTGCCGCCAAGACACGATTACGTTCTTTTAAGTCGTTATTAATTTCAGTTTGTTGTTGGATTTTTTGTGTGAGTTGTAAATGGTCTTGATAACCACCCTCACCAAACCAGTATAAATACTGAAACCCTGCGATCAAAATGATCGCAAGGCCTAGTAGTACTTTACTCATCAACGAGTCGAATACATTGAACATTGACATCAGTCGCTTAGTTCAAACCTTTGAACTCAGCTTTACCGCGATATGCAGCATTAGTCAATTCTTCAATACGAAGTAATTGGTTATATTTTGCTACACGATCAGAACGGCAAAGTGAACCAGTCTTGATTTGACCTGCTGCCGTACCCACTGCAAGATCTGCAATTGTAGAGTCTTCAGTTTCACCTGAACGGTGTGAAATAACAGTTGTGTAACCATTCGCTTTTGCAAGGTAAATAGCATCCAGCGTTTCAGTCAAAGTACCAATTTGGTTGTACTTGATCAGGATTGAGTTACCCACTTTTTCATTGATACCACGTTGTAAGATTTTCGGGTTAGTCACGAACAAGTCATCACCGACCAATTGAATCTTGTCACCTAAGATCGAAGTCAGGTAAGACCAGCCTTCCCAATCAGATTCATCTAAACCATCTTCAATTGAGATAATTGGATATTGATTTACAAGACCTGCTAAATAATCAGAGAATTGGTTACTTGTGAATGCTTTGTTGCCTTCACCAGCAAGAATGTACTGACCATTTTTGTAGAATTCTGAAGATGCACAGTCAAGCGCAAGCATGATGTCAGAACCTGCTTTGTAGCCAGTTTGACCAATTGCTTCAAGAATAACCGTAATTGCTTCTTCGTTTGAACGTAAGTTCGGTGCAAAACCACCTTCATCACCTACCGCAGTGTTTAAACCTTTTTTGTTTAATACTGATTTAAGTGAATGGAAAATTTCAGCACCGGCACGTAGCGCTTCAGAGAATGAAGTGAAGCCTACTGGCTCAATCATGAATTCTTGAATATCGACGTTGTTGTCTGCATGTGAACCACCATTGATGATGTTCATCATTGGTACAGGCATGGTCAAAATCGTTTGACCGCGAAGATCTGCGATGTATTGGAAAAGAGGAATTTTCTTTTCTTCAGCAGCAGCGCGCGCAGCAGCCAAAGACACTGCCAAAGTTGCGTTTGCACCTAATTTTTCTTTGTTTTCAGTACCGTCAAGCGCGATCATCGTGTTATCGATGTCTTTTTGTTCGAATACTGATTTACCGACCAAAGCGTCACGGATTAACGTATTGACGTTATTTACCGCAGTTTTAACGCCTTTACCTAAGTAACGCGCTTTATCGCCATCACGAAGTTCTAAAGCTTCACGAGAACCAGTTGAAGCACCAGATGGTGCACATGCACGGCCAACTACGCCAGATGCTAAGATTACGTCTGCTTCGATGGTTGGGTTACCACGAGAGTCCAAAATTTCACGTGCACGAATGTCAACGATTTGGCTCATGAACAATTCCTCAGTTGATTAATAACGTGATGCTTTAGGCATCAATGAGTCTATAATTTAATATGGGTCTAATTTAGTGTGTGTCTAGCTTTTTGAAACCTTTTACCAAGGTATCCAATTCTTTAAGCTGTGCCAAGAACGGCTCAAGTTGTGATAGACGCAACGCACATGGACCATCACACTTTGCCTGCTCTGGTTCAGGATGTGCTTCTAGAAATAAACCCGCCAACCCAGTTGCCATACCTGCACGTGCCAATGTGGTAATTTGTGCACGACGACCACCTGCCGAATCCGCACGACCACCCGGAGTTTGCAAAGCATGGGTCACATCAAAGAACACGGGTACATTCATTTCTTTCATGATGTCAAAGCCCAGCATATCGACAACCAAGTTGTTGTAACCAAATGCTGAACCACGTTCACAAAGAATCAATTTGTCATTCCCTGCTTCTAAACACTTATGCAAAATATGACGCATTTCATGTGGAGCCAGGAACTGGGCTTTTTTGATGTTGATAATAGCTTGAGTTTTTGCCATGGCTTCAACCAAATCGGTTTGGCGGCTTAAAAACGCAGGAAGCTGAATAATATCTGCCACTTCTGCCACAGGCGCAGCCTGATACGGCTCATGCACATCGGTAATAATTGGCACATTAAAATGTTTTTTAATGTCAGCTAGCCACTCAATGCCTTTGTCTAAACCTGGACCACGAAATGAGTTCAGGCTAGAACGGTTGGCTTTGTCAAAACTGGCTTTGAATACATACGGAATATTTAAGCGTGTACAAATATCCACATAAGTTTCAGCAATTTCAAATGCAAGGTCTTTAGACTCAAGTACATTCATGCCGCCAAACAATACAAATGGCAAATGATTCGCCATTTGTATATCACCCAAACGTACAATTTCTTGTGGTTTTAATTGTGACATTTCAACTTCCTAGTTTATCCCTAAAGCCATCTTATTTGTTTTTTTGATGCTGTTGTTTTGCTGCACCAATAAAGCTAGCAAACAATGGATGTCCATCACGTGGCGAGCTGGTAAATTCTGGGTGGAATTGTACCGCAATAAACCAAGGATGTTGCGGAATTTCAACCGTTTCAACCAAGTGCTGAATAGGTGAATAACCCGAAATTTTAAGACCAGCTTCTTCAAGTACAGGAATATAACGATTATTCATTTCATAGCGATGGCGATGGCGCTCTACAATTTCTGCAGAACCATACACTTCACGAGTTTTCGTACCTTCAACCAATTCAGATTTTTGTGCACCTAAACGCATAGTACCGCCCAAGTCAGAATCGACTGAACGCTGTTGAACTTCGCCTCGCTCATCTAACCACTCAGTAATCAAACCAATAAGTGGTGACTTAGTCGAACGGTTAAACTCTGTTGAACTTGCATCAGCAATCCCTGCCACATTACGTGCATATTCAATCACAGCCAACTGCATACCCAAACAGATTCCCAAGAATGGTACACCGTTTTCACGCGCATATTTAATCGCTTGCATTTTGCCTTCAGTACCGCGCTCACCAAAGCCGCCCGGTACTAAAATTGCATCGGCATCTTTAAGTACGGTATTAACGTCTTGGCTTTCAAGCTCTTCTGCATTGACATAGTCAATTTCAACTTTGACACGGTTTTGAATGCCCGCATGCAACAATGCTTCGTTTACAGATTTATAGGCATCTGGTAGTTCAACATATTTACCCACCATCGCCACACGAACGCTGTATTCTGGGTTCAATAATGCATCGACTACGTTATCCCAATCAGATAAATCTGCTTCTGGAAGATCATTGAAGCCAAAACGCTCACAAATTAAATCATCAACATCTTGCTCATAAAAGGTACGTGGAATTTGGTAGATAGTTTTTGCATCTTTACATACCACAACCGCGCGTGCTTCTACGTTGGTAAATAGCGCAATTTTACGGGTTGTGTCTGCATCAACATCGTGTTCGGTGCGGCAGATTAGAATATCTGGCTGAATACCAATAGATAACAGTTCTTTAACTGAGTGTTGAGTTGGCTTTGTTTTTAACTCTGCCGCAGATTTGATATATGGCAATAAAGTTAAGTGCATGAGCATGGTGCGCTTATGCCCTAGTTCAACCATAAGTTGACGTACAGATTCCATGAATGGGAGAGATTCGATGTCACCTACTGTACCGCCAATTTCAACAATCGCAACGTCATAACCTTCGCCTGCACGAAGTACACGTTCTTTGATGTTGTCTGTAATATGTGGAATAACTTGAACAGTTCCACCAAGGTAGTCACCACGGCGTTCTTTATTTAAAACGTCTTGGTATACGCGACCAGAAGTAAAGTTATTTAACTTGGTCATTTTCGCACGACGCAAGAAACGTTCGTAATAACCCAAGTCTAAATCGGTTTCTGCACCATCCTCTGTGACAAAAACTTCACCATGTTGGAACGGGCTCATAGTCCCTGGATCGACATTAATGTATGGATCCATTTTTACCATGGTTACTTTTAATCCACGGGCTTCTAAAAGCGCAGCAACTGAAGCAGCTGAAATACCTTTACCTAGTGATGAAACTACACCACCAGTCACGAAAATAAAATGGGTCATTGGGTTTCTCGTACAATCGAGCCTAATTCGGCCTGCAATGTTGCGCAATTTTACTTTACCTTGTACCAATAAAGCAAAGTCAATCCGCATCAATTCATAGAACAATAAACAATTGGATATTCTATCAGCATTTGGCAGATAAAATTAAGCTAAGTTCATAGGATTTTCATCTTGCATTTTGCTGTTATAATGGCGCGATCCTTCAAACACTCGATTTTATGTAATTATGAATAAAAAACTTTTAATTTGTGGTGCCATTGCAGCAGGCTTACTATTAACAGCATGTGTAAAGAAAGAAGCGCCTAAAGAAGATGAACAAGAACAAGTTGAAGTCGTTACTACAGAGCAACAACAAACTGTTGAACTGCAACCTTTAGCAGCGTCTGAGCCTGAAATTCCAGCGCAAGTTGAAGTGATTCACGAAGAAACACCGAATACAACTACCGAGATCCGTCGTGAAACGCCAGCACCTGCTCCAGCAGCTCAGCCTGCACCTAAAGCAGAAGCACCAAAAGCTGAAGAAAAACCAACGCAAGCACGTCCAAGTAATACAAACCCAAATGCACAAACTGAAGACGATGCCGTTGCAGCAGCCATTGCAGCAGCGACACCAGCTTTAGAAAACTAATTATCACTATTTAGATGATTAAAAAAACCCGATTGATATCGGGTTTTTTATTGCTGATTCATAAGTAGTCTTTTAATTTTTCTACAAGAAAATCAATAAATAAACGAATACGCTTTGGCACATAGTTCTGTTGATAGTAGACTGCATGTATTTTCTGCTCTTTGATCTGAATTTGGTCTTCCAACAAAGCAATAAACCGCCCATCTTGAATATCTTGCTCGACCATAAAGCGTGACAAACACGCAATCCCTGCCCCTTGCAATGCCAACTGACGAACCGTTTCACCATTTGAGCATTTAATTTTGGCCTGAATAGTTAAAGGTTCATCCTCCAACTGAATAGGCCACGTATTTAAATGTGCAGGCTGACTAAAACCAAGCAAAGTATGTGAGCTTAATTCTGCTGCATTTTTAGGCAGACCATGTTTTTGCGCATAAACAGGACTAGCCACAATATATAACCGACTTTTACAAAGCAGCTTGGCATGTAAGTTGGAATCCGCTAACTCACCAAACCGAATCGCGACATCGGTTTTATGTTCAAGTAAGTCTATAACCTGATCGTGATTGGTAATTTCTATATCAATTTTTGGATAGCGCTGCATAAACTCTTCAATCAGCGGCACTATCACATGCAGCACAAAAGGCGTTGCTGAATCAATCCGAATTAAACCAGACGCCTCAGCATCATTATTTTGCAGGCTTTCTTCAGCTTCGGTCAGATCAAGTAAAATTTTACGTGCCTTTGTCAAAAACTGCTGCCCTTCATAGGTCAACTTGAGCTTCCGTGTCGTTCGCTCTAGCAAAGTCACATTCAACTTTGACTCTAGACGTTGCAAGGCTCGGCTGACACCCGATGTGGTTTGATCCAACTGCTGGGCAGCTTTGACGATAGAGCCACTATCAACAATGCTCACAAAAGCTGTTAATTCTTCTATGCTTGATTTCATGTGTAATTATTGATTAATAGTCAATAATATTTTGCAAATTACCCAGTTTTTAAGCAAGTCTTTTTTCTACAAAATAGCCTCATTCCATGAAACAAATTATCGAGTAAGAAATAAATATCGTTCCTCAATTCGGCCTAGGTACTTTCCGTTTAACAGGTGACACTGTCATTGAGTCTGTGAAAACTGCGCTAGAAGTCGGTTATCGTGCGGTCGATACTGCTCAAATCTATGGTAATGAAGCCGAAGTTGGTCAAGCCATTGAACTCAGTGGTATCAATCGTCAAGATCTTTTTCTCACCACAAAAATTTGGACGGAAAATTACTCAGCAGAAAAATTGATTCCAAGCTTAAAAGAAAGTTTGCATAAACTAAAAACCGATACCGTGAATCTAACCTTGATCCACTGGCCTGCCCCAAGTATAGGTGTAAACATTACAGAACTCATGCAGAACTTATTGGAAGCGAAACAACAAGGTTTGACCGAACACATTGGTATTTCTAACTTCAATATTGAGCTGACTCAACAGGCGATTGAGAGTATTGGGCTAGAAAACATCGCAACCAACCAAATTGAACTCAGTCCTTACCTACAAAACCATCAACTGGTTGATTTCCTCCAAGCTCAAAACATTGATGTCACTTCATATATGACACTGGCTTACGGTAAGGTTTTGCATGATCCTGTTTTAATGCACATCGCGCAGCAACATCAGGTATCGACTGCACAAATTAGCTTGGCTTGGGCATTACAACGTGGTTTTGCAGTCATACCTTCTTCAACCAAACGTGCACACTTGATGTCCAATTTAAAAGTGCAAGAGATTCAACTATCGACTGAAGAAATACTGGCGATTACGCAATTAGATCGAAATCAACGTGAAGTTAATCCTGAGGGATTAGCACCGATTTGGGATTGAGCATCGCTATGAAAATTAATTTTCCACTTTTGGCGCTTGCGGTGGGTGCTTTTGCGATTGGAACCACAGAGTTTTCACCCATGGGCTTTTTGCCTGAAATTGCCAATGATTTGTCCGTTTCAATTCCACAAGCCGGGCTGCTGATTAGTGCCTATGCAGTAGGCGTCATGATTGGAGCTCCGCTCATGACCTTATGGCTGGCACGCTTTCCTAAGAAAACAACTTTAATCCTATTGATGGCAATTTTTACGATTGGGAATGTGTTGGCGACCGTTGCACCTGATTATATGAGTCTGATGGGAGCGCGTTTAATGACCAGTTTAAACCATGGCGCATTCTTCGGTTTAGGTTCGGTGGTGGCAGCCAGCGTAGTGCCTAAAGACAAACAAGCCAGTGCAGTCGCCATGATGTTTATGGGCCTCACGATTGTCAATATTGGCGGTGTGCCACTTGCAACATGGCTCAGTCAAAATACCAGTTGGCGCATGGCCTTTGCTGTGATTTCAATCTTAGGCATCATAACAATGTTGGCACTATGGAAAGCGCTCCCGCAAGATCACGATGTGGTTAAACCGAATGTGGCAAAAGAATTGCGCGTTTTAACACGGGCGCCTGTCGTCCTTGCTTTATTAACCACAGTCATGAGCGCGGGCGCCATGTTTGCGTTATATACCTACATTGCTCCGAGCCTACACACATTTATGCAGGCATCACCACAAACCATCACCTTGATGTTGGTTTTAATCGGGATTGGTTTCTCCATTGGTAACCATTTTGGCGGAAAGTTTGCCGATCTATCCCTAGAGAAAACCCTGATAGGCTTCCTTGTACTTTTAATGGTGATGATGCTTGTTTTCCCAGTATTAGCACAAACAACTATTGGTGCAGCGATTGGCTTGGTGATTTGGGGTGCGGCAGCATTTGCGGTAGTACCGCCATTACAAATGCGCGTCATGTCAGTCGCAGCAGATGCGCCTGGGTTCGCCTCTTCGGTTAACATTGGCGCGTTTAACTTAGGCAATGCCTTAGGTGCCTTTGCAGGTGCAACGGTACTGAGTATGCAACTCAGCTATGCAGCAGTTTCATATGCAGGTGCCGCACTCAGCTTTATGGCCTTGATCTTGGTCTTACTGCAAATGAAGTTCGGTCTTAGCAAGAAAGCCTGTGAAGCCGTTTAAGCCTTAACACTGCTGAACCAATCAAAAAAGACCTACACTGCTGTAGGTCTTTTTTTTAGTGTTTTTTGATGTTCCAGTTTCAAAAAGTCCGCAATCAGCTTGGTTGCCCAAGACTCGGTATTGAGTACCCCTTCATAGAAGCCACAATGGCTGCCTTTTTTGGTGGTCACTACCGCAATATTCGGCATTTGACGGATCATGTCTTTATACGGTTCAAAATTTTTAATGTGACAGACAGGATCATCCTCTGCATTTAAAATCAGCAATGGAATGGTGACATTTTCAAATACATAGATTGGGTTTGTGGCTTGTTTATAACTGTCATAGTCCACAAAACCCGCCATTTCATAATAACTCGACTCAAACTCAGCCAAGGTTTTAGTCATTAAAACTTGCGAGACAGACGCCGTTTCTTGCCAAGTTTGCTGATAAGGAAAAATAAATTTCTTAAACAGTTTCTTGGTCATGACCTTACTGTAAAAGGGATGCACATTTACAAAACCCAACTCCGTGTTATAACCCGGACACAGGGCAAAGGCCGCCCTAAAAGGGGTTTGACTCCCTTCTTCGCCCAAATAACGCACCAAAAGCCCCGTTCCCGCAGAAGAGCCAACCGCATACAACGTTGAACTTGGAAATGTGCTTTGAATAAAGGCAATTTGCTCACGTAAATCATCGGTTGAACCGAAAAGATTCATTTTGGGTACAGGCATTGGAAGGTCTGCATGTCCACGGCGTAAGCACAGTGCAATGCGCCAACCCGTATAGCGATTTAAGTCACGCACCACCTCACGCATACTTTCAGGAGAGCCCGTAATCGTATGCATAACCACAACCGTTGGCGTCACTTCAGGCAAGTCATAACCGAACCACATAATGCCAGTGACCCCACCGTCTTGCATCTCTAATTGATCAAAATGATCGTATTCCAATTGAATCCGACGCTTTTGAATCACATCAAAATATAAAAGATGGGCATGCGTGTTGGATAACCACGGTGTTGGTCTGTACTTTTCCTGAAGCTGTGTAAGCGCCCCAACAGTCTCTTGAATTTGCCCTTGCGGGTTAACATAGAGCTTCGGTTGTTCCGCACCAGTCACTCGATCCCACGCCGTTTGGCTTAATTGGTTTAGCAAACTGAACACAGCATTCATATCAGTACCTTCTTTTTTCCTATCTTTCTTGGTGATGCATCAATTTTCGTGCCTAATTATAAATAACAAGTCACACGTTTATCATCCAACTTGAGGTGCAAAAGCTGCCATTCGCTGTCCCATTTGTACAGCTAAGGCCTCTAGCCCCGATTTAGGACGGATCATCACTTCAAAATCTACAATTTGACCTTGCTCATTAAAACGAATCATGTCAATCCCTTTGAGCTTTTTTTCGCCGATATTGGCAGAAAACTCAAGGACGACACTTAAACCATCTTCTGTAAAAAATTCACGGTGGTAAGTAAAGTTTTCAAAAACCTGAATCACATTACTTAAAATAAAAAAAACCACTTGCTTACCCGGATAAGGATTAAATGCCACAGGTGAACGGAACACGACATCTTCTGCTAAAAGCTCATTTAAGATGCTCATATCACGAGTCGTGACCATATCATGCCAGCGTGCCAAGGCTTGTTTTGTTGTTGCTAAACTCATTCTTATGTCCTTATGAAAGTGAATCCACTCAAATCTGCAATAAAGGCACCTTCTCTTACACCACATACGTTTCAAGGAAAAGGCAACACGAGGGAAAAAATAATATTTTAGAAAATACCTCCCCCAAACCCTCTCCGTATAGGAGAGGGAGCTTTATTACAAATTTTAAGCGGATAAATTATTGTTATCGATTAAATGGTCGCAGCCAGTTCAGCGCCTTGACGAATCGCACGTTTCGCATCCAACTCACCTGCTTCTTTCGCACCACCAATCAAATGCACATTTTTACCATCGGCTTTTAATTGGTCGTACATTGCAGTATAAGACTCTTGTCCTGCACAGATAATCACGTGATCAACCTCTAAAACCGTTGGCTGATCATTCACTGTAATGTGGAGACCTTGATCATCAATTTTGTCGTAGCTTGCACCTGCAATCATTTTTACATCGCGATGTTTTAGCCCCGTACGGTGAATCCAACCCGTGGTTTTACCTAAGCTTGCACCGACTGCCTTCGCTTTACGCTGTAGAAGGTAAATTTCACGATCGGATTGCTCCAAGACTGGCTGTTTTAAGCCACCGACATGCGCATAGTTGGTGTCGATTCCCCACTCATCATAGAATTTTTGTGGGTTTAAACTACCGCTTTCACCTTCATGACTTAAGTATTCTGCTGTATCGAAACCAATACCACCCGCACCAATAATCGCGACTTTTTTACCAACAGGCTTACGCTCACGTAGAACTTCGATATAGCTCAACACTTTCGGATGATCAATCCCTTCAATAGTCAGCTCACGTGGAGTAACGCCTGTTGCAACCACAATGTCATCATAATTTTCAGCACTCAGTTCTTCATAAGTTGCGGTATGATTCAGCACCAATTTGATATTCGGTTGTAATTCAATTTTACGTTTGAAATAACGCAGTGTTTCGTAAAACTCTTCTTTACCAGGAATAGTCTTCGCAATATTAAACTGACCACCAATCTGACTCGCTGCATCAAAAACAGTCACTTGATGTCCACGGTCAGCGGCATAAGTCGCAAAACTCAAACCTGCAGGCCCAGCACCAATCACCGCAATATTTTTCTTAACTGCACTTTCTTTAAAAATCAGTTCAGTTTCATAGCATGCACGCGGGTTGACTAAACACGTCGCAATTTGCATGGAGAAAATTTGATCTAAACAGGCTTGGTTACAACCAATACAAGTATTGATTTCATCACTACGGCCTTGTTCTGCTTTGAGTACAAACTCAGCGTCTGCAAGCATTGGGCGTGCCATCGACACCATATCCGCATCACCCTGAGCCAAAACATGTTCAGCCATTTCAGGGGTATTAATACGGTTAGACGTCACCAAAGGAATCTTAACCGAACCTTTTAGCTTCTTGGTCACCCATGTAAATGCCGCACGTGGCACTTTGGTTGCAATCGTTGGAATACGTGCTTCATGCCAACCAATACCTGTGTTGATAATGGTTGCACCCGCCTTTTCTATTTCTTTGGCAAGCTGAATCACTTCTTCTAAAGTCGAACCACCTTCAACCAAATCCAACATTGAAAGACGGTAAATAATAATAAAGTTTTCACCCACTTCTGCACGAGTGCGTTTTACGATTTCAATCGGAAAACGAATACGGTTTTCATAGCTTCCGCCCCATTCATCATCACGATGATTGGTACGTGCCGCGATGAACTCATTGATTAAGTAGCCTTCTGAACCCATGATTTCAACACCATCATAGCCAGCAACTTGTGACAATTTTGCACAATTCACAAAGTCTGCAATAGTCTGATTCACTTCAGCAGAAGTAAGAGCATGGGGTTTTACAGGGTTAATCGGTGCTTGAATTGCAGAAGGTGCAACGTTTTCAGCCTGATAAGAATAACGACCAGTATGTAAAATCTGTAATGCAATTTTACCACCCGCATCATGTACGGCTTGTGTGATGACTTTATGCTTTTCCGCTTCTTCTAAAGTATCTAACTTAGAACCACCGTGAAAAGTCACACCATGATCATTCGGTGAAATACCACCTGTTACGATTAGCCCTACACCGCCAGCGGCACGCTCTGCATAAAATGCCGCCATGCGATCATAACCACCTTCAACTTCTTCAAGTCCAACGTGCATAGATCCCATTAATACGCGGTTTTTTAATGTGGTAAAGCCTAAATCTAAAGGCGCAAGTAAATGCGGATAATTAGACATGTGTACTCCTTGGCGTGCTTTCGCTGGCTGGTATTTTAAATACAAGGTTAGATCAAATTATTTAATGCAACAAGTTGCATAATGTTTATCTTTATAATCGAGATTTGTTTTTTATGCAACATGTTGCATAATGACTCTACGTCCATTTTAATTGTGAAATATTACCGAAATGTCATTAGCTCATGTTTTATTGACCAGTTTGATTGAAAAACCAAGCACAGGCATTGAGTTAGCGCGTCGTTTTGACCGTTCAATGGGCTTCTTTTGGAATGCAACACATCAACAGATATATAGAGAACTCAGCGCTATGCAAAGCAAAGGCTGGATTTCAACGATAGAAGACGATGGTGCAACCTCGCGTAAAAAAACTTATCAGGCAGAACAGCTCGGACGTACAGAACTTGCCGACTGGCTGGTAAAGCAGAGTCCACCTGCCCAGCTCCGCGAAGAACTGATGGTGAGACTGCGTGTTGAGGCTCAACTTGGCGGCAACACGGTTTTGCCTGAACTGGAACGACATCTCATCCTACACAAAGAAAAACTACAAATTTACCAAAGCATTTTTGCCAAAGACTTTGGTCATGCTGAAGAAAATGATCGTACCTTATACATCCATAAAATGATTTTACAACTTGGAATTAATTTAGAAAGTGGTTGGATTGAGTGGCTAGAGACCATGATTCCAGCGCTTAAAAACTTCGAAAAATAATAAGCAACGCAAAGGATTGACCATGCCACATTACCTGATGCCAGATGGCGAAAAACTCTATGTTCGAGAATTTGGACAAGGTACACCTGTACTGGTCTTATCTGGTTTAGGAATGCAAAGTTGGCAATGGCTGCCTTTTTTATATCAACACCGTAAAAAGTACCGCTTTTACATTCCTGACTGGCGGGGTTTTGGTGGTTCAGCACAGTGCAAAATTCCCACACTGGATGCAATTTCCAGCCACTGGCAAGATTTAAACTGCTTTCTAAATCAATATGCTGATACAGCATTCCATGTGATTGCCTACTCTATGGGCGCCACGACAGCCATGCATGGTATACAATATGGTCGCTTTCAAGACCATATCAGTAGCTATTTACACATTGACCAAACTCCCAAGATTAGCGTAGATGCAGACTGGCCACATGGTTTATTTGCTGAAAAGCATGCTGACTTCAAAGTCATCCTACAAAACATTGCAGACCTATTGGCCCAAAATGCACAGTATCGTTTGGTCTCAGACTTAACAGCGTCTATGCGTACAGAACTGGTTAACCAGTGGTTGGCTTTTATTCAACTGCAAGCCACACCATCTCGAACTGCGGCTTTATTTCAAAAAGCATTTCAACAGCCATACTTGCAAAAATTCATGCTCCCGATCCAGCGTTTAGACTATATGGCTTGGTACATTCAAAATTATCTTGACCATCAAGAAGACTATCGCAACGCCCTCCGTCAGCTTGACCGACCAGCTACATTTTTTATTGGTGAAAACTCTAAACTTTATCCTGCTCAAGGACAAAAGCTGATTGCCTCAAGCATACCGCATGCCAAAACGGTGATCTTTAAAAAATCTGGGCATACGCCTTTATTGAGTGAACCGCTCAAATTTTCCCAAGAAATTACACGTTTCCTCAACGCTACAGACGTTTAAATGTGTGTCGCACTATCAAGCCAAATAATGAATATTTTTATAACAGCTAAAGATAAGCACAATTCATCATTCCATTGTAATGACAAAAAATCAGATCAACCCGATAAAACACCAATGTTTAGGAATTAAAAAGGGCATCTCTAAGAGATGCCTCTTTCTTATGCTGCATAGGTCTGCTTGAGATAAGCAACAATATCCGCCGACTCAAACAAAGCCGTTTCAGTGTTCGGATCAACCAAATATGGCACTTGAATATCACGCCCCATCACCTGCATAACTTGCTCACGCTTTCCACCTGCCAAAGGTACATACTTGCCCGGCTTCAAACGCAGTACTGCTGGGCCTTGATCTTGCCAACGTTCTTTAGGCACATTATGAAACTTAAAAGGGAGCTCCAACTCGGTCAGTAAACCACGGACAATCCGAGTATAAGGACTGGCTTCAAATCCCCAAAGTTGTAACAGCTGTTCTGGCGCTACGCGATCTTTAATACTCTTGTTGATCCACACCCCACTCGCACCATTTACCAATGTCCCGACATAAGCAACATAAGGTGTTTTGGGATAATGTGCATACTTTTTCGGTGTTTTACCACTGCGTCCATACTGTTCAAACAAGTAGTGAATAATATCTTCAGATTCGTACAACTTGGTGTCAGTGTTCTCATCGAGTAAAAAAGGAAATTGGGTTTTTCCACCCAACTGTTTCACCAAAGGACGATATTTAGTTCCACCCTTAGGACATGGATACACTTCATAATCCAAGTTCAACAAAGTCAGTACTTCACGCACACGACGACAATATGGCGAGCCTTCAAACTCATAGAGCTTTAAAGGTTGTTCGGGTTGTTTAGGATGCGGCGTTCCAGTTACACCACGCCCACCTTGCGCAAGCCCCGAAAAAAGAGCCTGAATCACTTTAATTTGATGCTTCACCATATTACACGTCCATATCTTTTGTTGATGTTGTTATGAGTCTGGTTGCTACTTATGCATCGACCAGTTTTTCTTTTGCAATGACAATACCGTTATTATCCGCATAGAGATAATGACCTGATTGAATGGTGACACCACCAAAATGCAGGCTGATATCAACTTCTCCTACACCCTTACGATTACTTTTTTGTGGAATGGCGGCTAAAGCATGCACACCTAAATCTAGTTCAGCAATCGCATCTACATCGCGGACACAGCCATAAATCACCACACCATTCCAGTGATTTTTGACTGCTGACTCTGCAATTAAGTCTCCCATCAAGGCACAGCGCATCGAAGCGCCACCATCCACAACCAATACTTTACCCGTGCCATCTGTTGCTAACAGCTCTTTCACCCGAGAGTTATCTTCAAAGCATTTAACCGTCACCACCTGACCACCAAAAGTTTTACGCGCACCATAGCTCTTAAAGAACTTACCATCCATCGATGGGCTAACCACTTGTAAATCAAGTTCAGGATGATCATCCAATAAATCGCATGTCACAAATGCTGTCGTCACCACACTTCCCCTCATTTTGTCTTTTGAATGCGTAAATTATCATATATTTCAAATTTCTCGGTCTGCGTTTGGGCAGCCTCGACCATAGTATGAGCCACTTGTTCTGCTGTCACTGGCTTATATTTAAAATGCTTTGGTATAAAATGCGATAGTTTGGTATAAGCCTTTTGGAATATATCTTCCAACATGCGACCTTCATTACGCTGTCCGATCAGTAAGGATGGCTGCAAAATACTAACCTTATATAAATCGAGTCCGCGAATCGTCTCTTCAAGCTCACCTTTGACGCGATTATAGAAAATTTTTGAATTAGCTTGTGCGCCCAAGGCACTGATCAACACATAGTGCGTCTTGGTCAAAACAAACAATTCAGCAAAATGTGCATTCACCACATAGTCGATGGCATAAAACTGCTCTTTTGAGCCAGCTTTCTTTAAAGTCGTCCCTAAACAACTAAAAGCATGACTGTAGCCCTGAACATCTTCATGGTTGAGTAATAAAAAATCATCCAGCTCCAGTTGCTGAACTTTGTCATAGTGATCGAGCTGCACATTATGCTTTCTGACCACAGCCAGAATTTTACTACAACTTGGCAGTTGTTGTAATTGTTGAATCAGGTTTAAGCCCACCAAACCGGTTGCTCCAATCACAATCGCTTGTTCTATATTTTGTTTCATTTTTATACAAACTCCCATGCAGATGGCTAATCTTACCTTTTCTTTAGAATTTTTATGTATCTTAAATATAGTCAAAGCATGTCAAGACTTGACTTCACTGCGTATATTAATCAAAATATGCCACTTGTTTACGGGCTGGTGATTGTTCTTCTGATGTGGTTTTCAGTTTGAATTTCAGCCCGCCCAGACCAATCTATTTCAAGGAGTGCACGAGTGGCAAACTCTGCTCAAGCTAAAAAACGTGCTCGTCAAAACGTTAAAGCACGCAAACACAACGCAAGCTTACGTTCTATGGTTCGTACTTATATCAAACGTACAGTAGCTGCTATCGCTGCTGGTGATTACGCAGTTGCTTCTGAAGCATACAAAACTGCGGTACCAGTAATCGACCGTATGGCTGATAAAGGCATCATCCATAAGAACAAAGCTGCTCGTCATAAGAGCCGTTTAAATGCACAAGTTAAAGCTTTAGCTAACTAATTTATGCATTAAAAAAAGCCCTTTTTAAAGGGCTTTTTTTGTATCTATTTTTTGAAATTTCACAGTGCGCACACCTTTTTAGCACATCTGTTCCTTAACAATACAGCTTAAAACCCAAATAAAATCTAGCAAGTGCTCTCTAGCACCTACGAGAACACCTACCTACAAAAAAAGCCCCCTTTTAGGGAGCTCGTTTTCATTTCATGTTAAAGCATTTGTCAGGTGAGCAGTGGTTTAATTCAAAGATTGAGTTTTCAGGTTTTTCACTAAAATATCAATGTTTCTTGATGTTGCCCCAGCTAGAATCAAGCTTGTATTTTGGTTCAGCATTGTCCATCTTTGATTATTATTTCCAGAGCAACTATATCGAATTGCAATTTGACGGTTATTTACCAAATTACCCGAGTTTAAATCTAAGCACTGTCCTGATTGTTTAATGGCAGACGTCGTCGCATCCATTGACCACACTTGTGCTGCATTATTCGCCACACAGTCAGTCAAGGTGACTTTAGCACTTCCTCCATTACCCGTTAAACATTGCCCCATAGCCGCTTTGCTATGGATACGTCCTAAACTGTCATAAACCCACTGCTCAGTATCATCAGCAGTACAAGCCGATGGGCCACTAATGTAAACATCCATTTTTTGGTTAGATGCCAGCTCTGTTTTCAAGCAATTCTTGTTATTTTTCAACAATCCACTTTGTGCAAGTGGGTCATCTTGTTGTAAACCTAGCTGTTTGATAAAAGCATTGAGTGCATCAATCGCAGCAGGTACATCTTTGGCCAAATCATCATAATAAACATTTACCCAACGATTTAAACGCATCCACCTAGTTTCTTGCTCTTCATAACGCCCAAGTACCTGCTGTGCAGCTAAACTCATCTCATTTTTATACGATTTATAAGACTGATAAAGTAGTGAACCGTTTGGTGACAAAACAATAAGATTATTCGCCGCCTGATTCAGTAGCTCTTGCTCAAGTAGAGGCAACTCTACATCGCGTAAGGCTTTATAACCCTGTGCTTTCCCAATCTTAACAGTAGGTGTAATAGCCGTAGCATATTGGGGAATCACTGTCGTCGATAATAATTTGGCAGCAGCATTGACCTGCTTACAATATAAATCAACTTTTTGAGGGTGATCTGCAAGCGCTAAATTGACATGTAATTTATTGGCATTACTACCTAATCGTGTCGGAGCCAGTGCAATATTGGTTACTGTATTTGGATACTGTACATTTAACCAACATGCATCCTGATTTAACGCAGTATTTGCAGCGGGTAAATCATAGACATTGCCCCAGTTTGAACGTGCCGCAGGATAGAGTAGCCCAACCTTTGCAACAGGGTCATAGCCACCCAAAATGGTCACTACAGGCTCACCAAAAACACGTGGGCGTAGATAGTTTTGATTAGACTGATACCAAACAGGTGCTGAAGAATTGGGCATCTTCTCTTGAAACACTTCCATTTGCCTAGTCTTAGCATTCCACTTTTTATAACCCGTCGGTGAAGTCTTGTCCCACACATAACGGTTAAAGTGCGGTTGAATTTTTAAATAAGTGCTATAGCCCGTATAGTGGGTATAACGTGAAACTGAGCTTGATGCATAACCGCCAGACATTGCATCTCGGCTATGTGGATATAAAGCTAAGAAATTTGCAATTCCTGTAGAAGTAGCCCATAAATCCTTATTATTCCAAATCAAATTACCCCGCATCATATTGCGATACGGAATGTAACTCCAACCACTATCCGCATGATGTGAAGTCCAGAACTGGTTATCACCCTCCTGCCCAGGATAATGCCCCAGTCCATAGTGGTGTCCAATTTCATGACTAAACTCGTTTCCAACCGAATCATACAACGTCAGCATGCCGTTACCACCACTTAAACCATGATTACTTTCGCCATTGGCATATTTTCCACGGCTATGGTGTGCAACTACGGTTTGGGTTAATTGTGGTTGATTTTGACTTGCCATCGAAGCACTGGTAATGCCCCAGTTTGCTAGATTAATGCCTACGCTAAATGTCGACTTACCCACGTTTTCACGCATGTCACCCTCATAAACTCCGCCTTGGCTGGCACTTGCCGTATCGTAAATCGTCCCGTCGGCAATCATGACGCGATCTAACTGAATATCATCATATTTTGCAACGGTCATTTCAGCAGCTGGAATCGTTTGAAAGTAATCTGAACCTGCCCGAACAGGATCATTCAGCATATAGTGACCATTGGAAACAGGGGGAGCAGTTAACATGCCGATACGAATATTATTTAAGACCAACTCTCCAGGAGAGGCAAAATCAATTTTATCTTCTGTAATTTGTCCCTGACGTCCAAGAGAATCTTTGAGCTGAATACGCAAACCTGGACGTATTTCATCCCAATTGAGTCGAGCACTCCACGCACGCTTACTATATTGCACACGCGCACGCTCATCGGTATTGGTTTGATCAGACTGAGGAATCTGAGTTGGATCGTTAAATGTAACTGTGCGGAGCAACTGATTATTCATGTAAATATCAGCACTCAGACCATCAATTTTCCCCATGCTATCAGTTGGCGTAACTAACAATAGCGCTTCTTTTTCCATCGTCAGCCGCGGCATTTTTTTACTTTCATTACCATTTGGATCAACCACATGACTCTGACCAAATTGCAGCATTGCTTCGAAGTTACCAGTTAAGTCATTTCGTATCACACGCGTATTGGAGTTTGCATCGTAATCAAAATAACCCAATGTATTTACATCAGCCACATCCTGTGTAGGCTCAGCATAGGTTTTCACTACAGGCGTTGTAGAGTTTTCGGTTCTACTCTCTCCACCACCACACGCAGCAAGCATCAGCGTTACAACACAAAGACCTAGCTTGCAATACAAGAACTCATTCACACTTTTCACATCTTCCCCAAAAATAGTCACAAATAAAATTAAAAATCATTAATAATTTATATAAATCAAATGCTTAAGAATTTAACACTATTTTCTATTCATATTCAATTTACATAATTTGTCACTTCAGGACATATTTTTTTATCGGTCTTGAAACTAATGTCCGAAAAATAATAGTTCTGTGACAAGGCTTGAATTTATGAAAAATAATGATGAGTTATACAGTTGAATTTGCACCAATATAGTGCCAAAATTTGTCAGTCAATTTTTTAAAAAATAGATATTTCAATTAATTTTCTTTGTATGCACGTAGCTTATTTTAATTTTTAGATCCAAAATGTTTAAAACCAAAATCCCATAAATAAATTATGGTATTCTGTGTTCTTATAATGAAACCACATAGAATGTTCTACTGGGGAATAGCATGATTAATAAATTTCTTCCAACACTTGAAAAATTCCAACCGACAGAACAACAATATATTGAGTATTTTCATGCCAAAGGTGAAAAAGACATACTCGCCAAAGTCATCTCAAATATGCGCGGAACCGCAGAAATTCAGGCCTCTCAGGGCGTTGACGCGTGGTTAGGCTATGGCGTCTATTTACCTGCAATTGAACGTATTTTTGCACTGCACCAAGGAGAAACGGAAGCTGAGTTTTATGACCGCACTCAATATCCAGCTGATGTTGTCAATGCATATACCCTTTCGAATCATGAGATTGCCACGCTCATTGCTGCAGATAAATACAATCGCATTCATCAGCACAGCGTAGCAGTGAATACCTCATTATGGCCTTTAAATGATGAAGGCCTGAGTATCGACTTGCTCGATTTTCCCAATCGACTCAAAGCAAAAATTTAAACTGATGCGGTATAGCATTTAATAAAGTTGACGAATGAGCGATCTATAAATCTCGTATATTCTTTTTCTCGTTCAAACGACCGCTTAAATGAGTCAACGAGATTTATAGCTGATTTTTATTATTAAACAAAGCACTTACAGATTTTGAAACTCATGAATATTCAGTTCATTCATTTCTCCGCGCCAAATCCATTTCAATTTTGATTCCAAAAACACATCCCCCTCAAACCACACAAAAAGACCTTCCATCATTTTCGGCCAGTCTTCTTTGGTCACAATCGTACGCCCTGAAATAACAGCCAAAATCGCAGCTAAAATCGTGTCATGACTGACCGCAAGGCTCAAACCATAAGGATTGTTCGGATGCGTGTTATATATAAGCTCCAATACATCTACAACACCGTGAATTGGATGCTTCATACCTGGTAAGGCATTATTAACAAAGCTATTAATAAATCCTAGAGCGCCTTGGCGCTGAAAATAAGGCCCAGCTTGCTTAATATCCAAAACAAAACTGCCTGGCTCAACCAATAAACCTTGTTCGATAATTTCAATACGGTGGGTATTCGGCTCAAGGGTTTGTCCATCTGCCCCTTGAATCATTAATGCAGCGGTATCAATACAACGTTGAATTGGGCTAGAAATACAGTGTTGTATCACTCGATCCGTATTATCGATCAGATAGGAACCCCACGCCTCCGCCAAATCTCGCCCTTGATGCGTCAACTGTAAATCATAGCCTGCAAGCCCCTGACCCGTAACAACTTCACGAATGGAATGACGTGTAAACAACGTCACTGGCGTTTTTGCATCTGGCAATAAATCGATTGCCTTCAACATACTAGGCGGGAGTAACTCTAAAGCCATAATCACTAGCAACTCAATAATTCAAAAAACACTATAGCACGCTCAGTTTTTAGCTCAAGCCGACGAAGGCATTAGTTCAAGTGCTTGTAATGCCAGTTTTTTCATATCGTTATTTCGATATGCAATAAAACCGCCATTCAGTAAACTCAATCTTTGGTTATATACGAATGGTCGTCCCTGAAAATCAACCAAACCACCACCGATCCGCTCTAATAAACACTGTCCAGCACTAGTATCCCACTCACTCGTTGGGTGAAAGCGCGGGTAAATATCGACTCGGTCTTCCAACACCATACAAAACTTATATGCGCTCCCTGCGCGATACTCTTGAATAGGCGTAAGTTTTTCTAACTGCTCTAAATACACATGGTACTGTGGTTTACTCTGACTACTTTGACTTAAGCCGACTTGAACAGCACTGTGGTTTTCAACTGGAACATATTCAGACCATACCTCTTTTTCCATATTGTATTTTAACGGCTGACCGCGTAGTGGACAGAAGTAAACTTGCTGTTCACAAGGAATAGCCAACACCGCAAAAGTTGTATGCGCACCCTCGATAAGACTGAGATTGATAGTGAATTCTGGACGTTGATGCAAAAATTCTTTCGTACCATCTAAGGGATCAAGCATCCAAAAAGACTGCCACTGCTGTCTATGCACATGCTGCCCTTCTTCAGAAAGAACAGGCAAATGAGGAAAGGCTTTGTTTAAAGCATCGGTAATAAATTGATTGACACGATAGTCCGCTTGCGTGACGGGTGAATGATCGGATTTTCGTTCAACTGTAAAATCACCACCTGCAACATAAGCTTGATACTCTGCTCGTAAAATCTCGCACGCTTGAGTCACAATCGGTACAAGTTGCAATATCAGTGCATCTTGAGGTGCAGTTGTGGGCTTAAACATGAGACCGCCTTTTTATTCATTAAGTTATAGATCGACAAGTTCATCTATTGAAATAGCAGCATGCTGATCACTTCATATCCAACTTGTATACTTGTCACCTCAGAATGAGAACACGCGAACACTTTTTCAACACTGCCTTAAAAATATTATACGCCTAAGACACTCAGGAAATATCACTCAATTCCAATTCTTCTTTTGACTTTGGGTTGAGTAGTCCAATCAACCTGACTTTACCTTTACAACACCTTAAATATTGAGACTAGAGAAAGTCTCAAACTGACCGTTTCTAATTTGTGCTTACTCTTAACTTCTTTTCAGCTTTATACATCCAAGTGATTTCTTTATGAAAAATCATCGCGCAAAAAAATCCCACGCATGGGAGCGTGGGATATAAAACAAGAAAAGCTACAGCGCTTTAATTTCGAGTGTAGTATAAACCTGTATTTAAAATACATCAATTAAAAAATGCGTTATCCCTGCAGTTTTTTTAAATTACGGTACACCTACTCATTTTTATCTGAACACTTCACTTCTAATTGATACTCATCCTGCGTCACTTTGATTTTAATCTTTTGATACTTTCTTTTATTCGGATCCATAGCAGAGCTAGCGACTTCATGCAAAAACTTTCGATCATTCATAAGCTCACTATATGCCTTATAACCAATCAAAATCTTTTCAGGCTTTTTATTTTTGGAAACTAGTTCTTTTAGAATAAAGTCTAGTTCATTTGCAGTAATAATTGACATATCGAAGCAACTCAAAATAAAAAAAGATTATCCATGAACAATATGATCAAAAGATGTCAGAAATCATCTTTATCACTATTTTCATTTCAATAAAAAAATAAAAACCCGATCAGTATGAAAACAAATCGGGCTTTTTGTCTGTAATGGCTTTGTTGCACAAACCTATCTGTAAAGGGTTTTTCAGCGATATAATTTTC
>JADHEF010000843.1_pt1 | contig 25248 bp, 25 predicted proteins | sample 8952391 | NCBI WGS metagenome assembly JADHEF01 (sample SAMN16124439, study PRJNA663245) | bioreactor sludge metagenome | isolation source: sludge (nitrite) | place: India:Bengaluru | collected 2019-02-28 | reverse complement strand
GCAGGACTTCACCTGCGTGGGCATCGGCGACATGTCCGGCGACGTGTTCGGCAACGGCATGCTGCTGTCCGGGCACACGCGCATGCTGGCCGCGTTCGACCATCGCCACATCTTCCTCGACCCGAACCCGGATGCGGCCGCGTCCTTCGCCGAGCGCGAGCGCCTGTTCAAGCTGCCGCGCTCGAGCTGGGCGGACTACGACGCCAAACTGATCAGCAAGGGCGGCGGCGTGTATCCGCGCACGCTCAAGGCCATCGAGATCAGCCCGCAGGTGCGCGAGGCGCTGGGCATCGCCGCGGATGTCAAGTCGATGGCGCCCAACGAGCTGATGAGCGCGATCCTGAAGGCACCGGTGGACCTGTTCTGGAACGGCGGCATCGGCACCTACGTCAAGGCTTCGACCGAAACCCACGCCGATGTCGGCGACCGCGCCAACAACGGTCTGCGCGTGGACGGCCGTGATCTGCGCTGCCGCATCGTCGGCGAAGGCGGCAACCTCGGTTGCACCCAGCGCGGGCGCATCGAGGCGGCGCAGAACGGCGTGCTGCTGAACACCGACTTCATCGACAACTCGGCCGGCGTGGATACCTCCGACCACGAGGTCAACATCAAGATCCTGCTCGGCGCGCCGGTGCAGGCCAAGAAGCTGACGATGGACGCGCGCAACAAGCTGCTGGCGTCGATGACCGACGAAGTGGCCGCGCTGGTGCTCAACGACAACTACCGCCAGAACCAGGCCCTGAGCCTGATGGAGCGGATGAGTGTGCGCCGGCTCGGTTCCAAGCAGCATTTCATCCAGACACTGGAAGCGCAGGGCCAGCTGGACCGCCAGCTGGAGTTCCTGCCCTCCGATGCCGAGCTGGCCGAACGCAAGGCCCGCGGGCTGGGCCTGACCCGGCCGGAGCTGGCCGTGCTGCTGTCGTATTCCAAGCTGGTGGCTTTCCAGCAATTGCTGGATTCGGACGTGCCGGAAGACCCGTACCTGTCCAAGGAGCTGCAGCGCTACTTCCCCGAGCCGCTGCAGAAGAAGTACGCCGCCGACATGGAGAACCACCGCCTGAAGCGCGAGATCATCGCCACGGCGGTCACCAACTCCACCATCAACCGGATGGGCTCCACCTTCCTGATGCGCATGCAGGAAGACACCGGACGCGGTCCGGGCGAGGTGGCCAAGGCCTACACCATCACCCGCGAAACGCTGGACGCGCGGGCCTTGTGGACGCAGATCGACGCGCTCGACGGCACTTTGCCCGAGACCGTGCAGATCGACGCGCTGGAGGTCATCTGGAAGCTGCAGCGCAACTTCACCCGCTGGCTGCTGCACCGGGCCGGTGCGATCCCGGACATCGCCACCGCGGTGGAACGCTACCGTGCCGGCTTCGATGCGATCCGTGCCGCCGACGGCGTGCTGCCGGACTCGATGCGCCCGGCCTATCTGGACAGTCTGCAGGGCTGGAAGGACAAGGGGGTGCCTGCCGCCTTGGCCACCCAGTTGGCCGCGCTGCCGTACCTGGAGCCGTCGGCCGACATCATCGAGCTGGCACTGGCGCGCAAGCTGGCGCCGGTGGAGGTGTCCAAGGTGCATTACCGGCTCGGCGATGCGCTGGACTTGCCGTGGCTGTTCGAGCAGGTGGAAGCACTGCCGGTGGAAGGGCGCTGGCACGCCATCGCGCGCGGCGTGATGCGCGACGAACTGGCCACCCATCAGCGCACGCTGGTCGGGCAGGTGCTTGCGATGCCCGGCAAGGATGCAGACGCCAAGGTCAAGGCGTGGCTGTCGCGCGATGACGCCAGCCTGCGTTTCACCCTGTCCATGCTCGGCGAACTGGCCGCGCAGAAGACGCTGGATTACCCCACCGCCTCGGTGGCCGTGCAGCGTCTGGGTCAACTGGCGGTCAAGTCGGCGCTTTGAGCCAGCCGCGACGGATGCCGGCCGGCATGTGCCGGTCGGCATCACGTCATCGCCTGGCTGCGACGGGCTGCGGTTATCCTTGGGCCTCGTTCCGGAGCCTTCGATGACCGCAGCCCCCCGCATCGCCTTTCTCGCCAGCGAAGTCGAACCCGCGCAACAGGCACTGGCCGACCTGACCGGCCGTTACGGGCAGGCGTCTCCCGACGAAGCGGACGTGCTGTGCCCGCTCGGCGGCGACGGCTTCATGTTGCAGACGCTGCATCGGCATGGCGGGCTGGGCAAGCCGGTGTACGGCATGCGCCTGGGCACGGTGGGCTTCCTGATGAACCAGTACCGCATCGACGGGCTGGACGAGCGCATCGCACAGGCCGAGCCGGCCAAACTGCGCCCGCTGGAAATGGTGGCCGTGACCGAATCGGGCGCCAGCGCCGGTTCGCTGGCCTACAACGACGTGTCGCTGCTGCGCCAGACCCGGCAGGCCGCGCATGTGTGCATCGAACTCAACGGCCAGACCCGGGTGGAAGAGCTGATCTGCGACGGCGTGCTGGTCAGCACGCCGGCCGGCAGCACCGCCTACAACTATTCGGCAGGCGGCCCGATCCTGCCGCTGGGCTCCAAGACGCTGGCGCTCACGCCGATTGCCGCCTATCGGCCCCGGCGCTGGCGCGGCGCGGTGCTGAAGGCCGACACCGAAGTGTGCTTCCGCGTGCTCGACCCGTACAAGCGCCCGGTCAGCGTCACCGCCGATTCGCACGAAATCCGCGACGTGATCGAAGTGACCATCCGCGAGTCGGGCGACCGTACCGTCACGATGCTGTTCGATCCGGAACACAATCTGGAAGAGCGCATCCTCAGCGAGCAATTCATGACATGAGCCGCGTTGGCTACGACAATTCGCCGCGTTTGCTCAACGTCGCGGTCACTTCTCGGGCGCTGTTCGACCTGGAGGAAAGCCACGCGATCTACGAGCGCGACGGCATCGAGGCTTACCGCGCCTTCCAGTTCGCCCACGAGGACGACGTGCTGGCGCCGGGCATCGCCTTCCCGGTGGTGCGCAAGCTGCTGGCGCTGAACGACTCGGCGCCCGAGTTGGCGCCGAGGGTCGAGGTGATCCTGTTGTCGCGCAATTCCGCCGATACCGGCCTGCGCATCTTCAACTCGATCCAGCATTACGGCCTGGACATCGTGCGCGCGACGTTCACCTCCGGCGAGCCGACCTGGCCGTATGCCGCGCCGTTCGGCACCGACCTGTTTTTGTCGGCCAACCCGGAGTCGGTGCGGCAGGCACTGGGGCAGGGCATTGCCGCCGCGACCATCTTGCCCAAGTCGCCGGGCGAGCGCGTCGATGCCGCCCGCGACGCGGCCGCGCAGAAGCCCGAACACCGCCAGCTGCGCATCGCCTTCGACGGCGACGCGGTGATCTTCGGCGACGAGGGCGAGCGGGTCAGCCGCGAGCAGGGCGTGGAGGCTTTCGGCCGGCGCGAGCGCGAGCTGGCACGGCAGCCGCTGTCCGGCGGGCCGTTCAAGAGCTTCCTTTCGGCGCTGCACCACCTGCAACAGGCGTTCCCCGAAGGCGAGGGCGCCCCGATCCGCACCGCGCTGGTCACCGCGCGTTCGGCGCCGGCGCACGAGCGGGTGATTCGCACGCTGCGCGACTGGGGCGTGCGCCTGGACGAGGCGCTGTTCCTCGGCGGGCGCCCGAAGGGGCCGTTCCTGCAGGCCTTCGGCGCGGACATCTTCTTCGACGATTCCCAGCACAACATCGACAGCGCCCGCCAGCACGTCGCCGCCGGCCACGTGCCGCACGGCGTGCCCAACGAAAATATGTTAGGCCGGCCGTTTGGCCGGCGGGGCGATGGGAATGGCGTGAGATGTCAATGCCAAATGGGCGGCTATTGACCCAGAGCGGCAGGTCATTCATCTGGTATGGTTGGCCGTTCGACAGCCAATTCCAGTCATTCGCGCCGATGCAGGGCGAACAAGATAGAGTAAATCCGGTGAGCATTTTAAATGCTCAGACAGCCCGCTGGATCAACTAGCGCTTCCAAGCTGTCTATGGATTATGATCAAATTATCAATCACCGAGACATTTTTGGGGGGCTAAGAAATGGCAAAACGAGTGGTCTTGTTCAACCACAAGGGTGGCGTCAGTAAAACCACTACCGTTTATAACGTGGGTTGGATGCTAGCTGAGCAGGGACATCGAGTCCTGCTGGTAGATGCTGACCCGCAATGTAATCTCACAAGCTTGATACTAGAAGATAACTTCGATAAATATTACCTAGACGACGAGACGCGACTTCATAATATCAAGGACGGAGTTGCGCCAGCCTTCATGGGCAAGCCCACACCCATCCAGCCTGTGGTCTGCAAGTCCCCGGCCCGTCAACCGCTAGTGCATTTGCTGGCAGGCCACGCGACACTCTCTGAGTACGACGCGTCATTGACCTTTGCGCAGAACTCGAATGCGCTGGCCACGTTGCAAAACTTGCCAGGCGCTTTCCACGAGCTGATCCGCCAAGTAGAGGAGTCTAATCATATTGAGTATACGATCATCGACCTCAACCCAGGCCTGAGCGCGATCAACCAAAACCTTTTTCTGAACTCTGACTTCATCCTGATTCCAACGAACCCTGATCCGTTCTCTATCATGGCGTTGCAGACGCTGGAATCCATTTTCCCGAGGTGGGCCTCTTGGAAGATCAGCAACGAGGCGGTGTTTCAAGATTCGGCATACCCACTTCTCCCAGGTCTGCCCAAGTTCGCCGGCACCGTGATCCAGCGCTTCAACGTGCGAAGGGGCCGCGCGGCAAAACCTTACCTAGACAATATCGGTGAGATAAAGAATGTCACCCGGAACCGTCTCTATCCTGCACTCGGGAATGCCGGGCTCACACTGCCCGATAAAGACTATCCGAACGCGTTGCGCGATGCTGGCTTCTGTCTAGAAGAAATTCCTGACTTCGGCGCTTTGCTGCCGCGCTCTCACAAGGCAGGTGTCCCTGTGTTTGCACTGCGTGATGAGGAACTGGGTGAATCTGGGCCTGTCTTGGCCAATATGATCGTAAAGCGTAATCAGATCCATCAACAGATTTCCTCTGTTGCAAAGATGCTTCAGGTCCTTATGGGCTGATGATAGTCATGCTGAATGCTAAGGCAGTTTTTCACGAAAATATTCGGCAGGCAAATGAGCTTGGAATACTATATGATTACCTGAGGAATATGGTCGCCATTCCCGAGCAGTTCGATGACTTGTTGCGCTCACAAGTTGTTAACTCCGTAAGCGCGTTCGACAAGCTGATACACGATTTGATTCGCATTGGTATGGTGAGGATATTCGAGAGCCGGAGGCCGGCGACGGGCAGGTACTTGAACGAAGCCGTTCCCATACAGCATCTACCTGGCTTAGTGGCCGGTGCGGTTCCGCCGCCGCCTGTTCGTTTCGAGGAAATCATCCGTGAAAAGCTCAGTACGTTATCGTTTCAGGATCCGAATAAAATCGCCGACGGCCTAAGTTACATTTGGGATGCGAACAAAAAGTGGCAGCAGATTGCTCTAGGCCTTGGAATGACAGACGACGTCGCTAGGCGCAAGCAGAAGCTAATCGCTACACGCCGTAATGCCATCGTGCATGAGGCAGACCTAGATCCGGTGACAAATCAAAAGCAAGCCATTACGCGGGTAGAGGCGACTGACATATCTACTTTCCTTCTGAACCTTGGTAATCGAATTTGTGACTTGGTCGCATGAACTAAGAATGCACTTGCCAATGACTCGTTCCAACCTTCACCGGACATCGAACTCAAGCAAACGAACTTCCGTTCTTGGCCGAAATCGGACGTCTGAATCGAGTTTCTTCCAAGATCTTTTACCAATCGCCGACGCTGACGAGATCGCTGACGCCCTTGGCCCCACTGCGCTTCGAGCCTCCTTCAGAACTCCAGATCCAGCGCCGCGCACAGGTAGTCGACGAAGGGGCCGAGTGCGGCCAGGTCGGTGGCCAGGGTCTGGCGCAGGCGCGGGGAGGTCATCGTGTCGTCTTCCAGCGGTCGCCAGAACACCAGGTTGCGGTGGCGCAGGTCGTCGATGAACTCGAAATCGGCCGGGAAGCCGCGCGGCGGGCGGGTCAGTTTTTCGGCTTCTTCCATCGCGAACCTGCGGCGGAACGCAGGTGCGTGCGCGGCGGCCTTCCAGCTGCCTGGGTTGTCGAGGATGAACTGGCGCACTTTGCGCAGCGTGTCCGGCTCGGGGTGCCACAGGCCGGCGCCGACGAAGCTCTCGCCCGGCTGCAGGTGCAGGTAGAACGAGGGCGCGGCCACTTCGCGCCGGCGCTCGTGGAACAGGCGCGCGCCTTGCCACGCCTTGTACGGCGACTTGTCGTTGGAAAAGCGCGCATCGCAGTAGATGCGGAACAGCGAGCCGCCCTGCGTGCGCGGGTCGGCACGAAAATGCTCGCTGATGCCGGCCAGGTCCGGTTGCAGGTCGGTCAGCAGGCGCTGGAACGGCTCGCGCACGTGGGCTTCGTAGTCTGCCTTGTGCGCGGCAAACCAGGTCTTGTCGTTGTGCCGGGCCAGACCGCGCAGGAACTTGAAACTGGCGTCGCTGAAGTACGTGCTCATGGCAGCGATTGTAGGCCAGCGGCGGCCATCGTCCGCCGGCAGTCAGACCCCGAGCGAAGCCTGCAAGCCGCGGCCCCAGACTTCCAGTTGGTCGAGCAGTTCGCCTGCGTTGCCGGCCGGCGGGCGCGGCGCATCGGGCGCATGCCTGAGCTGCCCGATCTGGGCGAAATAGGCAGCAAGACCCTGCTCGGACAATTCGCTGCCCTCGGCCAGGCGCAGGCGGCGGTAGCCGTCCCAGCGTTCGCGCTCGCCGGCATCCAGCGTGTCCGGCCAGTTGCGGGCGCGGTAGCGGAACAGCAGCTCCGGCAGGCGCGCGTCGCGGAAGCCGAAATCGGTGCGGCCCAGCAGCGCCGGCGGCGTGCCGCGCACCCGGGCCATCGCGCGCTTGTCGCCGTCGCCGATGAAGCCGTCGTACAGCGATGCATCCACATCGGCCGGCGCGCGTTCGCCGCGCGGCAGCGAGAACACGCGGCGGATCTTTTCGGCCAGCGCCGGGCCATGCGCGCGCAGAATGTTTGCATTGGCCTCGATGGCGGCCACGTCCCAGCCCAGCCGCGCGAAATCGGCCGGGCGCAGGTGCTCCCACGCCACCAGTGCCGGCGCCTTGTTCAGGTGCACTTCCTTCAGCGGAATGCGCTGCACGCCTTCGGGCAGGTCGGCGGCCGGCACGTACAGGCGGTCGGCGATCTCGTCCGGTTCCAGTTCCAGCAATGGCGCGATGTCGGCGGTGAGGTCGAACACGACGATGCGCGTGGCGATCTGCGGATGCGCGGCCAGCGGCAACACCGGCGCGGCGCACAGGCGGCTGGCCGGGTAGCGCTGGGACACGTGCAGCACCGGTTGCATGGCGATGGGGTCCAGCAGACGCGCGGCGAAGCGCTTGTCGCGCAGGCGCAGGGCGTAGTCCCAGAACCTCGGCTGCGCGGCACGCACCGCGCGGGCCATGCCGAGGGTGGCGTACACGTCCGACAGCGCCTCGTGGGCGTCGCCGCTGCGTACGTGGTTGGCCGCGGCCAGGTGTTCGAGCTTGAACGAGGCGGCACCGTCTTCGCGTTGCGGCCAGACGATGCCGTCCGGGCGCAGTGCATGTACCAGCCGCAGCACGTCCAGCAGGTCCCAGCGCGAATTGCCGCCGCGCCACTCGCGCTCGTAGGGGTCGTGGAAGTTGCGGAACAGGCCGTGGCGAACGTACTCGTCGTCGAAGCGGATGGAGTTGTAGCCCAGCGTGCAGGTTTCCGGGCGGCCCATCTCGGCGAGGATGCGGTCGAAGGCATCGGCCTCGTTCACGCCTTCGCGCAGCGCATGTTGCGGCGTGATGCCGGTGATCAGGGTGGCGACGGGCGAAGGCAGCAGGTCGTCGGCGGGCTTGACGAAGAAGCTGATCGGCTCGTCGATGAGTTCCAGTTCGGCATCGGTGCGCACGGCGGCGAACTGGGCGATGCGGCTGCGGCGCGGGTCGGCGCCGAAGGTTTCCAGATCGTAGAACAGGAAGCTGGCGGACATCAGCGGGTCGCGGCCAGTGGGGTGAGGCGGGTCAGCACGGCCAGATCGACCGCGTGCCAGTCCAGCCCGGCCAGCGATTCCAGCCCGCGCGTGGCTTCTTCGAGAATGCGGCGCTGGATGTCGGTGCGCAGCAGCGCGGTCGCGTACGGGATGCGCATGAACGTGACCATGGTGTAGTGCGGCACGAAGCGTTCCGGGTGGCGCGTCTGCAACACGCGTTCCAGTTCGCGTTGCAGCAGGAAGGCCGGGTCGTCGACCAGGTCGCGCATCTCGATGTAGTTGTCCAGCGCCATGCGCTGGATGGCCGCGGCGTTGGGCTTGCGTTCGGACGCATAGGCGGTGAAGGCGCGGCTCAGGTCGCTGCACGAGGCCACGTGCGCGGCCAGCGCGATGCAGTCCTCAAAGGCGCAGTTCATGCCCTGGCCGTGGAAGGGCACCATCGCGTGGGCGGCATCGCCGATCAGCACGGCGCGGTCGTCCAGCTGCCAGCGGTCAAGTTTCAAGGTGCCGAGCAGGCCCGGCGGGTGGCGTTCCCAGTCGGCCTCGAGATCCGGGATCAGCGGCAGTGCGTCGGGGAACTGCTCGCCGAACAGGGCTTCGGCGTCCGCGCCGCTGCGCACCGTGGCGAAGCTGGGCTCGTCCGGATGGCCGGGGGCGGCCTGGTTGGGCAGGAACAAGGTGACGGTGAAGGTGCCTTCGTCGTTGGGCAATGCAATGCACATGTAGCGGCCGCGCGGCCAGATGTGCAGCGCGTTCGGTTCGATCAGGAAGCCGCCATCCGGGCCTGGCGGGATTTCCAGCTCCTTGTAGGAATGGTCGAGGAATTCGGTGGTTTCCTCGAAGCCGCCCCAGCGGATCATTTCCGAGCGCAGCGCCGAGCCGGCGCCGTCAGCGCCGATCAGGCTGTCGAAACGGATGTCGTGCGGCTGGTCGTCACGGTCGTCGATGAAGCGCGCGTAGCGGGCCTTGAAATCGACCGTGTGCAGGCGCCGGTGGAAATGGATGCGCGCGCCGGCTTCCTCGGCCAGCCGCAGCAGGGTGAGGTTGAGGTCGGCGCGATGGATCGACCAGATCACCTCGCTGTCGTTGCGGCCGTAGCGCAGCAGCTGCGGCGTGCCGGCCTGCGGGTGCACCATGCGTCCGCGCATCATCACCGCGTGGCGCATCACTTCGTCGAGCGCGCCGGCCTGTTCCAGCGCGTGGCGGCCGCGTTCGGCCAGCGCAAGGTTGATAGAGCGCCCGCCCTCGTAGCCCTTGATGCGGGGGTCGCCGCGGCGTTCGTACAGCTCGATCCGCCAGCCCTGGCGGGTCAGCAGGATGGCCAGCAGGCAGCCGGCCAGCCCGGCTCCGATGATCGTGATCGACTTGTCAGAGGGGGCGTTCATCGAACCTGTTCCTTCAGGAAGAAGCGGTGGCCCAGCGCCCGATTTCGCCGACCAGCCGGCAAACATCGACGTGGCGGTTGTACAGCGGGGCGGGGGAGATGCGGATCACGTCCGGCTCGCGCCAGTCGCCGAGGAATCCTGCGGCACACAGGTGCTCGAACAAGGCCCGACCGCGTTCGCGGCCGCCATCCACGCGCAGCGACAACTGGTTGCCGCGACGGGCCGGGTCGGCGGGCGTCACCACGTGCAGCACGCCGGCCAGATGTTCACGCACCAGCGCATCGAGAAAGCCGGTCAGCTGCACCGACTTGGCCCGCAGCGCCGCCATCCCGGTCTGGTCGAACAAGGCCAGCGAAGCGCGCAGCGGCGCCAGCGCGAGGATCGGCGGATTGCTCAGCTGCCAGCCGTCGGCGCCCGGGGTGGGCAGGAACTGCGGCGCCATGCGGAAACGGCTGGCTTGCTCGTGTCCCCACCAGCCGGCAAAGCGCGGCAATTCCGCATGGGCATGGCGTTCGTGCACGAACGCCCCGGCCACCGCGCCCGGCCCGGCATTGAGGTATTTGTAATGGCACCACACGGCGAAATCGGCGCCGCTGGCGTGCAGCTGCAACGGCAGGTTGCCGACCGCGTGGGCGAGGTCGAAACCGGCCAGTGCGCCTTGCGCATGTGCCAGCCGTGCGATCTCGGCCACGTCGAAGGCCTGGCCGCTGCGGTATTGCACGCCCGGCCAAAGCACCAGCGCCAGCCGCGGGCCGTGTTCGGCGATGGCGCGTTCGATGGCGGCCATCGACACGGTGCCGTCGGCCTCGTCCGGTTCGACCTCGATCAGGTCGATGGCCGGGTCGAACCCGTGGAAACGGATCTGCGACTCCACCGCGTGGCGGTCGGTGGGGAAGGCCCCGGCTTCCATCAGGATCGCCGGGCGCTCGCGCACAGGCCGGTAGAAGCTGACCATCAACAGGTGCAGGTTGACCGTCAGCGTGTTCATCGCCACCACTTCCGACGGCAGCGCGCCGACCACACGTGCCAGCGGCTCGCGCACCAGCGCGTGGTAGTCCAGCCATTGCGCCGGCTCGGTGAAGTGGCCTTCCACCGCCTGCGCGGCCCATTTGTCCAGCGCCTCCTCGACGAAGGCGCGCGCGCCGCGCGGTTGCAGGCCCAGCGAATTGCCGCAGAAGTAGGTCTGCTCGCCGTCGCCGTGGCGCGGGATCAGGAACTCGTCGCGCAGCGCGGCCAGCGGATCGGCTGCATCCAGTGCCACGGCTTGCTGCATGGCCTGATCGAGCGAGGTCATGGGCTCAACCGGCCGCTGCGGCGGCGTAGCGGGCTGGCGTCGGATGCACGTGTCCGCACTGCGGGCAGGTGCGATGTGCCGACGAGGCGTAGAAGCGCTCGAACACCGGCGGCAGGTCGGTCTCGATGTCGCGCAGGTGGAAGTATTCCTCGTACAGCTTGTGATTGCAGGAAGGGCAGAACCACATCAGCCCGTCCTGCTCGTGCGCCAACCGCTTGCGTTCGATCACCAGCCCGACCGAATCGGGCATGCGCTGCGGTGAATGCGGCACGCGCGGCGGCAGCAGGAACATTTCACCGGCCCGGATCGGGATGTCGCGCGGGGCACCGTCTTCCTGGATGCGCAGCACCATCTCGCCTTCCAGCTGGTAGAACCACTCCGGGCCTTCGTCGTGGTGGTAGTCGGTGCGCGCGTTCGGCCCGCCGACGATCATGATGATGAAGTCGTCCTGGGCAATGCACTTGTTGCCGACCGGCGGCTTGAGCAAGTGGCGATGCTCGTCGATCCAACCGAGCAGGTTGATAGGGGCAGGCAGCATGAGGGAGATTCTCCGGCGCTTATTCGTCGCGCTTGCCTTTGAGCGGGACCGAGGCGATGGCGTGGGCGTAGGCCGGCTGCAATTGCTCCGGCCCGGACACGTCCATGCCCAGCTGGCGTACCAGACCGTCGTGGATGCTGTAGCACCACGCGTGGACCGACAGCGTCTGGCCACGCGCCCAGGCATCCTGCACCACCGTGGTCTGGCAGATGCTGTGGGCCTGCTCGATGGCGTTGAATTCGCACAGGCGTGCGTGCTTGAGGTGCTCGGTGGGCACCTGCGAAATCAGCTGGGCATGTTTCTGCGCCACGTCGCCGACGTGACGCAGCCAGTTGTCCGCCAATCCGACGCGTTGGCCGGTCAGCCCGGCGAACACGCCGCTGCAGCCGTAATGGCCGACGACCAGAATGTGCTCGACCTTGAGCACGTCGATCGCGAACTGGATCGAACTGAGGGCGTTGAGGTCCGAGTGGACGACGATGTTGGCCACGTTGCGGTGGACGAACACCTCGCCCGGGTCGAGACCGAGGATCTGGTTGGCCGGCACGCGCGAATCCGAACAGCCGATCCACATGTACTTCGGGTTCTGCTGCAGCGACAGCCGCTTGAAGAAGCCGGGGTCGTGACGTTCCACCCCTTGGGCCCATTCACGGTTGTTCTGCAGCAGCAATTCCAGATCGGTCACGATGCGTTGCTCCGGGGAAATTCGGGAAATGATAGCGCCGGCGGGCAGGTGGCCGCGTCGTCGCGGCGCTCAGATGCAGTGCGTGCGGCCGCCGTCCACGGCAAGGCTGACACCGTTCACGTAGCCGGCTGCGGGACTGGCGAGGAAGGCGATGGTGGCGGCGACCTCGGCCGGATCGGCAAAACGCGCGGCCGGCACGTCTTTCAGCATGGCCGCTTCGGCGCTGGCCGCGGTGCCGCCGGTGTCTTCGATGCGGCGCGCGAGAATCTGCTGCAACCGCTGCGTGCGGGTGTAGCCGGGCAGCACGTTGTTGACGGTGATGCCGTCCGCGCCCAGCTCGCGCGAGAGGGTCTTGGCCCAGCCGGCGACGGCGGCACGGGTGGTGTTGGACACGCCGAGGTTGGCAATGGGTTCGCGCACCGAGGTCGAAACCACGTTGACGATGCGGCCCCAGCCGGCCGCGCGCATGCCCGGGACGACGGCGCGCGCCAGCGTCTGGCAGGCCAGCAGGTGCAGCGAGTAGGCAGCGAGGAAATCCTCCAGCTCCGCATCGATGGCGCGCCCGGGCGGCGGGCCGCCGGCATTGTTGACGAGGATGTGGACCGGCCGCGTCGTCACGAGTGCGCCGACGTCGCCGGCCAGCTCGGCATGGCGTGTCAGGTCGGCCTCGATGAAGCCATGGTGCTGATGCGCATGCACGCGGGGCAGGTCGGCCACCACGCTGCGCAGCACGTTCTCGCGCCGGGCCAATGCGGTGACGTCGGCGCCGAGCAGTGCCAGTTCGTGCGCGGTGGCGCGGCCGATGCCTTCGGAAGCGCCGCATACAAGGGCATGCCGGCCGCTCAGGTTCAGGTCCATGGGATTGGCTCCGGGGTTTTCAGGATGAACGTCGTGCCAGCCTTTCGCGCATCAGGGTCGCAACGGCCTGCGTGTCGTCGCCGGCTTGGCGCGCAAGCGCAGCCGCTGCGGCTTCCACGGTGGCGGCCGGGTGGTTCTGCCCCAGCTTGAATTTCAATTCGACCCGCTCGGGCACGAAACGGAAGCCGGTGATGCCGCGCAGCAAGCCATGGTGGCTTTCGCGCGTCGGGTCCCAGGCCCAGTCGCCGCCGGCCAGTGCTTCGTATTTGGCGCCGAGCGCGGCGACCAGTGCGGCAAGCTCGTCGGGGTCTTGCACGGGGGACAAGTTGCCGTACAGGTGCGCCACGGCGTAATTCCACGTGGGCACGCGGCTGCGACGCTCTTCGCCCGGATACCAGCTCGGCGACACGTAGGCGTGCGGGCCGTGGACGATCATCAGGGTCGTGCCGTCGTCATGTCCGGCTTGCGGGTTGGGGCGCGCCCAGTGGCCGGAAATGGCGATGTCTTCGCCGTCGCGGGCGTACAGAACGGGCAGGTGGCTGGCGAATGGCGCCCCGGCGTGCTGCGTCACCAGCGTGACGAAGGCGTCATGGGCAAACAGCGCATCCAGCGCGCCCAGGTCGGTTTCGGCGAAGGCGCGCGGGGTGTACATGCCGGTTCAGGCACGCTGGCCGAGCGGCTGCACCATGCGCTCGCGCAGTTGCTCGTCGTTGCCGGCCTGCGGCGGGGCGATTTCGGCCAGCGAGAAGCCGCGTGCCAGCGCGTCGTCCTCGTCGAGCCCGTCGAAGGAAACGAACTCGGCATCGAACAGCGCCGCCTTGGCACTGTCCTCGCTGTCATACGCTTGCGTCCGGCCGTCGCTGTCGAAGACCTCGGCCGTGCCGCCGTCGAGCACGCGCAGTCGGGCCCAGATCAGCAGTCGGCCGATGCTGGCCAGCCACCACTGGTCGCGGTTGTCGGTCGTCATGCCGGCCGCCTCAGAATTCGGCGCTGCCGGGCGCGCGCGGGTAGGGGATGGCATCGCGGATGTTGGACAGGCCGCACACGTACACCACCAGCCGCTCGAAACCCAGACCGAAGCCGGCATGCGGCACGGTGCCGTAACGACGGAAATCGCGGTACCAGCCGTAGTGCTCGGGGTCCAGCCCGAACTTGGCCATGCGCGCGTCCAGCACGTCCAGCCGCTCCTCGCGCTGGCTGCCGCCGATGATCTCGCCGATGCCCGGCGCCAGCACGTCCATCGCCGCGACGGTTTTGCCGTCGTCGTTGATGCGCATGTAGAAGGCCTTGATGTGCTCGGGGTAATTGGTCACCACCACCGGGCGGCCGACGTGTTCCTCGGTCAGCCAGCGCTCGTGCTCGGTCTGAAGATCCAGACCCCATTCGACCGGGAAGTCGAACTTCTTGCCGGACTTCTGCAGCAGGGCGATGGCATCGGTGTACTCGATGCGCTCGAACGGCGCGTTGATGAAGGCCTCGAGCTTGGCGATGGCGTTCTTGTCCACGCGCTCGGCGATGAAGGCCATGTCGTCGGCACGCTCGTCCAGCACTGCCTTGAACATGTACTTGAGGAACTGCTCGGCCACGCGCGCGTCTTCGGCCAGATCGGCAAAGGCGATCTCCGGCTCGATCATCCAGAACTCGGCCAGGTGACGCGTGGTGTTGCTCTTCTCGGCGCGGAAGCTCGGGCCGAAGGTGTAGACCTTGCTCAGCGACAGCGCATAGGCCTCGACGTTGAGCTGGCCGGACACGGTGAGGAAGGTTTCCTTGCCGAAGAAGTCGCGGCTGAAGTCGACCTCGCCCTTGTCAGTGCGCGGCAGGTTGGCCAGGTCCAGCGTGGACACGCGGAACATCTCGCCGGCGCCTTCGGCATCGGACGTGGTGATGATCGGCGTGGAGATCCACAGGAAGCCATTCTCGTGGAAGAAGCGGTGCGCGGCCTGGGCCAGGCAGTTGCGGATACGGGTGACCGCGCCGAACAGGTTGGTGCGCGGGCGCAGGTGGGCCACTTCGCGCAGGAATTCCGGCGACATCGGCTTGGGCTGGATCGGGTAGGTCAGCGGGTCTTCGACCCAGCCCACCACCTCCAGCGACTGCGCCTGGATCTCGAAGCTCTGGCCCTGACCCTGCGAGGCCACCAGCGTGCCGGTGGCGATCACCGCGCAGCCGGCGGTGAGCTTCTTCACCTCGGATTCGTAGTTGGGCAGCTCGGACGAAGCCACCACCTGGATCGGGGCGAAGCACGAACCGTCGCTGACGTTGACGAAGGACAGGCCGGCCTTGGAGTCGCGCCGGGTCCGCACCCAGCCGCGCACCGTGACCTCGCCGCCGACCGGGAGCTTGCCCGCCAGCGCATGTTCGACACTGACCACCGTCATGACTTGAATCCTCGTCCGTACGACTCGATATGGGGCGTGAAGTGTAACTGCACCCGGTGTCGGCGCGAGCGGCACGGCGCCGCCCGGGCGGTGCAGTCTTATAATCGGCACGTCGCACCGGGCAGGCTTGCTGCCCGAACCGAGGAATCCCGCATGGCCGTCACCCTGACCCCCGCCGCGCTGCAGCGCGTGCGCCATTTCATCGACACCACGCCCGGCACGCTGGGCCTGCGCTTCGGCGTGGAGCGCACCGGCTGTTCCGGATGGGGCCACATGACCGACCTTGCCCGCGAACAGCGCGGGGACGATGCCGTGTTCGAGCAGGACGGCGTGCGCGTCTACGTCGGCGCCGACAGCTTGCCGGTGGTGGACGGCACGGTGATCGACTTCGCCCGTCAGGGCCTGAACCAGACTTTCGTGTTCCACAACCCCAACGCGGTGGCCGAATGCGGCTGCGGCGAGAGCTTCACCACCGACCCGGGCAAGGCCTGAACCCGTGCAGGGCCGTGCTTGCGGGCCGTGCCCGCGGCTGCCATAATTCCGCGCTTCCCGTGGCGGCATGCTTCGGGATCTCTTGCCCCACCGCGCCCAACCGGGTTTGACGGGGGGCTGTCCGGCCCCTCGGGCCACATCCGAAAGGCAGATAAAACATGAGTCGTCATTACGAAGTCGTGTTCCTGGTCCACCCGGACCAGAGCGAACAGGTCCCGGCCATGGTCGAGCGCTACAAGTCGCTGATCGAAAACGGCAACGGCACCATCCACCGTCTGGAAGACTGGGGCCGCCGCCAGCTGGCCTACCCGATCCAGAACCTGGTGAAGGCCCACTACGTGCTGTTCAACATCGAGGCCGACCAGGCCGTGCTGAACGAGCTGGTGGACAGCTTCCGCTTCAACGACGCCGTGCTGCGTCACCTGGTCGTCAAGCGCGACGAGGCCGACATCGAGCCGTCGTTCATCATGAAGAGCAAGGACGAGAAGGGCGACAAGCCCGAGCGTGGCGAGCGCCGTCGTCGCGACGACGAAGGCGACAACGCCACCGATAACGACGGCGACGCCGCCGAAGCCGCCTGAGGAGCACACCCATGTCCAAGTTCTTCCGCCGCCGCAAGTTCTGCAAATTCACCGCCGAGGGCGTGACCGAGATCGACTACAAGGATCTCAACACCCTCCGCCAGTACCTGACCGAGACCGGCAAGATCGTGCCCAGCCGCATCACCGGCACCAAGTCCAAGTATCAGCGGCAGCTGGCCACGGCCGTCAAGCGCGCCCGTTTCCTGGCCCTGATCCCGTACACGGACAACCACGACGTCTGATTCGGGGTTTCCCGGGCTGCCCGCGCGGCGACGCGCGGTTCGCGACGAAACGCACGCATTTCCCGTCCTATTCGGACAGCACCCGTTGCGCCGGCTCCATGCCGGCGCTAACGAATAACGGAACACCACGATGGAACTGATCCTCCTCCAGAAAGTCACCAACCTCGGCAACCTCGGCGACAAGGTCAACGTGAAGCCGGGTTACGGCCGCAACTTCCTCGTCCCGCAGGGCAAGGCCGTGCCGGCCACCGCCGCCAATGTCGCCGAGTTCGAGACCAAGCGCGCCGAGTACGAAGCCAAGGCCAAGGCCATCCACGACGATGCCCAGGGCCGCGCCGCCAAGTTCGAAGGCGCCAGCGTGACCCTGCAGGCGCATGCCGCCACCGAAGGCAAGTTGTACGGTTCGGTCGGTCCGCGCGAGATCGCCGAGGCGTTTACCGCCGCCGGCCTGCCGCTGCACAAGAGCGAAGTCATCATGGGTGAAGGCTCGATCCGCCACATCGGCGAGTACGAGCTGACCGTGAAGCTGCACGCCGACGTCGAGACCCCGATCAAGGTCGTTGTCGAGCCCGACAACGCCTGATCCGGTTGCAACGAGGCAGGGAAACGGGCGCCGCAGGGCGCCCGTTTCCGTTTCGGGCAGTGCATCGCGCAAGCTGGAACATCCTCAGCTTGCACACGGTTTGTCCACAGGCTTGTCCCGTGCCGCGGCCGGTCCGGACGACTACCATGGCCGCAGGCCAGAAGCCTGCCTTTGCTGGAGTTCCACCAACCATGTCCGCACGTCCCGGTTTCCGCCCCGATGCTGGCGATGCCCGCATCGACCAGTTGCGCGTCCCGCCGCATTCGATCGAGGCCGAGCAGGCCGTGCTTGGCGGCCTGATGCTGGCACCGGAAGCCTTCGACCGGGTCAGCGACCAGTTGGTGGAGGGCGATTTCTACCGTCGCGATCACCAGTTTATCTATCGCGCCATCCGCGAGATGGCCGACCGCAGCCGGCCGTTCGACGCGGTCACGCTGGGCGAGTGGTTCGAGTCGCAAGGGCAATCCGAGCTGGTGGCCGGCGGCGCCTACCTGATCGAACTGGCCAGCACCACGCCGTCGGCGGCCAACATCGCCGCATATGCGGAGATCGTGCGCGACAAGGCGGTGATGCGGCAGCTGATCCAGGTCGGCACCGACATCGTCAACAACGGTTTCCAGCCCGAAGGCCGCGAGAGCCAGGAGCTGGTGGCCGAGGCCGAGCAGAAAGTGTTCGCGATTGCCGAGTCCGGGGCGCGCGGGCGCACCGATTTCGTCGGCATGCACAGCGCCTTGCGCGATGCCTTCACCGTGTTGCAGGACCGCTTCAACAACGGCGACGCCATCACCGGTTTGCCCACCGGCTACACCGAGTTCGACATGATGACCGCCGGCCTGCAGCCGACGGATCTGGTGATCCTCGCCGCGCGTCCGGCGATGGGCAAGACCACCTTCGCGTTGAACATCGCCGAGTTTGCGGCGATCAAGTCGAAGAAGGCGGTGGCGGTGTTCTCGATGGAAATGTCCGCGCCGCAGCTGGCCTTGCGCCTGATTTCGTCGAACGGCCGCATCAATGCCACGCGCCTGCGCACCGGCCAGCTCGAAGACGAGGACTGGGCGCGCGTGACCGGCGCCATTTCGATGCTGAAGGAAACCAAGATCTTCATCGACGACACGCCCGGCCTGTCGCCGGACGTGCTGCGCGCCAAGGCCCGGCGGCTGAAGCGCGAGCACGACCTGGGGCTGATCGTGATCGACTACCTGCAGTTGATGAGCGTGCCGGGCAACAGCGAGAACCGCGCCACCGAGATTTCGGAGATTTCGCGTTCGCTCAAGGGATTGGCCAAGGAATTGAACGTGCCGGTCATCGCGCTGTCCCAGCTCAACCGTTCGCTGGAATCGCGCACCGACAAGCGCCCGGTGATGGCCGACTTGCGCGAATCGGGCGCCATCGAGCAGGACGCGGACATGATCGTGTTCATCTACCGCGACGACTACTACAACCGCGAGAATTCGCCGGACAAGGGCTTGGCCGAGATCATCATCGGCAAGCAGCGTTCCGGCCCGACCGGCTCGCTCAAGCTCAAGTTCTTCGGCGAATACACCCGCTTCGACAACCTCGCCCACGACAGCGTGGGTTCGTTCGAGTGATGCCGGCCCACGGTGCCGTCCGGATCTGAGCCCCCGCGATGGGAAAGGCCCTCGTCTGGTTCCGCCGCGACCTGCGCCTGCGCGACAACCCCGCGTTGCAGGCGGCGCTGGATGCCGGCCATGTCCCCGTGCCGGTCTACGTGCACGCGCCCGACGAGGAAGGCGCATGGTGTCCGGGTGCGGCATCGCGGGCATGGCTGCATCGTTCGCTGGCGGCGCTGGATGCGGATCTGCGTTCGCGTGGCTCCCGCCTCATCCGGTTGCGCGGCCCCAGTCTGGCGGCGCTTTCAGGGTTGGCACGCGGTGTCGGCGCGGAAGCGGTTTTCTGGAACCGCTGCTACGAACCGGCGGTCATTGCCCGCGACACCACCCTCAAGCAGGCCTTGCGCGGGCAGGGCCCGGAGGTGCGGAGTTTCAATGCATCCTTGTTGCTGGAGCCGTGGAGCATCGCCAACGGGCAGGGCGGGCCGTACAAGGTGTTCACGCCCTACTGGCGTGCCGCGCAGACGCGCCTGAGCTTGCCGCCCTTGGCTGAGGCGCCGACCATGCTGCCTGCCGTCATGGAAGATCTGGCCAGTGAGCCCTTGGCCGATTGGGAGTTGTTGCCTGCGCCGGGCTGGGACCGGGCGTTTTGGGATGCCTGGACGCCGGGCGAAGCCGGCGCCGACGAGGCGCTGGATGTCTTCGTCGACGGCGCCTTGCAGGGCTATGGCGTGCAGCGCGACCGGCCGGACCGTGTCGGCACCTCGCGCCTGTCCGCGCATCTGCATTTCGGCGAGATCGCGCCATGGCGCATCGTGCAGCGCCTGCAGGTCGCGCGCCGGGCCGCCAACGCGGCCGACATCGACGGCTACGTCCGCGAACTGGGCTGGCGCGAATTCGCCCATCACTTGCTGTACCACTTCCCGCAGACACCCGAGCGCAACCTGGATACGCGTTTCGACCATTTCGAATGGGCTCGGCCGGATTCCGCGAAGCTGCAGGCCTGGCAGCAGGGCCGCACCGGCGTGCCGATCGTCGATGCCGGCATGCGCGAGCTGTGGGCCACCGGCTGGATGCACAACCGCGTGCGGATGATCGTGGCCAGCTACCTGTGCAAGCACCTGCGCATGCATTGGCGCGAAGGAGCGCGCTGGTTCTGGGACACTCTGGTCGATGCCGATCTGGCCAACAACACCGCCGGCTGGCAATGGGTGGCCGGCACCGGAGCCGATGCGGCGCCGTATTTCCGCGTGTTCAATCCCGTGCTGCAGGCGCAGAAGTTCGACCCTGACGGCGCCTATGTCGGCCGCTGGATCCCCGGTTTGTCGCGGCTGCCGGCGAAGATGCGGCACGCGCCGTGGCAATACCCGCGCGAAGCGGCCGCGTGCCTGCCTGACTATCCGATGCAACCGCTGGTCGATCTGGCCGAAGGGCGCGCGGCCGCGCTGGCCGCCCATGCCCGCTTGCGCGAGGCATCGCGCTGAAACCGTTTCAGGCTGAATGGCATCTGCAATGCCGGCCACGCATCATCCGTCGATGACGGCGGGATGCGTATGCTTGGCCCGCCCGGATCCATGTCATCCAAGGAGGAAATCATCATGTCCCGTTCCGTCACCAAGCTTCTCGCCGTCGGCATCGCCAGCACGCTGGTGCTGTCTGCCTGTGCCACCGGCGGCATGTACGTGCAGCAGGATGCCAACGGCAACCCGACCCAGCAGCAGAACCGCACCGGTCGCGGCGCGTTGATCGGCACCGCCATCGGCGTGGCCGCCGGCCTGCTCAGCGGCGACAGTGCCACCGAACGCCGCCAGCACGCGATGATCGGCGCCGGCATCGGCGCGTTGAGCGGTGCCGCCATCGGCAACTACCAGGATCGCCAGGAACGCGCCCTGCGCGAGCGCACTGCCAACACCGGCATCGACGTGCAGCGCCAAGGCGACAACATCACGTTGAACCTGCCCGACGGCATCACCTTCGATTTCGGCAAGTCCGACCTGAAGCCGCAGTTCTACGGCGCGCTCAACGGCGTGGCCGGCACGCTTAAGGAATACGACCAGACCATGATCGAAGTGGTCGGCCACACCGACAGCATCGGCAGCGATGCCTACAACCTGCAGTTGTCCAAGCAGCGCGCCGATGCCGTGGCCGCGTATCTGGAAGGGCAGGGCGTGCAGGCCGTGCGCGTGCAGACGCTGGGGGCCGGCAAGGCTTACCCGATTGCCGACAACGCCACCGAGGCCGGCCGTGCACAGAACCGCCGCGTCGAAATCCGCGTGGTGCCGCTGCGTTCCTGATCGAATCGGCAGTGGCAATGTGCCCGTGAAGCAAGCGGCACGGGAATGACGAAACGGGCCGCAGTGATGCGGCCCGTTTCCGTTTGGCGGATTGACCGGAAAGCCGTGGCACGTGGTGTGCGGTGCGGTGCGATCAGGCCAGTGCTTCTTCCGACGGAACGGGCTCGGCAAGCTCGTCCGGAGCGTCGAGGGCGGCACTGCGCAGGACGCTGGTCGGTGCCGGCTCGTCCTCCCGTCGTTGCACCGGTTTGGCATATGCGGCTTGCAGCGGGCATTGCGCAAGCACATAGTTGGCATCGAAATCGAGCCGTTGCACGAGGAAATCGACGAATGCCCGCACCTTGGGCGTGGTGTGGCGTCCGCCGGGAAACACGGCGTTGAAGTCGTATTCCGGCCCGGTCCAGCCGGCCAGCACGCGCTGCACCGCGCCGCTTTCGATGAAAGGTTTGACCATCACGTCGCCGGTCAGCACCAGCCCTTCGCCGCACAGCAGGGCACCGGTCAGCGCGGCCGGGTCGTTGGCGACCAGCAGCGGCGTCACCGGGAATTCCTTCAGCCCGCTGCCGTCGTCCAGCGGCCAGCTGAAGCGATGGCCGGTACGCACTTTGCGGATCGCGAGGATGCGGTGGTATTGCAACTCGTCCGGATGCAGCGGCTCGCCATGGCGCTGGATGTAATGAGGGCTGGCAAAGATGCGCGTACGCATCGTGCCCAACTTGCGCGCCACCAGACTGGAATCGGGCAGCGTACCGGCCCGCAGGGCGAGGTCGAAATCGCCGTTGATCAGGTCCTGCGGCTCGTTGCTCAGGTGCATGTCCACGCGGATTTCCGGATAGAGCTCGTGGAAAGGGCCGAGCAGCGGCGCGATCCAGGTGATGCCCACCGAGTAGGGCACGGTGAAACGCAACCAGCCGCGCGGGCCGGAATGCAGCTGGCCGACCGCGCTTTCGGCCTCGTCCAGTTCGTGGGCGATGCGTTGGCAGTGCTCGAAATAGATGCCGCCGGCTTCGGTGAGGCCGAGCTTGCGCGTGGTCCGGTGCAGCAGCTGGGCACCGAGCCGGGCCTCAAGCTCCTGCACGCGACGGCTGACGGTGGTCTTGGGCAAGCCGAGCACGTTGGCGGCGGCGATGAAGCTGCCTTGTTCGACCACCTTGACGAAGATGAGCGTGTCGTTGAGATCGTGGGTCATCCTGAAGGTCTCGCAGGAGAAGGGATTGGTCCGTGAGCGGGATTATCATTCCCTGAATAAAGGACTAATCAAGTGCTTTTTGCGTGATTAATGTGGGCGCTCCCGCAGCACCGGAGCCGCCCGCATGAACCATGGACAGATCGAACCGAAACCAGGTTGCAGTGCCATGGTTGCTGGCGGCTTCGAACGTTTCAGGCGTGCCTTGCAGCCCTCGGAAACCGCGTGGAAGACCGTGTTTGGCGGCTCCCATCCCTCTGTCCCGTTGCCATCATACGCGCGCCGTCTTGCCGGCATTGTTCCGTCCAAGGGAGTGAAAATCCCGTGACTGGGACAATGCGGCGGCCTGTTCTGGTGCTGGACGCCACCGGCCCGGTGGCCGCCGGCATCGTCGCCGCGCTGCTTGCCATCGGACACGAGGTACTGGCCGTGACAGCCGATCGCGGAGGCATGGCGGCCCTGCGGCGGTGTCATGTCGATGCGGGCGCGCGGTTGTGCTGCCTGTCCGGCCATGACGGCGACGAGGCGGCCGCCGGCCGGCTTGCGGCACGCATCCGCCGACAGGCGCGTGGCGGCGTGCAGGCGCTCGTGTCCTGCCTGTCGCAGCCGGTAAACAGCGCGCGCCTGAGCGAATTCGCGGCAGACGGCTTGATGCGCGAGCTGGAGCTCGGCCTCGTGCCGCCGTTGTTGCAGGCCCGCCATCTGTGGCCGTTGTTGCCCGAACACGATGGCCAGCACGTGTTGGTCGGCGGCGTGGCTTCGGACAGTGCGTGGTGCGGTTACGGCCATGTCGCGGTGGCATCGGCGGCCCGCAGGATGCTGGTGCGCGTGCTGCACGAAGAGGCCAAATCCCGCGGCATCCGGGTTTGCATGCTGGCCTTCGAGCACCCGCCCGTCGGGGCCGGCACGCCGGTGCCGCCGGCGGTGGGGCGCGACGTGGCGGCCCTGCTGGCCGAGCGCGGCTCGTTGCCCGGTCCGGCGTCTTCGATCGTGATCCATCGCGCCGGCGGCCTCGCCCGCACGGCACCTTCCGTGGCCGATTCGGTTTCGGCCCTGTTGGCCGGCATCGCCACCGGCTCTTCCGATACCCCCTCCCTTTCCCCCTCCAGGACGAGAACCCTTCTCCGATGAATATCCCGCGCATTTCTTCATCCGCCCGCATCGGCGGGCTTGCGGCCGCGTTGTCGCTGGCTTTGCTGGCTGCCTGCTCGGGCAAGCCGCAGGGACAGGTTGCGATGCCGCCGCCGCCCGTCGGCTACGCCACGGTGCAGGCCCGCGACATCAGCCAATGGGACGAGTTCAACGGCCACATCGAGGCGGTCGAGCAAGTGCAGCTGCGCCCGCGCGTCAGCGGCTACGTGGACAAGGTCGACTTCGTTGAAGGGCAGGACGTGCACAAGGGGCAGGTGTTGTTTTCGATCGACGACCGCACCTACCGTGCCACGCTGGCCCAGGCCCGGGCGACGTTGTCCCGTGCCCGCGCGCAGGCCGAACTGGCGCGCAGCGAGGCCGAGCGCGCGCGGCGTCTGTCCGAACAGCAGGCCATCTCCACCGAGCAGTACGATCAGCGCCGTTCGCAAGCCGTGCAGGCCGCGGCCGATGCGCAGGCCGCGGCCGCGGCGGTGGAATCGGCACGGCTGGATCTCGAGTTCACCCGGGTGCGTGCACCGATCGATGGCCGGGCCGGGCGGGCGATGGTGACGGCCGGCAACCTCGTACAGGCTGGCGATGCCGGCAGCGTGCTGACCACGCTGGTATCGCACGACCGCGTGTATGCCTATTTCGAGGCCGACGAAGCCGCCTTCCTGCGCTATGCCTCGCTGGCCCGCAACGGCGAACGGCCAAGCGAGCGCGAACGCACGTTGCCGGCGCAGGTGGGCCTTGCCGACGAAACCGGCTTCCCGCATGCCGGGCGGATCGACTTCCTCGACAACCAGCTCGACCGCAGTACCGGCACCATCCGTGCCCGCGTGGTGCTGGACAACCGCGACGGCCAGTTCACGCCGGGCCTGTACGCCCGCGTGCGCCTGCCCGGCAGCGGCCGCTTCAAAGCCGTGCTGGTGGACGACAAGGCCGTGCTCACCGACCAGGACCGCAAGTACGTCTACGTGGTGGACAAGGCAGGCAAGGCCGAACGCCGCGACGTGCGTCTGGGCCGGCTCGGCGACGGCGGGCTGCGGGTGGTCGAGTCCGGCCTGAGTGCCGGCGACAAGGTGATCGTCGAAGGGCTGCAAAAGGTGTTCATGCCCGGCATGCCGGTGCAGGCGCAGCCATTGCAACCCGCCGCCGCCGGCGCCGCGCCTGGCCGCACCGCGATGAACTGATCCGTCCCGCCATCGTTCGATGTCCCAAGGCGCCCGGCAACGGGCGTTGCAGGGGACGTGCATTTCCGCGCGACCGTCCCGTCCGCGATCGTCCCATCAAGGAATCCCCATGGACTTTTCCCGTTTCTTCATCGACCGGCCGATCTTCGCCGCGGTGCTGTCGATCATCATCTTCGCCGCGGGCCTGATCGCCATCCCGCTGCTGCCCATCGGCGAATACCCCGAAGTGGTGCCGCCCTCGGTGGTGGTGCGCACCGTGTACCCGGGCGCCAACCCCAAGGTCATCGCCGAGACCGTGTCCACGCCGCTTGAAGAAGCCATCAACGGCGTCGAGAACATGATGTACATCAAGTCGGTGGCCGGCTCGGACGGCGTGTTGCAGATGACCGTGACCTTCCGCCCGGGCACCGACCCGGATGATGCCGCAGTGAAGGTGCAGAACCGCGTCTCGCAGGCCAATGCGCGCCTGCCCGAGGATGTACGCCGGCAGGGCGTGACCGTGCAGAAGCAGTCGCCCACCTTCCTGATGGTGGTGCACCTGACTTCGCCCAACGGCAAGTACGACACGCTGTACCTGCGCAACTACGCGCGCCTGCACGTGAAGGATGCGCTGACCCGCATCCCCGGCGTGGGCGATGCGCAGATCTTCGGTGGCTGCGACTATGCGATGCGCGCCTGGCTCGACCCGGACAAGATCGCCGCCCAGACCAAGAATTACGAAGAGCGCTTCCTCTCGCCCTTCGTCGCCGCCGAGCGGGGCTTCATCGACGAGGTCATCACGCCCCGCTCCACCCGCCGGCGCC